>Ga0065721_10006309_pt1 | contig 14850 bp, 7 predicted proteins | sample Mesricmetagenome_FD_59108 | JGI IMG/M metagenome (GOLD analysis project Ga0065721, IMG submission 59108) | Mesophilic microbial community from rice straw/compost enrichment Sample: eDNA_1 v2 (version 2) | ecosystem: Engineered > Solid waste > Grass > Composting > Bioreactor | place: USA: Davis... | reverse complement strand
GTCTCTGCCGAGACGCCCTCCCCCTCACTTGCCTACTATTACGATCGAACCGTTACCGTAATCTTAGCCGTCTTCGTCTCGCCGGCCTCGTTGCGGAGCACGGCTTGATATTCGTAAGTCCCCTTCGCCTTCCCGGTCAATGCCGTTACGGCCGATTGAGCGTTCGGCGTGTTGCCCGTCAACGCTTGCGTATCTACGAGCACCCCGTTCTCGTACAAAGCATACTCCGTTGCGTTCGTTCCCCACCACAAATTCATGGCGATCTTGAAGCTGCCGTCCCCGTCCCAGTTATCGTGCGACAGAACGGCTTGCCCCGGCGAAGCGTCCGTAACGACTACGGTAAGAGGCGCGCATTCCGCCCGTCCGAACGCATTGGACAGCTCGCACGTATAAACGTAGGTGCCGTTCTTCTTGCCGCCGATGTCCGTCTTCACGGACTGGGCGGACGGCGAGCCATCTTCCAGGTTCACGGCGTTGATGAGCGTTCCGTTCTCGTAGAGCTTAAACTTCGTGCCGTTATTGCCCCACCACAGGTTCATCGTCACCGCGTACGATCCGTCCCGGAGTCCCGTGTCATGGCCGTTGTCGTCCGACAGGACCGGCTTGCCGGGAGCGGCGGTCGCCTGATCCGTCGGCGGCGTCAGATCGATCGTAATGGAGAGCGTTTTGGGCGCTTCTTCGTTCCCTTCGCGGTCTACGCTCCAATACTGAACCGTATGATCGCCTTCCGTTTCGATAGTCGCTTGCGTTCCGGATGCGATATCTCCGTTATCGATCCGGTAATAAGTCGCCGCGACTCCGGAGCCTTCATCGGTCGCTTCGAAAACAATCTGAACGGCCGAACGGTACGCGCCGTTCTGCAGGTTCCCGGACGGAACGGCCGTCGTCGTCGGCGCCTCCCGATCTTCCGCAGGCGCGCCGACCACTTGAATCTTGGGCGCCGGCGGCTCTTCCATGCCGGTTCCGAGATAGAAGCTCGTATGCGGCGGCTGATTGTAGGCGACGTTCTGCCAAGCGACGCCGAGACGGTAAATCGGGTCGTGCATCAGCGTGCGCAGACGCGTCTCGGTCGGGTCGGTCGTCGTGTAGATCCGAAGCTCGGAGCTGTCCTCGCTTCTCCATACGGCTTCTTCGCGCCAGTCGCCGAAGAGATCCGCCTGCAGGTTCGGCGTCGCTTTCGTGCCGTTGTTCGAGAGCGCTCCTTCTGCCGTAAACAGGCGGTTCGTCGTCCGGTTCGCGTAATCCCACTTGTCGATATGGTTGGAGTCGAGCAGCTCGCGGCTTAGATCCCCATCCCACCAAATGCCGAAGTTCGTCGTCGCCGGTATGGCCGTGCTGATCAGCTCGCCCTTCGCGCTGTACAGTCCGGTGATCGGAATGTGCTGCTCGTTCGTGATCGTGGCGGCCCATACCTCTTCGCCCAAGTAGTTCGGATCGATGTCGGCGGACATTCCGCGGCCGGTGTCGATGCCGGTGTAGACGCCCCAGAGCACTTCGCCCGTCTCCGCGTCGCGGAAGTCCATTCCATAGGGCGAATCGGCATGCTCATGAACGTTGAAGAACTCCAGCCCCGGCCGGCTCGGATCGAGGTCGCCTAGATGCTGAGCGTCTCCGTGCCCGAGTCCCGTGTTGTAGAGCGGCTTGCCGTTATCGTCGATGGCCATGGCTCCGAACGTGATTTCGTCCTTGCCGTCGCGATCGACGTCGCCGATGGACAGGTTGTGGTCCCCTTGGCCCGTATACGCCGCCCCGTACTCCTTGTCGTTCGAATCGAACTTCCAACGCTTGACGAGTTCGCCGTTCTTGTAATCGTAAGCGACGATGACCGTTCTCGTGTAATAGCCGCGGCTTACGATCAAGCTCGGATGCTCGCCGTCCAAATAAGCGACGGCGGCCAGGAAGCGGTCGACCCGGTTGCCGTAGGCGTCTCCCCAATCCGAGACGATTCCCCGAGGCGGGTCGTAATCGGTCGTCGTCAGCGCCCGGCCGGTTAGGCCGTCGAACACGGTCAAGTATTCCGGCCCTTGCAGAATGTAGCCGCTGCTGTTGCGGTGGTCGGCGAGCGCCTCGCCGATGGCCGCTCCCGTTCCGTCGATCGTGCCGTCCGCCGTCTTGAACGCTACCTCCGCTTTGCCGTCGCCGTCCAGATCGTAAACCATGAATTGGGTGTAATGGGCTCCCGCGCGGATGTTCTTGCCGAGGTCGATTCGCCACAGCCTCGTGCCGTCCAGCTTATAAGCGTCGATATAGACGTTGCCGGTATAGCCGGCCTGCGAGTTATCGTGCGCGTTGGACGGGTCCCACTTGACGATCAGCTCGTAGATGCCGTCGCCGTCCAGATCCCCGACGCTCGAGTCGCTTGCGCTGTAAGTATAGGCCTCTCCGGCTGGCGTAATGCCGCCCGTCGGCTTCTGAATCGGTACGGCCAAGTATTGATTCTGCCACACGGCCGTCTCCTTCGAAGCCGTCCGTTCCTTGCCGCTCGCGTCGACGGTCTTCAGCACGTAGATCGAGGAATCCGTGCCGGACGCGTCGAACAGGTTGGTCGCTCCGCCGATCGGATCGGCGTTCACTTTCGAGCCGTCCCGGTACAGGTTGAAGGCAATGTCGGACGGATCGGTGCCGAGCATCCTCCAGCCGACGTAGACGCCGCCTTCTTGCTTCACGGCGACCAACGCGCGGTCCAGATATTCCGCTTGACGGTACAGCACCGTTACCGCCTGAGTCTCCAGTACCTCGGACAGCTCGGAGACGCCTCCCGCGCTGACCGCCGCCACCTTGTAATAATAAGGAATCGTCGTCAGAACGGTCGTATCGGTGAAGCCGGTCGTCGTCGATCTGCCGATCGGCTCGTAGCTTCCGTTCTCGCTGGTCGAACGGTAAACGCGGTATGCCCTCGCTCCTTCGCTCGCCTCCCAGACGATCGTCAGATCGTTCTTGTTCACTTCTTCCGTTCTTAGGTTGACGGGAGGCGCCGGAATCGGCACGTTCGGATCGACTAGGGAAACCTCTAGCGTGTTCGAAGGCCCCGTCTCCGCCGCCGCGACGTCTACGGTCGTTACTTGATAGACGTACTCCATTCCGACGTCTACCGTATGGTCAACGTAAGCGCTCGTTGCCGAGCTCCCGATCAGCTCGAACGCGGCCGAGCCGCTTACGCCGCGGTAAACGTTATATTTCGCCGCATCGTCAACCCCTTGCCATGATAGCGATACGGACGGATGATCGGGATCGGTATCGATCTCGTCCGCCTTAAGCGCGGAAGGCGCCATCAGGATCGGCGTAATCTCCAGCCCGTTCACGATGGCGGTTGCGCCGCCGAACGAGAAGCTCATTTGGCCGTCCGACACCCACGTTTGCGGAATGATCTTCTCGGCGATTGTACGGCTGCCCGCCGATACGGTGCCGTAATCGACGTCCTCGATGGCAACGGTTGTCCTTGCGCTGCCCAAGTAGTCGCCCACATAGAGCTTCACCGAATAAAGTCCGTTCGGAACGTCGACGTTGAATTTCCATCCGACGTTGAAGTAGCCGAGCCAATCGCGCAGCAGGTCCGTCCCCGTCGCGCGATCGCGTCCGATCATCCCGGCCGGATCGACGATGCCGTAGCCGCGTTCAGGCGTATACACCGTCGATAGATTGACTTCCGAATAGCCCTCCATGACGGGCGATCCCGCGAGACCGAAGTCGAACTTCAGCGTCGCTTGCTTCGTGCGGATGACGATCGGCTCCGAATACTCCGACTCGCCCTTGCCGTTCACCGCGGTGACGACGACGTCGTAAGACTGGCCCTCCGTCATTCCCTGGATCGTGATCGTCGGCACGGTAGCCGAACCGATCAGCGTATAATCCGCAGCGGAAGTCGGCTTGCGGTAAATCTTGTAGATATCCGCTCCTTCCACGGCGTTCCAGTTCAGGACGGCCCCCGCGTTGCTCACGCTGCTGGCCGTAAGGCCCGTCGGCTTCGCGGGCACCTCGGCCGGAGGTTCCGTGTCCGTTACATAAGACGCCAGCGGAAGGTCAAGCTGCCGGATTCCGCCCGACAGCAATCTGGCGATCTGGATGGCGCCGTATTCCTGGAAGTGCGTATTGTCCGCGGAGCCGCTTGGGAAGGCTCCGTAAACACCTGCAGGAACATGAAGGAACACCGCCAGCGTTCCTTCCGGTCCGATCGTATTGTAGTACTCGCGGCTGAGCGTGCTTAGATCGACAAGCGGCACGCTCAATTCCGCGGCGAGCTCCTTCATCGCGGCCACGTATTCCGGGAAGCTCACGTTGAACAAGCCCGTGTCCGCGTTGTAATCCCGTCTGCCTACCGGCGTCACGAGAATCGGAGTCGCGCCGCGCTGACGCGCTCCCTCGATGTAGGTCTTCAGGTAACCCTTGAAGTCGGCCGGAGACGCGTAGCGTTCCGGAATGCTGATCGTCGCGTCGTTATGGCCGAATTGAATCAGGAAGTAGTCGTTCGGCTTGATCGATCGAAGAATCGTATCCAGGCGGCCTTCCAGCAGGAAGGACTTCGAGCTTCGTCCTCCGATCGACTGGTTGCTGAAGGCGATGTCGCTGGAGAAGTAGCGGGAAATCATCTGTCCCCATCCGGCCTGCGGCTTCCAATAGGGATCGTACGTTTGGACGGTGGAATCCCCGGCGATATAAACCGTCGGCGTCTCTCCGGCCGAGCGTTCCGGCAGCTTCGAAATCACCAGTCCGTTGATCTTAGGGGCAGCGCCCGAGAACGTGAAGGTAAGCTGCCCGTCCACCAGCGCGACCTCGAAAGTCTGCTCCAGATACTCGCCGGCAGGCTTCGAGGTAAGCGCGATCTTGGCGGCGGTCATGCCTTCGACGGACACGGCCGTTTCGGAGGAGCCGCCGGCGTCGCCCGCGGTTACCGTCACCGCGTAATCTCCGTTAGGCAGGTCGACGTTGAAGTTCGTCCCGACCGGCATCAGATAGTCGGCTTTCACGGCATCCGCCGAACCGCTGTTCCCGGAGAAGACCAGGGACGGATTCGCGAATCCGTATCGCAGCTCCGGCGAATAGGCTACGGGAGATTTAATCCCGAAGTATCCGTCCGCCACCTCGCCCGGACCGAAATCCAGCTTCAGCGGGAGCTCGGATGGCAGAGGATCTACATCCTCCGGCGGCTCCCCGGAATTCGGAACCTCCGCCGCGGCGGAGACGCTTGCAGCCGATTCCAGGCCGTTTCCATTCACCGCCGTTACTTGATAGGCATACCGTCCGCCCAGGACAACGGCCGTATCGGTATAAGTCGTGCCCGTTGCTTGGGCAATCTGCGCGAAGCCAGCCCCTTCATCCTCCGTGCGGTACAGGTTGTAATAGACGGCATCCGTGACGCTGCCCCATTGCAGCGAGACGGACGGAGGAACCGCCGCGACTCCGGTCACCGTTAGCGAAGCCGGAGCTTCCGGGGGAGCCGATACGGCCTCCTTCACGATAATTCCGTTCAAATAAGCGCCGCCGCCGTTCGCGCCGCTAAGCCCGACGGTAAGCTGACCGTCCGCGACCGTTGTCCGGAAGGTTCCTTCGCTGACGGATTGACGGGCTTGAATCGTCCCGGCCGCAGTCCCCTCCAGCGTCACGTTGAGCCGGGTCGTCGAAGTTCCCGTCAACAGATCGCCGGAATACAGAGTGACGTCGTAATTGCCGTTAGGCAGATCGACCATGAAGCTGAACGATGTCGCCAGCACGAAGTCGTTCGTCAGATCCGTTCCTCCCGAACGAAGGCGTGAATTGATTGCTTGATCCAGGCCATAACCTCGTTCGGCGGCATAAAGATCGTTAGGTCCGACGCCGATAAAGCCTTCCATAACCGGACTTGCTCCCGTGCCGAAATCGAACTTTTTCTCCAAAGGCTCTGCCGCCCGAGCGGTTGGAGCGGCTTCCGGGACCGCGGGAAGGACTAACGATAATAACAGGATGGCGCTTAATGCCTTAGCTGCCGTTTTTCTGAATTTCCTTATCAACCCGATCTCCTCTCTTTCTCCCTGAAAATTGACTGCGTTGTTGCGATAGCCTTGAACGGCATCCCCCCTCTCAATGGAATCGCTTACATCAATCGATAGGAAAACGAGGCGAATTCCTGCCATCGTTTCCCGAAACTCGCCTCTTCTCCCTTAACGCCGAAAAAGTCGAGCATCAGGCACCTTCTTCCATCCTTCCGCTTAAAGTCGGTAGGAGCTTGATAGGCGGAGCTGCCCAGCTTGGCCATCTCCTCGTCGAACGCTTCGATACTCTCGCAGGGACCCGCGAGTCACTCTTGAGCGGCCGGCGCTTCCCCGGACTCCCCGGACTTCCCGGACATTACTGATGTCCTTGCTTTCTCGCCGTTCGGTTCCTTCTCCGAAGTCTCCTTCTTCCCGTTAGACTCGACGACCTCCAGAGCTGCCGAGAGCAAAGCGAGCGCAAGCCCTTGGCCCCAGCCTTGAGCCCACTTGCGATCGATGCCCAGATAGCCTTCGATATCCTTCATCACGGCGGTTCCGCCCGATACGTTCAGCACCCGCCCGTTCTCGGCAACGTTGTTCAGGACGCCGCTTAACGCCTTGTTGACGTACTTGGCGTGAAGCGGATTGCGCTGCATGATCATCGCCGCCGCGATGCCCGCCGTCGCGGATACCTCGCCGTAGGCTTCCGGGTAATCGAGCACGGTTCCCCACAGGCCGTCTTCCTTCTGCAGCTTCTTGATGGCGGCCAACTGATCGCGCAAGGAGCTCCAGATATGCATCATCGGAGGATACAGATAGCCTTCCGGCGTCCCTCTTGACGCTCGGGACATCGTATAAGCCGCCCAAGCGTTGGCGCGAGCCCAATAGATGCCGGACATATGGTTCTTCTGGATGTTGTTGTAGCCGTGATACCATAATCCGGAGTTCTCGTCCTGCAGGTAGTTGATGTGCCAGTAGAATTGGTGCAGCGCGTCGTCGATCAGTCTTTTCTCGCCGAGCTTGACGCCGACCCTTAGCATGAAGTACGCCGCCATGAACAGCGTGTCCGCCCAAGCCTGCTCGGGGAAATCGTTCTTGGACGACACCGTATGCTGAAGCACCCGGTCCCCGAATCGCAGCGCTTTGTTTTCCAAATAATCGATCTTGCTCATGATGAGGTCCAGGTATTTCCGATCGTTCGTCTGTTCGTAGAGAGTGAGCAGCATGTGCCCCATGGCGCAGGTGTTGACCGTCCAGCCCGGCAAGCCCGCTTCGAGATACTCTTCCACCCAATCGGCCATCCGGTTCAAGTAAGCTTGCTCTCCCGTCGCTTCGAACGCCCGGCTGACGCCGTAGTAGGCGACTCCTCCCGGCCAATCCCACGTCAGGTCCATTCCGAACGTATAGTTCGCGACCCGGTCGATCGTCTTCTTCAAGGCTGCCGCGTCCGCTTGAATCTTCATGTTCTTCATTCCTCCATATCCAAAGCCCCCGCTAACCGCAGGGGCCTTGGAACGTTAATTTCGAAATCTTATTTGTATTGGCCCGCGTCGATCGCCTTCTGCTTCTCGTCGAGAATCTCCTGGTAGCCGGCATCGAGGTACGTCTTCTTGGCTTCTTCGTATACCTTATCGAAGTCGGCTTCCTTCGCGAGAGCGATCTTGACGTACAGCTCCTGGAACAGGGCGTTCAGATCGGCCTTGTACTCCGGAACCTTCTCGAGGATGACGGTGAACAGGGCGTCAGGAGTACGGTATTGGGCCGTCTCGTCGTAATACTTGACCATCTTCTCAGCGAGGTCCTCATAGCCCGGAGGCGCCCAGTTGCGGAGGTACGCCTTGCGCGTCTTCTCCGGAGTGTCGAATTCCGCCATCTCGGATACGAGAGCCCAGTAGTCCTTGTTGTTGTTGTTGGACAGCTTGGATTCGCCGGCGTAGTCGGCCGCCTTGACCGGAATGCCTTCGGAATCCAGCGTGTAGTTCTGGCCTTCGACGCCGTTCTGGAAGTAGAACAGGTTCGCCGGCTGGCTCAGCCATTCGAGATACATCCAGACGGCGGCGCGCTCTTCGGGAGTCGACTCGTAATTGATGCCCATGATCAGACCGAACGGCCAGTAAGCGCGGCCTTGCGGAACCTTGCCTTCCGGAACGAGAGCGCCCGGAGGAAGGATGTCGAATTCGGCTTTCGGATCGTTCGCCAGCGTAGCGGCGAACACGTCCGTGTTGCTCGTCAGGTAAGTATTGAAGGTTCCGGTCTTGCCCGCGACGAATTCCGCCTTGATCTTGCCTTCGTCATTCCTCAGATAGAATTCCTTGTCGATCAGGCCGTTGTTATACTGATAGTTCAGGTTGCGCAGATAGTCTTCCGCCGGCTTCCAGGTCAGCTCGGCCGCGGCAAGGTCGGAGTACAGAGCCCGTTCCTTCTCGTTGACCGGCCAGTCGCGGAACGCATAGGTAAAGTTGTAGTTGTTCTGAAGGAGCGACCCGCCGAGCGTACCGAGACCGGCTTCCTTCCACTTCACCAGCATCTCGTTCGTCTTCTCGAGCGAGGTCAGATCCTCCACCTTCATGCCGACCTTCTCGACCCAATCCTTGCGGATCAGCGTCGTGTTGTTGTCGGCGACCGGGCGCTCGGCGAAGAAGAACACCTTCTTGCCGTCGACGCTGCCGTATTGCTCGATCGTGGATTTCAAGTTGGCCCAGTAGGTCGGAGCGTAGTTGGCGATCTCGTCGTAATCCAGCTCTTGCATGACGTCCTCGCCGTAGTAGGCAAGCGCTTGCGGCATGTCGTAGTGGAAGATAATGTCCGGAGCTTTGTGCGAAGCGAGCAGCTGCTCATAGTCCTGCACTTCGGCCGTACGGGTGATCGGCGTGTACTTGACCTCGATGTTGTACTTGTCGCCGAATTCCTTCTGAACCCAGCGGGTATAGAAGTTGTCGGAGACGTTCCACCCTTCGAACGCGCGCTCGTACACCGGAATCTCGAGCGTGACCTTCTCCGGGAAGCCGTTCGAATAATCGGGATACTTGCCTCCGGACGCGCTTGCGGAAGGAGAGGAGCTCGCCGAGCCGCTCGGCGACGGAGACGACGCGCTAGGGCTCGCGTTGGAATTGTTATTGTTGTTCGAGCACGCGGTTAGCGCGGTAAGTCCGAGCGCCACGGCCAGCGCGCCGGAGACGATTCTCTTTTTGCTCATTGTTTTTCCCCCAATTTTGGAATTTTCGGATTCATGGTTATTCCTTGACGGCGCCCAGCATGGCGCCTTGAACGAAATACTTCTGAATGAACGGATAAATGAGCAAGATGGGAACGGTTGCGAATACGACGCAGGACGCCTTCAGAACCTCGGGATTGCTAAGCTGAACGTTCGTCGCTTCGAGTTGGAAGCTCTCGCTGGCGGCGACGACCAGGTAGTACAGTTTAAGCTGCAGCGGACGCATGTCGACATTCTGCTTGATGTAGAACAAAGCGTCCTGGTAGGCATTCCACCTTCCTACCGCGAAGAAGAGAGCCAATGTCGCGAGAATCGGCTTCGACAGCGGCAGGACGATGCTCCACAGAATCCGGAAGTGTCCCGCTCCGTCGATCCGCGCGGATTCCTCCAGGCTGTCGGGAATCGAACTGCTCAAAGCGGATTTCATAATGAGCAGATTAAACGCGCTGAAGGCAAGAGGCAACACGAGCGACCACATCGTTTCGAGCATTCCTAAGTTGTTAATCAGCATGTAATCCGGAATGATGCCTCCCTGGAAGTACATGGTGAACAGGAAGATGAAGGTCAGAACGGTACGTCCTTTGAACGTCTTGCGAGAAAGCGGATACGCGGCGAAAATCGTTAGGATCATTCCGAGAATGGTGAACAGCACCGTAACGACGACCGATACGTATAGAGAACGCAGGATGCTCGCATCGGCGAAGATCTTCTTATAAGCTTCGATGGTGAAGCCTTCCGGCCAGAGAACGACCTTGTTCGCGATAACGTAAGCGTCTTCGCTGAACGATTTGGATACGACGTGCAGAAACGGCAGCAGACAAGCCAGCGAGGCGATGATCAGAGAGAGGTGAATCAGCACATCCCAGGAATCAAAACGCCTTCTGCGCGGTGCGGCCAATGTGCCGGCGGATGCTTTCATGGTTCTGGTTCTCCTCCTTCTAAAACACGCCGTCATCGCCGAGTTTCTTGGCGATTCGGTTCGCGGCCAATACGAGCACGAGTCCGATCACGGACTGGAACAGCCCGAGCGCCGCCCCGCGGCTGAAGTCTCCGCTCTCGATCCCCCAGCGGTAGACGAGCACGGGAATCGTCGTCGTGAACTCGGTCGTCGCCTTGTTCTGCAACGCGTATACCCGCTCGAACGAGCCTTCCATGATTCTGCCCAAGCTTAAGATGAGCAGCGTCACGATGGTCACGCGAATCGAAGGAAGCGTCACGTTCCAGGCCTTTCTCCATCTGCCCGCGCCATCGACGGTAGCCGCTTCGTACATCTCCGGGTTGATGCTGCTGATCGAAGCCAAATAGAGTATCGTTCCCCAACCCATGCTCTGCCAGACTCCGATGGCCAAGTAGCTGATGAGCCAATTGGAGTCGTCCTGCAGGAACGGGATCCGATTGCCGCCAAGGTTCTCGATCACGTTGTTGACGACCCCGTTGCCCTCGCTTAGCAGTTGATACATGATAGCGCCGATAATGACCCAGGACAGGAAGTGCGGCAGATACAGCAGCGTCTGGTTCACCTTCTTGAACTTCGCGCTTCGAACTTCGTTCAACAGCAGCGCGAGCACGATCGGCATCGTGAAGCTGAAGACGAGGTCCAGGCTGTTCAGAAGCAGCGTGTTGCGCACCGCCCGCATGAAGTCGGGCCTGTCGAAGATCTGCTGGAACACCTCGAAGCCGACCCATTCGCTTCCCCAGAATCCCCTTGCGATCTTGTAGTCCTTGAACGCCAGCACAAGCCCGCCCATCGGGCCGTACTTAAATAGAAGAACGAACAAGAGAGGGACGGATACAAGCAAATAGAGCTGCCAATCTCGTCGGAGATAATAAGCCATCCCCTTGTTTTTCCTACTTTTAGGATTTAAAGCGATTACATTTTGTGAAGCCGAAACCGAAGCGCTTTCACCCTTCACACTCTCACCTCCTCGCAGGATGACTTCCTCCGCCTTGCGATGCCTTCGCATATCGGCGAGGTTGGTCTCATGATACCGCTTACTTTTCCGATTCGTAAATCGTGAGTATTGATCATGACGCTCACTTTTGACATTTGCTTTTCGATTCGCGTTTTCGTTAATCGGCCATAATCATTTTTGATAGGCAGAAGCAAAAATGAAGCTGTCATAAGCCCAAATTGGCCTTAATGACAGCTTCGGCAAGCCTTCTAGGACGAGCGGGCTCTCGATGCCTTGTAGCTGCTTGGCGGCATGCCCTCGAATTTGCGGAAAAACCGGTTGAAGCTCTGCACGTTGAAGTAGCCGACCTCGGACGCGATCTGAGCGATCGTAAGCTCCGATTCCGTCAGCAGCTGCTTCGCCTTCTCGATCCTCAGCATATTCGTATAATCGATCAAGCTCTTGCCCGTCAGATCGTAAACGATCTTGCGCATATACGAATAACTGATGCCGATCTCCTTCGCCATGTCTTCGAAGACGATGTCCCGGACGTAGTTCTCTTCCAGGTACCGGATGATTCTCTCTCCGTGGTTGACCGGGCTCGCCTCGCTCGGGTTGCGCGCGAGATATTGCACGATCTCGGCGAAGAACTCCCTTAAATACTTCTCCAGCTCGTCTAGCGTATCGATCGAAGCGATGGCCGAATAGATATTGCCTCTTCCCGCGAAGATGCGGGCCGTGCTGATGTTGTTCTCCCGCAGGTGCTTGATCGTGACGCCGACCAGCTGGTTATAAATGAATAGGATATTGTCGTAAGAGATGGAATCGGCGGAATGTATCTCTTCTCGGATAATCTCCAGCTCGCGATGGATGCTTCCGATGTCCCCGGACTCCAGGAAGTTGACGATCCTTCTCTCGCTGTTGGCGGGATACGTGTATTTTTTGCTGCGTTCGGGCTCCGGCTCCCAGAAGAAGATGCAGCCGCTGCCCTGAATCATCCGGCGCTTGATCGTCTCGGTCGCTTCCGCCAATCGTTCCGACACCTGCGAGCTCGAATCGGCCGGGCTGCTGGCGCCTATCGTTACCGAATGGCCTAGAAGCTCCAGCACGCCGTCGCGGATCCGGACAAGAGCCTCCTTCATTCCGTCCAGTCCTCTGTCCTGCTCCTCTTGGCCGTAATTGACGACGATGGCGAACGTTCCCTCTCCCTGGTAGACGCATCTCGCTTGCATCCCTTCCGGGAATAAGCTCTCGCACTGGGTCGTGAGCAAGTAACGATGGTAGCTGCGGGTTTCGGGGTTGTTCTTGCTCACATATCTTCGGTAGCGATCGATAGAGACGACGACCACCATGTAATAGGGAGCCGGGAACGTCATGGCGACCTGCTCCGTCACTTCGCCCCTGAGCAGATGATGAGCCGCGAGATTTCGCGTGTCCCGCTCCCGCTCTTTAAGCAACCGGTGAAGCCCTTCCTCTTCCTCCTGCATCCGCTTGAAAGCGGAGTCGAGGAAGATCAGCTCATTCTTGTTCGTCACCCCGAGATTGTCCCGGGATCGCAACGTCCGGACAAGCTCCCGGATCGGCTTGGAGAACCAGGTCGCGAGCCACACGGCCAGCAAGGTGCCTGCGAGAATGATGATGGCGGTTATCAGGATGATGCTGCGCTGCAGGCTGTACGTCTTGGTCATCAGCTCGTCGACGGAATAGATCTGGACGTTCCACCAATCGAACAGAGGGGAACGCGACCACGTATAGAGCAGCCGCTTGCCGCTTTGCTCATGGAACGCATAGCCTTCCCTGGAGGAGGTGCCCAGTACTTGCTTCATATAGGGCAATTCGGTCCCATCCGTCAAGAGCAGGCTCTTGTCGTTATGGGAGATAACGGTGCCGTCCGAGTCCAGCAGCATGTAGCCTTGCTCTCCTTGCTCCGACGACTGCAAATAGTTCCCGATTTGCCTCTCGCGAAGGTTGACGACGATCGTCCCGCGGGTCGTGGTGGACAGGCGATTAAGGGGAAAAACATAGGAGACGACGGCGGTGCCGGANCGAAGCTTGCGCGGATACCAGACGCCGCTGATTCCCCTTCGTTCTTNNAGCGCTTCCTCCATCCAGCCGACATCCTCGTAACGATCCANAGTGGTGATTCCTTTGTCGGTNGAAACGACGTAATCCGCTCCATCGAGCAGGAAGTAGGAGGATGCCACGCCGTCCACCCGATGATTNAAGTTGACGAGCTCCTTCATGACGGACAAGGCGCTGCTTACGTAATTGTAGTTCGAATTAAGCTCGGCATAGGTCTCGAAGCTGCGGATGCGGTCGAAAATGTTCGTCGAGCCAAGTCGCACGGCATCCTGTGCCAGGTTGTTCAGAGCGTTCTCGTTCAGCCTGCGGTTCGCGTTCATTCCCGCAAGCGAAGATTCCGCGATGGCGCTCTCCGAATTCCGCAGGATCTGCGTCCCGCTATACCAGGTTAAAATCGCGATCGGAATCGCCATGACGAAGAACAGGATGAGCGCCAATTGCAGCTTCATCGGGATTCTTTGCATACGGACCCCCCTCGAACGATGGCCGCCGCCTTGAAAGACAGCGCTTTCATATCCTTGCTTAATAAGTAATCGGAAGAGGATTCCTTGTCCGAATTCGTCTGCCGATCCTTACTTTTCTGTTTGAATCAGATTGATTATACAACAAAACGGAAATCGCGGAAGATCCTTTCCGCATTTTTATTTTGAATAAGGGCGAAACGAACGCGAAAGGGGTGAAATAAAAGAAAAAAAGTGCGCTTCGGGAGCGTACTCATGGATTGGAAGAGGAATGTACGATAATAACCATGGATTCGTTCGGCTTCGGAAATTCCGGAATCGTCAATGAAGCCTGAACGGATATTCCCAAGCTTCCGGCCGATACTTCCGACACCGTTCCGATCCGCAAGCCCGCAGGATATTTGGATAAATCTCCTCCGATGGTCTCGATGATATCGCCTGCTTGAATGATCTGATCTTCCGGGATTTTATCTACGATCGGAGAGTTTGCGGAGAGATCGTATTCGAGGATGCCCATGGTCGCTTCTCTGCCTCGTACCGTTACCGATATCCCCTGATTGGTCAAAAATTCCGTCGTGTTGATTAATTGTATGATCGAAGTATGATCGGTTATTTCCGAGACGATCCCCACGAAATTTTGCTCCAGGGAAAGGACGGGGTCGTTCTTTTGGATCCCATCCAGCTTGCCCAGGTCAATCTCGATCCCCGTTCGGGCAGGCGTTAAGCGGATAATGTTCGCCATCGAATAGGAATGGGTCGCCGGCAGCCGTTGCATGACTTCGTAAGCTTGTTCCAGCTGTTTATTTTGGAATTGCAATTGCACGCTTTTCATGTTGTCTATCGCCGCGTTTTTAAGTACCTTTTTCCATTTTTCATTTTCTTTGTATAGGGTGTGCCATTGGGATAGCTCTTGTCGAAAAGCAACGACATTATCGAAGAGCGGTTGTCTATAAAGAAGTGCCGCCCCCGCCAACAAGCATACGCCTATCATCCCGACGGCGATTTTGATTTTGCTTCCGCTTCTCCAGGACAAGATTGATCTTCCTTCCTCTGCTCAAGAAGAAAACCCCGGAAACGATTCACTCTTGAATCGAAAGTCGCTTCCGGAGCGCTGCGTATCGTCGTTTCACTTGCTTAGCAATTCATAGGTAGCTTGGTCCGCCACCACGTACAGCCTCGCGTCCGGCGGAATAGAATCGTTCAGTTTGCGGTTGATGCCGAGGTCCCCGCGGTCGGAGATCAAGGTCGCTCCGTAC
>Ga0065721_10051421_pt1 | contig 14851 bp, 13 predicted proteins | sample Mesricmetagenome_FD_59108 | JGI IMG/M metagenome (GOLD analysis project Ga0065721, IMG submission 59108) | Mesophilic microbial community from rice straw/compost enrichment Sample: eDNA_1 v2 (version 2) | ecosystem: Engineered > Solid waste > Grass > Composting > Bioreactor | place: USA: Davis... | reverse complement strand
CGTGCGGTTCAGACCGAGCGGCTTGAAGAGGTTGGCCTCCAAGTAGTCCGCCCACGTGCAATCCGCCGTCCGCTCCGTCAGACTGGCCAGCAGCAGATACGCGGTATTGCTGTATTCGTTGCGGTCTCCGGGGGCGAATTCCGCTTGCGGGTACAGGCCGACGATCCGCTCAACCATCTCCCGGTTGGTTGCCCGCTTCTCTCTGCTCCAGCAGCCGTCCAGCAGCCCGGTTCGGACCGGCCGAATGTAATTCGGGATTCCGGACGTATGCCCGAGCAGGTGACGCACGGTTACGCCGCGGTAGGGCAGCTCCGGAAACCAGCGCCCGATATCGTCGTCCAGCGTCAGCAGTCCCCTCTCCTTCAGCAGCAGCACGGCTGCGGAAGTGAACGTCTTGGAGACGGATGCCGAGTTGAACATCGTCTCCGCGGTTATGGGCCTGCCCGTCGCTCGGTCCGCGACTCCCCATATGCCTTCGTAGATCACGGCGTTCTCGTCGGCGACCAGGACGCTGCCGTTGAACTTCCCGGCTTCATGGAGCGTTGCGAACAGACGGCTCAGATTCGCTTCTCTGTCGATTCCGTTTCGTCTCATCGCGCTTACCCTTTGATCAAGCTGTCTTGCAGCTTTTTAACCGCATACTTCACCGCATACGGGCCGTTCGTCGCCGCCGCGACGTCCAGGAAATGCACGTTGCCGGCCTTGACCGCCTTCAGCCCTTTCCATACGTCCGATTGCGCCAGGGCGGCTATATTCTCGTCGTATGTCGAAGCCCCGTCCAGAATGACGAGATGATCCGGATTCATCTGCGACAAAGCTTCCAGCGAGAGAACTTCCCACTTGTCCGGATAGCCTTCGGGCGCGCGCAGGCCGAGACCGTTGTTCTCGTCGAAGAAATAGGAGTAGTACGACTTGCCGATCGCGCCGAACTGATCTTTGCCCGGCAAGCGGAAAAATCCGACCGTCTCTTCGCGGAGCGGCTTCAGCTTCTCGTTGGCCTCCCTGATCTGCACGGTCAACTCCTCGATGTACTCCTCCGCTTTCTCCTCTTGTCCGATAATGGAGGCATACTCCATCAGGTTCTCGTTCCAGGCTCCCGTCAGATCCAGCATAATGACCGGAGCGATCTTATTGAGCTGGTCGTAGACTTCCTCGTGAAGTCCGACGCTCCCGATGATCAGATCGGGGTTCAGCTCGACCAGCTTCTCCATGTTCAAAGCCATGACGTCGCCAAGATCGGCAACCTCGGCCTCTTTCGCGTTATCGCCCAGCGTCACCTCGAAATCCTTCAGAATTTCTTCGGCAAGCGGAGACGCGATCGGCGGAACGCCCAAAGCGAAGAAATATTCCATCTCGGCAAAATGGCCCACCGCCACTCGCTCCGGCTTACGTTCGATCGTCACTTCCTTGCCCGTGCCGTCTACGTAAGTGCGCGGAAACGCTTGTTCCGCAGCCTGCGAGCTTTGCGCCTCGTTCGTCGATACGACGGCGGACGGCGAAGCCTGCGGCGAGCTTGAAGGCGAGCTTGACGGGACTGCCGTTCCCTTCGCTCCTCCGCACGCGGCCAACACCAATGTCAAAATCAGCAATAACGAAACGGCTTTCGCCGGTCTGTCTCTGTAAATCATTTTCGTTCTCTCCCCCGATAGTTTGTGAGAATGATTATCACTCCACTGACTACTATAGATCGGGGTCAGTTCGCTTTCAATGGACATTCCCGTCCTGCTTTTTGCATCATGCACGCCTGCTTCGCCGATTGCACTCCTCCGGCGATGCCTGTATCGATTCGGGGATACGCCCGCATGCTTCGTGAACAGGCGCGTAAAGTAGAACAGATCCGCATATCCGACGGAGGCCGCCACTTCGCGGATCGACAACCCGCTATGCTCCAGCAGCTTCATCGCCGTCTGCATCCGGTAGCGAATCAAATATTCGATAATGCCAATGCCCGTCTCGCGCTTGAACAGCTTGGACAAATAACGGCTGCTGTAATGAAATCGGGCCGACAGTTCCTCAAGCCCGACCGATTCGGCATAGCGCTCGTGAAGGTAGCGAATCATCTGCCTCGCGATGCGATCCGTTCGTTCCTGCCTTCGTCCGTCGTCCCACTGCTCCAGCAGCTCGGCAACGAACTGGTACAGCAGCCCCTTGGCATAGATTTGCGCGGCCGGTTCGTTCTTCGCCCACTCCCTGAGCATGCGATCCGCCTTCTCCAGCAGCATCGCGGGTCTTGGCGGAAGAAAGGCGTAAGGCTCATCTCCGATCGTCGCCAGCGGCTTCGAGCCCGCCGCCGAGCCTCGGTAAGAGAGCACGTGTCTCGCCCGGTACAAGATCATATAGTAGGACACCGGGGCTTGTACTTGCGCAAGGCGCAGCCGCTGCCCTTTGACGCCATGCAGCAGCAAACTGATCTGCTGAGCCGGATGAACGTCCCCGTCCAGGATGAAGTTTGCCCGCCCTTCGGCCGTCAGTACGAACGCGTTGCAGGGCAGACGGTAGTCGGCCGACGCCTCCCCCGGCCTGAGCGCCAGCAATCGGACATCGATCAGTTGAATATAAGCCTTCCGCCACATGCCGGTTTGGAATTGCCAGTCCATCCTCCCGCTCCTTCCATTTTCCATGTCCGTATTCCGTTGTCCCCATTGTAATTGATAATGATTCTCAACGTCAAACGAAAGAAAGGCCGCTGTGGGGATGCGGCAGCTTGCATAGGTGTGACAGGCGATGGGGTTCGAAGCCGTGATCGGGGGCAGGACGCGCAGCACAGGCCATGCGGCACGGCGATGAAGTTGGTGACGCGCCCCCGACGCCCGCTATCGTTTGCTCAGCCAGAAGGAGCCCCCTTGGCAAGGGACGCCTTGCGGCCCGATCGCTCCGAGAACTGTCTGCGCTATAGCGGCCAGCGCCGGGTCCTGCGAGACGAAATGACTCGGAAACGTCACCTCATAAGCGGGATCTCCCGGCTTCTGTGCCAGTAAATACGCGGCCAGCATGTACTGCTCGTTATAATAGCGCCGGGACCAGCTCTCCGGATAATCGTCCGGCAGGAAAATATCGTGAAAATGAATGAACACGCCGGACCTCAGCCGCGGCATAATCTCCAGAAAGACGATATTGGCGTCCGAGTTCTGGAACACGTAGTGGCTGCTGTCCACGAACAGAACGTCCCCCGCCTCCAGCTCCTCGAACAGCGATAGATCGGTATCCTCCAGCGGCTTGCGCACGATCCGGTCGCAAATCTCGTCGATCTCCGCTCGGGGAAACGGATCGATCGATACGATCTCCACAGCCAGCCCGTGATCCGAGGCGGCTCTTCTGGCGAACATCGTGGAATTGCCGGAGCCGATCTCGTAGTAGCGCTTCGGGCGGCGGCTCGCCACGATTCCGTACAGCGCGAGCGCGTCCAGGCCGCTGAACCAGTCGTTATTCCAGGAAGGCTGGATCGGATCGACGGCGTCCCGCTCGTAAGGAATGGCTGCCAGTTGTCCGGCATAACGCGCAAAAGCCCGCAAATCGGCCTCGTAATGAGACCGATTGCCGGCTATCATGTTGTAGAGCGGACCGTGCGCCGCCTTGTTGCCGCCGAACCGCGGCTTCGGGGTTATCGGATAGTTGACGTAGATCGGATAGAGCGCGCTCATCCTATCGACTCCTCTCATCCTATAACCGTATTCTCTTTGGCGCGCTAGTGTGTCCGCTCTTCCGCTTAGATACTCCAATGCTGCCAATCCTGCTGCCGTTTTTCATGACTCGCCAGCCACTCCAACGTGGATTGGTACAGCTCGTTTTTATGCACGCCCTGGGAGTACGTATGATCCGCTTGGAAAAGAATGTTCTTGTCGCAGCGGCCCTCGCCGCGCAGCCAGAACGTCTTCTCCAGCAGGAAGCTGTAGTCGGCCGGAATGACGTCGTCCGATGTTCCGTGCGCGATGAATACGTCGCCGTGGAATTTCGACGCTTCCTGGAACGGCTGATGCTGCTGCAGCGATTCGAAAAACTCCGGCTTCAGCTTATAGCCGAGATAATCCGCCTGGCCTTTCTTGATCGTCTCGTCGTATACGGAGCGTCCCACGATTTTCACGATGTCGTTGAACGGATACGCGACAGGCGACCACAGCGCCAGCGATTTCACGCGACGGTCCCTCGTGCCCGTCAGCAGGGCGACGGCGCCTCCGAGGCTGTGCCCGAGCAGCGTCACTCTGAGCGGGTCCACGCAGTCGAGGCTTAGGCCGTAGTCCAGCACGGAGCGAGTCTGGGCGATCATCGAGTCGAGGCTGTGCTCGCCATATACGCCTTCGCTTTCGCCGCAGCCGGCAAAGTCGAAACGGATAACGAGAAATCCTCTCTTGGCGAGCAGCCGGCTGGCCAGCAGGAACAGCCGATCCACGCCGATCCGGTTGCCAATGAAGCCGTGGCAGATGACGACGAGCGGCATTTTCTTCTCCGGGCATGCTCCGTCCTGGGCCGGGTAATGTATCGTAGCCGTTAAGGCGAGATTGTCGTGGTAGATCGTGATCGGTTTTTCCATAAGTCAAACCTCATTCCCTTATATTCCGATTAAAATAGTATGAATTAAAAGTATCATCTCCCTTGCCTTCTGTCAACCCTAATCTTCGTGTCATTCCTTCGTGTGTGTTTGATGTTATAATGGTTACAATTAGTCTTAAAAGGAGTTGGCGATCATGGCTATTAGTAAAGAACGCTTTAATGAATTACTTGAACGATTGTCCGATAAGGATCTTGAGTTGGTTTCGGAATTAATGGAACGTCTTTTGCAATCTTCGCCTACTCAGAGAATAATTCCGCTTGATGACGAACCTACTACTCAAGATGACGTAAATGCCATAAACGACGCACATGAAGCTTACTTAAAAAACGAACTCATCAATCTTAAGGATGTTGAGCATGAGTTACGAAATTAAGTTCCATAAGGATGCCTACAAGTATCTTCAAAAGCAGGATCTCGTAACCCGCAATCGCATTCTGGACCATCTGAAAACGAACTCATCATAATCGTAATCAAAATAGGCTCACGAGGCGATGTATATTAGTCTGTCGGATGTCCCTCTCCCTCCACACGCCGAAAAAGAGCCAAGAAACCGCCCTGGCTCTTTCCGCATATCTCGCTAACGATTTTTACTTCACATAGAAAGTGGCGTCTGCCTGGTCGAGCGCCGTCGTAATCGACGAGATTTCCAGCGCTCCGCTTCGATGTCTCAAGTAGGCGCCCGAAATGTTGTACGATTCGAACGAGGCCGCCCATCCGCTGCTGAATCCCGTGCGCAAGCGCCAGGTGGCGTCGTTCTTGTACAGCGCCGTGTTGGCGTACGGATCAAGCCATACTTGCCCATCCCGATGACGCAAATAGTTGCCCGGATACGTCACCGACTCGATCGACACCGCGGACGGATCGGCCAGCCCCGGCACGAGCCGCCACTGCGACTCCGGCGCGTATTGGCCCCCGTCGATCTTGCCGCGCCCCGCGTCGACGCGAACGAAATTGCCGATATTGTAGCTCTGCAGCTGATTAACCGGCGTTTCGACGTCGACCCGCTGCAGCTTCCAATTCTGCGTGTCCAGCCCGTTGGCCGTCCATTGGATGACCTTCGTTCCGGCCGGAGCCCCTCCGCCCGCGTTGTCCAGCATCAGTCCGCTGTGCTCGTTCATGCTCGTATAATAGCCGTTGCCTTTATAAGAGAACTTCCAGCGCTGCGTATCCAGATAGTTGTCCGTCCACAAAATAACCTTCGTCCCCGGAGCCGTCGCCCCGTTCGGATCGTCGAGCACAAGGCCGGTATTCACGTTCATGACCCGGAAAAAGCCGTTGCTCCTGTAATCCGTCACCCACCATTGGGTGTTGAGCCCCAGATCGTTCCACTGGATCACCTCCGTGCCGGCCGGCGCGCCGCCTCCCGCATTGTCCAGCACCAGGCTATTGTTCTGGTTGATCAGCTTGTATGTGCCGCCCGATACGATGGAAGAGTCACCGTTCATCTGCGCGACGTTCGCCCGAATCTCGTTGCGGCTGCCGACCTTGACCGTGTTGATCTCCAGCAGCAGCGAATGGTCGAGCGGCAGCAGCGTCCCGCTCCATGCGGCGGGCGTATTCTGGTTGCTTCCTTTGACGGTCAGCGGCGCGTCGACCAGCGACCAGGTCGCGCCGTAATCGGAGCTGGTGAACATTTTGTTGGCGGTCGGCACGACGTCGGTCATGCCGCGCACGTAGAACCTGCCGTTCGGGCTGCCGTCGTCCACGTACGCGATCTCCGGCGTCTGCGAGGCGCGGTAGATGCCCGTGCCGACGACGTTGCCGAGATCGGTCGGACTTCCCCAGTTAATGCCGTCGGTCGAAGTCTTGAACCGGACGGCAAAGTTCGGCGCCGCCCCCAGCATCTCGAAAAACATAAAGTACGTCCCGTTCTTAGCCTTAACCACCCGAGGCATGCCCGGACGCCAATCCCAGTTCGCGGCGCTTCCGACGGTCAGACTATAGTTCCCCCAGGTCAGCCCGCCGTCGCTGGAAATCTCCTGCGCAAGCGCCTGATTGTAGCCCGGCTGTCTCTCGTCCGAGTAGTAGCAGATGAGCCGACCGTCGGAGGTGATCGCGAACTCCGGCTCCCAGGTGCGCTTCGTGCCCGCCGTCCCTCTCGGCGCCAGCTGGCCGTGAAGCTGCCACGTCGCTCCGTTGTCCGTGCTTCGCCAAATATGGATCGTATAAGCCGAGGTGTTGTCCCAATCCGTCGAAGCGAACAGCAGCGTGCCCGCGGGGTATGCCCCGACCTGCTGCGGCAGCACGTATAGCGTCGTCATCCCCTGCTGGTCCCGGTTCAGCCCGTAAGCGTTCGGATCGATCTGGCTGAGCAGCGACCACGTTCGGCCGTTGTCGGTGCTGCGGTAGAACGGGAACGGCTGCATGCCGACCCAGCCCGTATTGCCGGGAAATCTTCTGGTGAACGTGGAGAGAATATCGCCATTGCCCAGCTTGACCGCCCTCGCGTAATACGGTTCGGTTTCGGTCGCGCTGCTGTAGACAACCCAGCCGGTCGAGGCCGCCTGCACGGACATGCCCGCAAACAGCGACGACGACAGCACCAGCGTTAAAACAACAAGCAGAGCTCTTCGGAAACTTCTCATTTTCTCTTCCTCCTCGGCAGGATGAATGCGGGATTGCGAAGTTCCTTCCTTTTTAACGCCAATTCATATCCTCTCGCCCGCGGGAAGCGCGATGTCGTGCGAATCGCTCAGCGGCGCCCCGAAGTCCGGCGTACCGTCCGGTCTCCATCCGAACTTCTGCACCCGGGTGCTGCGAAGCCCCGTATCGGCTCCCGGAGCGGGCAGCGCGTGATATACGATCCAATCCTCGGTTCCGTCGGGCGATAGGGTAAAGCTGTTATGTCCGGTGGCGTATACGCCGTTTTCCGCACTCTTGCGAAACACCGGAACGGGAGACTTGACCCACGAAGCGGCTTCCATCGGATCAGAGCCTTCCTTCATCGTCAGCATGCCCAGGGAGTAATCCTCGGACCAGGTCGTGCTGGCCGAATAGACGAGAAATATAAAGCCGTTCCTGCGTAAAATAACAGGTCCCTCGTTGATCGCCATCCCGCCCTGCTTCTCCCATTCCAGCGTCGGAGCCGAGAGCAGCACATGTCCCCCGTCAAGATCCAGCGTCCACGGATTCGCCATGCGGACGATGAAGATGGCCGAGCCGTAGTCGGGGTAATGCCCGTAACCGGCATACAGGAAGTACAAGCGTCCCCCCAGTTCCATGACCGTCCCGTCCAACCCGGCCAGAGGCGTCTCGAGCGTTCCTTTCCAGCTCCATTCCCCTTCTGTCGGGTCGGCGGCCCCATTTTCCAACACGCAGATTCTCCTGGACTCGTCCCCGCCTCCGTCGTTGGCCGTGTAGTAGATGTACCACCTGTCTTCCAGCCGATGCAGCTCCGGAGCCCACAGGTTGTGACTGTAAGGACCGTTCTCCTCGGGAATCCACACCTTCTTCTTAAGGCCGGCGGCGATCCCCGTCATCGAGGCGGATTTCGTAATTTCCAGGCAGCCGAACTGCGTGGACATGAAGTAGTAATAGCCGTCGCTATGCTTGAGCAGCCAAGGGTCGGCCGCCTTCTCGACGATCGGATTGCGGAAGGTTGCGTTCATCGGTTCGTTCTCTCCTTTTTACCCCTTCATTCCGGTCAAGGTAATGCCCTCGACGAAGTATCTTTGCGCGAAAAAGAACAGCAGCAGCGACGGAATCAGCGCCAGCACGGAGCCGGCCATAATGTACGTCCATTGCGAAGTGTAGAAGCCCTGGAACGAAGCCAGCACGAGCTGCAGCGTGAACTTCTCGGGAGTGTTGATGTAGATGAGCGGCCCGAGAAAATCGTTGTAGCCGGCCAGGAAACCGAGCAGCCCTTGCGTGATGACGGCGGGTTTGGACAATGGCAGCATGATCCGGAGGAAAATATGGAGCGGATTCATCCCGTCCACCTTGGCCGCTTCCTCCAGCTCCTTCGGAATGGTCATGAAAAACTGCCTCAGCAGAAACACCGCCGCAGCCGCGCCGAACATTCCCGGCACCATCAGCGGCAGCCAGCTGTCGATCCAGCCGATGTGCTTGAACAAAATAAACGTCGGAATCATCGTGACGACGCCCGGGATCATCATCGTGGCCAGCAGCAGCGTGAACAGGACGTTTTTCGCCGGAAAATCCATCCTCGCGAATGCGTTGGCCGCCAGCGCGCTCGTAAACAAACCGACCAGGCAAGGCAACGAGATGACGAGCAGCGTGTTCAGAAATCCTTTCAAAATATCGGCTTCCGTCAATACGAAAACGTAGTTCTGCCACTCGAAAACCTCGGGTATCCACTTGGGAGGCATTTCGAACTCGCGTCCTTGCTCCTTCAGCGACGTCGACAGCATCCATAGGAAGGGAATGGCCATCACGAGCGATCCCGCCGTCAGGAACAAGTAAGCGAAGGCTTGGCGGACCTGCTCGCCCGCTCTCTTTCTCCTCTGCCTGGCGCTCCTTGCGATTGCGGCATTCGACATGCGCGTTCCCCCCTTAATCGTAGTGCACCCAACGTCTGGACAACCAGAAATTCAGCAGCGTAATCGCCAGAATCAACAGACCGAGCGCCCAAGCCATAGCCGAAGCGTAGCCCATGCTCATATAGCGGAACGCGTTCTGGAACAAATAGTAGACGATCGTCGTCGTCGAGTAATTCGGCCCGCCCTCCGTCATGATCTGGAAGCGCGGGAAGTCCTGCAAAGCCGTAATCGTCGAGGTAATCAAAATGTAGAGCGTCGTCGGCGAAATGCACGGAATGGTAATCCGGACGAATCTCTGCCAACGACTGGCCCCGTCGATCTCCGCCGCTTCGTGAAAACTTTGCGGAACGCCCTGCAGCGCGGCCAGGTAGAGCACCATGTTGATGCCGAGTCCCGCCCATACGCCCTGAATGATCATCGCCGGCATCGCCCACGTCTCGCTGCTCAGCCACGCGGGGCCTTGAACGCCGACCAGCTCGAGCAAGTAGTTCAGCAAGCCGTAGCTGTCGTTGAAAATCCATTTCCACAGCAGCGTCAGCGCGATGACCGAGCTGATCGTCGGCAGGAAGAACATCGTGCGGAAGAAGCGGATGCCACGCACCTTCTGATTAAGCGCCATCGCGATTCCGAGCGCCACGGCCATGCCGATCGGAATGCTCAGCGCCGAATAGAACGTATTGAACAGGGTTTTCCAGAACAGCTCGTCGTCCATGGCGAGCTTGACGTAGTTCGCCGTTCCCGTAAAGACGGGCGCCTGATAGCCGCTGTACTCCGTGAAGCTGACGTAGACGGAATAGCTCAGCGGAATGAACGCGAACAACAGAAAGCCCAGAATCGGAGCGGAGATGAACAAGTAGGCCCATGCGTATTCCTTGCGCTTCATAATTCCCCTCCGTCGTTCGGGATCGGGCGGCGGAACTCACTCGCGAATCCCCTAAGCGTACAGGAGACAGGAGTCTCCCGATGAGCTCCCCGCCCGTCATCCCCTTTACTTGAATACCGCCGGATTGCCTTCCTTGATCGCCGCGTCGATCTTCGGCTTCAGCTCGTTCAGGACGTCCGCGGCCGATTTTTTGCCGTCCCACATCGGGGCCAGCCCTTGGGACAGCATGTCGAACCATTTGGCGTTCGGCAGGTTTGTCCACGGACCCGGCACTTGATTTTCCGCCGCTTTGATGAACACCTCCGCATGCTCGGGCTTCTGACCCGGCTGCAGGAAGACGTCCGTGGCGGCCATCGACTTGAAGCTCGGAATCGCGAAGCCCATCAAAGACTGCTCCTTCTGGCCTTCCGGTCCGCCCAAATATTCCACCAGCTTGTAAGCGGCCTCCAGGTGCTTTGTTTTGCTGTAGATGCCGATCCCGACCGAGCCGCTCCAGCCCGCCCACTTGTTGACCGGCAGCGGCGCGACGTCCCAATCGAAGCCGAGCTTGCGGAACTCGGGCACCATCCAGCGGCCGGTAATCATCATCGCCAGCCTGCCCGTCTGGAACATCTGGCTGTCGTTCATGTCCTTCAGAGCTGCCGCGTTCGGCACGACTTTATGCACGTTCGCCAGATCTGCCGCGAACTGCAATGCCGAGACCGCCGCCTCGCCGTTGCCGACGAATTCCCGCCGGTCGTCGGTGAGGAACGCGCCGCCGTTGCCGAATACGAAGCCTTCCCACCAGATCGGTCCCATGCCGTACTGCTTGACTTTGCCGTTCTCTTCGACGGTCAGCTTCTTCGCCGTATCCAGCAGCTGCTCGAAGGTCATCGGCGTATCGGCGCTCGGGAACGGCACGTTCATCTTGGTGAAAAGATCTTTGTTGTAGTACAGGACGGTCGGACCGATATCCTTGGGCAGCGCGTAGAGCGGACCTTGCCCGTTCACCGCCCCGTCGTAACGGTACCTGAGGAGGCCGGACTCCCACATGTCCCCCGTATCGAGCGAGCTCGCGTCGACGAACTCCTGGATCGGATGAAGCAAGCCCTGGCTCACCCAACGGCCGAAATCGCCGTCCGGGACGTAGAACACATCGGGCGCATCCCCTCCCGCCAAAATCGTGTTCATCTTGCCGACGTAGTCTGCCGGAATGTGCAGGTACTCCACCTTGATCGTCGGGTTTTTCTGCTCGAAGTCCTTAATCAGCTTCGTGAACACTTCCTTCTCCGACGGATCGCCCCAGCCCGCGAACTTGATCTTGACCGATTCCCCCGCGGGCGCCTGGCTTCCGGAAGCGCTGCTCTCCGCCGCGTTTTTCCCCGTGCCGTCCGGACTGGCGGAGGACTCCTTTCCGCTGTTTCCGCCGCAAGCGGTCAACCCCGCGAGCAGCGTCAACGACGCCGTAACGGCAAGCAAACTTTTACCCTTTCCGAGTCTCATCTTCTAGACACTCCCTTTTGTGTTGGATCTGCCTTCACCTTTAATTATAGGAGCGCGCCGGGGACGAACAATTGTGAAAACGCTTTATATATTTCGCAAAAAGGAGCGTAACCTCATCGATTTCGTCGGTCGAAAACGCTTCGCGTTCAGCAAGTACGGGCGATTGGTGGATGGGCGGAACGGTCGGAGGGACGGTCTCGCGGACCGTTAACGGAGCGAGGTAGGCGGATTGGTGCACGCTAACGGCCTCGCAGACCGTTAACGGGGCGAGTTGGGCGGGGTCGCGCACGCTAACGGCCTCGCGGACCGTTAACGGGGCGAGGTTGGCGGATTGGCGTATGCTAACGGCCTCGCAGACCGTTAACGGGGCGAGTTGGGCGGGGTGGCGGACTGCTGATTTTGTTTTCGCCACTCGAGCGGAGTAACCCCGACCGATTTGACGAACTGCTCGTAAAAACGGCTGGAGCTCGTAAAGCCAACCTCCGACGAAATGAACTCGATCGCTTTGCTTGTCTGGCTCAGCAGTCTCTTGGCTTCCTCAATCCGCAGGTTGATGACGTACTGCTTGGGGGAGACGCCTACCGCTTCCGAAAACTTTTTACGCAGAATGCTCTCCGATAAGTAATGACGAGCGGCGATATCATGAATCGTGATCGGCGTATTGTAGTTTCTGTGAATCTCCTTCAGCACCTCTTGAACGATCCGCTTGTCCCCGTGCGCCTCGGTGTCGGGGGTGACGGTTGCATTGCGATGGAACAGCAGCAGCACCGTTTCGAAAGCGATCCTCATCAGATCGTAGGAATAGTCGCCCCGTTCCTCGGAGTGCCACTCCCTCTCCAGTCGGGTCAGGCTCATCTCCGCCCACTGGCTGTCCCCTTCGTCCAGATGTGCGCTCCAGAGACGGTGCGGCTTCTGGTAAGCGCTCAGGAACAAGTATTGGCAGAAAGCCGGAACTTTGGCATAGAGAAAATGCACGGACAGCCCCGTCCACGGCTCGGTGCAGACGAAACCGTGATGCAGGCCGGAAGGAATCAGAATCAGATCTCCCGCCGACACTTTGATATTTTGTTCGTAAGAGCTGTAGTAGCCTCCCCCGCCCAAAATCAGGGTCAACTCGTCGTATTCGTGCGAATGGGACATGAACAGGCCTTCTCCCTGCTCGGCCTGAAAAGTATGCGGCTTAAACCGTTCGATGCTCGTAATGAAGCCTTTGGCCATACGAATATTCGCCCTTCCCTTTTTCGTCTTGGCGACCTAAGGAACCGTGCGTCGAATTCGTGGTGTGCTCTTATATTACCATGTCCCCCGCGAAGGGAGCCATAGTTCGGACCGTCCCTGAGAAAGTCTCGTTATTCCGCGGGATTGGGGGAATCCTACAACGTAACCTGTCGCTTCCCTTAAGCGGCGGACAATTTTTCACACGGGAGATGTATAGCCATGGAAAGCTTCTTTCGGTGGGTGTCGTCCCACGTCTTGACCGTACTGCTTATCCTCGGCGTCATTTATGCGGTCGCCTTCGTTCTGACCCATCGCAAATCGCTGTTCTACAAAGAATAAGCCCCCGGTCCGGTCCGCCCGCTTGCGCAAGCTTCCCGAGCCGGAGGCTCAAGTTGGTTATGCCGTGACCTGGGCCGCGGAGATGCCTGTTCATCTCGTCCGTGCGCTATACGAGCGCTTTGGCTGCAATGTCCGCGTGTCTCGTACGGTTCGTTACACGAGCGCCTTGGCCGCAATGTCCGTGCGATTTTGTTTGCCTTCGAACGTAATGCCGGCCGCTGCCGCATATGCGTTGACCCGCGCTTCGGCGATGCCCGCGCCGCGTCCGACGACGCCGAGCACGCGTCCGCCATTGGTGACGACCCGTCCGTCCTTCAGCGCCGTTCCCGCATGGAAGACGAGAGCTCCGGGAACGTTTACGCTGTCCAGACCGTCAATCGGGAAGCCTTTCGGGTAAGAGCCCGGGTAGCCGCCCGACGCAAGCACGACGCACACCGCCGCCTCATCGCTCCAACGCATGTCAATATCCGCCAACGTGCCGTCGATCGACGCCAGGAAAATGTCCAGCAGGTCCGTTTCCAGACGAGGAAGAACGACCTGCGTCTCCGGATCGCCGAAACGGGCGTTGAATTCGATCGTTTTCGGACCGTCCTTCGTAATCATGAGTCCCGCAAACAGAACGCCGCGGAACGGACGTCCTTCCGATACCATCGCGCGCGCCGTCGGCTTGACGATGTTCTCGATCGCATCCTCGATAATCGCCTGGTCGATGTGCGGAAGCGGAGAATACGTGCCCATGCCGCCGGTGTTCGGCCCTTTGTCGTTGTCGAATACCTGCTTATGGTCCTGCGCAGGCGACATCGCCCGCACCGTATTGCCGTCCACGAACGCGAGAATGGACATTTCCTGACCTTCGAGGAATTCCTCGATGACAACCTTGTCGCCGGCCGCGCCGAACGACTTGCTCACCATCGTCTCCTCCAGCGCCTTGTCCGCTTCCTCTCGCGTGAAGCATACCGTTACGCCTTTTCCTGCAGCCAGCCCGTCCGCCTTGATGACGATCGGCACCGGCTGCTGAGCCAGATAAGCTTTAGCCGACTCGTAGTCGGTGAACGTCTCGTATTTCGCGGTCGGGATGTCGTATTTGCGCAGCAGATTTTTCATGAAAATTTTGCTGCCTTCGATTTCCGCCGCGTTTTTGCGGGGACCGTACACCGGAATCGAAGCCGCCTCGAACTCGTCCACGATGCCCGCCGCCAGCGGATCGTCCGGACCGACGACGACGAGGTCGATCGACTGCTCTTTGGCGAAGCCGACGAGACGGGCGAATTCCATCTCTCCGATGTCCACATTCTCCGCCAGCCCGGCGATTCCGGCGTTGCCGGGAGAGCAGAAGATTTTCTCGACTTTGGGGCTCTTCTTGAGCGCCCAGACGATCGCGTGCTCGCGTCCGCCGCGTCCGATAACCAGAATACGCACCTTACACCCCTCCTTCGGAATCCTTGTTGACGACCTTCAAGGAAACTTCGCCGTCGGAGATGCGGATCGTTTTCACGAGCAAGGAAATTTTGTTGTCGTCGTTGAGCAGGTTCCAGTAGAACTGCGCCGTCTCCTGTTCGTCGTCGAACAACGGAGCGAGTTGAGGCTCGCCGGCGAAAGAAGGCAGCGGATTGCCGTCCCCTACGTACGTCGAGATGAAGTGTCCGTATCCTGCGATCGCTTTTTCATAGTGGAAAAATTGACGCTTCGTCTGGGACTCGTCGTTCTCGTTCGACTTGAGGATCGACAGCTTATAAGCATTCTGCTTGTCGTTCAGATCGACGATGCCCGAGATGCGAGGCGTAAAATTCGGCGGGTCCGGCTCGTAAGTGCGCTGCGCCAGCGCCTGCTCGAAGCTGCCGCCGCTCCGGAGGGATTCCCAGATCGTATCGGTCTGGTCGC
>Ga0065721_10006738_pt1 | contig 14851 bp, 16 predicted proteins | sample Mesricmetagenome_FD_59108 | JGI IMG/M metagenome (GOLD analysis project Ga0065721, IMG submission 59108) | Mesophilic microbial community from rice straw/compost enrichment Sample: eDNA_1 v2 (version 2) | ecosystem: Engineered > Solid waste > Grass > Composting > Bioreactor | place: USA: Davis... | reverse complement strand
CGTCGAGCCCCCGTCGGCGCTGGGGGCCGAGGTCGCCGACGCGAGGGTCGCCCCTCCGCCGGTCTGCGCGGCCAGGGCGGCGCTTCCTCCGGTGAGGCCGGCGGCCACGATGACCGCACCCGCGATGAGGGCGGGCCGGCGCCAGCTGCGTCGGCGCGGCTCGGCGGTGTCGTCCAGACGCGGCAGCGGCTGCGTGGGGTTGTCGTCGTCGTTCATGATCTCCTCCTGTGCCGGTGGCGTTCACCGGCTCCTGAGACCAGACTTCGAGCCGGGACTGAAGCGAACCTGAAGCCGGTCGCCGACGGGCGAGCGCATACGCAAGCCATATCCCGCGTTCAGGGGGTGGCCCTAACGTCGGTCGGATGTCCGCTCCCGCCCGCGTGCTCGTCCTCGACGACGACGAGACGATCCGCGTGTCCGTCCAGACCGCGCTGCGCTCCGAGGGCTTCGTGACCGAGGCCGCTCCCGACGGGAGCGATCTGAGCGCCCGCCTCGAGCGGTTCCGCCCCGACCTCGTGATCCTGGACTGGATGATGCCGGGGCCCAGCGGCATCCGTCTGCTCCCCCTCGTGCGGGCGACGGGCGACATCCCGGTCATCATGCTCACGGCGCGCGACGAGGTCGACGACCGCCTGCGCGGCTTCGCCGAGGGCGCCGACGACTACGTCGTCAAACCCTTCACCATGGCGGAGCTCGTCGCGCGGGCCGGGGTGGTGCTGCGTCGGCGCGGGCGCCTTCCGCAGACCCTCGCGATCGGCGACCTCCTCGTCGACCCGGATGCCGCGACCGCCCACCGCGCGGGAGCGTCGCTGGATCTGACGGCCACCGAGTTCCGCCTGCTCCAGCTCTTCGCGGAGAGCCGCGGACGCACGCTGTCGAAGGCGCAGATCCTCACCCAGGTGTGGGGGTACGAGGACTACGACCCCAACCTCGTCGAGGTGCACCTCAGCGCCCTGCGCCGCAAGATGGAGCAGCACGGACCCCGGTTGATCCACACCGTCCGCGGCCTCGGATACCGGCTGAGCGTGACGCCGTGACCACCCCCGTGCTGAGGTCGGGCTCTCTGCGGCGGCGCACGATCGTGGCCGTCGTGGCGCTCGTCGCGCTGCTGCTCGTCGTGCTGGCCGTCGTGGTCGACGTGGCGCTCGGTGCGCGCCTGCGCGGGCAGATCGAGGATCGCCTGCGCGATCGCGCGGCCGCCACCGCGTCGCTCGTCGGCACGGTCGACGACGCCGACCTCGCCGAACGCCTGTCGGACCAGGGTCTCGCGGTGCGCATCGACGGCGCGGGGGGCGAGTCGATCGTCGCCGGACCGAGTCCCGAGCAGCTGCGCGAGGCCCCTCCGGGGCCGGGCGGCCCGGGTGCCGGCGGCCCCGGTGACCGATCCACACCGCAGGCCGCCCCCTCGAGCAGCGTGCAGGTGGTGGCATCCGAGGTCTCGGGCGACGACCAACTTGTGACCCTGCGGTCGACCTTGAGCGACGGTTCGGTCCTGACCCTCACGGCCTCGGCCGTCGGCGTGGGCGAGACGCTCGCGCAGGTGCGGTGGATCATGGCGGTCGCGTCGGTCGGCGTGCTCGTGCTCGCGGCGGGCGCCGTCACCCTGGTCGTCCGCCGCAGTCTGCGGCCGCTGGACCGCGTGTCGGAGGTGGCCCGCGCGATCGGCGCCGGCGAACGCGGGCGTCGGCTGCGTCCGACCCGCGCCGACACCGAGATCGGGCGCGTCGCGACGGCGCTCGACGACATGCTCGACGACGTCGTCGGTGCCGAGCAGACCGCCCGGGAGGCCGAGCAACGGCTGCGGGCGTTCCTGTCGGACGCGGCGCACGAACTGCGCACACCGGTCGCCGGCATCCGGGCGGCCGCCGACACCCTCGTGCGGGCCGACCTCGACGGACCCGAGCGCGAGCTGCTGGCCGCCCACGTCGCGCGCGAGGCCGGCCGTGCGTCGCGGCTCGTCGACGACCTTCTCATGATGGCGCGCGTGGACCGGGGGCTCGAGCTGCAGCGCGTCGAGGTCGACCTGCGCACGCTCGTCGACGCCGAGGCGCGTCGGGTGCCGCTCGTGCACCCCTCGGTGCGGCTGCGGACGACGTCGCCGGAGAGGGCCGTGTTCGCGCGCGTGGACGTCGACCGGCTTGCGCAGGTGGTGGCGAACCTCGTCGAGAACGCCGCCCGGGCCACGGGCGGAACCGGCCGCATCGACCTCGCGCTCGAGGTGCGCGCGCACCGCGCCGTCATCTCGGTGACCGACGACGGGCCGGGGGTCCCCGCCGCCGAGCGGGAGCGCATCTTCGACCGGCTCGTGCGCCTCGACGCCGCGCGGGCCACGGCCGCGGGCGTCGGCTTGGGGCTGCCGATCGCCCGGGGCATCGCGCGCGCCCACGGCGGCGACGTGCGCTGCACGGCTGCCGAGGACCGGGGCGCGCGGTTCGAGGTCGACCTGCCCCTCGCGGCGGACTGAGCGGGGCGACGCCCGCGCGCACGCCTTCCGGAGCGTCGGCGCCGCGGCATCCGTCTTCCCGCGAGCGGCGGGGATCAGGATGCCGCGAGCGCCGGCCGCACGCGGGTGCGCGTCAGGACGCGGGTGCGCGTCAGGACGCGGTGCGCCCGACGGGACGACGGACGGGCGCGGGCGGCGGCGCGATCCCCGCGGCCGTCAACGTGAGGCCGTCCGCGCCGCTGGCGTCGTGCATCATCTGGTCGATGAGCTCGCGATCGATCGCGGGCTCGCGTCCCCCGTAGAACTGCATGACGAGCGCATTCGAGGCGTGGATCCACAGGCTGGCCTGGCGGACGCCCTCGTTGACGGGCAGCTGCAGCATGAATCCCTCGTTGCGACGCAACTTGTTCATCACGACGATGCGCAGGTGGGCGAGGATGCGGTCGTCGATGTCGAACGATGCGCGGTCTCGGTAGATGAGTCTTCCCACGACGGGTCCTTTTCTGGCGCGCTGAAGCGTACCGGTAGAGCACGGGCGGGACCACGCCGGGAAGCGAGGCAATGCGGGGACCTTCAGTATTCCACTTTTCGGGGGTGTCCGCGGCATCCGACCGATATATCGGTGGCGGCCGCGGGGCTGCATCGTCGGCGGCTCTTGACACGCCGTTCGTGCGTGTTGCATGGTTACTTAGTCAAGTAGGTAACCAACAGACGGAGATCACATGATCGACGACGGCCGGGCTCTGTTCCTCCAGATCGCCGAGAGCGTGGAGGACCAGATCGTCGACGGCTCCCTCCCCGAGGAGAGCCGCGCTCCCTCGACCAACGAACTGGCCGCGTTCCACCGCATCAACCCCGCCACGGCGGCGAAAGGAATCAGCATGCTCGTCGACAAGGGCGTCCTCTACAAACAGCGAGGGATCGGCATGTTCGTCGCCCCCGGGGCGCGCGCCCAGCTCCTCGGCGAGCGCCGCACCGCCTTCGCGGATCGCTTCGTCGACCCGCTCCTGGCCGAGGCCCGCACCCTGGGCCTGGGGGCCGACGACCTGACCGATCTCATCTGCGAGCGCGCCGCGATCGGCTCCGCCGCCGGTCTGACCGAGGGGACGCGGCGATGACCGCCGTGATCGAGGTCTCGAACCTGACGAAGCGCTACCGCGACGCGGTCGCGGTGGACGACGTATCGTTCCGGGTCGAGAAGGACACCATCACGGGCCTTCTCGGACGCAACGGCGCGGGCAAGACCACCGTGATGTCGATCCTGACCGCGCAGAACATCGCGACCGCGGGATCGGTGCGCATCTTCGGCGAGGAACCGTACGAGAACGCTCGCGTGCTGTCGCGCATGTGCTTCGTGCGCGAGAGTCAGAAGTACCCCGATGACGCGCAGCCCCGGCATGCGTTCGGGTCTGCGCGACTGTTCTTCCCGAACTGGGACCAGAACCTGGCGGAGCGCCTGATCGATGAGTTCCAGCTCCCGACCACGCGCGCCATCAAGAAGCTGTCGCGCGGGCAGCTGTCGGCGGTCGGCATCATCATCGGGCTCGCCTCCCGCGCGGAGATCACGTTCTTCGACGAGCCCTACCTCGGCCTCGACGCCGTGGCCCGGCAGATCTTCTACGACCGCTTGCGGGAGGACTACACCGACCATCCGCGCACGGTGATCCTGTCGAGCCACCTGATCGACGAGGTCGCGAACCTGCTCGAGAAGGTCGTCGTACTCGACCGCGGGCGCATCGTGATGGACGAGGAGACCGACGCGGTGCGCGATCGGGCCGTCACTCTCGTCGGCGACGTCGGCGCGATCGACGCGTTCTGCGCCGATCGCGAGGTGCTGCACCGCGAGGGGCTCGGACGGGTGGCATCCGTCACCGTCGCCGGTCCGCTGTCGCAGGCCGACCGTCGCGCCCTCACCGCCTCGCGCGTCGAGATCGTCCCGGTCTCGCTGCAGGAGCTCGTCGTCCGAACCACCCGCCACGCCGCGCAGACCCGCGGCGAGCGCATCGAGGAAGGAGCGCTGCGATGAGCCGCACGCTGAACGTCGTCCGCATGCAGCTGATCAACCGGCAGACCTTCGTGTGGATCCCCCTGATCATCCTGTTCGGGAGCCTGGGCATCAGCCTCGCGCTGTACGGCATCATCCAGTCGGCCGGGGCGTCGGGCGTGAAGATCGGCGGGGGCGTGCAGGCTCCGCTGTGGTACTTCCTCGTCGTGGGCGTGCAGGCTCTGACGCGGACGTTCCCGTTCTCGCAGGCGATGAGCGTCACGCGTCGGGAATTCTGGAGCGGCACCCTGCTCACGGCGGTCGGCACGGCGGTGCTGCTGTCGGCGGTGTTCGTCGTGGGCGGCCTCGTCGAACAGGCGACGGGCGGCTACGGCATGAACGGGTGGTTCTTCTTCATGCCCTGGGTGTGGGACGCCGGCGCTCTGGCCGCCGGGGTGGTCTACTTCGCGATCGCGATGTTCTTCTTCGTCATCGGCTTCTGGGCGGCGACCGTCTACAAGCGCTTCGGCGCGACCGTGACGACGCTCACCCTCGTCGGGGTCGGTGTGGGGCTGGTGGTGATCGTCTGGCTCGTCACGGTGACCGGATCGTGGCCGACGGTGGTCGAGGCGGTGACGCGGGCCGGCGCGCTCGGACTCGCGCTCGTGGGGCTCGTGCTCACGGCCGGGTTGGCGGCATCCGCGTTCCGCACGCTGCGCCGCGCGATGCCCTGACGTGTGAATCGGTGCGGGGTCGCGTCGACGGACGGCGCGGCCCCGCCCCGTGCGCGGCGACCGCGACTCCCGGCGGGATGGGGGCGAATCCCCAGGATGCCGTGACCCCGCGCCGCTAGCGTGGGAGGCGATCTGCGATCACCCGACCCACGAGAGAGAAAACCCGTGAGCCATCACCGCACCTCCACCGACCAGGAGGGCCGATCTTCGAGCCCCCTCTTCTCGAGAGGGGGTGAGATCTGATGCTGGCCGCGGCCCTGACGCTTCTGTTGGGGATCATCGTCACTCTGGCGATCATCGTCGCGTGCGGATTCTTCGTCGCGCAGGAGTTCGCCTACATGTCCGTCGACCGGGCGAAGCTGACCGCGCGGGCCGAGAAGGGCGACGCGCAGGCGAAGCGCGTCCTGGCGATCACCAAGCGCACCTCGTTCATGCTGTCGGGCGCGCAGCTGGGCATCACCGTGACCGGCCTGCTGATCGGTTACGTGGCCGAGCCGTTGATCGGCGAGTCGATCGGTACGCTGCTGGGCGGCGTCGGCGTGGACCCGGCCGTCTCGGTGCTGATCGGTACCGTGGGGGCCCTCCTGCTCGCCACGGTGGTCACGATGATCATCGGCGAGCTGTACCCGAAGAACCTCGCGATCGCGAACCCCGAACCCCTCGCCCGCGCCCTTGCGGTGCCCACGCGTATCTACCTGCTGCTGTTCGGCTGGCTCATCACGGTCTTCGACGTCGCCGCCAACGCCCTGCTGCGTCTGCTGCGCATCGAACCCCTCGAAGACGTCGACGAGAGCGCCACGGCGCGCGACCTCGAGGCGATCATCGAGGAGTCGCGCCAGAGCGGCGATCTGCCCGACGACCTGTCGATGATCATCGACCGCATCCTGGACTTCCCCCAGCGCGACGTCGAGCACGCGATGGTCCCGCGCTCGCAGGTCGGTTCGGTCTCCCCCGACACCACCGTGGGCGAGGTGCGGGCCCTCATGGCGACGGGCCACACCCGCTACCCCGTGATCGGCGACGAGGACTCCCCCGTCGGCGTCGTCGAACTGATCGACATCCTGCGGGAGCAGCCGGCGGATGCCGCTCCCGTGTCCTCCGTCATGCGCGCGGCCGTCGTGATCCCGACGTCGATGCTGCTGCCGGTGGCGCTGGATCGCATGCGGCGCACCCGTAACGAGCTCGCGTGCGTCGTGGACGAGTACGGCAACTTCGACGGCATCCTGACCATCGAGGACCTGACCGAGGAGGTCATCGGCGAGCTCTCCGACGAGCACGACGACGAGGTGGCCGAGGTGGCCGCCGTCGGCGACGACGCGTGGAGCGTGCCCGGCGACCTGCACCTCGACGAACTCGAGCGGCTCATCGGCTTCGACCTCGCCGACAGCGACGTCGAGACCGTCGCGGGGCTCGTCATCGAGACGCACGGCGACCTCCCGCCGGTGGGCGGAACAGTGCGCATCGACCTTCCCGAGCGGGCCTCCGAGACCGTGCAGGGGCTCGATTACGAGCGCTGGCTCGCCGTCGAGGTCGTCGAGGTCGACCGCCACGTGCCGTCGCAGCTGCGGGTGCAGGTGCATGAGCTCGACCGCGCGGCCCGCGACGAGGAGGTGACCCGATGAACGGCTGGACCGTCGCGCTGATCACCGCGGCGCTCATCATCGCGAGCGCCTTCTTCGTCATCGTCGAGTTCGCCCTATTGGCGGCTCGTCGGCACCGGCTCGAGGAGGAGGCCGCCACCAGCGCCTCCGCGCGCGCGGCCCTGCGCGGAGTCAACGAGCTGACCGTCATGCTCGCCTTCGCGCAGTTGGGCATCACGGCCTGCACCTTCCTGCTCGGAGCGATCACCAAGCCGGCGATCGACTACGCCCTCGCCCCGATGTTCGAGGCGTGGGGGCTGCCCTACGTGCTCGCCGACATCATCGCGTTCATGCTCGCGCTGATCGTCGTCACGTTCCTGCATCTCGTGATCGGCGAGATGGCGCCGAAGTCGTGGGCGATCGCCCACCCCGAGACCGCGGCGAAGGCCACCGGCATCCTGGCCCGCGCCCTCACGTGGCCGCTGCGCCCGTTCCTGCTGTGGATCAACCACATCGCGAACCGCCTGGTGAAGGCGTCGGGCGTGGAGCCCGTCGACAAGGCCGCCGCCGGCGGGCAGGACGCCGACACCATCCGCGAGCTCGTCGCGCACTCGCGTCAGGCCGGCACTCTCGAGCAGCAGTACTCCGAGCCCATCGCCCAGGCGATCGCCCTCGGCACGCTCACCGTGGGCGATATCGTCCGCACCGACCGCTCCCCCACCGCGGTGTCGGCGCAGGCGACGGTCGCCGACATCCAGCGGGTGGCCGCCTCGTCGACCCACCTGCGCATCCTCGTCGGCCAGGGAGCGTCGTCGCGGGTCGCGCACGTCCGCGACACGCTGGCCGTCGATCCGGCGACGCCGGCGATCGAGATCGCGCGCGAACCGCTGCTGCTGGAGCCCACGGCATCCGCCTACGACGCCCTGGCGCGCATGCGCCGCGGTCGCGTGCAACTGGCCACGGTGGTCGAGGGAGAGCGTCTCGTCGGGGTGGTGACCCTCGACGACCTGCTGCGCGAGATCCTGCCCGGACCGGGCGAGGGCGTCGAGGTGGCGGCGCGCTAGGGGGTTCGGGGCGGAGTCCTCCGCTCGGGGCGGCGGTTTCGCGCCCCGAGGTGAGGATGCCGCCCCGAACCGCTCGGCGAGGACGGTCATCCGAGCGCTCGTGCCGGGCTGTCAAGCCGTCCGAAGGGCCGAAGAACGCGGCATACCATCGCTCGCGTTCACCCTCCCCCTTCCCGCAAGGACTCCCATGAGCAAGATCTGGTTCATCACCGGCGCATCCAAGGGCTTCGGCCGCGAGTGGGCCGAAGCCGCCCTCGAGCGCGGCGACAGCGTCGCCGGCACCGCCCGCGACCTCGACGACGTGCAGGCGCTCGTCGACGCCTACCCCGACACGTTCCTCCCGCTGCAGCTCGACGTGACCGACCACGCGGCCGACACCGCCGCGGTGAAGGCCGCGCACGAGAAGTTCGGCCGCCTCGACGTCGTGGTCAACAACGCCGGGTTCGGACACTTCGGAATGGTCGAAGAGCTCGCCGAGGACGAGGTGCGCGCCCAGCTCGAGACCAACTTCTTCGGAGCGCTGTGGGTCACCCAGGCGGCTCTGCCGATCATGCGCGCGCAGGGATCGGGGCACATCATCCAGGTCTCCAGCATCGGCGGCATCAGCGCGTTCCCCTCGGTGGGCGTCTACCACGCGTCGAAGTGGGCGCTGGAGGGNCTGTCGCAGTCGCTCGCTCAGGAGGTCGCCGGNTTCGGCATCCANGTGACCCTCATCGAGCCCGGCGGATACTCGACCGACTGGTCGGGNCCCTCCGCGAAGCGCAGNGACGAGATCGAGGCGTACGCCGAGGTGCGCGAGCAGGCGGCCAAGAGGCCCTCGGCCGCCGAGCCCGGCGCCCCGGAAGCGACCCGCTCCGCGATCCTGAAGGTCGTGGATGCCGAGAACCCGCCGTTGCGCATCTTCTTCGGCAAGGCGCCCCTGGGCATCGCCGAGCGCGACTACGCGTCGCGGCTGCAGACGTGGCGCGAGTGGCAGCCGGTGTCGGAGGAGGCGCACGGCTCGTGAGCGAGACCCCGCCCGGGACCGGCGCGCTGCCGGCATCCCGGGCGGGGCGGGGCCGAGCGGGGCAGTGCGAGGCGCGTCGCCTCAGCGCCCGGTCGCGATGCGATGATGAGTCGGTGAGCTCCGATATCGGTTTCCCCCCGCGCCGCAGTCGCGAGATCCTGCAGGCGTGGGTCGACGACTACCTCGCGGAGTCCGGCCTGAACGGGGCGCGCGTCGACGTCGTGCCGCAGGACGGCGAGGACGACCTCGACACCGGTCTGGTCATCATGCGGCCGAAGGACTCGCCCCTGACCGTGTACATGCAGCCGCGGGCGTTCGATGACCCGCTGTGGGAGCTCACCATCCCCGCGCGCGACGAGGATTCCACGCTCAGCGCCCTCGAACTGGGGGCCGTCGCGGCGGTGGTGCTCGACGCGGCGCGGCTGTGCATGTACCTGCAGTTCCGCTCGCTGGAGTGGGACCGCTCCTCGGGCCGTCGCTGACGCACACTCCCCTCCCGGCCGTCGCCCGGCGCCGCGCCGCCTCGCGCAGGCCTCGGGCGGGAGCGCTCGACGACCACACCCCGTCGACGCCTCACCGAAGGTACGCGTCCACGAGCAGCGGACCCCGGATGCCGCGGAACGCGTCGACCAGCCGGTCCCGTGCCGCACGATTCCAGGTCGTCACCCGGAGATCGTGGGGACCGAGGGGTTCGAGTTTCGCGGTGCGCAGCCGCACGACCTCCCATCCCGCGGCGCGCAGCGCGCGATCCTTGCGCCGGTCGGCCTGCTCCCGCCGTCCGACGTGCTCCAGTCCGTGTCGGCCGATCGAGTCGTACTCGACGGCGATGCGCAGTTCGGGGAACACCAGGTCGGGCCAGACCTCGAGGTGCTCGAAGAAGGGTCGTGCGACGCGGACCGCGGTGCACTCGTCGCGCAGGTCCAGCCGTTCCCGCACATCGGCCCGCACGCGCGCTTCGATCGCCGAGGCGGGTTTCGGGGCGCACACGGACACGAACGCCTCTCCCACCGCGACATCCGGTGTCTTCTCGCACAGCCGCAGGGCGGGTCGCGGGCGTCGGGCACGGAGGACTTCGTTGCCCGTGATCGCGGGCCGGGCGACGGCATCCCGCATCGGCAGCGCCACGGTGAGACGGGGGTTCGCCCTCTCGCTGCACTCGGGACACCAGGCGCTGCGTCGGCGCTCGCGCCCCGGACGCAGGCGCTGCTCCCCCGGGGTCGCCGCGAACCGGTGGCCCGCGTCGCACTGCCAGAGCAGCAGCACCTCCGCCGCGGGAGGCACCTGACTCAGCGCGATACCGGCGTTGAGGTCGGGGTGGTACTGCCGCACGAGCGCGGGGAACGGCGCCCACGCCTCGCGGTACGTCCCCACCGGATAGGGCACCTCGAGCCCCTTCGACCACTGCCGGCGCGCCCACCAGGCCTGCACTCTCTCCGCCATGCGCCCGACCGTAGCGGCGGCCTCCGACATCGGCCGACGGGTGTCGAACTCGTGCGCGCCCGCGCGGCGCAGCAGGGCGACGCTCCACGAGGATCGCGCGTCGGGGAGGAAGAGTAGGGCGGGTGGGACTTGAACCCACGATCGTCGGGTTATGAGCCCGCTGCCTTGACCAGCTTGGCCACCGCCCCCAGCGATGACGAGCCTAGCGGCATCCCGACCCCGATCTCGAAAGCGACCGGCCCCGACCGGCGCCCCCCGATCTGCTCCTCGTCGGTATCAGCCCACCGGCCTCAGCCGCGGCACCCAGCACCGCACCGCGCGGGCGTACGCGCGGTAGGCGTCGCCGAAGGTGCGCGACAGGTCGGCTTCCTCGTGCGGGCGTATCGCGTAGTTCCACACCAGGGAGCCCGCGAGCGCGTACGCCACGACCATCCACGACGACATCATCAGCCCCACCCCCACGCCCTGCGCGATCCCGGCCATCGCCATGGGGTTGCGGACGAACCGGTAGGGGCCGGCGATCACCAGCCGGTTCGGCATGGCCGAGGGCAGCGGGGTCCCGTCGCCTCTCACGGTGAGGGATGCCGCCGACCACAGCCCGAGGGCGCTCGCCGACAGCACCACGAGGACGCCGGCGATCGCGACACCGACGGATGCGGGCAGCGACAGGCCCCACCGCGCTTCGAGGGCGTCGATGATGAGCGGGAAGACGACGAGGAACAGGCCCCAGAACACGACGATCTGTCCGAGCGTGACGACGACGTGCACGAGGGGCGTGCGACGCGGACGCGCGGGGCGGAAGGCGAACGGGCCCACCAGCAGCCACTCGGTCGGTATGCGCCCGAGGGCCAGCAGGAACCACGCCCCCACCGCCGCCACGCTCGCCGCGATCATGAGGATCACACCGATCCCCGCGAGGGCGGTGACCGTCGCGTACCCCGCGAGCAGAGCGGTGACCGCGATCGTCCACGCGGTCGCCACGCTCGCCGCGCCGATCGCCGCACGCCCGGAGAGCACCGCGGCCAGACCCGAGGCGACGACGAAGAGCGGGACGTCGACGGCGGCCACGGCGATCGGGTCGAGCGCTCCCAGCGTCGCCTCGCGCACGAGCGGCACGGTGAAGACCGCGACCCACCAGGCGGCACCCGCGACGGCCTGGGCGGCGAAGTACGCGCGGCCGACCGTCGCGGCGACCGGTCCACCCGCGAGCGGGGAGCGGTGCGCGGTGGTCATCCCCGCGCCCGTCAGTGCACGCGCGGTTTCGCGGGCTTGCCGTCGGCGGCGATCTGCGGGTGGTGCTTGGTGAGCTGCACCACACCCCACGTGGCGATCGCGCCCGCGATGACGAACCCGATGAGCGCCCACGCCGGAGCGGTCGAGGCCTCGCCGAGCACGAGCAGCCCGATCAGCACCGCGACGATCGGGTCGATCACCGTCAGCCCCGCGATGACCAGGTCGGGCGGGCCCACCGAATAGGCCGTCTGCACGAAGTACGCGCCGACCGCGACCGCGGCGAGGAGGGCCACCAGGCACAGCAGGGTGAGCCACTCGAAGTTCCCGGCCTGCGCGCGGCTGATGACGACCTTGGCGAGGGTCGCCACGAACCCGTAGATGACGCCCGCGGCCATGATGTAGAACAGCGCCTGCGCGCGGCGGCGCACGAGCACCCAGAACACGCCGAACACGAGCACGACCACGGCCAGGATGCCGAGGATGATCAGCAGTTCGCGCTCGGTGATGACGTGCTCGGTGGCGAAGAACGCAGCGATCGTGACGAAGATGAAGATGCCGCCGACGCACAGAGCGATCGCGAGCAGCGACTGGCGCGTCGGCTTGTGGCGCGACACCCGCGCGTTGAGCACCGTCGTGATCACCAGCGCGATCGCGCCGAGGGGCTGCACCAGGATCAGCGGGGCGACCGACAGGGCCGAGAGCTGGCACACGATCGCCAGGCCCAGCATGAGCGTGCCCGCCACCCACGACGGACGCGTCAGCAGCGANGTGAGCTGCTTGCGCGAGAGNCCGCCGGTGGTCTTGCCCGANAGGCGCTCGACCTTCTGCACNCCGCGGTGCTGGTACTGCGCCCCGAACGACATGAACACCGCTCCGAGCAGNGCCAGCGGGATGCCGAGGAGGATGCGCGGATCGCGGAAGACGCCGACGAGCTGATCGATTCCGTCGCTGAGGGTTGCATCGAGCGGAGTCACCCTCCGACGATAACCGCAGGCCCGCTGGATAGGCTGGTGACGTGGCCGTACTCCCGATCCGCATCATGGGTGATCCCGTGCTGCACGCTCCCGCCGCCCGCGTCGACGAGATCACCGACGAGGTGCGTCAGCTCGTCGCCGACATGTTCGAGACGATGGACGCCGCTCCCGGCGTCGGTCTCGCGGCGCCCCAGGTGGGCGTCGGGCTGCGCATCTTCACGTACACGTACGAAGACGACGAGGGACAGCCGTGGCGCGGCGTCGTCATCAACCCCGAGCTGTGGATCCGCCCGCTCGAGCCCGGCTATCCCGATCCCGACGACGAGAGCGAGGGCTGCCTGTCGTTCCCCGGCGAGCGCTTCCCCCTGCGCCGGTCCGAGGCGGCCCTGTTGACCGGCACCGACCTCGACGGTCACGCCGTGCGCATCGAGGTCACGGGGTGGCGTGCGCGCATCCTTCAGCACGAGTTCGACCACCTCGACGGCATCCTGTACGTCGACCGACTCGACGACGAGGACGCCCGGGTCGTGGCGAAGATCGCGAAGAAGCGCAAGTGGGGCAAGCCGGGCGCGTCGTGGATGCCGGGAGTCGACGACATCGACGCCTGAGCGTCCCGGTCGCCGGGCCCGCCGGCATCCGGATGCTCAGGACTCGATGATGTTCGGGGCGAAACGGCAGTAGTAGTCGGTGATGGGGCCGTCGGACTCGCGGATGCCGACCCCGAAGGCCTCGTCGTTCACGATCCAGGAACCGAGCACCGGATGGTTGCTCCCGCGGCTCCCGGGGTAGTCGGGCAGCTCGTGGTACTGCTGCCACACGCGCTCGCGACCCCGGCCCTCGCGTCGGTACTCCTGGCCGTTGGAGGCGACGCTCCCGTCGGCGCGGTGCACGCGGATGCCGTCCCCCTCGCGACCGAAGACGGGTTTGACGACGAAGTCGGTCATGCCGTTCGGACCGTCGGCGTAGGCGGGGAGCAGGTTCGGGTGGTCGGGGAAGAGTCGCCACAGGGCGACGAGCAGCAGCTTGTTCGACAGGAACATCTTCCAGGCCGGCTCGTACCAGCGGCCGAACAGGCCGCGCCCCGCGATGAGGAGGGCCCCGAACTCCTGGTCGCCCACGACGCGGTCCTCTCCCGAGACGAGGTCCTCCCACGGGTAGAGCTTGAAGAGGTTGCGGATCACGGGGTACTGCGTGCCGGGCTCGTCACCGGGGAGCACGGCGACGCTGCGCGAGGAACCCCACGGCTCGGGCACGCCGACGAACTGCCGCGCGCCGTGGTGCCAGCCGATGTCCTTCATCTCGATGCCGGTGTGCTCCCACCCGGCCTCCGCGGCGAGGTCGCGCATGTAGGCGACGGTGTCCCAGTCCTCGCCGTAGGTGTCGGCGTCCGAGTGGGCGACGAAGAGCCGCCCGCCCTCCCCCTCGCTGAGGGAGCGGTGCAGTAGCGTCCGCCAGCGGTCGACGAGGGCCTCGTGCAGCCCGTTCCACTGGTCGGTGTCGGCGGGGAGCGCCCCGGTGCGGATCCGGTCCTGCAGCCAGAACCACTGGGTCACCGAGGCCTCGATGAGTCCCGTGGGGGTGTCGGCGTTGTACTCGAGCATCTTGGCCGGCGATCCGTCGCCGTCGTAGGCGAGATCGAAGCGCGCATAGACGTCGGGCTCGTCCTGCTCGAGCGACCACTGCGCGAACTCGAACGCCCGCGGGTCGAGCCCGAGGGTGCCCATCTCGCCGCTCGCGAGATAGCGCGCGGCCTCGCGGCTCATGCGGTGCAGCTCTTCGGTCTCCTTCTCCAACCGCTCGACCTCGGGGAGCGTGAAGACGTAGGCGGCGGCGTCGTTCCAGTACTCCACCGCTGACCCGTCGTCGCGCAGCGTGCGCGAGTAGATCAGTCCCGACTGCTTGATCGTGCGTTCCCAGTCGGGACGGGGGTCGAGCTCGATGCGGCGCATCAGCCGCCGTGGCTTCCGTCGGACCCGGAGCCGCCGAACCCGCCCCGCGACACGCTCGCCCCGTCGCTCGAGATCCCGCGCGCGGCCGTCTTGCCGGAGGGGAGGTCGTCGACGCCGCCCGTCGTCGGCTGGCCCACCGCGGGGACCGTCCGCCCGCTCGAACCGATCGGGAGGTAGTACCAGTGCGCGCTGCCGCCGTGGTTGTTGCAGTCGTCGTCGGGCAGGCGCTTCTCGGTCGCGTTGTCACGGCAGATCTGCGCGTAGTCCTCCGACACGTTCGCGCCCTGACCGCACCCGGTGAGGGTCGCGGCGAGCGCGGCGACGACGCCGACGGTGACGGTGCGCGACGCGCGACGGCGCGTGGGGGGATGCATCGGTGATCTCCTCGGGATGCCGGGACGGCGGGGCCTCCGGTGATGCTCTCACATCGGGCGCGGCAGTCGG
>Ga0065721_10005278_pt1 | contig 14853 bp, 10 predicted proteins | sample Mesricmetagenome_FD_59108 | JGI IMG/M metagenome (GOLD analysis project Ga0065721, IMG submission 59108) | Mesophilic microbial community from rice straw/compost enrichment Sample: eDNA_1 v2 (version 2) | ecosystem: Engineered > Solid waste > Grass > Composting > Bioreactor | place: USA: Davis... | reverse complement strand
AGCGGGGCCTCGGGCCGGCCGAGGCCGCCGGGCTGCGCGCCGTGGCCGGGCGCGGCATGGAGGCGAGCGTGGACGGACGCGAGCTGCGCCTGGGCAGTGCGCGCTGGATGTCGGAGCTGGGCGTGGATCTGGCGCCGCTGGCGGCGCGGCAGCAGCAGCTGCAGGACGAGGGGCGCACGGTGTCGTGGCTGGCCGAGGTGCTCGACGGGCGGGCGCGGCTGCTGGGCCTGCTGGCCTTTGGCGACGCCTTGAAACCCACGGCGGCCAAGGCGGTGGAGCGGTTGCGCGCCATGGGCGTCTGGACCGTGCTGGTCAGCGGCGACAACGCCGGCAGCGCCGGCGCCGTGGGCCGCGCGTTGCGGCTGGACGACGTGCGCGCCGAGGTGCTGCCGCAGGACAAGGCGTCCATCGTGGCGGGCCTGCGCTCGCGCGGGCGGGTGGGCATGGTGGGCGACGGCATCAACGACGCGCCGGCGCTGGCCGCCGCGGACGTGGGCATCGCCATGGGCACCGGCACCGACGTGGCGATGCATGCCGCGGGCGTCACGCTCATGCGCGGCGATCCGGCGCTGGTGGCCGACGCGGTGGACATCTCGCGCCGCACCTACTCCAAGATCCGCCAGAACCTGTTCTGGGCCTTCGTCTACAACCTGGTGGGCCTGCCGCTGGCGGCCTTCGGATTGCTGGACCCGGTGATCGCGGGCGCCGCCATGGCCTTCAGCAGCGTCAGCGTCGTCACCAATGCGCTGACGCTGCGGCGCTGGCGGCCGGGACGCTGAGCGCGCGGGCGCGGGCCCGCATGGAGGCTGGAGCCATGAACCAACTTCTCAACCCATTTCCTGATGACGATTCAAGAAGCTCCGTCACACCCGCGAAGGCGGGTGTCCATGAGCGCCGGGCAGCATCCCGGTCGGCGTGGATGCCCGCCTTCGCGGGCATGACGGGGTTTTCCCCGGGGCGATCGCGAACTGGCATCACAGCGTCGCTTGGCATGGCGGCTGCCGCGCTGCTCCTCACTGCCTGCGCCACCTACGCCCCCACCAAGGTCCAGCCCGGCATGAGCGCCGCCGAGGTGGAGAAGCTCATGGGCGGTGCGCCCACAGGGCGCCATGCCAATCCCGATGGCGGCACGCGGCTGGAGTACGCGCGCGGGCCTGCGGGGTTGCACACCTACATGATCGACCTGGACCGCGAGGGCCGTGTGCTGGGCTGGAAGCAGGTGATGGAGGAGCGCGAGTTCAACGCCATCACGCCCGGCATGCCGGTGCAGGAGATGCTGCGGCGCATCGGCCGCCCGGCGCAGATCCGCGGCGGCGGCTGGCAGCCGGGGCAGGTGTGGAGCTACCGCTTCGACGGGCCGTTCTGCCTTTGGTGGCAGGTGTCGGTGGTGGGGGACACCGTGAAGGATGCCGCCTACGGCCCTGATCCCCGCTGTGAACGCAATGAAAGGTTTGGTGGAATTTTGTGATTCGACTGCATGGCATTCCCAACTGCGACACGGTCAAGCGCGCCCGCGCTTGGCTCAACGGCCAGGGCCGGCCGCATGAATTCATCGATTTCAAGAAGAGTCCGCCCGAAGAAGCGCAACTGCGGCGCTGGAGCGAGGCGCTGGGCGGCGTCGATGGCCTGGTGAACCGACGCGGTACCACCTGGCGCCAGCTCGACGACACCCAGCGCGCCGCCGCCGACGGCGCCGAGGGTGCGCTGGCGCTGCTGCAGTTGAAACCCAGCCTGATCAAGCGCCCGGTGGTGGACTGGCCGGATGGGCGCGTGACCACCGGCTTCGACCCGACGGCCTGGCAGGAGCGCCTGGGCTGATTCGCAATCCCTGGTTCCGTCACGCCCTGGTGCATACGCGCCGCGATGGTGCGCATATGCACCACGGCACGCACCAAGTCCGTTCTCCCCATGACCCCGTGCCGCGCCACGGTGCATCAAGCCGTTAATTGTTTGCACCAAAGCGGGCATTGAACTTGCGTTAACGGTGCATTGCCGCCTGTGAGTGGTGCGAGGGTCAACGGCCTTGGGCTGGTTGGGGGAGACGAATGGATCAGGTCAAGCAGGGCACGGATGCCCTGTTCATTTTGTTGGGCGCCATCATGGTGCTGGCGATGCACGCGGGCTTTGCGTTCCTGGAATTGGGCACGGTGCGCAAGAAGAACCAGGTCAATGCCCTGGTAAAAATTCTGGTGGATTTCGCGGTGTCCACCATCGCTTATTTCTTCGTGGGTTATACGCTGGCCTATGGCGTGAATTTCTTCAGCGGCGCGGAGACGCTGGCGGCGAAGAATGGCTACGAGCTGGTGAAGTTCTTTTTCCTGCTGACCTTCGCGGCGGCGATCCCGGCCATCGTGTCCGGCGGCATTGCGGAGCGGGCGAAGTTTCATCCGCAATTGCTGGCCACGGCGGTGCTGGTGGGTTTTTTCTACCCGCTGTTCGAAGGCGCGGTGTGGGCCAACAAGTTCGGTTTCCAGGATTTTCTGAAAAGCATCGGCGGCGCCGAGTTCCATGATTTCGCCGGCAGCGTGGTGGTGCACGCCGTGGGTGGCTGGATCGGCCTGGCGGCGGTGCTGTGGCTGGGCCCGCGCAACAACCGCTACAAGAAGGACGGCGCGATGAGCGCGCACCCGCCGTCGAGCATTCCCTTCCTGGCGCTGGGCGCGTGGGTGCTGACGGTGGGCTGGTTCGGCTTCAACGTGATGAGCGCGCAGACCATCGACAAGGTGTCCGGCCTGGTGGCGGTGAACTCGCTGATGGCGATGGTGGGCGGCACGCTGGTGGCGGTGCTGATGGGGCGCAACGACCCGGGCTTTGCCTACAACGGGCCGCTGGCCGGTCTGGTGGCGGTGTGTGCGGGCTCGGACCTGATGCACCCGGCTGGCGCGCTGGTGGCGGGCGGCGTGGGCGGTGCGATCTTCGTGCTCATGTTCACGCTGACGCAGAACCGCTGGAAGGTGGACGACGTGCTGGGCGTGTGGCCGCTGCACGGGCTGTGCGGGGCCTGGGGCGGCATTGCGGCGGGCATCTTCGGCTCGACGGCGCTGGGCGGGCTGGGCGGCGTGAGCTTCGTGACGCAACTGCTGGGCACGCTGGCCGGCGTGGCGTGGGCCTTTGGCAGCGGTGTGCTGGTGTACGGCGCGCTGCGCATGGCGATGGGACTGCGGCTGTCGCAGGAGGAGGAGTACGACGGTGCCGACCTTTCCATCCACCGCATTGGCGCCACGCCGGAGCGCGAGCCGAGCTGGTGAGCCGATCTGGCCGGCGGCGTGAGAACCATCACGCTGCGCATCGATCCAGATGAAGCAGCCGCCCACCGGGTGGCTTTTTCGTTGGGGGCAAAATTCGGCGATGACTTACGGCATCACCGACCTGAGCACCTTCATCCTGGGCACGATCTTCATCGTGCTGCTGCCCGGCCCCAATTCCGTCTACGTGATGACGGTGGCCTCGCGCCGCGGCGTGGCACAGGGCTACCGGGGTGCCTGCGGCATTTTCCTGGGCGACACCATTCTCATGGTCCTCTCGGCCACGGGCGTGGCCGGGCTGCTGCACAGCAACCCGCTGCTGTTCTACGCGCTGAAATACGCCGGCGCGGCCTACCTGGCCTGGCTGGGATTCAAGCTGCTCAAGGCGGGGTGGCAGGGCTGGTGCAGCAAGGAGACGGACGAGGGCAACGATATTCCGGAGGAGAAGGGCAGCCGGCCTTTCCGCACCGCGCTGGTCATCAGCCTGATGAACCCGAAGGCGATCCTGTTCTTCGTGTCCTTCTTCATCCAGTTCGTGGCGCCGGGCTACGAACATCCGGCGCTGTCGTTCCTGATCCTGGGGCTGATCGTTCAGCTCTGCAGCGCGATCTATCTCACGGTCTTGATATTCGCCGGCGCCAAGCTGGCGGCGCAGTTCCGGCGCCATCGCAAGCTCTCGGCCGCGGGCACGGGTGGCGTGGGTGCGGCCTTCATCGGCTTCGGGGTGAAGCTGGCGGGGGCGACGTTGAGGTGAACTGCTGAAAGTTGCCGGAGCACCAAAAGCCCGTTCGGGCCGAGGCATCGAAGTCCCAACGGGCGTGTTGCCCGAAACTGCCACTCCACCGAATCAAGCCGAGGTTGCCATGTCCAAGCTCCGTACCGACGTTTCCATCGAACTGCTGAACGAGCGCGGCCAGGAGTATTTGCCTGGCTACCTCGGCATCGAGATGCTGGAGCTCAGCCAAGGCAGCATGCGCAGCCGCATGCCGGTGAAGCAGCTTCACTTCGCGCCCAACAATTTTCTGCATGCAGCCAGTGTCGTCGCCCTGGCCGACACCACCTGCGGCTACGCCACCATCGCGCATTTGCCAGAAGGTGCTGTTTCCTTCACCACCATCGAGTTGAAAAGCAATCACCTCGGGACGGTGCGGGAGGGGAGTATTGCCTGCGTCGCAACCGCCCAGCATCTTGGAAAGACGACGCAGGTCTGGGATGCGGTGGTGAGCGAAGAATCTACCGGGAAGACGATTGCGTTGTTTCGGTGTACGCAGATGGTGTTGATTGGGCGGAGTTGAATGACTACGGCGCTCATTTCGTGAGCGGAATTTGGCCGGCGGTCACCGGCATTCCGCGGCCGGCTGCGTCCTGGCCCACCCTCAGTACTGCACCAAGACCGTCACTCGCCGGTTCACCGCCATCGCCTCCGGCGTAGTGCCCAGCGCCGCAGGCACGTTGTCGGCACGGCCCATGGCGGCCAGGCGGTGACGTTCGATGCCGTGGTCCACGAAATAGCGCACCACCGCGCCGGCGCGGGCACTGGACAGTTCCCAGTTGGATTCGAAGCGGCTGTTCGAAATCGGCTGGCTGTCGGTGTGTCCCTCGACCAGGATATGGTTGCGGGGGAATTTATTCAAAGCCTCCAGGATATTCTTCAGCACCGGCAGCGCCGCGGGCAGCAGCCGTGCATCGCCGGAGTTGAACAGCAGGCGGGCATTGATCTCGATTTCCATGCCCCTGGCTGCCTTCAGCAGCTTGATTTCGCCTCGGTCGTGCAGGGATTTCAACTGCGCTTCCAGCCCGGCGGAGCGGTCATCCAGCGCCGGCGGCTGATTTGGCTGGGTGTCGGGGGACGCGGCATGCGTCTTTTCCTCGCTGCGCAAATTCGCCAGGGGTACGTCCTTGTTCTTCACGAGTTGCAGCGCGTACAGCATCATGAAAAGGACCATCAGCAGCGTGATGAAATCGGCATAGGAAATCAGCCAGCGCTCTGAGCCGGATTCCTCGTCAGCATGCAATTGTTTGGGCGTCCAACTGCTCAAGACGGCGCCGCTGGACCAATGAGGGGCTTCGGCCGGCGCCGGGCTGGCGGTTGGGGCCGGCCGGGCCGGTCGATTCTTCAAATCGTCCATCGGAGAACCGGATCAGTTCAGCACTTCATCGGCCCGTTGCCGAATGTCGGCCACCAGGCGGGTTTCGATGGTCTTGGGCGTTTCCTTGCGCGCAATCGCCATGATGCCGTCCAGGTAGAGCTTGCGGTAGCGCAATTGGTTGTCGATTTGCGCCTTGATCTTGCCGTACAGCGGCAAATAGACCAGGTTGGCCAAACCCACGCCATACAGCGTGGCCACGAAAGCCACCGCAATGCCCTTGCCCAGTTCGGTGGGCTCGGAAATGTGGCTGGTGATCTGGATCAAACCCAGCACCGCGCCCACGATGCCAAAGGTCGGCGAATAACCGCCGGCCTGGTGCCAGATCTTGGCGGCAGCCATCTGGTTGCGCTCATAGGCGTCCAGTTCGCGGCGCAGCGCATCGTCGATCACCACGCTGGGTACGCCGTTGGCCAGCAGTTCCATGCCGCGGGCAGCGAATCCGCCCAAGCCCTCGGTATTGACACTCTCCAGACCCAGAATGCCCTCGACCTTGGCCTTGCGGCCCCATTCGAGCAGCCGCGTCAAGTCCTCGCGGTCCACGGGCTTCGGTGTGGAAAAGGCCCAGCGCAATTGCTTGATGCCGTCAAGGAAACGGCCCCAGGTGTTCTGGATCATCACAGCGCCCAAGGTGCCGCCGACCACAATCAACAACGCTTGGGCTTGCAGCAGCACGCCCAATTGGCCGCCGTCCAAGGCAAATCCGGCCCCGATGGCGGCCAGGGCCAGCACGGCCCCGGCCAAGGTCAAGAAATCCATCGCTCAAAGATCCGATTTTTCCAAATGGTCAAAACTGGGCCGGCCCAGGCGAGTGCGTCAAGCCGACGCCTGGTCCTGGACTGCGGCGCCAAGCATCTGGCGCGCCGCGGGCTGGCGCAGCAGGCGCACGGCCTCCAGCAGCTGTTCCTCGATGTGCTGTGCCTCCTCGGGATCGCTGGCGACTCCGTGGGCCAGCAGGGCCTCGATCTCCTGGCGCTTGGCCTTGCCGACGCAGGACAGCAGCTTGTCGCGCAGGGGGGCGTCGTCGGTTCCCTGGAGCAGCTTGGCCAGATCGAATTCGTCGATGGGGTTGAGCGCGTCGAACAGGATGCGCTGGTCCACCATCATCAAGTCCGCCAGCGACTGGAGTTGGGCGTTGCGAGGGCGCTTGGCAAAGTAGTCCTTGCCTTTCTCGGCCACGAAGCGCAGCACCTCGCTGCGGCGGAAGCTGAAAAGCGCATCGGCCAGCTCGCCATGCGCCAGCTTGCGCAGCAGCAGGCTGCGGTCCACGCCGGTGAGTGCGGCCAGGTCGTCCAGCTCGATGATTTCCTGCTCCCGGCGTAGCTGTCCTTCGACGTTATGCCGGGCCAACTCCTGGGCGCGCTGCCCGATCTCCCGAGGATTGAAGCGCAGGTTCAGCCCGTTGCCCAGGATGCTGTCGATGGTCGGATTCACGCCTTCTGGCTGCCTGTCGAAGGCGATCAGGTTGAGCATCGCCATGTGCCTGAGGGTGGCGGCCACATGGCGTCGGGCATGGCCGGTGACGTCACGGCACTTCTTCACCACGTCGGCCACGGGCAACATTGCGGACTCTTCGCCCAGGCGCCGCCCGCTCGCGGCCGCCATCAGGGCCAGCACGTGGGCGTAAGTCAGGAACTCCGGTTGCGTCTGGATGTTCTCGTGCTGCACCAGCGTCTCGTCCTTCTGCCCATTGCTCTGGATCAACGAGCGCAGCATGTGGCGCAGCAGCGCCGGCAGCTTGTCCACCGCCGACCTCAGCACGTTGGCCTCGATGAGTTGCAGTTCGCAGTAGGTCAGGGCCTTGGCGGTGAAATTGCGCGGGCCTTCGCTCAGCAGCACGCCCTCGCCAAAAAACTGCCCCTTGCCCAGCGTGGACAGCACAATCCTTTCGTCATTGCGCTTGACCGAGATTTCCACCTGTCCGTCCTTGATGACGTACATGGCGGGCAGGCCGACATATCCCTCGGAAATGATGACCTCTCCCGGGGATACCGACCTTGCACGTGTCTCATTTGGCTTCACCGAAGCAACCCTCCAACATCGAAGACGTCGATGAACGCCGCTGTGCCGTCAACAACAAACTGCACGGGCTCATCGGTCTGGCACCACGGGCACCCGCTCAGCGGCCTAGCGCAATCCATTGCCATCCATCCACTTCAGGCGGCCTTTCCATGGCAGAGCCCTGCTCTTGCGCAACAGGACTTTTCCCGTGGAACCCGTGTTAATGTACATCTTGGGTTACCGGATGTGTCTGGCCCGGTGTGGTTGCCCTGGATCAAACGCGTGTGTATTGCGCGTTTTCATTCAATAAGCCGATCGCCCCCTACGGTGGCCGCGTCTGCGCTGCAGTGACGGCGCACGCCACAGCACCAAAAAAAAAGCCGCCTGATGGGGCGGCCTGTGCGCGACGGCAGGGAGAAAGCGCCGACCTACTGAGTCACGGCCAGCAACTGCCTGAGCACGAACGGCAAGATCCCGCCGTGCTTGTAGTAGTCCACCTCGATGGGCGTGTCGATGCGCAGCGTCAGCGTCACGCGCTGGGTGGACGAGTCGCCGCGGTGGATCACCAGCGTCGCCTCGCTCAGCGGCCGGGGCTCGCCCGGCGGCAGCTCGATGTCGATCACCTCGTCGCCGCACAGCCCTAGCGACTGCCAGGAATCCTCGCCGCGGAACTGCAGCGGCAGCACGCCCATGCCGATCAGGTTGCTGCGGTGGATGCGCTCGAAGCTGCGCGCCACCACGGCCTTGATGCCCAGCAGCTGCGTGCCCTTGGCCGCCCAGTCGCGGCTGGAACCGGTGCCGTACTCCTCGCCGGCGAAGATCACCGTCGGCACGCCCGCGGCCTGGTACTTCATGGCCGCGTCGTAGATGAAGAGTTTTTCGCCCTGCTCCGGGCCGTCGAGCTGGAACAGCGTCAGGCCGCCTTCCTCGATGGAGCCGTCCGGCTTGGGCGGCAGCATCAGGTTCTTGATGCGCACGTTGGCGAAGGTGCCGCGCATCATCACCTCGTGGTTGCCGCGGCGTGAGCCGTAGCTGTTGAAGTCGGGTTTCAACACGTGGCGCTCGATCAGCCACTGCCCGGCCGGCGAGGCCTCCTTGATCGAGCCGGCCGGCGAGATGTGGTCGGTGGTGATGGAGTCGCCGAACAGCGCCATGATCCGCGCTCCCTTCACGCCGCTCACCAGCGTCTGCGGCTGCATCGTGAAGCCCTCGAAGAAGGGCGGGCGCGCGATGTAGGTGCTGGCGGGCCAGTCGTACACCTGCCCGCTCACGCCCTTGATCGCCTGCCACAGCGGGCCGGGGGCGCTTTCCACCTTGGCGTAGTTGGCCTTGAAGGCCTCCGGGTCCATGGCGTACCTCATCAGCGCGTGCACCTCGTCGCTGCTGGGCCAGATGTCGCCCAGGTACACCGGCTTGCCGCCATGGCCCGTGCCCACCGGTTCGGTCATCAGGTCCTTGAGCACGGTGCCGGCAATGGCGTAGGCCACCACCAGCGGCGGCGAGGCCAGGAAGTTCGCCTTGAGGTTGGGGTGGATGCGCGCCTCGAAGTTGCGGTTGCCCGAGAGCACGGCGGCACAGACGAGGTCGTTGCGCCAGATGACTTCGTTGAGCTCGGCCGTCAGGTCCCCGGCGTTGCCGATGCAGGTGGTGCAGCCGTAGGCCGCCACCGCGAAGCCCAGCTTCTCCAGGTAGGGCAGCAGCCCGGCGCGGGTCAGGTACTCCGTCACCACGCGCGAGCCGGGCGCCAGCGAAGTCTTGATGTGCGGCCGCACGCTCAGCCCGGCTTCCACCGCCTTCTTCGCCAGCAGCCCCGCGGCCAGCAGCACGCCGGGGTTGGAGGTGTTGGTGCAGGAGGTGATGGCGGCGATGAGCACGTCGCCATTGCGGATCTCCAGCCCGTTGCTGGTGGTGAAGACCTGTCGCAGCTTCTCCGGCGGCTGGTTGAAGCCGTTCTGCGGCACCGGCTTGCTGAACAGCTCGGTGAAGGTGCTGGAGAGCCGGCCCAGCTCGATGCGGTCCTGCGGGCGCTTGGGGCCGGCCACGCTGGGCTGCACGGTGGAGAGGTCCAGCGACACCACCTGCGAGTAGTCGATCTCGCCCGCGCGCGAGACGCCGAACAGCCCCTGCGCCTTCCAGTAGGCCTCGAACAGCTCGATGTCGGCCTCGGGACGCCCGGTGCCGCGCAGGTACTCCACCGTGCGCTCGTCCACCGGGAAGAAACCCATGGTGGCGCCGTACTCCGGCGCCATGTTGCCGATGGTGGCGCGGTCGGGCAGGGCCAGCGAGCGCGTACCCTCGCCGAAGAACTCCACGAACTTGCCCACCACGCGGTGCTTGCGCAGGATTTCCGTGACCGTGAGCACCAGGTCCGTCGCCGTCACGCCCTCGCGCAACGCGCCGGTGAGCTCGAAGCCCACCACGTCCGGCGTGAGCAGGTACACCGGCTGTCCCAGCATCGCGGCCTCGGCCTCGATGCCGCCCACACCCCAGGCCACCACGCCCAGGCCGTTGATCATGGTGGTGTGGCTGTCGGTGCCCACGAGCGTGTCGGGGTAGCTCACGCCGTCGGCGTCGCGGTGCAGTCCACGCGCCAGGTACTCCAGGTTCACCTGATGCACGATACCGAAGCCCGGCGGCACCACCCGGAAGGTTTCGAAGGCCTGCATGCCCCACTTCATGAACTCGTAGCGCTCGCGGTTGCGCTCGAATTCGAGCTTCATGTTGAGGTCCAGCGCGGCGGGCGTGCCGTAGTGGTCGACCATCACCGAGTGGTCCACCACCAGGTCCACGGGCACCAGCGGCTCGATCAGCTTGGGATTGCGGCCCATGTCGGCGGCCACGTTGCGCATGGCGGCCAGGTCGGCCAGCAGCGGCACGCCGGTGAAGTCCTGCAGCACCACGCGCGCAACGACGAAGGGAATCTCCTCCTCGCGCTGCGCCACCGGCTGCCAGCGGGCCAACTGCTCCACGTGGTTCTCGGTGATCTTCTTGCCGTCGCAGTTGCGCAGCACGCTCTCCAGCACGATGCGCAGCGACACGGGCAGCCGCTGCACCGCGGGCCAGCGCTCGGTCAGCTTCGGCAGTGAGTAGAGCCGCCCCGTGCGCCCCGAGGGCGTGGAGAACTCCGTGAGCGTGTTCGCGAAGGCGTGCGCCATGGTGTGGACTCCCGTCGTTGAAGAACCGGAAATCCGGGCAAGGACCGCGCCCACGCATCCCGGGCGCTTCCTGGACTGCACGGTGCATGCGAGCTTCGGGCTGCGCCGCAAGGCATCCGCTTTCGCCTCGATAGCGTGACGTGGGTGATGCGACTAAAAAATGGCTATATGTCAAGAAAATAGTTACGTATATATCCCCTAAAAACATTAAATAAACCTGAAGAGACAAAAATTACTTTAATTAACCTGAGTATCTGGCCCTTTTGTCCTCTGCGTGTCGATTCGTGATTACCACGACACGATGCGATAACCCAGGAGCGTTTCATGAAGCCCCGTCTTCCGGTTCCCTGGGCTGGACTGGTGTCCTGCCTATTCAGCGCCATGCTGCTGTCCGCTTGTGGTGGCGGCGGCAGTAGCGGCGATTCTTCCCGTACCGATGACGGCAGCACGGAACGCGCACTGGCCGTCGATGCTGCCGTGCCGCTGTTCCAACTGCAGCTCTCCAGTGCTGTCGGTGGCTCCTTGCTTCCCTTCACGGTGGGGCAACCGCTGCGCCAGGGTGACGTGCCCGCGGGCCTGACGCTGACGGCCGAAGGCGTACCCGAGCTCCAGGCCGTCATCACGAACCGCTGGCCTGACGGCAGCGCCAAGTTCGCCATCGTCTCCGGCCGGGCCGATCTGCAGCCGGGCAGTTGGCGCAGCATCGGGCTGAGCGTGGCTGCGCCGTCGCAGGCGGCCGCACCCCTCACCACGGAAAACCTCAGAGCGACCGGCATTACCGCGCGCGTGGACTTCGGCGCCTTTGGCACCGTGGGTTGGTCGGCCGGCGACTGGGACACCCCGGCGCGTACCGTCGTGAGCGGGCCACAGATGAGCGCCTGGACTTTCCGCAAGCCCATCGGCAGCGATGCGCACTTGGTGGCCTGGCTCGAAGTGCGCGCCTACAAGGGCGGGCAGGTGGAGGTACTGCCCTGGATCGAAAACGGCTACCTCAACGTGCCCGGCGCCACCGAGAAGAGCGCGTCCGCCACGTTCACGCTGGGCAACCAGATGCGTTTCTCGCAGCCGCTGACGCTGCTCAACCACCAGCGCGCCGTGCTGGCCAGCGGCACCACGCTCACGCACTGGCTGGGCGCCGACCCGGTGGTCACGCCGCGGCATGACACCACTTACTTCATGGACAGTCGCCTGGTTCCCAGGTACAGCGGCCAGACGGTGGCCAGCAGCCCGTTGCTCGCGCAGTTGGTGGGCGAGTACACGCCGCTGATGCAGGGCGGCTTCCCGGACGGGATGGGGCATGTGGGTTACGACGGCTCCATTGGGCTGCTGCCCATGTGGGACGTGGCTTACCTGACCTCCCAGGGCGATCCGCGCGCCTGGCGCAGCACGATCATCAACGGCTACGCGGCCGGCCGTTACGGCCTGCATTACCGCGACGAGACGACGCAGCGCCCACTGGCCTTCTCCAAGTATCCGCACCTGGTGATGAGCTACGGTTCCGGCGTGTCCGGCATCGGCACGTCGTCCAAGAACCAGTACACGCCAAGCGTCTCCGGTGCCACGCCCCCGAGCTTCACCACCTCGCACCATCCCTCGATGGGCTACCTGGCGTACCTGATCAGCGGCTGGCACTACTTCCGGGAAGAAACCCAGTTCGTCGCCACGCTCAACTACCTCAAGCAGTCCGACACCGTGCGCCAGGGCAGCGGAGGCGTCCTGGAGTCCAGCTCGGGCGCGCTGACGCCCCGTGGCGCCGCCTGGGCTTTGCGCTCGCTGTCACAGGCTGCGATCGCCACGCCCGACGACGACCCGCTCAGCGGCGAATTCAAGGCCAGCATCAACGCCAACATTGACTACTACCACGGCCGCTATGTCGCCAAGCCCAACAATCCGCTAGGCCTGGTGCAGCCGTATGGCAACGGCTACACGAACACCGATCCCTTGATCGGTGCGAACTGGATGGACGATTTCTTCACCGGGTCGTTCGCCTTCATGAAGGGCCTCAAGCTGCACGACGAGACGCTGCAGCCCAAGCTCGACAGCTTCCTGGCCTGGAAATTCCGCGCCATCGTGGGCCGCCTGGGTGGCAGCGGCCCCGACCAGTTCGCCTACCCCTACGCCGGGCAGTACACCGTTCCTTTCGCGCCCAGCCTCAAGAGCGACTGGGTCAACGGCACGGGGCCCTGGTACGCGAACTGGGGCGAGGTGGCGCGCGCCATGAACCTGCCGACCAACGGTGAGCCGGGCCACATTCTGGACAGCGGCTATCGCGCCGATCCCACCGGTTACTGGGGCAACCTGATGCCAGCGCTGGCGTACGCGGTGGACGAGGGGGCCGAGGGCGCGGAGGCCGCGTGGGAGCGCGTGCAGTCCTCGCCCGACTACAAGGTGACGTTCACCAAGTTCAACGACACCCCGGTGTGGAGCGTGTACCCGCGCTCGAAGAGTTTGACCCTGCCGCCGAGCCGCACCTTGCCGCCGACGGCGCTTTTCGACTTGAAGCCCGGCCACTGGTTAGAGCTGCCCGAGACCAAGATCGCCTCCGTGCTCCCGGTACCGGCCCCCAGGGGCTGGCCGGCTGCGGTGGTCTGGGGCACCAACGGCGCCACGGCGGACACCCTGCGCAGCCGGCTGCTGGTCTGGGGCGGCGGTAACGGCAATTACTGGGGCAACGAGATGTACGCCCTGGAGCTTGACTCCCTGTCGATTCGCCGCATCGTCGAACCCAGCCCGTTCACGGTTGCCGGCCAGGACACGAACTGCGCCACCGCGCTGCCGGACGGTACGCCGCGCTCGCGCGCGACCGGCGGCAGCCTGACCTACATCCCGTCCCTGGACAGCTTCTTCGCCATTGCCGGCAACGTGTCCTACTGCCTGGACGGCACCCGGCCCTCCGGCGGCGTCTGGCTGCGCGATTTCAACGACGGCCAGTGGCTCATGAAGCGCGAAACCGCGCCCGTCCAGTACGGGTATGGCGTGATGGCGGTGTACGACGAGCTGACCCGCAAGGTCTTCATCAAGGACATGGCCAAGTTCCAAGCCTATTCGCCCGAAACCGACACCTTCACGGTGCTCAACGCCAACATGCCCGTGGACTACCACCTCTCGGCCGCGCTGGACACCAAGCGCCGCAAGCTGGTGATGCTGGGCAACGGGGTGCAGATCATCGACCTGGCCACCAACACGATGAGTACCGTGAGCACCATCAATCCTCCCGGACTGGTCACCGGCAAGCAGTCGCCGGGCGTGGCCTACGACCCGGTGGCCGACCGCATCGTGGCCTGGCACGGCGGCAGCGAGGTGTGGGCGCTGGACATGGACACGCTGGAGTGGACCCAGGTGGCTGCCAACGACGGTCCCACGGCCGCGGCGCCCGCCCAGGGTACGCACGGACGCTGGGCCTACATCCCCAAGCACAACGTGTTCGCGTTGATCAACGACATCAACCAGAACGCGTGGGTGTTCAAGCTCGGCACCGAGGCCGGGCAGCCAATGCCCTGATGCCGGTGGGCCGCGTCTAGCGCCCGCGCAGGAACAACGCGTCCAGCTCCTTCATCGTCACCTGGCGCCAAGTGGGCCGGCCGTGGTTGCACTGGTCGGCGCGCTCGGTGGCTTCCATCTCGCGCAGCAGGGCGTTCATCTCCTCCAGCGTGAGGCGCCGGTGGGCGCGCACCGCGCCGTGGCAGGCCATGGTGGCCAGCATCTCGTCGCGGGCGCGCTGCACCACGCGGCTCGACCCCACCTGCGCCAGCTCCGCCAGCACCGAGCGCACCAGCTCGGGCAGGTCGGCGTCCGGCAGCGCCGCCGGGCGGCTGCGCAGCGACAGCGAGGTGGCCGACAGTGGCGCCACGTCCAGGCCCAACTCCAGCAGCGTCTCGCGCTCGACCTCGGCCGTGGCCAGCTCGGTGGGCGTGGCGGCCATGGCCTCGGGAATCAGCAACGGCTGCGAGGGCAGCCTCCCCTGCGCCGCCTGCGAGCGTTTCAATCGCTCGTACACGATGCGCTCGTGCGCGGCGTGCATGTCCACGATCACCAGTCCCTGGGCGTTCTCCGCCAGCACGTACACGCCACCCACCTGCGCCAGCGCCCGGCCCAGCGGCCAGGCCGGCGACTCGGCAGTGCTCGCAGCGGCGAGCGGCGGCTCGCGCAAGGGTTCCGGCGCGACGGCGGTGCTCGCAACCACCGGGCCGGCCGCGGTGGCGGACTCGCCACGCGGTGTCAAGGAGGCTTCGGCGCGGCCCGCCGCGGCGGGCAGGCCAGCGGCCATCGCACCGCCGGTCACCGGCGCCCGGGTGGGCGCCACCG
>Ga0065721_10005791_pt1 | contig 14856 bp, 15 predicted proteins | sample Mesricmetagenome_FD_59108 | JGI IMG/M metagenome (GOLD analysis project Ga0065721, IMG submission 59108) | Mesophilic microbial community from rice straw/compost enrichment Sample: eDNA_1 v2 (version 2) | ecosystem: Engineered > Solid waste > Grass > Composting > Bioreactor | place: USA: Davis... | reverse complement strand
GGGAGCCACGCGCGCCAGCCGGCCGCCGCGACGGGGGCGCCGCGGTCGACCGCCGGACGCGCGGGCGGGATGCTCGCGCGCAGGAGGAACAGCACCCCGAGCCCTCCGGCACCGAGCGCCGCGGCGACGAGGAGTCCCGCGCCCGGGAGCGCGGCCGCGATCGCCGTCAGCAGCGGGAGACCCAGGAGGAAGGCCAGCTCGTCGAGGGCGGTCTCGAGCGCGAGGGCGGAGTGCCGGTCGTGCCGGTCGCCGAGCAGGTGCATCCAGCGGGCGCGCACGAGCGCCCCGGGGTCGGCGATCGCGAGGCCGAGCGCGAACGCGGCGACGACCTGCACGGGGAACGGCATCCCCGTCAGGGCGGCGGCCGTGAACGCCGTCGCGGCGACGAGGGCGGCCCCCGCCGCGGGGAGGAGCACGACGCGCTGCCCCCAGCGGTCGGCGGCGCGCGACCACGCGGGGCCGCCGATCGCGCCGCCGACGATGACGGCGGCCGACGCGACGCCCGCGAGGGCATAGGGGGTGCCGGTCGCGGTGAGCAGCACGATCGTGCCGACGACGCTCCCGACGCGGTTGAGCCGGCCGAACCAGCCGGCGAGGCTGAACCGCCACGCGCCGTGCGCGCGCAGCAACCGGACGTAGCCCGAGAGGCCCGAGGTCACGTGGAAATCCCGTTCCGGCCGGGTCGTCGAAGATGGCTCGCACATCGGTGGCTCGACCCCGGCGATCCCAGGGTACCCATCGCGACGGGCGGGCGCTGTCCCGCCCGCGCCGTCAGGCCGTCGGCAGCGCCGCGAGCACGCGCTCCATCGACGAGGCGAGCCCCCAGCTCTCCGCGAACGCGCGCGCCGCGGCCACCTCGTCGGCGTCGAGCACGTGCAGCCGCGCGTCGACGGCGGGCAGCTCGAGGTCGCGCACGACGTTCACGACCCGCGGGGCCACCTCGAGGTAGTCGGCCGCCGCGAGGATCTTCGCGCGGACACCCGCCGCCATCGTCGACGCGGGGTCGTGCGCCGCCGCGACGATCCCGTCGAGGTCGGAGAAGGTGCGCAGCAGTCCGGCCGCCGTCTTCTCGCCCACCCCGGCGACGCCGGGTAGCCCGTCGGAGGGGTCGCCGCGCATCGCCGCGAAGTCGGCGTACTGGCGCGGTTCGATCGCGTACTTCGCCTCGACCGCCGCTCCGTCCAGGATCTCGAGGTTCGCCATCCCGCGACCGGTGTAGATGACGCGCACCGCACGGGTGTCGTCGACGAGCTGGAAGAGGTCGCGGTCGCCCGTGACGACGTCGACGGGGAGGTCGGCGGTCGAGGCGAGCGTGCCGATGATGTCGTCGGCCTCGTGCTCGGCCGCGCCGACGATGGGGATCCCGAGCAGCCCGAGCGCCTCCGCGATGAGCGGCACCTGCGCGCTCAGCGGGTCGGGAACGACCTCGACGTCGGGCCCGACCTCGACCTCGACGGCGACCCGGTGCGTCTTGTACGACGGGATGAGGTCGACGCGCCACTGCGGCCGCCAGTCGTCGTCCCAGCACGCGACGACGTGCGACGGTGCGAACTGGGAGACGAGCCGCGCGACGATGTCGAGCGTGCCGCGCACCGCGTTGACGACGGTCCCGTCGGGGGCGGTCACGGTGTCGGGCACCCCGTAGAACGCGCGGAAGTAGATGCCCGCCGTGTCGAGCAGCATGAGGCGGTCGGTCATGCCGCCCATCGTCTCAGGTCTCGCCCCCGCGGCGGGTCAGCCGCCCGCCGACCCGCCGCGGGCGAGGCGCATGAGGTCGCTGTCGAGCTGGATGCCGGGGTCGTTCACCGAGCCGAGTTGCGTCTGGTAGCGCGTCGCGTTGCCGGCGCGCACGGTCGGGCCGACGCCGGCATCCATGAGCGCGACGAGCTCGATCGCGGCGCGGTCGATGCGCGACGCGAGCGCGGCGTCGCCCCAGTCCTCGGGTGCCGCGAAGAGGGCCGTCGGCACCGTGAAGGCGCGGAGGTAGCCGAACATCCCGCGCATCTGGTCGTCGGCGACGAGCGCGTGCCTCGCCGTGCCGGCGGTCGCGGCGAGCACGACGGGCGTGCCGATGAGGGTGTCGGTCTCGAGCACCTGGAAGAACGAGCTGAACAGCCCACTCGGCCCGGCGGCGTAGACCGGGGTGGCCGCGACGACGCCGTCGGCCTGTGCGATCGCCTCCATCGCGGCCCGGAGCTCGGGGCCGATGTGCTGCGCGACGAGCGCCGTCGTGACCTCGGCCGCGATCGTGCGGAGGTCGACGACGCGCACCTCGACGGGCTCGGTGGAGAGCGCCGTGACGCGCTGCGCGACGCGGTCGGCGAGCAGTCGCGTCGACGACGGGTCGCTCGTGCCCGCGCTGACGACGACGAGGGTCCTGGTCATGATTCCGTCTCCTTCTGCGGCCCGAGCAGCGCCCGGGCGATCCTCATGAGTTCGTCGAGGTCGGCGTCGCTCACGCCGGTCGCCGTCATCGCGGCGGTGACATCCCGCGCGTGCGCCGCGCCGACCTCCCGCTGCCGCCGCTGCCCCTCGGGGGTAAGGGTGAGGCGTACGACGCGGCGGTCGCCGGCATCCTCGCGCCGCTCGACGAGCCCACGCTCGACGAGCCGGTCGACGAGGCGCGAGAGGGCCGGCTGGCTCAGCAGCACGCGCCGGTGCAGGTCGGTGAGCCGCACCGGCGCCTCCGCCTTCGCGAGCGAGTAGAGCACGTCGTACTCCTTGAGCGACACGCCGCCCCAGACGGGCGCGGCCGCGAAGCGCTTCATGAAGGTCGCGTGCACCGTGAGGAGCGACTCCCACGCGTCGTTCGCGAGCCGTGCCCGCCCGGACATCAGGCGGCCTCGGTCTGCTCGTCGAGGTACGGCGACCCGCCGGTGACGTTGTCGCCGCGGTTGGCGGTGGGGCGCGGCTGACGCGGGGCCGCGTCGCCGTACTTCGCCGTCACGAGCGAAGCGTGCGTCGGGGCGTCGGGCACCTCCGGGTCGCGGCGCGCGGCGAGCTCCTTGCGGAGCACGGGCACGACCTCGCCGCCGAGCAGTTCGAGCTGCTCGAGCACCATCGACAGCGGCAGTCCGGCGTGGTCGATGAGGAACAGCTGACGCTGGTAGTCGCCGAAGTGCTCGCGGAAGGTCAGGGTCTTGTCGATGACCTCCTGCGGGCTGCCGACCGAGAGCGGGGTCTGCGCGGCGAAGTCCTCCATGCGCGGACCGTTGCCGTAGACGGGGGCCTCGTCGAAGTACGGGCGGAACGCGTTCCAGGCGTTCTGCGACTTCTTCGCGATGAACGCCTGACCGCCGAGGCCCACGATCGCCTGCTTCGCGGTGCCGTGGCCGTAGTGCTCGAAGCGCTGCCGGTAGAACTCGATGAGCCGCTGGTAGTGCTCCTTCGGCCAGAAGATGTGGTTCGCGAAGAACCCGTCGCCGTAGTACGCGGCCTGTTCGGCGATCTCCGGGGTGCGGATGCTGCCGTGCCACACGAACGGCGGCACGTCGTCGAGGGGGCGCGGCGTCGAGGTGAAGCCCTGGAGCGGCGTGCGGAACGAGCCCTCCCAATCGACGACGTCCTCGCGCCACAGGCGGTGCAGGAGGTTGTAGTTCTCCAGAGCCATCGGCAGGCTCTGCCGGATGTCCTTGCCGAACCACGGGTAGACCGGGCCGGTGTTGCCGCGCCCGAGCATGAGGTCCATGCGGCCGTCGGCGAGGTGCTGCAGCATCGCGTAGTCCTCGGCGATCTTCACGGGGTCGTTCGTCGTGATGAGCGTCGTCGAGGTCGTGAGGTGCAGCGTCGTCGTGGCGGCGGCGATGTAGGCGAGCAGGGTCGTGGGGGAGGAGGAGAAGAACGGCGGATTGTGGTGCTCGCCGATCGCGAAGACGTCGAGCCCGACCTCCTCGGTCTTCTTCGCGATGGCGACGGCCGCCTTGATGCGCTCCGCCTCGCTCGGGGTCTCGCCCGAGACGGGGTCGCGTGTGACGTCGCTGACCGAGAACACTCCGAACTGCATGGCGATCACTTCTTCCTGCGAGACGTTATATGCGTTTGCATGGAAGTGTAACGCCGGGATGTCCGGGGTATTCCCGCCACGGGTCAGTCGGCGTCGGGCTCCTCGAGCCGGGAGGGGCCGGCATCCTGGTGCGTCGTCGCGCGCGCGATCGCGTCGGCCGCACGCACGAGGGTCAGGTGCGAGAACGCCTGCGGGGTGTTGCCCACGTGGCGCGCGTCCTCGACGTCGTACTCCTCGGAGAGCAGCCCGACGTCGTTCGCGAAGCCCACGAGGCGCGCCATCAGGCGGTGGGCGTCGTCGAGCCGCCCGGACAGGGCGTACTGCTCGACGAGCCAGAACGAGCAGGCGAGGAACGGATGCTCGTCGCCGTCGAGCCCGTCGACGCCCGACTCCGTGCGGTAGCGCAGCAGGAGGCCGTCGCGCAGCAGGTCCTGCTCGATCTTCGCGACCGTGCCGAGCATCCGCGGGTCGTCGGGGGCGATGAACCCGATCTGTGCGAGCGTCAGGAGCGAGGCGTCGACCTCGTGGCCGCCGTAGTACTGCACGTAGCTGTTGAGCTCGTCGTCGAAGCCGTGCGTGTCGATCTCGTGGCGCAACTCGTCGCGGATGCGCTCCCAGTGCTCGACGGGGCCGGTGAGTCCGTGCTCGCGCACCCCGCGGATGCCGCAGTCGAACGCCGCCCAGAGCATCGCGCGGGACTGCGTGAACCGTCGCGGGATGCCCCGGATCTCCCAGATGCCGTGGTCGTCGCGCTCGAGGTTGTCCTCGACGTAGCGCAGCAGTGCGACCTGCAGCGGCCACGAGACGCGGTCCTCGCCGACGCCGAGCTGCCGCGCCTGCTCGAGCGCGAGCATGATCTCGCCGAACACGTCGCCCTGGAACTGCGTGTAGGCGCCGTTGCCCGCGCGCACCGGGGCGGAGCCGCGATAGCCCGGGAGCGAGGTGACCTCCCACTCGGGCAGCCGGCGCTCGCCCGCGATGCCGTACATGATCTGCACGTCGCCCGGGTCGCCCGCGATCGCGCGCAGCAGCCAGTCGCGCCAGTCCGCGGCCTCCGTCGCGAAGCCGTGCAGCATGAGCGCCTGCAGGGTGAGCGACGCGTCGCGCAGCCAGACGTACCGGTAGTCCCAGTTGCGGTCGCCCCCGAAGGTCTCGGGAAGGCTCGTCGTCGCTGCCGCCACGATGCCGTTGGTGTCCTCGTGGGTGAGCGCCCGCAGCACGAGGAGCGAACGCCGCACCGCCGCCGCGTACGGCCCGTTCGTCTCGGTCCGCCGTGCCCAGCGCTCCCACTTCGCGTTCGTCTCGGCGAGGAGCGCGTCGACGTCGGGCATCGGCGGCGGCGGCCGGTGCGCGGGGAACCAGGTGAGCACGAGGTCGCACGTCTCGCCCGCGACGACGTCGAACTCGGTGCGGTGCGCGAACCCGTCGGGCTCGAGCCGCGGGCCGCGCACGACCACCGAGTCGGGCCCCGCGACGGCGATGAGCGCGTGCTCGTGCGGGTGCTCGCCGCGCTCCGACCGCGACTGTCGCACCCACGGGATCGCGTCGGCGTAGTCGAACCGGATCCGCAGCACCTCCTCCATGCGCACGGTGCCCGAGATGCCGCGGATGCGCCGGATGACGTCGGCGCGGCGATTCGCGGCCGGCATGAAGTCGACGACTTCGGCGGCACCCGTCGGGGTCTCCCACCGGGTGACGAGTGTGAACGAGTCGCCCGCGTAGGCGCGGCTCGCGCAGCGCTCGACGCCGACGGGGCCGACGCGCCAGTGGCCGTGCTCCTCGTCACCGAGGAGGGCGCCGAACATCGACGCGGAGTCGAAGCGCGGCATGCACAGCCAGTCGATGCTCCCGTCGACCCCGACGAGGGCTCCCGTGTGTCGGTCGCCGATGAGCGCGTAGTCCTCGATCGGGAGTGGCATCCCCTCATCTTTCCGGGCGGTCGCGCCCGCGTCGAGTCGGGCCGAGGGTGCAGCGACCCTGGACAGCGTCGGCGGCGCCCCGCACGATGGGACGATGGCGAGTCCGTTCATCCTCCTCGACGCCGGCGGCCGCGAGGTGCGGGTGTCGAGCCCCGACCGGGTGCTGTGGCCCGAGGTCGGCATCACGAAGCAGGGCCTCGCCGAGTACGCGATCGCGGTCGCCGACGCGTTCCTCACCGCGAACGGCGACCGCCCCGTCGCCCTTGAGCGCTACCCCGACGGCGTCGCGGGCGAGAGCTTCTTCTCGAAGAACCCGCCCAAGGGGGCGCCCGAGTGGCTGCGCAGCGTGCCCGTCGTCTTCCCGAGCGCGCGGTCGCATCCGCTCGTCGTGCTCGACGAGCCCGCCGCGATCGTCTGGGCCATCCAGATGAACACGATCGTCTTCCACCCGTGGCCGTCGCGCACGGGCGCGACCGACAACCCCGACCAGTTGCGCATCGACCTCGACCCGCAGCCCGGCACGGGATTCCCGGATGCCGTCCGCGCCGCCCACGGGATGCGCGAGGTGCTCGCCGAGGCGGGGCTCGAGGCGTGGATCAAGACCTCCGGCAACCGCGGCATCCACCTCTACGCGCCCATCGTGCCCGAGTGGGAGTTCCTCGAGGTGCGGCACGCGGTCATCGCGGCGGCGCGCGAACTCGAGCGACGGATGCCCGACCGGGTGACGACGTCGTGGTGGAAGGAGGAGCGCGGGGAGAAGATCTTCGTCGACTTCAACCAGGCGAACCGCGACCGCACGATCGCGGGCGCCTACAGTCCGCGCGCCCTGCCGCACGCGCCCGTCTCGACGCCGATCACGTGGGAGGAGCTCGACGACGTCGACCCGCGCGCGTTCACCGTGCTCACCGTGCCGGAGCGGCTGCGCGAGGTCGGCGACCCGTGGGCGGCGTTCGCCCGGAAGCCGGGCCGCATCGACACGCTCCTGCAGTGGTGGGAGCGCGACGTCGCCGACGGGCTCGGCGAGCTGCCGTTCCCGCCCGACTTCCCGAAGATGCCGGGGGAGCCGCCGCGCGTGCAGCCGAGCAAGAAGAACGCCGACAACTGGGATGCCGACGGCAACAAGCTCGCCTGACCCGTCGGTCGTCGAGGAGCCCGCGGAGCGGGCGTGTCGAGACCCGCTACTGCAGCACGTCGTCGAGGTCGTAGGCGACGGGAACCTCGAGCTGGTCGTAGGTGCACGACTCGGGGTCGCGGTCGGGCCGCCAGCGCTCGAACTGCACGGTGTGCCGGAACCGTCCGGCCTCCATCTGGTCGTAGCGCACCTCGAGCACGCGCTCGGGGCGCAGCCGCACGAACGAGGTGTCCTTGTTGGCGGGGTTGAACCGGCTGCGCTCCTTCTCGCCGGTGAGTGCCACGCCGTCGTCGCCCGTCTCGACGAGCGGCGCGAGTTCCTCGACGAGTTCGAGCCGCCGCGCGTTGCTGAACGCCGAGACACCGCCCACGGCTCGCAGGTGCCCGTCGTGGTAGAGCCCGACGAGGAGCGAGCCCACGCCCGCCCCCGATTTGTGGATGCGGTACCCGAGCAGCACGACATCCGCCGTGCGCTTGTGCTTGATCTTGAACATCGCGCGCTTGTTCGGCTGGTACGCATCGCCGAGCGGCTTCGCGACGACGCCGTCGAGCCCCGCGCCCTCGAACTCGTCGAGCCAGCGCCGCGCGAGCTCCGGGTCGCGCGTCGTGCGGGTGAGGTGCAGGGGAGCGGGCACGTCGGAGAAGAGCTCCTCGAGGGCGGCGCGGCGCTCCCGCAGGGGGAGAGCCGACAGGTCGCGGTCGCCGATCGAGAGCACGTCGAACGCGACGAACGACGCGGGAGTCTCCACCGAGAGCTTCTCGACGCGCGACGCGGCCGGGTGGATGCGCTGGGTGAGCGAGTCCCAGTGCAGGCGGCGGCGGCCGTCCCCCTCGATCGTGACGACGATCTCGCCGTCGAGCACGCACGGCGGCAGGAGCCGGGAGAACGCGTCGACGAGTTCGGGGAAGTAGCGCGTGAGCGGCTTGTCGCCGCGGCTGCCGATCTCGACGCCGTCGGCCGTCACCGCGACGAGCCCGCGGAACCCGTCCCACTTCGGCTCGTAGAGCAGGTCGCCCTCGGGAAGCTTGTCGACGGCTTTCGCCAGCATCGGCGCGGGGAGCTCGGCCATCCTCCGATTCTGGCCCCGGTATCCTCGGCTGTGTGAGCACTCGCGGCAGATTCATCGTCCTCGAGGGCCTCGACGGCGCCGGCACCACGACGCAGGGCGCGCTCCTCGCCGCCCGGCTGATCGAGCACGGCGTCGCGGTCGAACTCACGAAGGAACCCACCGACGGCGTCGTCGGCAAGCTCGCCCGGGCGTTCACCGACGGCCGCACCCACTTCGAGCCCGAGACGGTCGCGCTGCTGTTCGCCGGCGACCGGATCGAGCACACGGTCGAGATCCGCGCGCTGCTGGATGCCGGCACCTGGGTCGTGAGCGACCGCTACGTCGCGTCGTCGCTCGCCTACCAGGTGTCGCAGGGGCTGCCGTTCGAGTGGGTGCGCACCCTGAACTCGCGCGCGATGGAGCCCGACGCGACGATCTTCGTCGACACCTCCGTCGCGACGTGCGTCGAGCGTCTCGCGGCGCGCGGCGAGTTCAACACGGGCCCGTTCGACCGGGCGGAGGCGCTCGAGAAGGCGCGCGCGCTCTACCTCCAGGCGTTCCGCAGCGAGGTGCCCCTCGGCGCGCTCGTCGAGGTCGACGGCGACGGATCCCGCGAGTCGGTCGCCGACGCGATCTGGGCGGCGCTCGAGCCCTTCCGCGCGTGAGCCCCGGGCCGCGGTTCACCCGCGACGAGCTGCGCGCGCTGCACGGCACGACCGTGCCCGACTTCTTGCCCGACCCGCTGCGGCTCCTCGTCGTCGGCATCAACCCGGGCCTCGTCACCGCGGCGACCGGCACGCACTTCGGGCGCCCCGGCAACCGCTTCTATCCCGCGCTCGTCGAGGCCGGCATCCTGCCGCGCCTGCCCGTGCTCGACGGCACGCCGGCCGACGCGCAGGCGCTGCTCGGCGCCGCCGGCATCGGCATCACCAACGTCGTGGCGTTCGCGAGTGCCCGCGCCGACGAGCTCACGCGCGAGCAGCTGCACGCGGGCGCCGACCGGCTGCGGGAGCTCGTGCGCCGTGTGCGGCCCCCGGTCGTCGCCGTCGTGGGCATCTCGGCCTATCGCGACGCGTTCCGGCAGCCGAAGGCGACGACGGGGGAGCAGCCCGACGGGCTCGAGGGCGCGCGGCTGTGGGTCGTGCCCAACCCGAGCGGGCTCAACGCCCACGACACCGTCGCGTCGCTCGCGGCCGCCTACGCCGAACCCGCCCGCGCCGCGGGGGTGCTCGCGTAACGCGTGATCGCGGGTTTGCCCGATTTCGTGCCCTCGCTCGCCCGAGAGGCCACGAAATCGGGCGAACGGGGGTCAGGGTTCGAATCGCAGAAGGTCGCCGGGCTGGCAGTCGAGCACGCGGCAGATCGCGTCGAGGGTAGAGAAGCGCACGGCCTTCGCTCGACCGTTCTTGAGCACGGCGACGTTGGCGGGGGTGATCCCGATGGCCTCGGCGAACTCGCCCACGCTCATCCCGCGCTCGGCGAGCAGGCGGTCGATCGAGATGCGGATCGCCATCACACGACCTCGTCGAGTTCGGCTCGAAGGGTGATGGCCTGGCGCAGGAGCGAGCGCAGCACGAGAGTGATGCCCGCGAGCGCGAGGAGGACGATGACGAGACCCCCCTGCACGACGGCGAGGAACGGACTGCCCGCCTGCTCGCGGCCGATGAACGCGGCCGCGGTCACGACGAGGGCCACCCCACCGACGAGCGCAGCGACGAGGATGTCGACGCCGAGCAGCGACGTCGGGCGCAGCATGCGTCCGGCACGGATGCGGTGGACGAGCACCATGGCAACGGCGACGGCGAGCTGCGCGAGGATCGAGAAGGCGATCGCGAGGGCGAGGAGGGGCACGCGCAGCGCGCTGTACTCGGGGTAGGCAGCGGCGGCACCGTCCGCGAGCGCCGGCAAGAGGTACAACTCCGCCGCGAGGCCCAGAGCGATGAGGATGCCGAGCAGTACCTGGGTAGCGCTGATGAGAGCGGACGAGGGGCGCGGGATGTCGATCGTCGTCATGTATTGACTTTCGATAGATATCTATCGAAAGTCAATAGGATAACCTAGGTCATCCCCTGAGCGTCGCGAGGCGGCGGGCGGCATCCTGCAGCAGCTCGGGGCGCTTGCAGAACGCGAAGCGCACGAGACCCGCGTAGCGGTCGGGGGTCGCGGCGAACGCCGAGACCGGGATGCCGACGACACCCGCCTCGGTCGCGAGCCGGTGCACGAAGGCGGTCGCGTCGTGTCCGCCGAGGGGCCGCGCGTCGGCGACGACGAAGTACGACCCTGCGGGCACGGCGACCTCCAACCCCGCGGCGCGGAGGCCGTCGACGAGGAGGTCGCGCTTCGCGGCGAGCCCGTCGGCGAGGTCGGCGTAGTAGGCGTCGGGGAGGTCGAGCCCGACGGCGACGGCGGGCTGGAACGGCGTGCCGCCCGCGAACGTGAGGAATTGCTTCACCGCGAGGATCGCGTCGACGAGAGCCGGGGGAGCGGTGAGCCAGCCGATCTTCCACCCGGTCGCCGAGAACGTCTTCGCGGCGCTCGAGATGGTGACGGTGCGCTCCCGCGCGCCCGGCAGCGTCGCGAGGGGCACGTGCGGCCCGTCGAAGCGCACGTGCTCGTAGACCTCATCGGTCACGAGGAGCGCGTCGTGCCGCGTCGCGAGCTCGACGAGGAGGTGCCGCGTCTCGGCGTCGAGCACGGCGCCCGTCGGGTTGTGCGGGTCGTTGACGAGGATGACGCGGGTGCGGTCCGTGACGGCGGCGCGTAACCGGTCGGGGTCGACGCCCCACGTCGGCCACTCGAGCGGCACGGGCACGAGCCGTGCGCCCGCGAGCGCGACCACGGCGGCGTAGGAGTCGTAGTACGGCTCGAGCACGACGACGTCGTCGCCCGGCTCGACGAGCGCGAGGAGCGTCGCGGTGAGCGCCTCCGTCGCACCGACCGTGACGAGCACCTCCGACTCGGGGTCGTGGTCGAGACCGTAGAACCGCGCCTGGTGCCGCGCGATCGCCTCCCGCAGCACCGGCATCCCGCGCCCCGGCGGGTACTGGTTGAGCCCGTCGGCGATCGCCTGCCGCGCCGCCTCGAGGAGTTCGGGCGGACCGTCCTCGTCGGGCGCGCCCTGGCCGAGGTTGATCGCGCCGGTGCGGATCGCGAGCGCCGTCATCTCGCTGAAGACGCTCGTGCGCGCCGCCCCGTCGGCGCCGAGCAGCCCCGCGCCCGCGGCGGCGCGACGCCACGGGCCCGCGGGCAGCACCGGGGATCCCGTCAGTCCGTGCCGGCGTCGAACGCGGCGGACTCCGACGCCTCCTCGGTCGCGATCTCGGTCGCCGACGCGTCGTCGCCCTCGAGCTCGCGCGCGGCGACCGGCTCGAGGCGGCCGACGAGTTCGGCGGTCGCGCCGCCGATGATGCCCTGCGCCGCGTACTGCTCGAGGCGCGAGCGCGAGTCGGCGATGTCGAGGTTGCGCATCGTGAGCTGGCCGATGCGGTCGTCGGGGCCGAANGCGGCATCCCCGACNCGCTCCATCGAGAGCTTCTCGGGGTGGTACGACAGNGCCGGGCCCTCGGTGTTGAGGATCGTGTAGTCGTCGCCGCGNCGCAGGCGCAGCGTGACCTCGCCGGTGACCGACGACGCGACCCACTTGACGATGGATTCGCGCAGCATGAGCGACTGTGGGTCGAGCCAGCGGCCCTCGTACATGAGGCGGCCGAGGCGGCGGCCCTCGGAGTGGTAGTTCGCGATCGTGTCCTCGTTGTGGATCGCGTTGAGGAGCCGCTCGTAGGCGATGTGCAGGAGCGCCATGCCGGGCGCCTCGTAGATGCCGCGGCTCTTCGCCTCGATGATGCGGTTCTCGATCTGGTCCGAGGCGCCGAGACCGTGCCGACCGCCGATCGCGTTGGCCTCGAGCACGAGCTGCACGGCATCCGCGAACTCGACGCCGTTGATCGCGACGGGGCGGCCCGCCTCGAAGCGCACCGACACCTCCTCGGTCGCGACCTCGACGTCGTCGCGCCAGGCGGCGACGCCCATGATCGGCTCGACGATGTCGAGGCCGGTGTCGAGCTGCTCGAGGTCCTTCGCCTCGTGGGTCGCGCCCCAGATGTTCGCGTCGGTCGAGTAGGCCTTCTCGGTGGCGTCGCGGTAGGGGAAGCCGTGGGCGACGAGCCACTCGCTCATCTCCTTGCGGCCGCCGAGCTCGGTCACGAACGCCGAGTCGAGCCACGGCTTGTAGATGCGCAGGCGCGGGTTGGCGAGCAGGCCGTAACGGTAGAACCGCTCGATGTCGTTGCCCTTGTAGGTCGAGCCGTCGCCCCAGATCTCGACGCCGTCCTCCTTCATGGCGCGCACGAGCATCGTGCCCGTCACGGCGCGGCCGAGGGGCGTCGTGTTGAAGTAGGTCTTGCCGCCCGAGCGGATGTGGAACGCGCCGCACTGCAGCGCGACGAGGCCCTCCTCGACGAGGGCCGACTTGGCATCCACGAGTCGGGCGCCCTCGGCGCCGTACTCGAGCGCCCGCGCGGGGACCTTGTCGATCTCGGGCTCGTCGTACTGCCCGATGTCGGCCGTGTAGGTGAAGGGGATCGCCCCCTTGTCGCGCATCCAGGCCACGGCGCAGGAGGTGTCGAGACCTCCGGAGAAGGCGATGCCGACGCGTTCGCCGACGGGGAGGGAGCTCAGGACCTTGGACACGAGATCCAAGCTTATGGGCCCGGAGAACCCCGCCGGACTACCGTCGGAGGATGCTCGAGACCGCGCGGCTCACGCTGCGGCCGTGGCAGGCCGCGGATGCCGCCCTTCTGCACGAGCTCTGGGCCGAGCGCGACCCGCGAGTCCCGGCGCACCGGCGGCTCGACGCCGACGGCCGCCCGACGGTCGCGGAGTTCGAGGAACGCGTACGGAGCGGCGCCCTCGACGGGTTCCTCGTCGTCGTCGAGCGCCATTCCGGGGAGCCCGTCGGCTACTGCGGGATCGCGACGACCGAGGGGGAGGAGCCCGAGCTCGCGTTCGAGCTCCTCCGCCGGGTGTGGGCCCGGGGATACGCGACCGAAGCCGCGGCGGCGGTCGTCGACGACGCACGCCGCCGCGGCATCCCGGCCCTCGTCGCGGGCGTCCGGGAGTGGAATGCCGCGTCGCTCCGGGTGCTCGACAAGCTCGGCTTCGCCCCGACCGGGCGCGTCGACCCCGACCCGGAGCACGGCGACAGCGTGCTGCGGCGGCTCGTGCTCTGATCGCCGTCGCCGCACCGGACCGGCGTCAGGCCGGCTCGACGGGAAGCCAGAGCTCCGTCGTCGCGGTGCTGAAGTCGTCGGCGCGCTCGAGCACGGCGACGATCGACGGGCCGGGCCGCAGCCGCCACGGGTTCGACGGGAACCAGTCGGTCGCTGTCGCCGCCCACGTCTGCTGCAGCGCCGACGGGTAAGGGCCCGAGGTCGTGAACACCGCCCAGCGTCCCGCCGGCACCTCGATCGCGTCGAGGTCGTCGGGTCGCGCGCCGTCGGCGGCGAGCGCGACCCCGTGCAGGTAGGTGAGTTCGGTGCCCTCCGCGGCATCCGGATCGATGTCGTCGGTCACCTGCAGCAGCCCGGCGGGCTCGGTGCTCGACAACGCCTTGAGGCGCGCGTGCTCCTCGGCGGGGATCGCGGCGAGGTGGGCCGCGATGTGCGGGTTGACGCCCTCGTGGAGAAGCGGCACGCGTGCGGCGTGCCCGACGAGGACGAAGGCGGGACGGTCGACGAGGCGGGTGTCCATGGGGGTGCTCCCTTCGATGGTCAGGCGGAACCTGAGTGTGGATTGGCTGGAGAGGGGACCTCCCGATCGCCGGACCTCGCCCGGCGTCGCGCCGTGCACCGACTGGAACGCGCGGCCGAAGGCCTCCGTCGAGCCGTAGCCGTACGCGACGGCGGTCTCGAGCAGCGGCCTCCCGGCGACGACGTCCGCCGCGGCGAGCGTCATCCGCCGCCGCCGCACGTACTCGCTCAGCGACATCCCGGTGAGCGACGAGAACATGCGGCGGAGGTGGTACTCCGTCGTGCCCAGGTCGTGCGCGAGCGCCGCGACGTCGAGGTCGTCGGACAGGTGCGACTCGAGGTGCTCCACGAGTCGGTTGAGGTCGGCGATCATGCGTCCCCTTTCCGCTCCCGAGCCTCGCGGAGCCGCCGCGGACGCACCCGACATCCGCGGTCCGATCCGATCAGTCTCCGAGCGCGGGCGCCACATCCTTGACGATCGACTCCAGGATGCGGGCATTGAAGTCGACCCCGAGCTGGTTGGGCACCGTCACGAGGATCGTGTCGGCGGCGCGCACCGCGGCATCCTGCGCGAGTTCCGCCGCGATGACGTCGGGCGCGCCGATGTAGGAGCGGCCGAAGCGCGCGAGCCCGCCGTCGAGGTGCCCGACCTGGTCCGTGCCTTCGACCTGGGCGCGCAGCCCGAAGTAGTGCTCGGTCTCGTCGTCGATGATCGGCAGGATGCTGCGGCTCACCGAGACGCGGGGCTCGCGGTCGTGCCTGGCCTGACGCCACGCATCCCGGAACAGCTCGATCTGCTCGGCCTGGAGGTCGGCGAGGGAGGCGCCGGTCTCCTCGGTGAGGAGCGTCGACGACATGAGGTTCATGCCCTGCTCGGCGGCCCACACGGCGGTTGCGCGCGTGCCGGCGCCCCACCAGATGCGGTCCGGCAGGCCGGGGGAGCGCGGCTCGATCGGCAGCGGTCGCGAGACGCCCGTCATGCGCGGGTCCGACATCGCGACGCCCGC
>Ga0065721_10051420_pt1 | contig 14861 bp, 19 predicted proteins | sample Mesricmetagenome_FD_59108 | JGI IMG/M metagenome (GOLD analysis project Ga0065721, IMG submission 59108) | Mesophilic microbial community from rice straw/compost enrichment Sample: eDNA_1 v2 (version 2) | ecosystem: Engineered > Solid waste > Grass > Composting > Bioreactor | place: USA: Davis... | reverse complement strand
GTCCCAGGACATCGTTGCCAGGATGGACACGATGATCGAAGCGGCGAGGGAGCTTGAGACGGAGGCCAGGGATGCAGTCGCGCTCCTGAACTCGAAGAACACGCTCCTCCAGCGCTACATGAGCGAGAAGTCGGATGCGATCCTTGCCGCCACCTCCGATCTCATCGAGTTCGGCAATGAGGTGAAGAAGGGTGTCACCACGATGTCGCTCTACACGGGGGAGAGCGACGAGGGACCGACCGTCGATGTCCAGACGATCGCAACAGGTGAGAGCGCTCCCCCGGACGCTCCGCTGACGCTCTACCAGAACCTGCTCTACCTCGACGAGGAGCTGGCCGTGGATCTCGCCGACCAGGGCTTCGATTTCATCGGGCTGGACAAGCTCGGCAACATCCTCGCATCCGACGGCAGCCTGATCGAACGCATGATCCCCGCTCCGCGCGGCGCAGTGCTCGTGCGTGTGCGGCGCGACGACAAGAACTACTTCATCGGGGACGACAGCTTCGCCGCGGCCCTCAGGAACGCCCAGCTCAACATGGAGAACATGGTCACCTACCTCCTGGTGCGCGATGGCGGGAACGTCCATCTGGTGCATTCCGAAGTGACCAGCGACCTGACGAAGCACCTTTTCCCAACGAAGCACGAGATCGATGAGATCTTCCGCCTCCATGGACGTGACATTCGTCCGGAGCACCTCGAATACTCGAAGGTGAAGAACGACTTCGAGGCCCGCACGCTCTACTACAAGCGCGTCCTGCTCATGATGTGGGGTCTCGACCACCGCCTTGGTCTCTTCGGCCCCTTCCACGGGAACGGCGAATACTCCGGCTGGTACGACGACCGCTTCCATGCCGAGCGCATCGTCTACGTCCACGACGTCGAGGGAGCGATCGGAGAGGATCGTCCGAGCTTCGCCGACTGGATTGCCCAGAAGAACACGATGATCCAGCAGGGGTCCCGGCTCATCGTGGACTGGAGGGAACTCATTACGGATGCGAGCGCTCCCTACTGCTTCGAGGATCAACGCGACAGCCATGACCGCTCCATCCAGCGATATGTGCCGATGGAGAGGTTTGGTACCGCGACCGTTTCAGTCAAGGAGGGACGGCTTGTCGTCAAGACTGCCGTCCGGCACAAGTGGCACGACGAGTTCGGACGCAAGCGCCGGACCTTCAACGCGACCGTCGACCTGCTGAAGGGCGTTTCCAGCTACCCTCCTTCCGCGATCTGCCTCGATGACGTGACCCGGGAGGAGATCCGCTACTACCTCAATTCCCGCTCCCAGCGGCGGAGCTATCTCAGCTTCCTCCAGCTTTTCCGCATCATGGATGACATCCTGAAGCGCGACGAGGAAGCGCAGGCTGCAGTTCTTAGCCGCCTGGACGATAGCATGGTCCATTCAGGCGTCGACGGCGAGCGGGCGGCCTGGTCCCTCCGTTCAGCCATCGGCATGTGGAAGGCGGCCAACGGCGTGGAGCTTGTGGGCGGACACTCATGGAAGCCACGCAACGAGAACCAGATCCTCGACATCGCATACGCACTCGCCGGGGAAAGGAACGGGCTGTTCGAACGTGCCGGCCGCGAAATCCCCGACTGCGTGCCGATCGACCTGCGCATCAACGGCAAGGGACAGATCATCCTCTACTGGGAAGTTCCGCCTTCAAGGCGCGAACCCTTCATGGATGTCTTCGGCGACATCTTTGTCCTGCGGAGCATCCTGAAGGTGCGGCGCGACAGGATCGAGATCGAAGGCGAACCTCTGCTCACATACGCCCATAATCCGGGCTTCGCACCTCGCCGGGGGGATTCTGACAATCCCGAGTTCCGGCATCCAATCCGCGAGGTGTCCCTCGTCTGCGACAGGGAACGGCTGGAAGCGCATGTCTCGAGGCACCTGCCGGATTGGATCGGCCCCGACCAGGCGCGGCACATCCACGCCATCTGCAGCTTCGATGCGAAGAAGGCGCTGCAGTCGCTTCACGAAGACGTCGCCGAAGCCCGTATCGGCCACAGCGTCCTCAACGTGGTCGTCTACAAGGGGCAGGTCAACGAGGGGCTGGTGGTCATCCCACTGGGCATTCTCGAACTGAAGGACGCTGTCCATGTCGTCGCAGTGGAGAGCAAGGGCCTCGACTTCCTGGCTTCCAGCGGTGAAGGCTCCCTTCATGCGGCGCAGCGGATGGCGATGAAGCGCTACAAGGACAAGGAGTTCAACGTCAAGCGCCTGCAGGGCATCGCCGATGCCGCCGATCCGGCGCGGCCGACCATGCGGCTCTTCTCGACGTCCAACTGGGAGCGTCTGGAGAAGGGCATCAACTTCCTCGACGAGGACGCCGTCCATGGACGTGTCATCATGCCGAGAGGAGGCTATCACTTCAGAAGCGGGGGAACGGACTTCGCCACCATCCTGGAGGCTGTCAAAGGTGAGATACAGTCTGACCGCCGGGAATATGTCCGGCTCCATTTCCTGAGCGAAGGAAGCAGAGAGCTGGCCGAAACGTATTTTGAAGCCGCGAGGAAGAAGCCATGACTACCGGACTGCAGCGCTGCCTCCTCGTGAAGGATCCGCATGCCACCAGCATCCTGACCGGCCGCAAGCTCTGGGAGATCCGAGGATCGGCCACAAAGGTGCGCGGACGGGTTGGCATCGCGAAATCCGGGACGGGGATGATCTTTGGCTCGGTCGAGGTCGTGGGTTCGCGCGAGGTGCGCCTGGACGAACTTCTGACCTCTCCGAACCTCCCGCCGGACGAGCACGAGATGTTCGCAAGGATCGGACAGGTCTATACGAAGCCACATGCCTGGGAGCTTCGCGACGCCGTCCTCTTCAACACCCCGGTTCCCTATATCCACCCTCAGGGCGCTGTCATCTGGGTATCGCTCAACAAGGAAAATGCACGGCCATGACGAGAACCGCAGCCGGAAGGCCGAAGAAGCGCAAGCATCCCATGCAGCCGATCGCCTTCGACGGGGAGGCACGATCCGCTTCGTTCAGAACAGGATCGTCAGGTTCCTGCTCGACCAGTACAAGCCCGGCTTAAACGATCTCGCCGTTCGGTTCGGCTCCCCTGATGATCTGGCAGACTACGAACAGCTCATGATGCTGATCGGGTACAGCGTTTCTGGCTTCGGTGATCTTGATCTGGATCGTCGAACGGTCTCGGTTGCGGACAGACAGGCCAAGGCGCTGATAGCTGCACGCAGGGGGCGCTCGCCCGCCGCCGAAGGGGACGACACCTGAGGCTCCAGTTGCGCGGTGCTCCGCCGTGTAAGATCTTCAGACGAACAAGACGTATGAGGACTGGCAATGAGCATTTTCGACAACGAAGTCTATGACAGGCAGGCGAGATCAGACATCTTGGCCATCAGGCGGCAGTTCCCGGACAAGGTATTCGCCCTGCAGTCCTATGAGCTGCCCTCGGCCAAGGGCTTCTACAAGCTGAACGTCGCCGTGCTCGGCTCCTCGCAGGTCTACAGGGATCCTTCGGACATGATGTTCAGCAGCATGCGTGACGCCAGCACCTGGACCCGCAAGATCCACGGCATACTCGGGATGGATCAGGCCACTGCCAATGCCATCATCGAAGACGTCGCCCGTCGCGCAGCACTGGACTGCGATGCAGACGAGCCGACGGCTGAAGTGAGGCTGACTAAGGGCGAAATCCAGACGCTTATCGAATCGGGGGTCGACGTGGGATACAACCCGAACAACCTGGAGGACAATGATGCCGAGCTCGAGAGCAGCATGCAGAAACTCGATGCTGCCCTGCTAGAGCTTTCCGGCGGCCCAAGGATCGCCCGCTAGGGGATGCTTCAGGCTGCGGCCGTCTTGCGGCCCTTCTCGTCCTCGAGGACCTTGCCGTGCCCGGCGAGCCAGTCGTCGAGATCGGCCACGGTATACCAGCCGTAGATGCCGCGGCCGTTGTTGATGAAGAAATGCACCTCGGTTCGGGCTTCAGACCCCGGTGCCCAGTCGGGCTTGATGCCGTAGAGGCGGTACGGCGAGTTGGAGGTCCAGCCACCGCTCGAGGTCTCTCTCATCTTCGCATCGATACGTTCCCGGATGCCGGTGCGAGCCGCAGCCTCTTCCAGAAGCCGGGCGTTCTCGTGGGATGCACGCAGCGTCTCCTTCTCTGCTTCTGGCACCAGGGACGGAATGGCGATAACAAGGCCGCCGCGGTTGAAGGGATTGCCATTCCCAGCAGCACCTCCCATGAACACCGCGATGTCCCGCTCCTTTGCGCGCTCTTCAAGAAGATCCAGGAATGCGTCCAACTCGTCCGTCCTCGAGACGACCATGAAGCCATGGTCGCTGAAGGAGACGACGGCGTGCTGCGACGACGGTGGAAGGTATCCGTCCTCCGGCAGATAGGAACTCTTCCTCGAGGAGAAGATCCGGCGCTTCACCTGGCACTTCCTGCCTTTCTCGTTGCGGTACCAGAAGGATGCCGTCCCGGTGAACGGGACTTTCCCCGAGGACACGGCCGCTTCGGAAGGCTGATAGCGCCCGATCCCCTCAATCGCGAGATCACCGCACCCCATGTCCTGGTGGAGCCGGCTAAGCCCATGCTCGTGTTCCGCGCAGAAGTCCGCCTCGGCGAAGAGGCCATACGGCCTTCCGTCATCCAGCCTGAGAATGTGGGTTCTATAGCTGAGGCGCATTGTCGGCTCCCGAGGTTTCGCTCAACTATGAATCCTGCATCTCAAGATGACTGTCAACATTTACGTTCCAGGTTTACAGGCTGATCGCAAAGTCAGCCTGTAAACGGGAGATGACTGAGTGCGTCGGCAAAAACACCTACGGGAAAACTGTCCTTTGGTGTTTTGTCCCAAGCCACTGCCTCAGCTCGTCGCCGCTGTAGGGGCGGCGGTTGACGCCGTTGACGTCTCCCGGTGATGTCTGAGCACGAGGTCAACACCTTGCTGCGTCGAAAGAACGTCAGCTTCCATCAATCCGCCAATAAGCTCCAGTGTCTCATCAACCTCGACGCCCTCTATACGGGTGATCTCATAAGCGAGGTAGCTTGCGTAGTCTCCCCTGGCGACAATTTTATGCTGTCTGGCAAGCAGTTGAACTTCCTCTGCAGCGGTGTTCATTCTCATCCTTAGCTCTTCGTTTCCTTCGCCAAGGATACCATCAAAGCTCTCAATCTCAAAAAACTCTCGATGTCGGCATCAACGCACTAGCGCTGGCACCTGATGCTGCCAACCGCCTTCAGGCTCCCAGACACCGTCGAACGCTTCGCCGAGACGGGCCGCCTCCGTGACCGGGTGGATCATCTCAGACAAGGTCTCAACAACCTCCTCGAGAGAGACGCCGGACCTGTTATCGATCTTCCTGAGAAACTTCTCCCATTTGTCAGCCGCATACTCGGCAAAGTCCTGTGTGAGTCCTTCGAGTTCGGCGGCTGGTATCTCCCGCTGCTGCGCCTCGAACGTCTTCGTGACTGCCTCGGCGAGAAGAGCCCCGTCCAGCGGGTGCATGCCAGCCAGCATCCACATGTCGAAGTAGTCCTTCACCCGCGTGTTGTCGATGCCGAACTGGACCATTGCATGGATCTTCTCGGCGATGACCGTCTCAAGCGGATAGGCAAGCACCTCCGGCTGCGGGGCAACGTTCCCCAGGATGGTGGGCATGACGATCCGGCGCACTTCGGGATTGATCGGATTGCCGAAGCCGACATCCACCTTGATGTCGACCCTCGCTGTGTGCACCATCGCCTGGAGCGACACCTTTCCACCTGGTATCAGCCCGACGCGGTCCTTCTCGACCTTCATGGTCTCTGGAAGGAAGCGAACCCCGTCATCCTCGACTTCGACGGACAGTATCCGGTCAAGCGCGGCCTGGAGTGTCTTGATGTCCGACTGCGGATCGAATCCGTTGAAGTCTATGTCCTCGGTCGGCCGCAGCAGGTTGCCGCCGTTGTAGAAGGAGAGCAGGAGGCCGCCCTTCACGCAGAAGTTTCCAGCCTCGTCGGATACGGACAGCCTGTAGAGCAGGCGCTCCTGCACGTAGCGGCGAAGCACGCCGACCATGTCCAGCTTCCGCTCCCTGGCGAGGTTCTGGAGGCGGGCGTATATGCCTGCACCTATGTTCTTTCCCGACATGAGGACATTCTCCCTATGGGAGAAGCATCACAGCCGGCGCTGAAGCGGACAACCGCGCCGTCGGGCGCGGTCAGCCCGCCTTCCTGTCCGCTGGGAGCCAGAGGTCCGGCCTGACGGCCTGCAGGATCCCCAGGACGTTGCCAAGCTCTTCGTGGACGCCGAAGACCTTAGCCATGCGATGAACCTTCAGATCTGGCTTGCCGAACTTCAGCATGTATTGGACGACGACATCGTTCAAAGCTTCGGCGTCCACTGGCTTCTTCATGCGGCGGTCGCGCCTTCCGAGGTGCGAGTAGCGGAAGAAGTCGACCAGCGTGCGAGCTGGGTTGGTGACGAGGACGTCGGTCTCGCCGATCCGGATGGTATCCACGCCCAGGTCGAAATTCGCCTGATCCTCCCACCTCAGATACTCCACCGATCCCGTCGAACGATGCCGGCCCCTGGCTCCGACATAGGTCCGCGCCCCCAGGTTCTCGGTGATCCCATGGAGAACTGCTGCCGAGTAGAGGCAGAACACGCTTCCAGGACGGATTACTGCGCGGGCCGCCCAGGAAGCTCGCTCGGAGTTCTCGCCATCGAAGGGCAGGCGGTAGACGCCGCGGGCATCGTTCTGCAGGCGGCCCGCGCGCACCAGCCTCGAAAGCCTCATGCGGTTGTATCCGAGAGCCTCGAGTTCCTTCACGGTATAGGGGCGATCTTCGAGTTCCAGGCCGCTCATGTTACAAACTTCTCCCTGTTGTTCGATAGGTAGCATTTGTAACAGAAATAATCAAGCTCGTGTTACGAACAGCGCAGACCTCATAGATATGCGCAGTTTGTAACAGCCTCCATTGTGGCGCGCATGCAGCCTCGCTACACTCGTGAATATGCGGGGGATGAAGCGATGAATCTAGGACAGGATCCGATCGAGACAGCGAAGAAGTTCATGGGCGACTACCAGGTCGGCTGGATCGATCCCGACGGCGACGTCCATGCAGTGCCGCTCTACAACCATGCGGCATTCTTCGGCTGGGAATCGCGGGCAATCCCTGCGATCTATACCTTCTGGAAGGAAATCGAGGATGAGGCCCTCAGCAGACACTCGCGGCAATGGCGGGAAGACCATCCGGATCTGCAGTGGCATGAATACATCGAACCTGAGTACAACCCAGCATATGACGACGAGCTGGGGGACATGCTGGAGGTCATCATGAAGGCCGTCTACGTGTCCGGCTGGGGGAGGATCGGAGCCTTCCATGGCGGTCGCTTCGAACTGGAATGCCATCCGGATCACGAGCGCCACCTGACAAGGAAGGCGAGAGAGTTCGCCGAAGTCCTGGGGCGCGAGCTGACGGTTAGGACGAACAGCTTCGACTGGGTTGATACCAGAGGCTATCTCGATGAGATCTTCGCAGGCGAGACATCAACGCCCGCTCCATGATGCCTAGAGGCCGCTCTCGAGTATGCGCTGGGCGTCTGCTTCGTCGGATGCATAGATGACACGGGCGCTAGCTGGTGTCTGCTGGCCGTCGCCACCGAAGACGAAGCGCCGCAGAGGCAGCCTGAATGGAGGCAGGAAGGTCGCAGGCCTCGTAACGTCGGATGCTGCGTGCATCGGCATCTCCGCTGGTCAGGTTCCCACTGTACTCCAATATTGTTGACAAGCAAGCCTTCATTCACGGAACTGAATACTACGCTGCTCCCACACGTGCGACATCTGGTTGAATCTTTCAGGCCGGAAGGTTCCAATGAGGAAGAGTGCAGGGAGCAGATCATGCCAGCGGTGGAGATTGTCACGGGAACCAGTGCCGTCAACGGCGACGGGCATGTCATCGTGTTCTGCGCTGACCCTGGGTTCCGCTACGAGCGATACGAGTTGGAAGGGCAGACCATAAGGCTGGTCAGCGACAGTCGCGGCGACTTCGATTCCAGAACCTACGGGAAGCTCACCTGCGAGGCACTTCGTTCCGGGGCACCGATCCATGTCCAGCCGATCATGCCGGACGGAACACCCGGCGACCTCTACACGCTGGAGGGCTGACCGTTGACGTTGATCGAATGCGCCATCGACCTCGCAAAGTTCACCGAGCAAGCCTTCGTCATCGAACGACCCGCAGACCAGGATGCAATAGCGGACGCCGCGACCCGTCTTCTGGCAAGACAAGGATTGCGTCTCGACTTCAGCGGGATCTCTGCAAAACATGCCCAGGTCGCTGCAACTGGGATGCCGCATGATGTGGGACTGCTTGATCGCGCAACGGGGAAGGTGACGAGCGTCGGCAAGCATCGGTCGGCCGTGATTGCAGGCCCGGTCGGACCTGCGGCATCGTCTGATCCAGCCTGTCTTCAGGCAGTGGGGACATGGAAAATGCTCGGCCACGTGCTCAGCGGATCCGACCTCGAGAAGGCAGCCTTGTTTGCGCACGTGCTCGCGGTTCGCAACGGCATTCCTTCAGCCATACTCGAGGAGGACCGCGCCGCCATCGAGGCTGCTGAAACACAGGGGCCGAGGAGGGGCACGATATCGACTTCGCTTCGTCTGCTGCACGACCAGCGCGAGCGGATGGAGGCGGCACAGGGCTTCATGACTGCGGATGCGGTCAGGATCTCGCTTCTTGTCGAACGCTTCACAGCGGCACTCCCTCAGGGACGGCATGACAAGAAGCGTCCGGTTTCCCCAGAGGCCAACTTAGAGGCAGGTCTTGAGCGTCGTGGCACATCGCCCCAACTCGGCGAGGCCTATCCCACAGCAAGCGATCTCGATGAACTTCCCCGTTTCGAGGAGAGACCGGATGGAACTGCGGAGCAGGGGCCGGGATACCTGCCGCCGACATTCAACGCAGCATCCAGAAAGACAGCGCAGGGAGTGCATCCGGATCTGCTGATGGTTGTCGCACGGGCGCGGGAACTGAGCGATGTCGAGTTCGAGGTCGTCCCTAAGACTGGAGGCGTCAGGACTGAGGCGCTTCAACGGAAGCTGAAGGCTGCTGGTAAGTCCCGTGCGAAGATCGGCCGACACACGATAGGCCACGCGGTCGACCTCGTGCCGACCAGAGATGGCCGCATCGACTTCAAGGACATGAAAGGCTTCGAAGCGATCAAGAACGCGATGGCCCAGGCGGCGGAGGAACTGAACGTCCCCATCCAGTGGGGCGGCAACTGGAAGAAGCTCGTCGACAAGCCCCATTTCGAACTGGATCGAAAGGTATATCCGGCACCCGGTGAGGAATCTGATCCGGCCTCTCTCAAGGTGGCCTTCCGATGATTGCTTGCCTCTGCCGATCAGCCCTCGCCGTTGCGAGACAACTACGGACATAGGCCCGGCTTAGGAGACGCTTACGGACATTCCCGCCCTGCTTGTCAGCATTCGGAGACGGCTATGACCTAGACGCTACTTCGGGCCGGCATTCTCGCGAGCAATCTCGCAGTCGATGATCGTTCTTACTATACCCTCGAGAATGTCTCTCCTGTGAGGAGGCTGATGCATGACCACATCACGCAGGTCAGATAGAAAATCAGGCTCGTTCCACTTGACGATCGCGTCGTGGGCGTAGGCCACGACCTTCACCTGGAATGCCTTGTCATCAAGCCTCGAGAGCAGCGTGAACAGGATCGACGACACCTCGATCATGAGCGCCTTCATCTCTTTGTCTGAAATGCGCTGTGTTTCTTTCCAATGGATCTCCTGCGAAGGCGTGACGACCTTGACGTCGGAAAAGTCACCCTTTTCGGAGATAGAAACTATTCCATTATGGAAGGGTACCTCCAAAGGAGCTCTGAAAGCATGCAGCGCCAGAGCCTTCGCGAACAAAGCGGTCGCTTCGTCCTCGCCGAACAGTGGCACCTTCTGCTTGCCCATGATCCCCTCAGATGAAGAAAGCTCCCGCGAGCTTCCGTCCGTACTTCGCCCAGTAGCCGGCGCAGATCTGGTTGCGCCCCTGGTCATCCTTCGTGTGGACGCAGTGGAACGCAAGCCATCCGGTTCGCATCTCCTCGACCGCGTCGTCCCAGTCTTCCGTGCCTTGAACCTTCTGCGGATCCGTTCTCAGGAAGGCGCATTCACCACAGCACTTCTTCCGGGGGACGGAGCTTGTTTCGGATGTCAAATGCTCATGACTGACGAGAGCAGTATCGCACATCACTCGTCCTCTGCCACCGTGAAGCGCAGACGCCCGTCACGCCGCCCGTGACCGTAGGACCGCATCTCCTCGCGCGCCCGGCTGAGCGCGGTGCGCTTGCTCTTGGCCTTCACCATGAAGCTTCCTTCGGGTTCCCACGAGATGTCGAGGTTCTTCACCTTGACCTCGTAGGTCCGCCACTCGCCGCGGCCGCCGATCTTCTCCCTTGCAGTGAGATATCCCTCTTCGCCGGACGGAAGCAGATCGGTAGGCTCGCGGCGAGGGACGCCCCGGGCGGCAGGCTGGGCAGAGACGACCCCGAGCAGCTCAAGCACCTCGTCGACCGTGTCGCGGACAGGGAACTCGCCATCCACATGAGCATAGTAGACCTCGCGGCCCTCCCGGATGAGAACTCCGATGCGCGGATCGATGAGATGGGGGAATTTCTCGATGTCCAGCATGCGCCTCGCCTCCGATGTCAATGCAGTGTCTGTCCCGGGGCTTCTGCCACCGCATGCTCAGGAGGCGTCCAGTCATGCTCGATCCATTCGAGTCCGACCTCCTCGCTCACCCCGGCGATCTCGCTCACGAACCTGGCCGCATCGACGTCATCGAACACGGGATGACCCTCATGCGTCTGGCGCATGTGTCCGTACTTGAGGATGTCTTCGGCCACGTAGTGTTCAAGCTCGACCTCGGCAGGATCAACGATGCCCACGAGGATGGCGTAGCGCATCCCCGCTTCGTAGAGCTTCTCCTCGAGTGCGGGATTCCCATCCCACGAATATACTGCGATCATCTGCTGTCCTTCTGTATCAAGCTCCTAGAGGAGCGAGCGGCCTTCGGCCAAGCGATGAGCAACACCCGAAGCATGCTCGGCCCGGGCGCAGCGCATGACGGCCGAGGGATCATGTGTCAGCCCCGCGAGGCTGCGCGCTACGCCCCAGGCGTGGCCCAGCCCGCACGACCACAGACCACGGGCCACCACGCCCACGATCATCTCGAACTCGTCTCGCTGTGCGGCCGACAGGAAGCAGGGACGGATGGGACTAGCTTCGGGAACAGGTTCCATCGTCATCATCATCATCACCTCTCGCCTGCTAAAAATATGCCGCATGCATAGCCGACACTCGCGCTCTTTGTCAACATTTTGTATCGCGAGTCCTTCACGAATGCTTCCTGCGCCTGTTGCCCAGCGGGCTGCGAGGATAAACACTGTTTGGAACAAAAGGGAGAAACAGATGCAGGATGCGACCGCTGACCTCGAACTACTGCTCGCCGACAGAGGCCGGCTGAGCTTCGATCCAGCCCTGGGCAAGCCGACTCTGACGCTGGTTCCAGGCACGAGTTATGGCGGACGGAACGACCCCGACGTCTACCATGTCGACAGAATCATCGATGACGCCATTCCGAACGATCTTCCCTATGAGGCATACCCCTTCATTCCGCCCGTGATGTTCGGATGGTCTGGATGGACGCAGAACAAGCGATCCGAGATCGCGAACAAGCTCTTGCATTCCTCCGTCCGTTACGACGAGCTGCACCATCAGGCCGGCACCACGAGGGGATCAAACTCCGCCTGGTCGAGATCCATGGCATGGTACCTGGTGACGAGGATCGCCGGGAATGTGGAGATCGAAGTCCGGCTGAAGGACGAGCCGGAAAAGGGCTTCTGCCGGATCCTGGCGGACGACCTCATCACTCCCGAGACAAAGGCGATGATCTCTCTGCGCAACGCCTACATGACCAACTTCAGTGTCATCGGCACAAGAGTCCTGAGGGCGCACATGCCGATGACACTCCCGGATATCGGCCCCGCCCGCAACGCATTCGCCAAGGAAGCGGCCGACTTCATCAGGACCAGCAGGCAGTGGATACAGAAGGAAAGGCCGTTTGAACTGTGGGCGGCCCATTCGTGCTGGCTGGAGATCTTCTTCGCGTTCGTCAGGAGTTCGCCGGAGCAGCGCGCCGTGCTTTTCCACGAGTTCCGCACCGTGCCGAAATTCAACGACATGGTCGTCTCGCTCGGAGACACGATCATCAGCGGATCCTTCGTTGATGCCTCGCGCGGACAGGTGATCCGCAAGCAATATGCCGCGGAACCAGTCGTTGAAATGATCGCCCGCGGTTTCGTGGAGGTGAAGCCGGAAGCGATGACGCTGGAACTGACGGACGCGGGCAGGAACCTTGCTGTCACGCTGGCAGACCTCGAGGAGCACTTCCTCTATCGCAAGTTCATGGTGCTCGATGACTATGCTGTCGATCCCGAAGACCTTCCCGCAGCGCACGAATGGCTGCTCGACTTCTTCCGCCGGATGAAAGCCATCGCCGACAATAATGACACTGCCACCGGCACCGAGGAGTGATGAACATGACTGACACGGAAGCTACGTTCGATCTTGAATCCTATCTGAGCAGCTTCGGCCGCCTTGACTGCGGCACACCCTGCAGGAACAGGACGCTCACACTGAAGCCCGTCGGCTGCCCGGCGGACAGCAAGCCCTTCAAGGACGAGGTGCGGAAGGTTCTGCGCGCCGATGACCTGATCGATCCGATCTTCCCCACCCAGATGCCAGCCGACACGTATCCGCTGATCGTCGGCCCCTCCTTTCGTTGGCGGAAGCCCTCAATGGCCTGGGAGATCACAGCGCTCATCCGCGAGTCCCACGTCGTCTACGACGAGACTGATTCGAGCGAGGATCTAGGCTCCCTCTGGTGGTCTCGCCTGCACGCGGCCTACCTCCTGAACGAGATCGCCCCTGACGACGAGGTCGAGATCGTCCTGCGGACCACGGATTTGGAAGCATCCTCACGCAACGAACCAAAGGATCAGATGGTGCGCGCGGCCGCAGGAAACCAACATCAGGAGCATCAGCGCTTCGGTCGTGGTGGGAGAGAGCCCAGCCCCGACTTTCTGACGAAACTGCTGGAGGAGGACGACGATGTTTCCAACTACAGCAGTTTCGACCGGAGCAAGCCCTCTCCAGTCATAGGTTCGGCTTCCCCGGCGAGAGAAACGCTTAGGGCGTGCGGGCGACGCCTCTCTGCCAGGGCGTGGTACGAGGAGCTTCTCCCCATCGCGAGGCAGCACTTCAGCTTTATCACGAACTTTCAGGTTCTCGGTTTCAAGCTGTTCTCACTGTGCTCCGCTCCAACGGACACGTTTGCCATCCTCGACGCCCTCAAGAGCGAGATGAGGAAGGCGGCAAGAACCAACATTCTGCCTCGCCCGAACCTGCACCTGACGCACCCCGCCGTCCTGCAGCGGATCATCGAACTGAGCGAGAGTACAGCGGCACAGCGGCTGGATCTGTTCTCGCAGCTCGTGACGATCAAGCATCCGTCTGAGTTCAGACCCACCCTCGGCGACCGCTTTGTCTGCGGCAGGCATTTTGGCAGTGCGCCTAGCGTGTCGAGACGCGCACGACACGCCTTCGAACATATTATCCAGCTCATCGCCGCAGGTGTTCTGGAGTTCGACATCCCGGAAAAGACGGTCAGGCTAACGGAGGGCGGCTGGAAGGTGGTCGAGATCCTTCGCAAATGTCCTGACATTCGTGAATATCAGGAGAAGATGGTGGATCAACTCCTGATGCACGAAGAACCGGCATCGATCGGACAGGCCGTCGAAGCATGGACGCTGAACTACTTCAAGGATCTGGTGGTGGCCGCTGGCGACCTGGGAGAGACGCTGTAATAATGAACCGAGGGAGTGGCGGGGCAGCCTCGACAGGAACCTCGCCAGTCTTTGGTTGGCTAACCGAGCCGACTTGCCCGGATCAGAGCATGAGCGACACTTGGCTCAACTCACGGTACGGGGGTCAGCTCCCTGAGCGAAACCCATTCATGCCCGTTCTCGAACTTGAGTAGCAGGCTGTCGGGTTCGGAACCGTATTCGCTTGCAGGACCATGCCTGTAGTCCCGGACGAAGCCAATCCTGCCGTCGTCGGTCGCCCATCGCGCCTTGGCCAGACGCCGTGTCGTCTCGGCCTTGCGCTTGAAGTAGTCAACCAGTGGATCCTGCGGATACGGGATCCCTTCGGCGTCGTGGAGCTGCGAGCAGTGGAGGGAAGTTGTGCAGCCATCATCGAATTCGATGGTGAGAGATCCACCAGTGACATCGCTCCATCGCACCCTGACCGCCTCGCCGCTGACAGAATGGGGATTGAAGGAGGCGAAGTGCGCCAGCCATCCATCCGTCACCCGCCGTTTCGCTTTCGCGGCCCGCCATCCTCTGTTGTACCAAAGCCAGCCGATCAGAGCGGCCGCAGGAAGAACACCTACAAGGGCGGCGATCGTCAGATCCCCGATAAGAATTCCGGCGACAGGCACGGCCAGTAGGATTGCGAAGACGAGATAGATGTCTCCCTTGCCGCCATGTCGCTCAACCAGTTCCAGATCTGCCCGGAATACCTCCAGAACGGCACGTCGGTCTGCGGCCGCGTCGAATGCCATGTTCACTTGACCTTCGTCAGGACGGACGTATCGCTGGCGAACCAGTCGTTCAGCTTCGCCGCCTCATCCAGGGTCTTGCTGCTGGCGCAGAAGGAGGAGATGTCGAAGCCTGTGCGCCGCAGATTCGAGTAGACAAGATCGGCCTGCTTCTCGTGGGCGCGAAGATCGGCGGTCACGGCATCTTCTGCCTGCTTGCTGGTG
>Ga0065721_10051419_pt1 | contig 14862 bp, 14 predicted proteins | sample Mesricmetagenome_FD_59108 | JGI IMG/M metagenome (GOLD analysis project Ga0065721, IMG submission 59108) | Mesophilic microbial community from rice straw/compost enrichment Sample: eDNA_1 v2 (version 2) | ecosystem: Engineered > Solid waste > Grass > Composting > Bioreactor | place: USA: Davis... | reverse complement strand
GCCCTGGCGTTCAGAATGCCGGTTTCGGGATCGGGCGTTGGGTCCTTCGGGGGCACCGCAAGCCGCCCGGCGTGGCGCGCATGGATGTGCTCCGCAAGGCCGAGCCTCAAGAGCCGGTCGGGCAGGTGCTCCACACCGTCGGTCGCCAAGCCCAGCGTGGAGGGAGCTTCGACAATTGCATAGGGAAGGGTCGCCATGCTCGCCCCCCAGCGGCTATTTTGCAGAGTAGGTCACTGCCTCGATTTTGTGACCATCTGGATCGCGGACGAACGCCCCATAATAGTTGGCATCGTAGTTCGGCCGCAGCCCCGGAGCGCCAGCGTCGCTGCCACCATGTTTCAATGCCGCTGCATAAAACCGATCGACCATCGAACGGTCCTCGGCGGCAAAGGCGATATGAGTGCCGTTGCCCACGGTTGCAGGTTTTCCGTCAATCGGAACCTCCACGCTGAAGTGAAACGTGCCGCTTCCATAACCTAGCCCGCCCTCATCCTCGGCCATCGGAACCATGCCGAGGATGGGCAAAACGGCGTCGTAGAAGCGCTTGGAGCGTTCGAGATCATTGGTTCCAACCGAGACGTGATGGATCAAGACGACCTCCCGTTCTGGCATGGGTCCACAACGGCAGCTCCGGGTCATTGTTCCCTCAAGGCCGATGTCATTGATCAACCTATTATAGCCATTCACCCTCGCCTCAATTTCGGAGGTCTATAGCGTAGACGTAGTTCTCCATTTCGTCGGCTTCGGCCGGGGCACGGTTCTTGGGCGAGCCACCGCGGGCAAATGGGCCGGCGAACGGAACATGATCGACGCTTGGATGTTGTAATGCTGCAGCGCGGCATCCCCGAATACCCGGTCAACCTGCGCGCCAACCCGCAGGTTCGCATGAAGGTGCCCGCCTCCACCGCTGCCGTTCCGGACGATCGCGCCGCCGTCGCTTTCGCATTTCGCCGAAGCGGCCGGGGCAGATTTCGCCCCTATGTGACCGGGTTTGCCGTCGCCGCAGGGGTCCTGGCTGTTTCAGCTCTGGTCAACCACCGGCTGGCGAAACAGGCGGAGCGGCGGAACCCGCCTTCCGGCCGCTTCATCGACGTGGACGGCGTTCGTCTGCACTTCATCGACCGCGGTGAAGGCCCGCCGCTCGTGCTGCTGCACGGCAACGGCAGCATGATCGAGGACTTCGCCTCGAGCGGGCTCATCGATCTTGCGGTGCGGCGCCACCGCGTGATCGTGATCGACCGGCCCGGCTACGGGCACAGCACGCGGCCGCGGGACAGGATCTGGAGCGCCGGGGCCCAGGCGGATCTGATCCATGCCGCGCTGGAGCGGATCGGCGTTTCTCGCGCCGTGGTCCTGGGACATTCCTGGGGGGCATTGGTGGCCATCGAGCTGGCGCTCAGACATCCGCAAGCGGTAAGCGGCCTCGTTCTCGCCTCCGGTTATTATTTCCCCTCGGCTCGGGTCGATGCGGCGATCGTGTCCGGTCCGGCGGTGCCGGTGTTCGGCGATGTGGTGCGCTATACCATCGCCCCCATCGCCAGCAGGCTGGCTTGGCCTGTCGTCTTGCGCAAGATCTTTGCCCCGGCACCGGTTCCGAAGAAATTCAGGCAGTTCCCGAGAGAGATGGCGGTGCGCCCGTCGCAGCTCAGTGCTGAAGCGGCAGAATCGGCCCTGCTGATCCCGACGGCAGCCGCGTTGTCCGACAAGTACGCATCCCTGAACATGCCCGTCGTGATCGTCGCCGGTGCGGAAGATCGGCTCATCGACCCCGGCAAGCAGTCGCACCGGCTCCACCGCACCATTCCTCAGAGCACGTTCCGTCCGGTCGCAGGCAGTGGCCACATGGTGCACCAGACAAACCCTGAGGCCGTCCTATCGGCGATAGACGAGGTATTTTCGTGCTAGCAGAAAAAGGTCCGTGCAGCCCGGCAGTGGCCGCCGGGCTGCACGAGATGTCTTCAACGGCCGAATGTCGCGATCACCTCCGCGAGCGGCAGTTGGCCGAGAAGGGCGCCCGTCCCGGCCGAAGCTTCCCCGTTCTCCAGTGCCAACGCATGGACGACGGCAGGGTCGCTTTCCAGCCGTTCGCGCAGGGCGGAGAGCTTCGGCCAGCGCTTGCGGTCCGCAACGGCGTGATAGTCCAGCCAGCGCGCCACACCGACGAAGAGCGCGTCCGCGAGGGTCGGCCGGTCGCCGACGAGGAACGGACCGTTGCCGACCATGGCCTCGAGCTTGTCATGCCGCTCGATCACGTATCCGCGCCCCCAGTCCCGCAGGGCCGACTGCATGGCCGGATCGGGATCCTCCATCTCCAGGGCCGCCCAGAGCGGCGAGAAGGCGCCGGTGAAGCCCGTGTTGATGAAGGCCATCAGCTGGTGCATCCGGTCCGCCTCCCGCGACAGGGGGGCGAAACTGATGCGCCGCTCGCTGTCCCGCGCCTCGAGCCACGCGGCGATCGCCATCGTCTCCGTCAGCAGCTCACCCTTGTCCGTGACGAAGACCGGGGTCTCGTGGCGCGGATTGACCCGGGCGTAGGACGGCTCGCGCATTTCGCCGAGCATGTCGACGCGGCACAGCCGGTAGGGCTTGCCCAGCCATTCGAGGGCCGCGACAAGGCCCATGGAGCTTCCCGAGGGGAAGCCGTAAAGTAGGATCGGCTCCAAAATCGATCTCCCGTGATTTCTGGTGATCACGCTGCGCAGCGAGCCGGGACCCTACTCGTCCGGTGAGCCGAGTAAATTACGCACTTTTTTGCAACCACGAGGCGTCGATGAAGGATCTTGTCTCCCGTTGCCCCATCGAGGAGGTGATGCAGGTGCTCAGCGGGCGCTGGCCGACCCTCCTGATCTATTACCTGAAGGACGGAACCAAGCGCTTCAGCGACCTGCGCCGGGACAATCCCACCATCTCGCACAAGATGCTGGCGTTCGAGCTGCGCAAGCTTGAGGCGGCGGGCATCGTCCAGCGCACCGAATTCGACGGCTATCCGCTGCGCGTCGAATATGACCTGACGCCCGCGGGGGAGAGGCTCGTGCCGCTGATCGACGCTCTCGGCGACTGGTGGGAGGAAACCGCCGGCACCGGTGCGGAGCAGGGTGCACAGGAGGCGGAGAGCATCGGCGTGCTGCAGGGAGGGTAACGGCGGGCATCGCGCCGAGCGGTGCGCCGCCCGCGGTTTGGTTTTGACAGCGGCAAATTATGTTGATATCAACTTATTAATCGGCGCCGCCGGCCGGACAGTCTGCAGCGCCACCAAGGAGGACATTGCGATGCCATATGTGGAAGGGTTCGTTGCGGCCGTGCCGGCCGAGAACAAGGAGATCTACCGCAAGCATGCCGCAGAGGCGGCGGTGCTGTTCAAGGAATTCGGCGCCACCCGCATGGTCGAGTGCTGGGGCGACGACGTGCCGGAGGGCAAGATCACCGACTTCCGCAGGGCGGTGCAGGCCAAGGACGACGAGGTCGTCGTCTTCAGCTGGGTCGAATATCCCTCGCGCGAGGTGCGAGACGCCGCCAACGAGAAGATCATGACGGACCCGCGCATGCGCGCCATGGGCGAGGAGATGCCGTTCGACGGCAAGCGCATGATCTTCGGCGGCTTCGACGCGATCGTCGACGTGTAGATGCGCATTCCGGCTGCTCCGGCCCGGTGTGGCACCGGGTCGAGCGGTTCGGGGCCGGCCTTGCTTTCCGCCGGCAAGTCTCCCAATCTCGCCAAGCCTCTTGCGTCCCGCGCGGCGATCGTCTGAAGCGATGGCGGCCCGGGCGCGCCTTCTCAAGAACAATGGCGATCCGGGAGAGAATGCCCATGCTGAGCGATGATTTCGAGGTGATCGACCCGCGTTTCTCGCGACTCGTCTTCGGTAACGTCCATCTCGAAAAGCTCTATACCGGATGCCGCTGGGCCGAGGGGCCGGCCTATTTCCCGGCGGGGCGCTATCTCATCTGGTCGGACATTCCCAACAACCGCATCATGCGCTGGGACGAGACGGACGGGTCCGTCTCCGTCTTCCGCCAGCCGGCCCGCAACACCAACGGCCACACGGTCGACAGGGAAGGGCGTCTCGTCTCCTGCGAGCATCAGGGGCGCTGTGTCTCGCGCACAGAGCCGGACGGCTCCGTGCGGGTCCTGGTCGATCGCTTCGAGGGCAAGCGGCTCAACTCGCCGAACGACGTGGTGGTGAAATCAGACGGCACGATCTGGTTCACGGACCCGACCTACGGCATCGATTCCGACTATGAGGGGGATGCGGCGCCGTCCGAGATCGGCGCGTCCCACGTCTACCGCTTCGACCCGGCGGATGGCTCGATCACGGCTGTTGCGACCGATTTCGTCAAGCCGAACGGCATCGCCTTCTCGCCGGACGAAACGCTGCTTTATGTGGTCGACACCGGCGCGACCCATGTCGAGGACGGGCCGCGTCACATCCGCCGCTTCAAGGTCGGCGCGGACGGGCGGCTCGGCGGCGGCGAGGTCTTCGCCACCTGCAGCCACGGCCTTTTCGACGGCCTGCGCATCGACGTCCACGGCAATATCTGGACGAGCGCCGGCGACGGGGTGCACTGCTTCGATCCCGACGGCGTGCTCCTGGGCAAGATCCGCGTGCCGGAGGTGGTGGCCAACGTCTGCTTCGGCGGGCCGAAGCGCAACCGCCTCTTCATCTGCGGAACAACCTCGCTCTATGCGGTTTACCTCAACACGAGGGGCGCCTCCCGGCCCGGAGAACCGCACGCGTTCTGATGCCAGGACCATACCGGCCATGACCTTTCACGCCCTCAATCCCCAGCGCCTCGAGGGGCGCACGGCCATCGTGACCGGCGGCGCCCGGGGCATCGGCCTCGCCGTCGCGCGCCGCTTCGCTGCCGAGGGAGCGACGGTCGCCGTCAACGACCTGGCGGATGCCGACACGATGGCGTCGGCACTGGCGGCGGTGCAGGCCGCTGCAGCGGATGCCGGGCACGGCGAGCGGCCGCATCTGGCGCTCGCGGCGGACGTGTCCGTCCCGCGTGCCGTCGATGCGATGGTCGAGGAGGCGGTCTCCGCCTGGGGGCACGTCGACATCCTCGTCAACAATGCCGGCATCCAGGCGCCGACGCCGGGTGACGCCTTCGACGATGCGTTGCTTGGGCGCATCCTCGCGGTCAATCTCGTCGGCGCGGCCAATTGCGCCCGTGCCGTCGCGCGTCATCTTCTTGCACGCAACGCGTCCGGCGCGATCATCAACACGACGAGCGTGCACGAGATCATCCCCAAGCCCGGCTATCTCGCCTATTCCATCAGCAAGGGCGGACTCGCCAATCTGACGCGCACCCTGGCGCTGGAATTCGCCGCCAGCGGCATCCGCGTCAACGCCGTCGGGCCGGGAGCCACGACGACGGAGCTGAACAAGGCCTGGGTGGAGGATCCGGCCGCACGCGCCGCGGTCGAAGGCCACATCCCCATGGGCTTCGCCGCCGATGCGGACGACATGGCGCCCGTCTTCGCCTTCCTTGCCTCGGAGGAGGCCCGTTACATCACGGGCCAGACGATCTTCGTCTGTGGCGGTCTGACGCTTTATGCTGATTTCCAGCACAACTGGGCGTCGTAACAGATCGCAAAAGAATAAAATTGAATCGATCCTTGGCTCGTCCAGTGCATGCGCCGTCAGCAAAATGCTGTCTTTCCGGATGCGGCATTTTGGCAGGACATGCGCCGTGCGAATCTGTTATGAATATTTCACGCGATGAAGCCTTCGTCTGACTGGCTGCTTCGGCAACGGGTTGATGTCGTCTTCTTTCATGCGGTCTTGGCAGGCTCCTCCCGAAGCCTTGAGCCCGGCAGTCAGGCACTGCCGGGCTTCTCTTGTGAAACCTTGCCGCATCAAGACCGTTGCGTCGGCGCCCTTTCCGTGCCAATCGAGGCGCCGGATTTTGGCTGGAGCAGTTCCAGGGTAGCGAAGGCCCGGCCCGCGATCCGAGATACGATCATCATCAAGGACATGATGCGTCGTCCGTGGCTTTTGCCGCGATGCCGGCGCTCAAGCGGTGGCGACAGGCATGGGCGAGCACGCTCCCAAGATCAGTTTCGTTTCCCTCGGCTGCCCGAAGGCGCTCGTCGATTCCGAGCGCATCGTCACGCGCCTCAGGGCCGAAGGCTATGAACTGACGAAGACGCACGAAGGCGCGGACGTCGTCATCGTCAACACCTGCGGCTTCCTCGATTCCGCGAAGGCGGAGTCGCTCGGCGCCATCGGCGAGGCCATGGCCAAGAACGGGAAGGTGATCGTCACGGGCTGCATGGGCGCCGAGCCGGGGCAGATCCGCGATCAGTTTCCCGACGTTCTCGCCATCACCGGACCGCAGCAATACGAGACGGTGGTCGATGCGGTGCACGAAGCCGTGCCGCCGGCGCACGACCCGTTCATCGATCTCGTGCCCGAGCAGGGCATCAAGTTCACGCCGCGCCACTACGCCTATCTGAAGATCTCCGAGGGCTGCAACAACCGCTGCACCTTCTGCATCATCCCGAAGCTGCGCGGCGATCTCGTCAGCCGCCCGGCTGCGGATGTACTGAGGGAAGCCGAACGCCTGGTGAAGGCCGGCGTGAAGGAACTGCTCGTCATCTCACAGGATACGAGCGCCTACGGCCTCGATCTCAAATATGCGCCGAGCACCCATGGGGGGCGCGAGGTGAGGGCGCGTTTCCTCGACCTTTCGGCAGCCCTCGGCGAGCTCGGCGTCTGGGTGCGGCTGCACTACGTCTATCCCTATCCCCATGTCGACGAGGTCATCGGCCTTATGGCGGAGGGCAAGGTGCTGCCCTATCTCGACATCCCCTTCCAGCACGCCGCGCCGTCGGTGCTGCGGAACATGCGCCGCCCGGCGCATCAGGAAAAGACGCTCGACCGGATCCGCCGCTGGCGCGAGGAATGCCCGGATCTCGCCATCCGCTCAACCTTCATCGTCGGCTTTCCGGGGGAGACGGACGAGGATTTCGACTTCCTGCTCGAATGGCTGCAGGAGGCCAAGCTCGACCGGGTCGGCTGTTTCCGCTACGAGCCGGTGACCGGCGCGCCCGCCAACGAGATCGCCGCTCCCGTGCCGGACGAAGTCAAGGAAGAGCGCTGGCATCGCTTCATGCAGGCGCAGGCCAAGGTGAGCGCCCAGCGCCTGAAGAGCCGCGTTGGCCGGCGCATTCCCGTCATCATCGACGAGGCGGGGCCGACGGTCGCCAAGGGACGTTCCAAGTGGGATGCGCCGGAGATCGACGGCAACGTCTATGTCGCCTCGCGCCGGCCGCTTCGCGTCGGCGATATCGTTACCGTGAAGGTCGAGCGTTCGGACGCTTACGACCTGCACGGCATCGCCGTCTGAACCTTCTCACCACATCGACTGTCTGGCCCGCTCGGGCCAGGCCTTGTCATATTCCTCGCCCCCGACGCGGTCCTGCGACAGGGCGGCGAGGATCGCGCCCGGCGTCGGCAGCGCGTCCGGCGAAACGTGGTTGGACGGGTCCCACAGCCCGGAGCGGATGATGGCACGGGCGCACTGGAAATAGACCTCGCGCACCTCGACGACGATCACCGTCCGTGGCTGCTTTCCTTCGACGGCGAAGGAGGCGCGCAGCGTCTCGTCCGCCGTCAGCCGGGCATGGCCGTTGACACGCAGCGTGTTGCCCGAGCCGGGGATGAGGAAGAGCAGGGCGACGCGCGGGTCGCGCAGGATATTGCGCAGAGAATCGATGCGGTTGTTGCCATGCCTGTCCGGCAGCATCAGCGTGCGCGGATCGTGGATGCGCACGAAGCCGCGGCCGTCGCCGCGCGGCGAGCAATCGAGCCCCTCCGGCCCGCTCGTCGCGAGGGCGAGGAAGGGCGAGGCCTCGATGAAGGCGGCATAGTGGGACGTGACGTGGTCGGTCACCTTGAGGGTCGAGGTCTCGCCCGGCAGCCCGTAGATGGCCTCGAGCTCGGCGATGTTGGCGATGGTTTTCATAGGATCTCCGTGTCCACCGACACCTCGCATCGGTGATGAGGCTATAGCCGATATGGTCGGCACCATGTGACAGGTTTATTGCGAAGGGGAGCAACCGGAGCGACACGGCGGAACCCATCGCACGACCACAATGGGGCAGAGGTGCCGCAATTTCGACGTAATCCGGAGGCTCGTTTCGCCTTCGGAACGTGGGCTGCACTTTCGCATCGCAGGCTTGCTTTGTCGGATGTGAGGCCTTAACGCTCCATTCATCGGGTTACAGCGACACTTCGGTGGTGAGTTCAAGTCCAGGTCCGGCGCATTAATTGCGCCCTTCCGACGGTAGCTTGCGGCCATCGACAGGCAAGAACGGAACGAGCCGATGCAGAAGACGGATCGTGCGGCAACTGAGCTTGGCGCCACCACAGCAAGTGTCTCCACGTCCACCGCATCCGCACTGTCCGATTCTGCCGGCTCCGACGAGGGCCGATCGCCGGTCCGCCTTGCCCTGCAAGGCGCGGGCGTCGTGCTTCTTGCCCTCGGCCTCGCCAATTGCAGCAGCGCGACGCAGAAGGTCGGCACCGCCAAGGTCGACCCGAAATACGGCGTCGCACCGAGCCCGCGGGTCGTCGCCGGGGGCAAGCCGATCCCCAAGGGCGGTGGGCGTGACCATACCGGCAAGCCCTACAAGGTGGCCGGCAAGACCTATGTCCCGCGCCACAACGAGAAATACACGGCCGTTGGCACGGCCTCCTGGTACGGCGCCGACTTCCACGGCCGCCTGACGGCGAACGGGGAGGTGTTCGACAAGCATTCGATCGCCGCCGCCCATCCGACGCTGCCGCTGCCGAGCTACGTGCGCGTCACCAATCTCTCGAACAACCGGTCGATGGTCGTGCGCGTCAATGACCGCGGCCCGTTCCACGGTGGCCGCATCATCGACGTCTCGCGCAGCGTCGCCGATGCGCTCGACTTCCGCCGGGCCGGCACGGCGCAGGTGAAGGTCGAATATGTCGGCCGCGCCTCGCTGCGCGGCAGCGACGACCGCAAGCTGCTCGCCACGCTGCAGATCGACGGCCGTCCGGCCGGCGGCGCGCCGGCGGTTCCGGCGGCTGCACCTGTCATGGTTGCCTCGACCGAGCCGGTCCAGCCGGCGCCCGCGACTGCGGTCCCCACGATGGCCTATGCATCGCCTGCCGCGCAGGCGCCGGTTGCGGCCGCTGCGGACAGCGCGATCCCGATGCCGGTGCCGCGTCCCGATTTCGGAGGGCAGGGCGTTGCGATGGCGTCCGCGACTGCGGCGCCCGCGCCGGCGGTCCATCTCCAGCGGGCGGAGGTCGCCACGATCGACGACCTGCTCGATCTCAACACCATTCCGAACGCCGGCGTGCCTGTGGCGGTCGCGGTTCCGCCCGCCGGCAAGCCTGTCGTCGCAAGCCTGTTCTACGCGGCGCCGCAGAACGCGAACGCCCGCTTCGAGGCCAAGACGCCGTTCTCGCTCGTCAAGGAGCAGCGCTTCGTCTCGTTCCGCAAGGGGACGGCCGCCAACTGAGCGGGTGCTGCCGCATACGTTGATTTTGCGGCGCCGGCATCGCACATTCCCCCTCCATATGGGGGAGCGATGTCGGGTTTGTCGTCCGTATCGAGTTTCGGCCGGAGTATCGGCCGTCGTCTGGCTGCCGTTGTCCTGGCGCTTGCGTGGCTTGCCGCCGCCGTGGGAGGGGCCGCGGCACAATCTTTCCAGACCTCGGCCGATTTCGCCATCCTGATGGATGCGCGCACGCGCGGTATCCTGTTCGCCAAGGCGCCCGATGCGCCGATGGTGCCGGCCAGCCTCGTCAAGGTCATGACCGCGGCGGTCGTCTTCGAGGAGATCAAGGCCGGCCGCCTGTCGCTCGACGACGCGTTCACGGTGTCCGAGAATGCCTGGCGCCGGGGCGGGGCACCGTCCGGCGGCTCGACCATGTTCGCCGTCGTCAACAGCCGCGTTCCAGTCGTGGATCTCCTGCGGGGGCTCATCGTCCACTCCGGCAACGACGCAGCCATCGCACTCGCGGAGGGCATCGCCGGCACCGAGGAGAACTTCGCCCGTCTCATGAACGAACGGGCGAGGGCGATCGGGCTGCGGAACAGCACATTCCGCAACGCGACCGGCTACGCCGACCCCGAGCAGCGGACGACGGCGCGCGATCTCGCTCAGGTCTCACTCTATCTCATCGAGAATTTTCCCGATCTCTACGCCCTGTTCGGCGAGCGGGAATTCACCTGGAACAAGATCCGGCAGCAGAACCGCAATCCGCTCCTCGCCATGGACATCGGCGCCGACGGATTGAAGACGGGCAATCTCACGGAATCCGGCTACGGGCTGGTGGGCTCGGCGGTGCGCGACGGCCAGCGGCTCGTCGTCGTGCTGAACGGCCTACCAAACGCGCGCGAGCGGGCCAACGAAGGGCGCAAGCTGCTCGACTGGGGCTTCAACAATTTCGAGACGCGCGAGCTCTTCAAGTCCGGCGAGGTGATCGACCAGGCGCAGGTCTACGGCGGCGCACGGGGCCGCGTCCCACTCCTCGCCAGGGAGGCGGTGCGGGTGTTGGTGCCGCGCGGCACGAGCGATCGTCTCGACGTGAAGGTCGTCTACCGCGGCCCGCTCCGGGCGCCGGTCGCCGCCGGCATGGAGGTCGGCCACCTGCGCGTCACGCGTGACGATGTCGACGCGCTCGTCGTCCCGCTATACACAGGCGAGGCGGTGGAGTCGGGCAGCCTGTCGCAACGCGCGTTCGATGCGCTGTTCGAACTCAGCACCGGCGCCATTCGCGATGCGTTGAGCAAGCTATTGTAAGAGGCCGTCTTGCCGGGAGAAACGCGGTCGCGGGGCCGGTTCATCACGTTCGAAGGCGGCGAGGGGGCGGGCAAGTCCACCCAGGTGGAGCGCTTGCGCAGCCGCCTGTCGCAACGCGGCATCGGCGTCGTCGCGACGCGCGAGCCGGGTGGCGCGCCGCGCGCCGAGCGCATCCGCAGCTTCCTGCTCGCCGGCAGGGCGAAGGCACTCGGACCGGCGGCCGAGGCCATCCTCTTCTCGGCCGCCCGCAACGACCATCTCGACACGACGATCCGTCCGGCGCTGGCGCGCGGGCAATGGGTGCTGTGCGATCGTTTCAGCGATTCGACCCGCGCCTATCAGGGGGCGCTGGGCGACCTCGATCCGACTTTCCTCACACGTCTCGAGGAGGTCGTCGTGGGCGCCACACGGCCGGACCTGACCTTGGTCCTCGACCTGCCCCCGGAACTGGGCCTGGCGCGGGCGGATGCCCGGCGGCAGGCGCGGAGCGAGGCGACGGACCGCTTCGAGGCGGAGGACATCGGCTTTCACCGGGCACTGCGCGCCGCCTTCCTGGCGATCGCCGAGGAGGAGCCGGCGCGCTGCGTCGTCATCGACGCGAGCCGCGACGCCGATGCCGTGGCGGCCGATATCTGGTCGCATGTGGAAGCCCGGCTTCTCGGGGCGCCGGTCGGGGAGGCGGGCGATGGCGCGTGAACCGGTTTCCGGACAGGTGGACGGCGTCGAGCCGGACCGCTACGGGCTCACTCCCCACCCGCGCGAGCGTTTCGACCTCGTCGGCCATGGCGAGGCCGAGCGCGCCTTCCTCGATGCCTGGCGGGCGGGCCGCCTGCACCATGCCTGGCTCATCGGCGGGCCGCGCGGCATCGGCAAGGCGACCTTCGCCTACAGGGTGGCGCGCTTCCTGCTCGCCAATCCCGATCCCGCCGCCGCGCCTGCGGCCCGGGACCTCGCCGTCGCGCCGGAGCATCCGGTGGCGCGCAAGGTCGCGGCCCTGTCGCATCCCGACCTCGTCGTGCTGCGGCGGACGCCGGGCACCGACAAGAAGGGGCCGTCGAGCGTCATCGCCATCGATTCCGTGCGCCGCGCCCTTGCCGTCTTCGGCTCCACCGCGGGGGCGGGGGGCTATCGCATCTGCATCGTCGACAGCGCCGACGACCTCAATGTCGCCAGCGCCAACGCGCTGCTGAAGGTCGTGGAAGAGCCGCCGCCGCGCTCGATCTTCCTCATCGTCTCGCACAGCCCCGGCCGCGTCATGGCCACGATACGCTCGCGCTGCCGCAAGCTGACGCTGGGAGAACTCGCATCGGGCGAGATCGAGACGGTGGTGGAGGGGCTCGGCGCGCCCTGGGACGCGATCGAGCCCGGCCTCCGGGCGCGCGCAGCGGCCCTGGCCCAAGGCTCGGTGCAAGGCGCGCTCGAACTGCTCGACGAGGAGCGCATCGCCCTCGTCGAGCGGGTGCGGGGCATGCTCGCCCGCCTGCCGGCGCTCGACATGCGCGAGGTGCTCGGCCTTGCCGAACTCGCCGCGGGCAGGGACGGCGAGGAGGCCTTCGCGGCCCTCATGGCGACCATCGACATGTTCGTCACGCAGACCATTCATGCCCGGGCGGCGGAAGGCGCGGCTCGCCTTGCGCCCTTGGTCGAGGTGTGGGAGAAGAGCCGCGGTGCGGCGCGCGAAGCGCAGGTGCTCAATCTCGACCGCCGCCCCCTGGTTCTGTCGATATTCAACGACCTGGCAGGCGCCCTCCGCCACGGCGAAGCCGCCTGAGCCAGCGATATTCGGACACGGTTGGGCATGGGCCATCCCGAGACCTTCTACATCACGACCGCCATCTCCTATCCGAATGGCGCGCCGCACATCGGCCACGCCTATGAGGCCGTGGCGGCCGACGCCATCGCCCGCTTCAAGCGGCTCGACGGCTACGACGTCTTCTTCATGACCGGCGTCGACGAGCACGGCCTGAAGATGACGCAGACGGCGGCGAAGGAAGGCATCGGCCCGCGCGAACTGTCCGACCGCAACACGGCGCTCTTCGAGAAGATGTGCGATGCGCTCGCCGTCGCGCGCGACCGTTTCATCCGCACGACGGAACCTGCCCACTACGCGGCCTCGCAGGCGCTGTGGAAGCGCATGGCGGATGCCGGCGACATCTATCTCGATACCTACGCCGGCTGGTACTCGGTCCGCGACGAGGCCTTCTACGACGAGAGCGAGACCACGCTCAACGCCGACGGCGTGCGCCTCGGCCCGCAGGGCACGCCGGTGGAGTGGACGGAGGAGAAGACCTATTTCTTCCGCCTCTCGGCCTATCAGGACCGGCTGCTGGCGCTCTACGAGAGCAATCCCGACTTCATCGGCCCGGAAGGGCGGCGCAACGAGGTGGTCAGCTTCGTCAGGGGCGGGCTGCAGGACCTCTCGATCTCGCGTACCACGCTGACCTGGGGCGTTCCGGTGCCGGATGCGCCCGGCCATGTCATGTATGTGTGGGTCGATGCGCTCACCAACTACATCACCGGGCTCGGCTATCCCGACACCGAGGGCTCGCCGCGCTGGCGCTACTGGCCGGCGGACGTGCACATCATCGGCAAGGATATCGTTCGCTTCCACGCCGTCTACTGGCCGGCCTTCCTGATGTCGGCCGGGCTGCCGGTGCCGAAGCGCGTCTTCGGCCACGGCTTCCTGTTCAACCGCGGCGAGAAGATGTCGAAGTCGGTCGGCAATGTCATCGACCCCTTCGCGCTCGCCGGCACCTACGGCGTCGACCAGCTGCGCTACTTCTTCCTGCGTGAGGTGCCCTTCGGCCAGGACGGCAACTACAGCCACGAGGCCATCGTCAACCGCATCAACGCGGATCTTGCCAACGACCTCGGCAATCTCGCGCAGCGCTCCTTGTCGATGATCGCCAAGAACTGCGAGGGCAGGGTGCCCGAACCCGGCCCCCTTACCGCGGCCGACGAGGCGCTGCTCGGCGCAGCGGACGGGCTTCTCGCCAAGGCGCGGGCGGCGATGCAGAACTATGCCCTGCACACCGTGCTCGCCGACGTCTGGGCGGTGGTGAGCGAGGCGAACCGCTATTTCGCCGGCCAGGAGCCCTGGGCCCTGCGCAAGAGCGACCCTGCCCGCATGGCGACGGTGCTCTACGTGACGGCGGAGGTGCTGCGCAATGTCGCCATCCTCGCGCAGCCCGTCACGCCGACCGCCGCCGGGCGCCTGCTCGACCTCCTCGCCGTCGACGAGGACCGGCGCCGGTTCGATGCGCTCGGCCCTGCCGGGCGCCTGGTCGCGGGCACCGTGCTGCCTGCACCCGCGCCCGTCTTTCCGCGTTTCGTGGAGGAGGAGCAGCAGGAGACCAGGGCCTGATGCTGGTCGACAGTCACTGCCATCTCGACTTCCCGGACTTCGCCAGCGAGCTCGATGCCGTGGTGGCGCGGGCGCGTGCGGCCGGTGTCAGCCATCTCGTCACCATCTCGACGCGCGTCAGGCAGTTTCCCGCCTACGCGGCCCTTGCCGAGCGTTTTGCGGGCGTCTCCTGCACGGTCGGGACCCATCCGCACAATGCTGGCGAGGAGCCTGACGTCACGGCGGCTGAGCTCGTTGCGTTGTCGCGCCACCCGCGCTGCATCGCCATCGGCGAGGCGGGGCTCGACTACCACTACGATCGCAGCCCTCGGGACGTGCAGCAGGCGGTGTTCCGCACCCATATCGCTGCGGCGCGGGAGACGGGCCTGCCGCTCGTCATCCATGCGCGTGCCGCCGACGATGACATGATCGCCATTCTCCGGGACGAGATGGGGAAGGGCGCGTTCCAGGCCATCCTGCACTGTTTCTCGTCGGGGCCGGAGCTTGCCCGCGTCGGTGTCGACCTCGGGCTCCATGTCTCGTTCTCCGGCATCCTGACCTTCAAGGGCTCGCAGGAACTGCGCGACATCGCGGCGCGGGTGCCGCGCGAGCGGCTGCTCGTCGAGACGGATGCCCCCTATCTCGCGCCCGTGCCCAATCGCGGCAAGCGCAACGAGCCCGCCTTCGTCGTGCATACGGCCAAGGTGCTGGCCGAGGTGCACGGCGTGAC
>Ga0065721_10005277_pt1 | contig 14864 bp, 14 predicted proteins | sample Mesricmetagenome_FD_59108 | JGI IMG/M metagenome (GOLD analysis project Ga0065721, IMG submission 59108) | Mesophilic microbial community from rice straw/compost enrichment Sample: eDNA_1 v2 (version 2) | ecosystem: Engineered > Solid waste > Grass > Composting > Bioreactor | place: USA: Davis... | reverse complement strand
TTCTCGGACCAGCCGCTCTCGACCGGCGACGATGATGCATCCGACGGGTCGACCGAAGGCGACAACAGCGGTACAGATACTTAACGAAAATCCCGCGAATCGGAGTCGGCTCGATGAATGAAGCTGATGCCCTCGATATCATGCAGGCGGCGATCTGGACGATCCTGATCGCCTCCGGTCCGGCTGTCCTTGTCGCCATGGTGGTGGGCGTGACGATCGCCTTTCTCCAGGCCCTGACGCAAGTTCAGGAAATGACGCTCACCTTCGTGCCGAAGATCGTTGCCATCATGGTGACGATCGGCATTACGGCGCCGTTCATCGGCGGCCAGATCAACCTTTTCGCCAATCTCGTCTTTTCGCGGGTGCAATCGGGCTTCTGACCCGGTTGCCGCCCTATTTCCTTTTTTGCCTTCCCCCATTTTCGCGCAAGCTTCGACCGATAGTCAGGATGGTGAACTGGTAGGAGAATGTCCTGCCGCCATCTCATGAAGAGACGGGAAGCCATGGCGCAACCACCTGCACTATCCATACCGAAGGTAACTCCGAGCGGCCGCGACATCGGTTTTGCCCTCGGCATCGTCGCCATCCTCTGTATCCTTTTCCTGCCGATACCGCCTTTCCTGATCGATATCGGCCTTGCCTTCTCGATCGCGTTCTCGGTGCTGATCCTGATGGTGGCGCTGTGGATCCAGCGACCCTTGGATTTCTCCTCCTTCCCGACCGTCCTGCTGATCGCGACCATGGTGCGGCTGTCGCTCAACATCGCGACGACGCGTGTGATCCTGTCGCACGGCCACGAGGGGCATGGCGCGGCGGGCAACGTTATTCAGGGCTTTTCAGGCCTGGTGATGTCCGGCGATTTCGTGATCGGCGTGATCGTCTTCATGATCCTCATCACGGTGAACTTCATCGTCATCACCAAGGGTGCGACCCGTATCGCGGAAGTCGGCGCCCGCTTCACCCTCGATGCGATCCCCGGCAAGCAGATGTCGATCGACGCCGACCTGTCGGCCGGCATCATCGACGAGAAGGAGGCGCAGCGCCGCCGCTCCGAGCTGGAAGAGGAAAGCTCCTTCTTCGGAGCTATGGACGGTGCGTCGAAATTCGTGCGCGGCGACGCGATCGCCGGTCTCATCATCACCGCGATCAACATCTTCGGCGGCATCATCATCGGTTACTTCCGCCACGGCATGCCGATCGGCGAGGCGGCGGACGTATTCGTCAAGCTTTCGGTCGGTGACGGCATCGTCTCGCAGATCCCGGCCCTCATCGTTTCGCTCGCGGCCGGCCTGCTCGTCACTCGCGGCGGCACGTCCGGTTCCACCGACAAGGCCGTCGTCGATCAGCTCGGCGGCTATCCGCGCGCCCTTTCCGTCGCGGCCGGCCTCATGGGCCTGCTGGCGATCGTTCCCGGCCTGCCTTTCCTGCCCTTCGTGACGCTCGGCGGCCTGATGGGCTTCGGCGCCTGGCTCGTGCCGCGTCGCATCGAAGCGGAGAACAAGGCGCGCCGCGAGGACGAGGAGAAGAAGGTCGTCCAGAGCAAGGAAGCCGAGAAGGATTCGGTCAAGTCCGTCCTCAAGACCGCCGAGATCGAATTGGCGCTCGGCAAGCAGGTCTCGACCCGGCTGCTCGGCGCGCACCAGGAGCTCGCCTTCCGCGTCGGCAAGATGCGCAAGAAGTTCGCGACCCAATACGGTTTCGTCGTGCCGGAAATCAAGGTTGCCGACGACATCGCCATTCCGGAAAAATCCTACCAGATCCGCATCCACGGCACGACGATCGCATCGAACGTCCTGCGTGTCGGCGACGTGCTTGTCGTGACGGGATCGGGCCGCAAGCCGAGCATTCCCGGCGACGAAATCCGCGAACCCGCCTTCGGCATGCCGGCCGTCTCGATCCTCGAAACCTTCGCGGAAGACCTGAAGCGCGAGGGCTTCCACCCGATCGACAACGTCTCGGTCGTGCTGACCCATTTGTCGGAAGTCATCCGCAACAACCTGCCGCAGCTTCTCTCCTACAAGGACGTCAAGATCCTGATCGATCGGCTCGATCCGGAATACAAGAAGCTCGCCGACGAGATCTGCTCGTCGCATATGTCCTATTCGGGCCTGCAGGCGGTCCTGAAGCTGCTGCTTGCCGAGCGCGTCTCGATCCGCAACCTGCATCTCATCCTCGAAGCCGTGGCGGAGCTCGCGCCGCATGTCCGCAAGACCGAGCAGATCGTCGAACATGTGCGCGTACGCATGGCGCAGCAGCTCTGCGGCGACCTTGCCGACAACGGGGTGCTCCGCGTGCTGCGTCTCGGCAACAAGTGGGACATGCTGTTCCACCAGGCGCTGAAGCGCGACAACAAGGGCGAAGTGGTCGAGTTCGACATCGATCCGCGTACGCTTGAGGAATTCAGCGAGCAGGCGACCAAGGTCATCCGCGAGTTCATGGATCGCGGCCTGCCCTTCGTGCTCGTCACCTCGCCGGAGACGCGCTCCTATGTGCGGATGATCATCGAACGCCTGTTCGCGACCCTTCCGGTTCTCTCCCATGTGGAGCTCGCCAAGGGCCTCGAGATCAAGATACTCGGCGCGATTTCGTGATGGACTGTTTCAAGGCCGAATGGAATTCGGCCTTGAAACGCTCTAAGCTGTCCGTAAAGGACGATTCTCCCATGATTACCGACCCGCAAGGGACCATTCTCGCGCTTTTCCTTGCGTTCTGCCGCATGGGCGGGTGCATGATGGTTCTCCCGGGTTTCGGAAGCGCCCGCATTCCCCCGCAGGTCAGGCTTTTTGCGGCGGTCGCCGTCTCCATGGCGATGCTGCCGCTCCTCTGGGACATGATCTATCCCAAGGTATCTTCCCCCGGCGCCACCTATGTCGGTCTTATCTTCACCGAGGTGCTGATCGGCGTCGTCTACGGCCTGATCGCCCGGCTCTATACGCTGGGCATGCAGTTTGCAGGCGCGATCCTGACCATGTCCATCGGCTTCACGGCACCCGGCGGCCACGACATTCTGGAAGATACGTCGGAAAACCAGATGACCAACCTCCTGACCCTGAGCGGTCTTCTGCTGTTGTTCATGATGGATTTCCACCATGTCGTCTTCCGCGCCCTCGTCGATTCCTACACGGCGACGCCGGTTGGGGCCGTGATCGATTCGCAGAAGATATTGATCACGCTGACGGACACGTTGCGCGCATCGACGATGATCATGCTGCGGCTGGCAAGCCCGTTCCTGATCTATGGCCTGATGTTCAACGTGGCGATCGGCCTCATCAACAAGCTCGCGCCGCAGATTCCGGTCTTCTTCATCTCGACGCCCTTCCTCCTGATGGGCGGGCTTTTCCTTCTCTATCTTTCGATCGCCGCGCTCATCCGCCAGTATGCGGATGGTTTCGCGCCGATCTTCATGTCGTTCTAGGAGACGTGATGGCGGGGTCAGGCAAGCGGTCGGACAAGCTGAAGCGCCTCGTGGCGGTACAGCGGCATATCGAGAAGATGGCCGAGCACGAGCTCGCGGCGACGACCCGTCACCGCGCCGAGGTCAATCAGTCGATGGAAGAGGTCATCGATGCGATCGGCTCGATGGAGCCGGTGCACCGGCAGTTCTCGCAGCATTACGCCGAGCGCTTCGGGCGGTTGACGACCAAGGAGCGCCAGCTCGCCGGCGTCCAGCAGGTCCAGGAGATGAAAGTCCTGAAGGAGCGCACCAAGGCGGACCGCCTGGAGGAAAACATGAAGGACGCCCGCGATCACGAAGACCGCGAGGCTGCCGACAATTCCATCTACGAACTCATCGAGATCACTCTCGGCGTCCAGCTGATCAAATAGCTGCGCCAGCCTCCAGCAAGCTTCGAACGGCATAGTTCCCTTCAACGCACCGACCGCCCGGCAGGAATCGCAGCCGGGTGGAGCATGTGCCGATTCAAACTGTTGCCGTGTGCCTTGCGTCTTTTGGACGTGGTTCGCGGAAGTCATGAAAGGAGCTGACGTGGCGATTTCACCTCCGAGCGATCTGGTTCTGGACGTCGTTCGCGCCGCCGACCCCACTGCCGTTCAGGAAGCCCAGGCCAGGCTGAAGGCGCACAAGGCGGCCTTTGCCGCGACAAGCCTTGCTGATGCCGGCAAGGGTTTCGGCGCAGCCATGGATATCATCGATACGCCGGCCACCAAGGCGGGCCTCGGCAATCCGGAGGCGCCGAAGAAGGCTGTCGAAATGCCGGAGGAATACCGCAAGTTCGAAGCCTCCGTGCTGCAGACGTTCGTGAACTCCATGCTCCCCAACGAGACCGAGGAGGTTTACGGCAAAGGGTCGGCGGGCGAGTTCTGGAAAAGCATGATGGCCGAGCAGATCGCCGACGAAATGTCCAAGAGGGGCGGCGTCGGTATTGCCGAGCAGATGTATTCGCAGGCGCTCGCCCGGGCCGAGCGGCATGGCGTGGTCAACACCAGCACCGACGAGAATGACCGCAGCCGCGCAATGAGCATGATTACCGATTTCGAGCGTCAGATTCTCGGCGTCGGCAAGAAGAGTGAGGCCTGACATGATTCAGACTGGGGCAGAAAATATGGAAGTCGTTTCGAATGATTATCGCATCAAGACCGTGCTCGGCCGGCTGGAGATGATAATCGACAACGAGAACCAGCGGCTGGGCCGCGATCCGGAATTCGACCTCAAGGTGTCGAACGCCCATAAGAGCCGTTGCCTTTATGAGCTGACCATGCTGTTCCGCGGCACCGATCCGAAGGAGCTGGCCATCGGCTACATCGACCAGATGCATGGATTGAAGGCGAAGCTTGCCCTCAACGCCCGGCGGGTCGAGGCACACCTGCATGCCGTGCGCGCGGTCGCCGATCTCCTGAAAAGCGCCGCCCGCGACGCCGACGGCGACGGCACCTATACGCAGGAACAGTTCACCTACGGCGAAGCCTGATGGTCAAGCTCCTTCTCACGGGTCTATGGGTCTGCATCGTCACGCTCGGGGCAGTGTATTTCTCCGTGCAGATGTCTGCCGCGCCTGCGCCGGTCGATGAGGAGGCCAGGAGGAAAGAGATGCAGGAGCTGGTGCGCGGCGAATCGATCACCATTCCGGTGATCTCGAACGGTGCGATCACCGGTTATTTCCTGAGCCGCGTCTCGTTCATGATGGACAAGGAGAAGATCAGGAACGTCAAGCTTCCCATCACCGAGCTGACGACGGACGGGCTTTTCACGCTGCTGATCGGCAACAAGATGGTCGATCTCAGCAAGCCGGGGGCCTTCGACCTCGAGAAGTTCCGCTCGAGCATCAAGGACGACATGAACAGCAAGCTGGGTGAAGGGCTGGTGGCGGAAGTGCTGGTCGAACAGCTCGACTACCTGTCGAAGGAGGACATTCGCAACAATGCCTCCCGCGGCAACAAGAACCCGAACCCGGGCCAGAAGATCGTGGAAGGCGTGAAGATCGACGCGCCGGCGCAGCCCGCTGCCCATTGAACGGCGTTCCACTTTCGGAAACGCGCAGAGCCGGTCGTCATGGCCGGTTCAGACTGCTGGCAAAGCTTCGAAAATCTCTGATCGTCATGCTCGGGCCTGTCCCGAGCATCTGCAAACCGTTGACGTTTATAGATCCTCGGCACAAGGCCGAGGATGACGCCGAGCAAGAAACACGGTTTGTTATCAAGCTGAGCCGGCCGCCATGGCCGGCTTTTCCGTTTCGGGAGTCCCGGAAATGCACGGATCGCCGGCATTTTAACGACCGGCTTAAATGGAGGTTCAGGGCGCTCTGCTAGAGGTACCGGAGAATTGCCGTGCCTCATGTGGAGCGTATCGATGAACGCATCGGGAGAATTCCAGGCCTTCGCGTCGCCGCGGTCCCCGTTCGGCCTGCGCGTCTGCGATCTTGGATGGACCGCAGCCCTCGGGTTTGTGGAGAGCCTGATTTCGATGCAGGGCAATCGCACGACGCTGGCGTTCCTCGACGCGAGGACGGCTCTGCGCCAGGCGGCCGACGCCGGCTATCGCGACGAATTGCGCCGCGGGCTGCTGCTGCCGTCCGGCGGGCGGGCCTTTGGCTTCCTGATGAAAGCGCTGCGGGAAAGGCCGCTACCGGCCCGCTACTCGGCAGGGACATTCGTGCCTGCACTGCTCACCTTCCTGGAGAAAGGCCGCCGGATCGGCATCGCCGGGGAGGATATCGCCCGTATCGAGGCTCTGCGGGATCATTTCGTCCGCCATGCGCCCTGGCACGACATCGTGGCGATCGCTCCGGACCGGGAGATCGCACAACCTTTCGATGTGGTCATCGTCGATGCGCCGCGCTTTGCCGAGGAGAAGCGGATCGAGCTCCGGCTGGCGGCGCTCCGCACCGGACTGGTAGTGATGGCGGGATCGGGCCTGTCCGGGTTCATCGAAGGCAGGCCGGCTCTTGCTGCCGCGAAAGCCGGAGTGGGTTCGGCCGAGCCGTCCTTCGCCTGACGAGTTAACTCTTTATTTGCCATGATAATTTAGACTGCCTTAATCAACAGGCTGCCCGCGGGATTCCGGCAGCCCCGGTTAGCGCGGTCATCCCATGGATCAATCGGCGAATATCAGCGAAGACCGAAACCTCCAGCCTGCGGCAAAGCGCGTCAGGTCCGCGCTGGCCGGAATGCGGTCTGCTTTCCTGAAGGCGGGCGCTCTCACATTGGCCGGCGGCCTCTTGCCGCTCCTCTTCGTCGAAGCGGTCCCGCAGAAATTCCAGGCCGAAACCCGGCTGCAGGTCGAGGCGGCGGGCGAGAGCGCAGTGAGTGAAGCCGTGGCGGCGCTCCGTTCGAAGGCGAGCCTCGACAATCTCATCCGCGCGCTCAACCTCGGGCGCAACAGCGAGTTTTCCGTCGACCGGCCGAGCGCGGCGCGGGTCATGTCGGATATCGTCTCCGGAGAGGAAACGACCGTCGCGCAGGCCGAGAACCGATTGCGGGATCGGCTTTCGCAGGCGATCGCGGCCACCTATGACCGCAGCACCGGTCAGCTCGTCATTTCGGTAACGGCGTCGCAACCGGATATGGCGGCGCGGATCGCCAACATGGTCGGTGACAGCCTCCACGACCGGATCGTCGTTGCAGGTGTCGGAACGTCCGATCCGTTGGTGGAGAGGCTCCGCCAGACCCTGGAACGCGCCGAGGCGGCTCTCTCCGGCTTCATCGGAGAGACGGGCGAACAGAAGCTTTCGCAGCTGCGCCGGGCGGAAAGCGAAAGCCGCCAGCTTGCGGCGGAGATCGCCGATGCGGAAACGCAGCTTGCGGACCTGAAGCAGAAGGCGGCGCAGGCGTCCGCCATGAAGCTGGAAGACGTGCTGAACAAGCCTCTGCCGGACAGTCTGGAATTCACCGGTCTCGACTATCAGCGGCAAAGGCATGTGGAAGCCAAGCTTGCGGTCGACCAGCTTTCGGGCAATCTCGGCCCGCGCCATCCGCAGCTGCTTGCAGCCCAGGGGGCATTGGAAGCGGCGCGCGCCGATATTCAGACGGCCCTGAAACAGCTCGCAACGTCGCTTCGCCAGCAGGAGAGCGCCGCCGCGAAGCATCTGGCCCAGCTCAGGACCAAGCAGGCCGGGAAGCCGGACGACGAGCAGATTGCCGGTTCCGCCGCAAGGCTTGCGGCGCTGGAAACGGCGGCCGACGAGGCGCGCCGGAATTATCTCGAAGCGCTTCATCGCTCGGAGGCGGAGACCAGGGTGTCCGCCGCCAAGGTCGAGGTCCTGGCCCCGGCTGCAGCCGAGAACGCCCAGACGCTTGGTCCCTCGCTCGCCGAGATATCCGGCGGCGGGGCGCTGATCGGCTTCTGCCTCGGCGTGGCGTTCGCCTTCTTCACGCGGCGCAAGCCGCTGCAGGTGGACATGGTCGATGAAGCGGAATCCGGCCTGCTAGACGAGGCGGACCATGCCGACGGCCAGCGGTGGCCAGAAACTGTTCCCGAGGCGCAAAATGCTTTCGGGGAGGATGACGATCCGGTTCACCATGAGCCGGCGTACCATGAGCCGCAACCCTTCTCCCGTCCGCGCTATCCGGCGCCGGCCAATGACAGCCCGCTTGCGGACCATATCCGCGAAATGCTGATGGCCAATCGCCGGCCGGTTCCGGAAAGCGATCTGCCGCCGCTGGTCGCTGCGGTGATGTCCGGTCGTCTTGCCGACGCCCCGTCCTATACGACCCCGCGTTTCTCCGAGGAGGATATCCGCAAGGCGGAGGAACTGGAGGAACTGCGCCGCGAGATGGCGGAACTGCGCGAACGCGTGCAGTTGTATTCAGCCCGCCGAAGCGTGGCGAGAAGATAAGCGCCTGCGACATCGAATCCGCTTGCATTTGCCGTCTGCGACCAGCATAGGCGTTGGCGGGCAGATTTCATTCATGTCCCATGTATACATTGGTAACGGTTTCAAGCGGGAGGCGCGCGTGGCTGTGGTGATCGATGGAAAAGAGGCGGCGGCGTCCGTCATCGCGGCCGTGACCGAGGCGGCAGGCTCTCTGGAAAAGGAGACGGGCGTCAAGCCGGGCCTTGCGGTCGTCATCGTCGGCGATGATCCGGCAAGCCATGCATACGTCAATTCCAAGAGCAAGATGGCCAAGCAGTGCGGCTTCAACTCGATTCAGCACAGCCTGCCGGAAGAGACGACGCAGGAAGAGCTCGAAAAGCTCGTCGCCGAGCTCAATGCCGATCCTGCCGTCCACGGCATCCTGGTCCAGCTTCCGCTGCCGAAACATCTGAACGCCGAGCCGGTCATCCTGTCGGTCTCGCCGGAAAAGGACGTCGACGGTCTGCACGTCGTCAATGCCGGCAAGATCGCCACCGGTGATCTGGAAACAGGCCTCATCTCCTGCACGCCGGCGGGCGCCATGTTGCTCGTCCACCGTATACACGGCCGCGACCTTTCCGGCCTGAACGCGGTCGTCATCGGCCGCTCCAACCTGTTCGGCAAGCCGATGGGCCTCTTGCTGCTCGCCGCCAACGCGACCGTCACCATGGCGCATTCGCGGACGAAGGATCTTGCCTCCGTCTGCCGCAACGCCGACATCCTCGTCGCCGCCGTCGGNCGTCCGCANATGGTGAAGGGCGACTGGGTGAAGCCCGGTGCCACCGTGATCGATGTCGGCATCAACCGCGTCGCCGCGCCCGACAAGGGCGAGGGCAAGACCCGCCTCGTCGGCGATGTCGCCTATGCGGAAGCCGCCGAGGTCGCGGGCGCCATCACGCCCGTTCCGGGCGGCGTCGGACCCATGACCATCGCCATGCTGATGGCCAACACGGTGACCGCCGCCTATCGCACCGCAGGGAAAGCGGCGCCGAAATTCTGACGCCGGAACGGCGCATTCTTCCATCCACATATGACGCTTTCGGAGGGGTTGACTCCTCCGAGAGCGCGTTAAATCTCTTCCCATATCTTGGAACTCCCGGCAGAGTAGCAAAAACCGGGGCAATGGGAGGGTTATTTCATGAAGGCATCATTTTGGATCGGCACGGCGCTCGCGGTTTTGATCGCCGGCGGCGCCGGTGCCCAGGAGTTGAAATTTCCGCCGGGGCAGGATTCGCGTTTCAACTGGAAGAGCTATGAGGATTTCAAGGCCGCCCATGCGGATCTGAAGGGACAGGGCCTCACCCTGTTCGGCCCCTGGCGCGGTGAAGACGAGATCCTGTTCAACAGCGTGCTCGCCTATTTCAATGCGGCGACCGGCGTCGATGGCCGTTATTCCTCCTCGGAAAACTACGAACAGCAGATCGTCATCGATACCCAGGCCGGCTCGCCTCCGAATATCGCCATCATTCCGCAGCCCGGTCTTCTGACGGACCTTGCCGCCAAGGGGTTTCTCACCCCGCTCGGGGATGAGACCGCGAATTGGGTGAAGGAGAACTACGGCGCCGGCCAGTCCTGGGTCGATCTCGGCATGTATCCGGGCAAGGACGGCAAGACGGCCTATTTCGCCTTCCCGTTCAAGGCCGACCTGAAATCTCTCGTCTGGTATGTCCCCGAAAACTTTGAGGAGGCCGGTTACGAGGTCCCGAAGACCATGGAGGACCTGATCAAGCTCAGCGACCAGATCGTCGAGGACGGCGGGGTTCCGTGGTGCATCGGTCTGGGCTCCGGCGGCGCGACCGGCTGGCCGGCGACCGACTGGGTCGAGGACATGATGCTGCGCACGCAGTCTCCCGAGACCTATGACAAATGGGTGAAGAACGACATCAAGTTCGATGATCCCGCTGTCGTCGGCGCCATCGAGGAATTCGGCAAGTTCGCCAAGAACGAGAAATATGTGAGCGGCGGTGTTGCGGCCGTCGCCTCCACCGATTTCCGCGACAGCCCGAAGGGCCTCTTCGACATTCCGCCGAAATGCTACCTGCATCACCAGGCGTCGTTCATCTCGTCCTTCTTCCCGCCGGACAAGAAGCTGGGCACCGATGCGGACTTCTTCTACTTGCCGACCTACGCCTCCAAGCCGGAGCTCGGCACACCGGTTCTCGGCGCCGGCACGCTGATCGCCATCACCAGGGATTCGCCTGCCGCACAGGCATTCATTGAATTCCTGAAGACGCCGATCGCCCATGAGGTCTGGATGGCGCAGGCCGCTTTCCTCACGCCGTACAAGGGCGTCAATCTTGAAGCCTATGCCAACGAGCCGCTGAAGAAGCAGGGGGAAATCCTCACCTCCGCCACCACCTTCCGGTTCGACGCTTCGGACCTGATGCCGGGCAAGATCGGCGCCGGCGCCTTCTGGACGGGCATGATCGATTATGTCGGCGGCAAGGATGCCAAGACGGTCGCGTCCGATATCCAGAAGGCTTGGGACGGCTTGAAGTAACGGGGGCTTTCCGGATAGCCCCTAACCCCGCCTCCGCTTCGCTCGGCGCACCTTCTCCCCGCATGCGGGAGAAGGTCCCGGCAGGCCGATGAGGGACAATCCGGCGGCTACCGTAGACCTGGCGATGATACATAAGATCCGCAAAGAGCGGAGAATGGAGAGGGGAGCATGATATCGCAGATCGTCTCGGCCGTCGGCGTCGTCATCGCCGGCGTTTTTGCGTGCGCGCTGTATTACTGGCTCTCCGATAAGCTGCTTCAGATCGTCTTTCCGGTGCCGAAGGAGAATGTCCGGGCGGCATCGATCAATCTCAACCGCCGGGCGGTCGTCCGTCCCTGGCTGTTCATGGGGCCGGCGCTGATCCTGCTCGGGGTCTATCTGGTCTATCCGGTCGTCGCGACCTTCATCCTGTCCTTCTACGATCGGGGTGGCGTCAATTTCGTCGGCCTTGCGAATTACCGCTGGGCGATTTTCGACGGGCAGTTCCGCCAGTCGATCTTCAACAACATCCTCTGGCTCGCCGTCGTGCCGGCCGCCTGCACCTTCTTCGGTCTCGTCATCGCCGTGCTGACCGACCGCATCTGGTGGGGCAACATCGCCAAGAGCCTGGTCTTCATGCCGATGGCGATCTCCTTCGTCGGCGCTTCGGTGATCTGGAAATTCGTCTACGAGTATCGGGGCGGCAACGAGACCCAGATCGGCCTCCTGAACGCCATCGTGCAGTTCTTCGGCGGCGATCCGCAGGTCTGGATATCGATGCCCTTCTGGAACAACTTCTTCCTGATGGTCATCCTGATCTGGATCCAGACCGGTTTTGCCATGGTCATCCTTTCGGCGGCGCTGCGCGGCATTCCCGAAGAGACGATCGAAGCGGCCGTCATCGACGGCGCCAACGGCTGGCAGATCTTCTGGAAGATCATGGTGCCGCAGATCTGGGGGACGATCGCCGTCGTCTGGACGACCATCACCATCCTGGTGCTGAAGGTCTTCGATATCGTGCTGACCATGACCAACGGCCAATGGAGCACGATGGTGCTGGCGAACCTGATGTTCGACTGGATGTTCCGCGGCGGAGGAGATTCCGGCCGAAGCGCAGTCATCGCCCTTGTCATCATGGCGGCTGTGACGCCGATCATGATCTGGAACATCCGCCAGGCGAACAAGGAAATGGGGGGACATTGAGATGAACGCTGCCGCCAGCCTCCGCCGCATCGGTCTTCCGCGCCTCGTCGTCCATCTGTCGGTGCTGCTGATCTGCATCATCTGGCTGATCCCGACGCTCGGCATCCTCGTCACCTCCTTCCGCGATCCGGCACAGATCACTTCCTCCGGCTGGTGGACCGCGTTCACCAGCGCCTCCCAGACCACGGCGTCGCGATTGGCCGATCCGTCCGCCGCCCGGCAGGAAGGTTCGAACTACGTCATCTCCGGCTCGGTCTTCGAGGAAGGGCAGGGCGGAACCGTCAGGGCTTTCGGCACGCGCGTCGCCGCACCTGCGGAATTCGAGGCCGGTCAGCCGGCCGATCTCGGAGACGGGGAAACGCTTACCGTCAACGGGGACGGCAGCTATACCTATACGAAGAGCGGCCCGTTCGAAGGCGAGCGCGGCCGGCGTGTCTATCTGCAGGTCGCGACGCCGCCGACCTTCACCACCCAGAACTACAACACCGTGCTCACTTCGCAGGGGATCGGCCAGGCCTTCGTCAATTCGCTGACCGTTGCCATTCCTTCAACCATCATTCCGATCCTGATTGCGGCCTTCGCGGCCTATGCGCTCTCCTGGATGGAGTTTCCCGGGCGGGCGCTGATCATCGCCATGGTGGTGGGGCTGATCGTCGTGCCGCTGCAGATGTCGCTTATCCCGCTGCTCAGGATGTACAACGAGATCGGCGCCTTCTTCGGCGTACCGTCGAGAAGCTACGCCGGTATCTGGCTGGCGCATTCCGCTTTCGGCATGCCGCTCGCCATCTATCTCCTGCGCAATTACATCGCCGGCCTGCCGAAGGAGATCATCGAATCCGCCCGCGTGGACGGCGCGAGCGATTTCGAGATTTTCGTCAAGATTATCCTCCCGCTGTCCTTTCCGGCTCTTGCGTCCTTCTCGATCTTTCAGTTCCTGTGGACCTGGAACGACCTCCTCGTCGCCATGGTCTTCCTCGGGACCAACAGGGAACAGCTCGTCCTGACCGGCGCCTTGAACGCGCTTTTGGGCTCGATGGGCGGAAGGTGGGAAATTCTGACGGCTTCGGCCTTCATCTCCATTCTTGTGCCGCTTTTGGTGTTTTTTGGCTTGCAGCGATATCTCGTCCGCGGGCTGCTCGCCGGCTCGGTCAAGGGCGGCTGAGCAACCTCGAACACAATAGGATTCTGAATGAGCATTTCCGCAGAAGCTTCCACAGCGCCGGACAAGGACTGGTGGCGCGGAGCCGTTATTTATCAAATTTACCCCCGTTCTTTTCAGGATTCGAATGGCGATGGCATCGGCGATCTCAAAGGCATCACCGCGCGCCTGCCGCATGTGGCCGCGCTGGGCGCCGACGCCATCTGGATCTCCCCTTTCTTCCCGTCGCCGATGCGTGATTTCGGCTACGACGTTTCGAACTACATCGATGTCGACCCGATGTTCGGCTCGCTTTCGGATTTCGACGGGCTGATTGCAGAAGCCCATCGGCTCGGCATCAAGGTGATGATCGATCTTGTGATGTCGCACAGCTCCGACCAGCACCCCTGGTTCATCGAAAGCCGGTCGAGCCGCTTCAATCCCAAAGCGGACTGGTATGTCTGGGCCGATGCCAAACCGGACGGCACGCCACCCAACAACTGGCTGTCGATCTTCGGCGGGTCCGCCTGGGCATGGGACCCGACCCGCATGCAGTATTACATGCACAACTTCCTGACCTCGCAGCCGGACCTGAATCTTCACAATGCCGAGGTTCAGGATGCATTGCTCGATATGACCCGCTTCTGGCTGAAGCGCGGCGTCGACGGCTTCCGGCTTGATACCATCAACTTCTATTTCCACGACAAGGAACTGCGCGACAACCCGGCGCTGGAGCCCGCCCGGCGCAACGCCTCGACGGCCCCGGCCGTCAATCCGTACAACTTCCAGGAACATCTCTACGACAAGAACCGCCCGGAGAACCCGGAATTCCTGAAGCGCTTCCGTGCCGTGCTGGACGAGTTTCCGGCGATCGCGGCGGTCGGCGAAGTGGGCGACAGCCAGCGCGGCCTCGAAATCGTCGGGGAATACACGTCCGGCGACGACAAGATGCACATGTGCTACGCTTTCGAGTTCCTGGCCCCCGATCCGCTGGTGCCGTTGCGGGTCGTCGATGTCCAGAATGCCTTTTCCGCCGCCGCGCCCGACGGCTGGGCCTGCTGGGCTTTCTCGAACCACGACGTGGTGCGCCACGTCAGCCGCTGGGGACAGGACGTTCTTGACCGCGACAGCTACGCCAAGATGGTCTCCGCCATCCTGATGACGCAGCGCGGTTCCGTCTGCATCTATCAGGGCGAGGAACTGGGCTTGACCGAAGCGGATATCGCCTATGCCGACCTGCAGGACCCTTACGGCATCCAGTTCTGGCCGGAATTCAAGGGACGAGATGGCTGCCGCACGCCGATGGTCTGGGACGCACAGGCGTTGCAGGCGGGGTTCTCGACCGCTGAAAAGACCTGGCTGCCGATCCCGGTCGAGCACCAGCTCCGTGCGGTCAGCGCCCAATATGGCGATCCGGCCTCGGTGCTGGAGCAATATCGGCGCTTCCTGGCTTTCCGCAAGCAGCATCCGGCTTTCGTCAAAGGTGATATCCTGTTCCTGCCTGAAGACGGTTCGGTGCTGGGCTACAAGCGGCAGTATGGCAACGAGACGGTGCTTTGCCTGTTCAACATGGGTGCTGCGCCGGCCGCGGCCGATCTGCCGATCGGTGATTGGGATGTGCTGACCGGCCACGGTTTTGAAAGCGGGCTGGAAGATAGAAGCGTGACGTTGCCTGCTTGGGGGGCGTTCTTCGCCCGCCATGTTTGAAAAGGGAAAGTGCGTGCCGAGACCCCCC
>Ga0065721_10006821_pt1 | contig 14869 bp, 15 predicted proteins | sample Mesricmetagenome_FD_59108 | JGI IMG/M metagenome (GOLD analysis project Ga0065721, IMG submission 59108) | Mesophilic microbial community from rice straw/compost enrichment Sample: eDNA_1 v2 (version 2) | ecosystem: Engineered > Solid waste > Grass > Composting > Bioreactor | place: USA: Davis... | reverse complement strand
TCCAGGCGGCGGACGCCCAAGTCCTCGGCCGCGTCCTCGATGCGCAGGCGTCGCGGCAGTTCGCCCAGGATGATCTCGGTGGCGCCGACGATCAGACGGATGTCCGCGTCCGCGGCGCGGGAAGGCGAAGACGGCGCCATGGAAGTCCACACAAAGCCAAGCTCTGCTATATGAACGTTCCACGACCGTGGAACCCCACCGTCGCCTGCATGAATTTTCGGTGACGGCGCGCCTTAGAGGTGCAGCATCCGGCCGTAGGCGTCCAGCGACGCCTCGTGCATGGCCTCGGACATGGTCGGGTGGGGATAGACCGTGCCCTGCATCTCGGCCTCCGTCGCCTCCATGGTGATGGCTGTGACGTAGCCCTGGATCATCTCGGTCACCTCGTGGCCGATCATGTGGGCGCCCAACAGCGCGCCGGTCTTGGCGTCGAACAGCACCTTGACCAAGCCCTCCACTTCCCCGGCGGCCACCGCCTTGCCGTTCACGCGGAACGGGAAGCGACCGATCTTGACCTCGCGGTTGGCGGCGCGAGCGCCCTGCTCCGTCAGGCCGACCGAGGCCACCTGCGGCTGGGTGTAGGTGCAGCCGGCGATCGGCGAGTCCAGGTGCGGGCCCTTGTGACCGGCGATGACCTCGGCGGCGTGGACGCCCTCGTGCATGGCCTTGTGCGCCAGCCAGGGAGAACCGGCGCAGTCGCCGATGGCGTAGACACCCTTCACGCTGGTCTCGCAGTTGGCGTTGGTCTTGATGTGGCCGCGGTCCAGCTCGACGCCCAGCGCCTCCAGGCCGACGCCGTCGGTGTTCGCCGTGATGCCGACGGCCGAGATGCAGACCTCGGCTTCCAGGCTCTCGGCCTTGCCGCCGACCTCGACATCCACCTTCACGCCGCTGGCGGTCTTGGTCACCTTGCCGACCTTGGCGCCCACGCGGAACTTGATGCCGCGCTTCTCGAAGGCCTTCTGCGCGGTCTTGGCGATCTCCTCGTCCTCGACCGGCATGATGCGCTCGACCGCCTCGACGACGGTCACATTCGCGCCGAGGGCGCGATAGAAGCTGGCGAACTCCAGGCCGATGGCGCCCGAGCCGATGACGACGAAGGACTTGGGCAGACGCTTGGGGGCCAGGGCGTCGCGATAGGCCCAGATCTTGTCGCCGTCGGCTTCCAGTCCGATCTGCGGCAGGGCGCGGGCGCGGGCGCCGAGCGCCAGGATGACCGACTTGGCCTCCACCGTGCGCGAACCCCCGGCGTTCAGGGCGACGACCACCTTCGCAGGGGCGCCCTTCTCGACCTTGGCGGAGCCTTCGATCACCTCGATCTTGTGCTTCTTCATCAGGAAGGCCACGCCCTTGTTCATCTGGGCCGCGACGCCGCGCGAGCGCTTGATGATGGCGTCGAAGTCGAACGAAGCGCCCGACACGTCCAGGCCGTAGTCCTTCAGGTGCGACAGGCTCTCGTACTTCTCGCCGGACTTCAGCAGGGCCTTGGTGGGGATGCAGCCCCAGTTCAGGCAGATGCCGCCCAGGTTCTCGCGTTCCACGATGGCGGTCTTCAGGCCCAGCTGGCTTGCGCGGATGGCGGCGACGTAGCCGCCGGGACCCGAGCCGATGACGATGAGGTCGAATTCAGCAGCCATGATCAGAGCAACTTCTCGATATCGGCCTTGATGGCCTCGGGTTCAGTCTCGGGAGAATAGCGACGGACGACGCGCCCTTCCCGGTCGGTCAGAAATTTGGTGAAGTTCCAGCGGATGCGGCGCAGCCCCAGGAGCCCCCGCCCGCGCTGCTGGCTGGTCAGCCATGCGTAGAGGGGATGGCTGTGCGCCCCGTTGACCTCCACCTTGTCGAACAGCGGAAAGGTCACGTCGAAGCTGGTGGCGCAGAAGGCGGCGATTTCGGCCGCCCGCCCCGGCTCCTGCTGACCGAACTGGTTGCAGGGGAAGCCCAGCACCTCGAAGGGCTGGTCGGCGAACGTCCGATGCAGCCTCTCCAGCCCGGCGTACTGGCCGGTGAAGCCGCACTTCGACGCCGTGTTCACGATCAGCAGCGCCTGGCCGCGCCAGCGGTCCAGCGAGACGTCCGCGCCGTCGATGGCGCGGGCGGAGAAGTCATAGACCGAGGTCATGACTTCTCCTCCCCTAAGCCAGCATCGCGACGGGATCTTCGATCAGCGGCTTGAACGCCTGCAGGAAGCGGGCGCCGGTCGCGCCGTCGACCACGCGGTGATCGCAGGTCAGGGTCACGGTCATGACGGTGGCCGGGACGATCTGGCCGTCCCTGACGACCGGACGCTGTTCGCCCGCGCCCACGCTCATGATGCAGCCCTGGGGCTCGTTGATGATCGAGGTGAACTGCTTGATGCCGAACATGCCCAGGTTGGACACCGAGAAGGTGCCGCCCTGGAACTCTTCCGGCTTCAGCTTGCGTTCACGGGCGCGCTTGGCCAGGTCCTTGGACTCGGTCGCGATCTGCGCCAGGCCCTTGGTCTCGGCCTTGAAGATGATCGGGGTGATCAGGCCGCCGTCGATGGCCACGGCCATCGAGACGTCGGCGTTGTGGTGCATGGCGATGCCCTCGGGCGTGTAGGAGGCGTTCGCCTCCGGCACGGCCTTCAGGGCCAGGGCGGCGGCCTTGATGACGAAGTCGTTGACGGAGACCTTGATCCCCTGCGGCTCCAGCATCTTGTTGACCTTGGCGCGGACGGCCATCAGCTGGTCGATCTCGACATCGATGAACAGCGGGAAGTGCGGCACGTGCTGGACGCTGTCGACCATGCGGCGGGCCACGGCCTTCTTCATGCCGTCCAGCGGGATCAGATCGTAGCTGCCGTCCGGAATGCCCATCTGGGCCAGGGACAGGGCCTTGCGCGGTTCGGCGGCGGCCGAAGCGGTCGGGGCGGGAGCGGCGGACGAGGGCTGGGCCGCGCCCTTCGACGCCCCCTCCACGTCGCGACGGACGATGCGGCCGTGCGGGCCGGTGCCCTTGACCGTCTTCAGGTCCAGACCGGCCTGGGCGGCCAGGCGGCGCGCCAGGGGCGAGGCGAACAGGCGTGCGCCGCTGTCCGACTTCGGCGCGGCGGGCGCCGGCGCGGCCTTGGGCTCTTCCTTAGCCGGGGCGGCCTTCGGGGCTTCCGCGGCTTGAGGCGCCGGAGCGGCCTTCGGGGCTGCGGCCGCGCCGCCCTCGTCCTTCAGGCGGGCAATGGGGGTGTTGACCTTCACGTTCTCGGCGCCTTCCGGCACCAGAATCTCCAGGACTTCGCCCTCGTCGACGGCCTCGACCTCCATCGTGGCCTTGTCGGTCTCGATCTCGGCGATGACGTCGCCGGCGGACACGGTGTCGCCGACCTTGACGTGCCACTTGGCCAGGACGCCCTCCTCCATCGTCGGAGACAGGGCCGGCATCAGGATGTCGGTCATTGGGACGTTTCCTTCCGGCTGGCCGCGGCGCGGGCGTGGGCCTCGTCCCACGCGTCGCAGATGCTCTTGAAGGCCTCGGCCTGATCCAGGCCGCGCATCTGAGCGTAGGCCTGGGAGAAGTGCCAGGCGCATTCGGCCAGCATGGTGCCCACGAAGCGCGGTTCGTTCAGCGCCGGGCGGATGTTCATGTAAGGGGTGTTCTCGCCCCACCAGATCCGCGCCAGCTCGGTGACCTTCTCGGGATCCAGCGCCGCCAGATCCTCGGGAATGCTCAGGGCCTTGTCTTCCAGGCTCATGCCGTCACCTGCTTCACCGCGGCGATGATCTTGTCCACGCCCGGAAGCGACAGGGCTTCCAGATTGGCGGCGTAGGGCAGCGGCACGTCTTCCTGGTGCACCCGCAGCGGCGGGGCGTCCAGATAGTCGAAGGCGTGTTCGATCACCCGGGCCACGACCTCGGCGCCGACGCCCATCGGACCCCAGCCCTCTTCGGCGGAGACCAGACGGTTGGTCTTCTTGACGCTTTCGACGATGGTCTCGTGGTCCAGCGGGCGCAGGGTGCGCAGGTCGATGACCTCGGCCTCGATGCCCTCTTCGGCTAGCTTCTCGGCGGCCTGCAGGGCGAAGCCGACCATGCGGCTGTGGGCGGTGATGGTGACATCCTTGCCTTCACGGCGGACCTTGGCCTTGCCGATCGGCAGGACATAGTCCTCGACCTCCGGCACGTCGAACTCCAGGCCGTACATCATCTCGTGCTCGAGGAAGACGACGGGGTTCGGGTCGCGGATGGCGGCCTTCAAGAGGCCCTTGGCGTCGGCCGCGTCATAGGGCGCGATGACCTTCAGACCGGGCACCTGGGCGTACCAGGCGGAATAGTCCTGGCTGTGCTGGGCCGCTACGCGCGAGGCGGCGCCGTTCGGGCCGCGGAACACGATGGGCGCGCGGATTTGGCCGCCCGACATGTACAGGGTCTTGGCCGCCGAGTTGATGATGTGGTCGATCGCCTGCATGGCGAAGTTGAACGTCATGAACTCGACGATCGGCTTCAGCCCGGCCATGGCGGCGCCGACGCCCAGGCCGGCGAAACCGTGCTCGGTGATCGGGGTGTCGACGACGCGCTGGTCGCCGAACTCCTGCAGCAGTTCGCGGCTGACCTTGTAGGCGCCCTGATACTGGGCGACTTCCTCGCCGATCAGGAAGACCTTGTCGTCGCGACGCATTTCCTCGGCCATGGCGTCACGCAGGGCGTCGCGGATGGTGGTCTTCACCAGCTTGGCGTCGGCCGGGATTTCCGGGTCCTTCAGCTCGACCTTCGGGCCGGCGGCGGTGACGTCCTTCTTCTCGGGCTCGCCCGAGGCGTCCGATTGCGCCGGCGCGGCTTCGGCCTTCGGCGCGGGAGCCGCCGCGCCGTCCTCGCCCGCCAGGCGGGCGATGGGGGTGTTGACCTTCACGTTCTCGGCGCCTTCGGGCACCAGGATTTCGAGGACTTCGCCCTCATCGACGGCCTCGACCTCCATGGTCGCCTTGTCGGTCTCGATCTCGGCGATCACCTGGCCGGCGGACACGGTGTCGCCCGCCTTGATGTGCCACTTGGTCAGCGTGCCCTCTTCCATCGTGGGGGACAGCGCCGGCATCAGGATGTCGGTCACGGATCAGGCCTCCACGTAGACGTCGGTGTAGAGCTCGGACGGATCGGGCTCCGGGCTCTCTTGAGCGAATTGCACAGCTTCGGCGACGATCGCCTTGATTTCGTTGTCGATGGTCTTGAGCTCGTCCTCGGTCGCATTGGCGGCCTGGAGCAGCATCTTGACGTGATCGATCGGGTCGCGGGTCTTCTTGACCTCGTCCACCTCTTCCTTGGTCCGGTACTTGGCGGGGTCCGACATGGAGTGGCCGCGGTAGCGGTAGGTCTTGACCTCGAGGATGTAGGGGCCCTCGCCCGCGCGGGCGCGCTCGACGGCCTTCTTCACCGCGTCGCGGACAGCGATGACGTCCATGCCGTCGACCTGCTCGCCGGGGATGCCGAAGCTGGCGCCGCGCTGGCTGAGCTGGGTCGTGGCCGACGAGCGTTCGATGCTCGTGCCCATGGCGTACTGGTTGTTCTCGATGATGTAGATGGCCGGCAGCTTCCACAGCTGGGCCATGTTGAAGCTCTCGTACACCTGGCCCTGATTGGCCGCGCCGTCGCCGAAGTAGATGAAGGCGACCGAGTCGTCGCCCCGGTACTTGCCAGCGAAGGCCAGGCCGGTGCCCAGCGCCACCTGGGCGCCGACGATGCCGTGACCGCCGTAGAAGCCGGTCGGCACGTCGAACATGTGCATCGACCCGCCCTTGCCCTTGGACGAGCCGCCGATGCGTCCCGTCAGCTCGGCCATCACTTCCTTGGGGTCCATGCCCGCAGCCAGCATGTGGCCGTGGTCGCGGTAGCCGGTGATGATCTTGTCGTGGCCCTGTTTGACGCTTTCCTGGACGCCGACGGCCACGGCCTCCTGGCCGATGTACAGGTGGCAGAAGCCGCCGATCAGCCCCATGCCGTACAGCTGGCCCGCCCGCTCCTCGAAGCGGCGGATCAGCACCATCTCGCGATAGTAGCGAAGGAGGTCGTCCTTGGACGCAGACGTGTTTGGAATCTTGTCAGGCGTGGAATTCTGAGCGGCTTTGGCTGGGGCTTTCGCCATCCGGCATCTCCCGGCTAGGCGTCAGGGAGGCGACGCCTTCTTATCGTTACGGAAGGGGGCTTTAGCAGCCTTCCTTCCCGAAACGCAAAGGGGCGACCGCCGCGCTGTAACAATAGTTCAAGACGCCTCAGGAGCGCGTGGCGCCGTCCGGTGCGGAGACCGCTGTCGTCGAGACGCGGATCACATAGTCCCGAGGGTCGGAAAAACCGAGCACGGCGCGCGCCCGTTCCTCAAGCAGGTCCTTCGACAGGCTGTCGGAGCGCAGATAGCGGACGCGCGTCTCCAGGTCGCGGCGCTGCTCGGTCAGCTGGGCGAGCTGGGTCTCGCGCTGTTGCAGCAGGGCGTCGCGGGCGTGGCCGCTGAGCAGGCCGCGCTCACCGGTCAGCGCCTGAACGCCGAGGTAGGCGACCAGCAGCAGCAGGACCAGGACGACACGATAGGGCTTCATTCTTTCAAGCAACACCGACGCTCCTTCTGAGCGCGAGAGACACAGTTTCCAGAGTGTGCCGCGGAATGCCTAACGAACCGTAGCTTGGCCGTATGATTCGGCGCGCGACCCATTGAGAAATTTCAGGGAATTCCCACGCTCGGAAAACGCCGGTCTGCCTGTCAAGCCCGACGCGCCAGGGTCATTCGGAAGCGGTAGCCGTAAGCGATGCAGCCGTCCGCCTCGACCAGTTCGGCCGCCAGATCGGCGATCGCCTTTCGCGCCCCCTCCTCGCCCAGCACCGTCTCGGCCGCGCGGGCGTGGGAGGACGACAGGATCAGTTCGGCGAAGGCGGCGAGGCTCAGACGGTCCTCGACCGACACTTCCAAGGCCTCCTGCACCTCGAAGGCCGCCTCCCTGGTCAGTTCGTCCGCATAGTCGGGCCGAACATAGGCCTTGGCGCCGAAGCGGCGGAGGAAGGCTTCCGCGGCGGCGGCGGCGCGCGACCCGACCTCGTCGCGGGGATAGTCCAGAATGGCCAGGACGCCGCCCGGGACCAGCACCCGCGCGGCCTCGGCGTAGAAGGCGGGCCGGTCGAACCAGTGGGCCGCGGCCCCGGCGACCACGGCGCGCGCCGCTCCGTCATTCAGAGGCAGCGCCTCGGCGCGGCCGGCCGCATAGGCGGGCCCGCCGCCTTCGACGGCCTGGGCCCGCATGGCCTCGCTGGGTTCCAGGCCGACGACGGACGAGGCCGGCAGCACCGCCGCCAGCTGGCGGGTCAGGATGCCCGTGCCCGCGCCGACATCCAGCACGACGCCGGATCCATCCGGCAGGGACGCCGCGAGCCGAGCAATGAAGTCGTCCGGATGGGCCGGACGCGCGGCGTCGTAGCGCCCCGCGCCCGTACCGAACCGGTCGCCGGTCACCGGCTCAGCAGCATGCCGTCGCCGAAATAGACGCCCTGGTCGCCCAGCATTTCCTCCAGCCGCAGCAGCTGGTTGTACTTGGCCACCCGGTCCGAGCGGGCCAGCGAGCCGGTCTTGATCTGACCGCAGTTGGTGGCGACGGCCAGGTCGGCGATGGTCGAATCCTCGGTCTCGCCCGAGCGGTGGCTCATGACCGAGGTGTAGCCGGCGCGGTGGGCCATATCGACGGCGTCAAGCGTCTCCGACAGGGTGCCGATCTGGTTGACCTTGATCAGGATGGAGTTGGCCAGCCCTTCGCCGATGCCGGCGGCCAGGCGCGCGGGATTGGTCACGAACAGGTCGTCACCGACCAGCTGGATACGGTCGCCCAGACGCTCGGTCAGCAGACGCCAGCCGTCGAAGTCGTCCTCGGCCATGCCGTCCTCGATCGACACGATGGGGAAGCGTTCGACCAGGTCGGCCAGATAGCCGACCATGCCCTCGGCGTCGACGGTCTTGCCCTCGCCGGCCATGACGTACTTGCCCTCCTTGAAGAATTCGGTCGAGGCGACGTCGAGGCCCAGGTGGAAGTCCTCGCCGGCCAGATAGCCGGCGGCCTGGCCCGCCTTGGTGATGAAGCTCAGGGCCTCTTCGGCCGACGCCAGGTTCGGCGCGAAGCCGCCTTCGTCGCCGACGTTGGTGTTGTGGCCGGCGTCCTTCAGCTGCTTCTTCAGGGCGTGGAAGATTTCGGTCCCCATCCGCAGGGCGTCGGTGAAGGTCTCCGCGCCCGTCGGCAGGATCATGAACTCCTGGATGTCGATCGGATTGTCGGCGTGGGCGCCGCCGTTGATGATGTTCATCATCGGCGTGGGCAGCACCCGCGCGCCGACGCCGCCGATGTAGCGGTGCAGCGGCAGGCCGGCCGACAGGGCGCTGGCCTTGGCCACCGCCAGCGACACCCCCAGGATGGCGTTGGCGCCCAGGCGGCCCTTGTTCGGCGTGCCGTCCAGCTCGATCATCGCCTCGTCGATGCGGCGCTGATCCTCGGCGTCCATGCCGGACAGGGCGTCGAAGATCTCGCCATTGACGGCGTCGACCGCCTTCTGCACGCCCTTGCCGCCCCACAGGTCCTTGTCGCCGTCACGCAGTTCGACCGCCTCGTGCGCCCCGGTCGAGGCGCCCGAGGGCACGGCGGCGCGGCCGAACGAGCCGTCGTCCAGGACGACGTCCACCTCCACCGTCGGATTGCCCCGGCTGTCGAGAATCTGGCGGGCGACGATGTCGGCGATGTCGGTCATGGCTGGGCTCTCTGGCTCATGCGGGAGGGTGGTCCCGGCGGTTTAGCCGCGCGACGCGAAAACGCCAATGCCGGAGCGGACGGCGAAGCGTCAGGCGCAGCCCTCGACCAGCTGGATGGCGGGACCGCCGGCGTGGATCATCGCGACCTTTCCGTCCGAGCCCACCTCGTAGCGGACGCCCCGCGCCGCGGGGTCGGTGACGTAGTCGGTGGAGCCACCCCGGCTCCAGGCGAACAGGTCCTCCGCCGGCGCCGCCTGGTATTTGTGCGGCTGAGCCACGATCGCGCCGCCATAGGCCTGCCTGACCGCAAGGCCCGTGTCGCCCAGGCCGAAGCCCCGGTCCGTCCGGATGGCCGCGTCGCGCATCAGGGTGATTCGCGCCAGGACGCCGTCCTGAAGCATCACATTGACGCCGGGGGGCGCCTTGGCCGGATGGAATTCGTCACAGGCGGCCGGGTCGGCGCCGCCGACCGCGCCGGGATTGGAATCCTCGCCCCAGGCGGCGACCAGTTCGGCGCGGGACATGCCGATCCGGGCCGGCCCCAGGCCTTCGGCGGTCAGCACATCGGCGGAGACCGGCTGGGAGGCCGGCGCCGGCGCGGGCGGTGCGGATTCGGCGACCGTCGGCGGCTGCGCCTGCGGTTCGTCCTGGGCCTGGCAGGCGGCGAGCGACATCAGGACCAGGGCGCTGGCGGCGGCGAAACGGATCATGGGCGGCGTCTCCAGTGAAGCTTGCTTGCCGAACGCACGAAAACGGCGCGCGGATCACCGCGCGCCGTTAAAAATCTTCGTCCGGCCGGGGCCGGAAGCCGGAAGGACGCCTTAGTCTTCCTTGGGCGTCAGGACCTGGCGGCCCTTGTACATGCCGGTCTTCAGGTCGATGTGGTGCGGACGGCGCAGCTCGCCGGTGTCCTTGTCCTCGACGTAGACGTTCGAGGTCAGGGCGTCGTGGGCGCGGCGCATGTTGCGACGCGAGGGAGATACTTTGCGCTTCGGAACGGCCATGTCCGTCTCAATCTCTAGGTCGGGCGCCGCCCAGAGCCGAAGCCTGTCAGGCGCGAAAACAATAGCGGCGGCCATGCCGGCCGCCACGCGAGGCGCGGCTTATGCATGAAGCCGCCGAGGATTTCAAGGCGTTTCGGACAAGGCCCGCGCCACCGCCTCGCCGATGGCCAGCGAACTGGTCAGGCCGGGACTTTCGATGCCGAAAAGGGCCATCAGGCCTTCGATCCCGTGACGGTCGCGGCCGTGAAGCTGGAAGTCCGGCTGGGGCTCGCCCGGCCCGTGCAGCTTGGGCCGCAGGCCCGCGTAGTCGGGCGTCAGCGCCCCGTCCGGCAGGCCGGGCCAGAAGCGGCGGATGTAGCGGGCGAACTCGTCAGCCTTGGCCGGATCGACCGAATAGTCCTCCGTCTCGACATAGGCCAGATCGGGGCCGAACACCGCCTGGCCGCCCAGGTCCTTGCGGTAGTGGGTGCCCAGGGCGCCGGGGATGGGCGGGGGATAGATCAGCCGGTCGAACGGGGCCTTTCCGATCAGGCGGAAATAGACCCCCTTGCCCAGATGGCGGGCGGGGACGTCGCCCGCCGGATAGCCCTCGATCGCAGCCGCGACGGTTTGCGCGGACAGGCCCGGCGCGGTGACCAGCAGGCGGCTGGTCAGGGTCGTGGCCCCCTCCCCGCCGACGCGAATCGAAAAGCCGCCGCCCGGCAGGGGCGCAGCGCCCTCGAACGGCGCCGAAACCACCACCGACCCGCCCGCGTCCTCGATCTCGCCCTGCAAGGCCAGCATGTAGCCGTGACTGTCGAAGACGCCGCTTTCCGGCGACAGGATGGCGGCGTGGGCGTTCAGTTCGGGCTCCAGCGCGCGGGCCTGGGCGCCGGTCAGGTGCGCCAGCCCCTCCACGCCGTTCGTCGTGGCCTGCCGGAAGATGGCCTCGATACGCTCGACCTCGGCTTCCTCGGTCGCCACGACCAGCTTGCCGCACTTCCAATGCTCGACCTTGTGGCTGTCGAGGAAGGCGTAGAGGGCGCGGCGCCCCTCGACGCAGAACTTCGCCTTCAGCGAGCCGGTCGGATAGTAGAGGCCGCCGTGGATCACCTCGGAATTGCGCGAGGAGACGCCCTGGCCGATGTGGGCTTCCTTCTCCAGAACCAGGACCGTCAGGCCTCGCCTCGACAGCGCCCGGCCGCAGGCCAGGCCCACGGCCCCAGCGCCCACGACGGTCGCGTCGAAATCGAAGCTCATTTGGGTCCGTACCTACGCTGCGCCTCGGCCTCGAAACAGCCGATCAGCTTTTCCACCGCGCGGTCGAAGTTGGCCTGGAGCATCAGGTCCAGCATCTTCGACCTGAAGGCGAAGTCGATCATGAATTCCAGCCGGGCGCCTTCCGGATGAGGAAAGAACTCCCAGCGGTTCTTCAGGTGCCTGAACGGCCCGCGCAGCAGGCCGACCTCGACCTTCGGCGCGTTGCGGTCGTGGCGGACCCAGGTGGAGAAGCGCTCGGTCAGGAAGGAGAAGCCGACCGCCGCCTCGGCGTCCAGCAGGCTGACGCCCTCCCCTTCCGCCCGCTCGTTCCAGACGCGCATCGAAGTGACCCACGGCACGAAGGCCGGGTAGGCGCGCACGTCGGCGACCAGGTCGGCGAGCTGGTGGGGCGCATACGGAAGGATGCGCGTGACGCGGTGAACGGCCATGCGGGACCTTAGCGCCGCAGCTGCGCCTCGCGCGCGGCCTTCAGCCGGGCGAAGTCGTCGCCGGCGTGGTGCGACGAGCGGGTCAGCGGCGACGAGGACACCATCAGGAAGCCCTTGGCCCGGGCGATCGCCTCATAGGCCTTGAACTCTTCCGGCGTGACGAAGCGGTCGATGGCGGCGTGCTTGCGCGTCGGCTGCAGGTACTGGCCGATGGTGATGAAGTCGACGCCGGCGGAGCGCATGTCGTCCATCACCTGCATGACCTCCTCCTTGGTTTCGCCCAGGCCGACCATGATGCCGGACTTGGTGAATTGCTCGGGGTCGCGCTCCTTGACCATCTGGAGCAGGCGCAGCGAGTGGAAGTAGCGGGCGCCGGGCCGGATCTTCAGATACAGGCGCGGGACGGTTTCGAGGTTGTGGTTGAAGACGTCAGGCCTGGCGTCGATCATCACCTCGGCGGCGCCGTCCTTCCGCAGGAAGTCGGGCGTCAGAATCTCGATGGTGGTCTGCGGCGCCTGAAGGCGGATCTGGCGCACCACCTCGGCGAAGTGAGCCGCGCCCCCATCCGACACATCGTCACGGTCGACCGAGGTGATGACGACGTGCGACAGTTCCATCTGCCGGACCGCCAGGCCCACCTTGGCGGGCTCTTCCGGATCCAGCGGCTGAGGCAGGCCGGTCTTGACGTTGCAGAAGGCGCAGGCCCGCGTGCAGGTGTCGCCCATGATCATCAGGGTGGCGTGCTTCTGGCTCCAGCACTCGCCGATGTTCGGGCAGGCCGCCTCCTCGCAGACGGTGTGAAGGCCCTTTTCCTTCACGATCGCCTTGGTGGCGTTGTACTGGCCCGACCCCGGGGCCTTGACGCGCAGCCAGTCCGGCTTCTTCAGAACGGCCGTCTCCGGACGGTTCTGCTTCTCCGGGTGGCGAAGCTCCGACGGCTTGCGCTGCAGGGTGTCGATCAGGGTGACCATGGCGCGTATTTCGGCTTTCCGAACCCTTTAGGCAAGGCACAGCGGGTTACATCGCTCCCGCAGGCGTGATCGCGCGCGGGAACTCACGGGCCGTGACACATCTTTTCAAGATGACCCGGCGTCATTAATGACGGTCGCCCCAAGGACCCGAGAGGGCGCGCCAGCCCTCCGAAGGAGGATGCGCTTGCGCCAACCGCTGGATTCCGCGCTCTATGACGAGACGCTGATCGACGCCCTGGTCGATGCGCGCGCCAGATATGGCGACAAGGAAATCCTCGAGGATCAGGACCGGCACCCCCTGACCTACACCGGCCTGATCCGGGCCGCCTTCGTGCTGGGCCGCAAGATCGCCGCCATGACCGAGAAGGGCGAACGGGTCGCCATCCTGCTGCCGTCGTCGATGGGGGTGGTCGTCACCTTCTTCGGCCTGCACGCGCACGGCCGCATCCCGGTGATGCTGAACTTCACCGCCGGCGAAGCGAACCTGAAGGCGGCGCTGGAGACGGCCGGCGTGAGGAAGGTGCTGACCGCACGGCGTTTCATCGACCAGGCCAAGCTGGACGACCTGATCGGGCAGCTGGAGACGGTCGCCGACATCGTCTGGCTGGACGACGTCAGAAAGACCATCGGCCTGGCCGACAAGCTCTACGGCCTGGCGGCGGGCGCGGCCCCCAAGCGGTTCGCGGTGAAGGCCGATCCGGACGCGCCGGGCGTGGTGCTGTTCACCTCCGGCAGCTTCGGCACGCCCAAGGGCGTGGTGCTGAGCCAGAAAAACCTGGTCGCCAACGCCCGCCAGGTGGCCGCGCACATCGAGCTGGATCCTAACTGGGTCATGTTCAATCCGCTGCCGACCTTCCACTGCTTCGGTCTGACCGGCGGGGTGATCCTGCCGCTGCTGCAGGGGATGAAGGCGTTCGAATATCCCTCGCCGCTGCACGCCAAGCAGATCACCGACCTGCTGCCGCAGGTGAAGGCGTCGGTGCTGTTCGCCACGGACACCTTCCTGAGCCAGTACGCCCGCGTGGCCGAGCCGGGCGACTTCGCCACCCTGAAATTCGCCGTGGGCGGGGCGGAGAAGGTGCGCGAGGAGACGCGCGCCATGTTCAACGAGAAGTTCGGCGGCGTGGAGCTTCTGGAAGGCTATGGCGCGACCGAGGCCGCGCCGGTGGTGGCCGTCAACCAGCCCGGCCGCAACCGCCCCGGCACCGTCGGCCAGATCCTGCCCGGCATGGACTATCGACTGGAGCCGGTCGAGGGCATCGAGGGCGGCGGTCGGCTGTTCCTGAAGGGCCCCAACGTGATGGCCGGCTATGTCACCGGCGGGGCGCCGCTGACCTGGGAGCCGGTCGAGGACGGCTGGCTGGACACCGGCGACATCGTCGACGTGGACGACGCCGGCTTCATCACCATCAAGGGCCGGGCCAAGCGCTTCGCCAAGATCGGCGGCGAGATGGTCTCGCTGACGGCGGTGGAGGGCATCGCCGGCGCGGTCTGGCCCGAGCAGCGGCACGCCGTGGTCTCCATTCCCGACAGCCGCAAGGGCGAGAAGCTGGTCCTGGTCACCGACCATGCGACCGCCGAGGTCGCGCCCCTGGCCGAATGGGCGCGCGAGAACGGCGCGCCGGAGCTGGTCGTGCCCAAGAAGATCGTCAAGGTGGCGGAGGTGCCCGTGCTGGGCACCGGCAAGACCGACTATGTCGCCATCCAGAAGATGGTCGAAGCGGCCTGATCCTCAGCCGATCCTGACGCCGGTCATCGAAATCGAGCCGCCGTCGATCACGTCGTTGAAGAAGGCGACGGCCTCGCCCTCGTGTTGCTGCGCGGCGACATAGAGCAGCGGCAGATAATGTTCGTCGGTCGGCACGCTGAGCTGGGCGTTCTCAGCCAGGCCGACCCAGTCGATCAGGGCGTCGTGGTCGCCAGCCACGAAGGCGTGCTTGACCGCTTCGTTGAACGAGGTCGCCCAGGCGTAGGGTTCGGCGCCCGGCTCCCGTTTCCAGGTCCGCAGGTTGTGTACGAAGTCGCCGGAACCGGCGACGACGATCCCCTCGTCCCGAAGGGGACGCAGGGTCGTGGCCAGGTCATAGTGCTGGCGCGCCGTCAGGTCGCGATTCAGGGAGAGCTGGACCACCGGCACGTCGGCCTGGGGCCAGACGTGGACCAACACCGACCAGGTTCCGTGGTCCAGGCCCCACTGCGTGGTCTGGATCGCCCCGGTCAGTTCGGCTACCCGGGCCGCCAGCGCGGGCGAGCCGGGCGCGGGATACTGCAGCTCATGAAGCTCGCGCGGAAAGCCGCCGAAATCGTGGATGGTTTCGGGCCGCTCCTGCGCGGTGACGCCCAGCCCGCGCGTCTCCCAGTGGGCGGAGATCATCACGACCCCCCTGGGCTTGCCGATCGCCTGGCCCAGATCGCGCCAGGCGGCCCCGAAGGGACCGCCCAGAGCGTTCATGGGCGAGCCGTGGCCGAAGAATACGGCGGG
>Ga0065721_10051418_pt1 | contig 14874 bp, 10 predicted proteins | sample Mesricmetagenome_FD_59108 | JGI IMG/M metagenome (GOLD analysis project Ga0065721, IMG submission 59108) | Mesophilic microbial community from rice straw/compost enrichment Sample: eDNA_1 v2 (version 2) | ecosystem: Engineered > Solid waste > Grass > Composting > Bioreactor | place: USA: Davis... | reverse complement strand
GCCGTAGAGGCGGTCCACGGCGAGCGTCCGGACGTGTCCGAAGGTGGCCCGAACTGGACGAAGGAAAGGGCCGAGGCCTGGTCGGCGGCCGAAGCCGCGCACGACCCGTCGCTCCCGCCGCTCGTGAAGCCGAAGCGGCTTGTCGAGGCGGTGGACTCCTGCTGGCTCGGCTTCACGCCGATGGTTGCCTTCAGCGCCGACGCGGGGCTTCTCTGCTCCCGCGACTGGAGCCGCTCCATCGGCGTCAAGGGAGGCGTGCTCGGGCTCCATGACTTCGTGAACGGAAGCGGAGACCCGCTCCGTTTCGAGCAGAAGGCGGTCTTCAGTGCGTCTCCGTCCGACATGATGGTGGGCGAGGCGAGGGACTGCGACTTCGAGCAGGTCCACGGGTTTGTCCGCCAGTCCTTCAGGGGCCGGCTCACCGACGAGGAACCCCTGCCGTCGGCAAACGTCCTGACCCTCTGAACCGAATCCTTTGCTTCCCCTGGGAATTGAAGGATAGGCTTCCGTTCTGGACCCAACGGAGGCAAGCATTTGACAGTTCTCGTGACCGGTGGCGCCGGCTACATCGGCAGCCACGCAGTCCTCGCGCTTCTCGACGCCGGCGAGACGCCCGTGGTGATCGACGACCTGTCGGCGGGCCGCAGGGAAGCGGTTCCGCATGGCGTGCCGTTCTATCGCGGGGACGCGGGCGATGCAGCATTCGTGGAGGCCATCCTCTCGATGCACGGCGTGTCGGACGTGATGCACTTCGCGGGATCGATCATCGTCCCCGATTCCGTCTCGGACCCGCTGGGATACTACGGGAACAACACGGTCAAGGCCCACTCGCTGCTGGCGGCATGCATGGCAACGGGCGTGCGCCGCTTCGTTTTCTCGTCGACGGCCGCTGTCTACGGCACCCCTGAGGAAAGCCCGGTGAAGGAAGACGCACCCGTCAGGCCGGAGTCCCCCTATGGCTGGTCCAAGGCCATGACGGAACGGATGCTGCGCGACAGCGCCGCCGCATACGGCCTTTCCTTCGCCGCCCTACGCTACTTCAACGTCGCCGGAGCCGATCCCGCAGGACGTGCGGGCCAGTCGTCCCCGCGTGCCACTCACCTCGTGAAGGTCGCCTGCCAGGCGGCGTCCGGGATCCGGGACGGGATCGACGTCTACGGGACCGACTACCCGACCAGGGACGGCACGGCGCTGCGCGACTACGTCCATGTCTCGGACCTGGCGCAGGCGCACCTCCTCGCGCTGGGGAGGCTCCGCGACAGGCCGGAACCGCTGGTCCTGAACCTAGGAAGCGGACAGGGCTTCACCGTCCTCGAGGTGATCGAGGCCGTCAGGAGGGTTTCGGGGGCCGCTTTCAGGGTGTCGACCGCCGGCCGGCGGCCGGGCGACCCCGCGGCCCTCGTGGCCGATTCATCAAAGGCACGGGACCTTCTCGGCTGGAAGCCAAGGCACGGGGACATGGACACTATCGTGAGCACCGCGCTCGCCTGGGAGAGGGCTTCGGTCCGATGACGCGTTGTCGCTTTCCCGCGGCGGGAAGAGCCTCGGATGGAAAGGGCTCCCTGCGGGAGGCCCGCAAAGGGAGGAAGCCGTCATGAACGAGTTCGCGCACCAGGCTTCGCCCTGGGGCATCGCCGCCAAGGCCGTCTGCGTCATCGGCGCTGCGCTGTTCCTGGCCTGGCTGATCAGGACGGAAGAGGTCCGGCGCCCGGCCGCGCCGGAACCCGCATCGGCCGAGACGGACGCAGGCTAGCCCGCTCCCGCTGTCTTGCCCGGCACTTGCCGCCGGGCTAGACCTTCCCCGTTGTCCCAGGCGTGTCCCCTCGCCATCGTGCGGGGATTCCGGAGGGAGATTCCATGGATTTCAGGCACTGCCCGGCCTTCGCCTTCGCCGACCACGCCGTGGTCTCGCAGCAGCAGGACGGCTCATGGGCCGGCGTCGACGCAGATGGCGTTCCGGTCTCCTACTCCGCGGACGAGATGGACGGAGCCGTCGCGATGCTCGATGACGGAAACGGACGCGGCCTTTTCGCCGTGCCTGACGCGGTAAGGGCCGGAGAGATCCGGCGCTTCAGCATCGACCACGCCGCGGGCGTGGTACACATCGAAGGCGCGGCACGCGCCATGCCGATGCGCCAGTTCTTCCGCCATGCCGTTCGCGTCGACCCGCAGGGAAAGCCGGTCTGCTCCTTCATGCAGCCCCTCCATGAACAGTACTCGCTGTGCAGGGACCGCCAGGGATGCGAGAGCCACTGCATGGACGTAGCCGACCTCGCCGAAAACATGCGCCGGTCCGACAAGGTCGCGGACCTGATCGACGCGGGCCTCTACGACGCGGTGGCGAGCGGCCTCGACGACGGGATGTCGTTCATGGACGTGATGGCCCGCGTCACGGCGCGTGGAGGCCGTCCGGTGCACGAGACTTTCGGCCTCGAAGACGTGCTTCCCGGGCAATGGAACGAGATCCGCGAGTTTCCGCAGTACATGATGGCCCCGATCCGCGCGCTCTTCGGCACCTACATGGAGGAGCGGATCGGGGACTTCCCGCTCGAGCGCATCTCCAGGCTCCACGCGCCTGCCGGCACCCCTCTCGCAATGCATGTCGAGGCGGTGGCCGAACTCGTCTCCACGGACGAGCCGTTCGAGGGCGGGAACATCATACGCGGCTACCGGACCTCTCCCGTCGGCCATTATCGCGGCGACGGCTTCGACGTGATCGTGTTCTCCGACATGGCGGGAACCTACGCCTATGCATGGCCGACGCCTCCCGCCCCCGAGGCGGGGCCTGCGGCTCCGAGGGCATGACCATGGCTGAAGCGGCACGCACGAGACGGATCGACGACGCCGGCGAGAAGATCGAGGGCGCGCGCAAGGACTGGAAGTCCGCCGCGATGACTTCGGCCGACCTGGCCGCGATGACTGACGAGGAGATCGCCCTTTCCGTCCGCAAGGACCACGTCTGGCCGAAGCCCGACTACGCGGCGATGATTGCGGGCGGCATGGAGCCGGAAGCGGCTGCGTTGGTGAAGATCATCCGCGACCGCATGGCCCAGGAGCCGAGGGACTACCGCAACGTCGATCCCATCGCCATCCGGCGCGAGTTCGTCTCCATGGTCACGCTTGTGCGCGACAGGCTCCTTGCCTGCCGCACCGCCGAGGACGTCAAGGGGGTCTATTCGGCCGTCCAGCAGGCCGTCGGCGGCGACTTCCGCGCGACCGCGGAAACCCGCATGGGCTACATGAGCGTCTTCAAGGGCAGGGAATGCCCCTTCGCGCTGCGCTGGGGCGACCTCGGCAAGGCGCGCAAGATGGTCGCGGAAGGCTTCCCCGAAAGCCAGCCCGCGTGGCGAAAGGGCGTGACAGTCAGGCATGTTCCCGACCAAGACGGCGGCAGCTTCTGGGTGGCCCGCAACGGCCGCATCCTGAAGGACGGGTTCGAGACCGAGGAGGCTGCCTGGAAATGGGCCGAGGAATCCTGGTCGTCGCGGCCGAAGCAGGCGCAGGGCGACGGCAAGGCCGAACCCAAGCGTCCCCACCTCGACGCAGTTGCCCGCAACGGGATGTCCTTCTCGCTCGGCGGGCGCGACGTCTCGCCGGAGGATTTCATCGAAACGTTCGGCTTCCGCGGGGTCCAGTTCGGCAACTGGCTGCCCGACGACGAGCGGCAGCGCGTCCTGAACATGGGCTACGAGGCCCTGATGGACCTGGCGGAGGTGCTGGGATGGGAGCCGAAGGCGCTGAGCCTTGGCGGCGACCTCGCCGTCGCCTTCGGCGCGCGTGGCAAGGGCGGCAAGGCGGCCGCGCACTACGAGCCGGGACAGCGCGTGGTGAACATGACGCGCATGTCCGGAGCCGGGACGCTCGCCCACGAGTTCGCCCACGCGCTCGACCACTGGGCTGGCCGCGGCACTCCCCTGCCCTGCAAGGTCCCGTCAGCGACGGGATGGCACGACCACCTTCCGGATCGCAAGGCCGCGCTCGCGCACAGGTCCGAGGCGACGCGCGAGGCGTGGGAGTCTGTCTGGAAGGCGATGACGCGGTCGCCGGTCGACAAGGAAGGCGCGCTCGACGTGCTGGACGAGCGGCTGGCAAGGCTCGAGGAGGCCGTGGCGGCCAACCGACATGGCATCGACCGACAGCTCGGCATGGAGGAGCGCCTACGGAACGGGAGCTACCTCCGCAAGGCCCTGAAATGGGAGGCCGACCGCCTGCGCGAGATCGAGGCGCTAAAGGCGAGGATGGACCAGGTCGCCGCCTCCGAACGTGCCGACCACGGCGAGACGGCCAGCTTCTACCTGAAGGAGGCCGCCAAGCTGTCCGGAGGCTCGGATTACTGGCGCAGGCCCACCGAGCTGTTCGCGCGCGCCTTCGAGGCATGGGTGGAGGACGAGGTCGCGGCCCGGGGAGGACGTTCGCAGTATCTCGTCCACGGCGCAGCCGAAGGCCTGTTCGCCGGCGACGAGTTCAAGGGCGATCCCTATCCCTCGGGCAAGGAGAGGCAGCGCATCGGAGCCGCCATGGCCGCGCTCGCCCTTTCCATGAAGCCCGAAGCCGAACTCGAGATGGAGCGCGAGGCCTCCCCCGCGCCCTGACCGGACGTCAGGCCGCCGCCTTCGCGCCCTCGCCCACCAGTTCCCGGACCTCGGGACCGTCGAGGGTCTTCCGCTCGAGAAGCGCTCCGGCCAATCGGTCGAGGGTTTCCCTGTTGGTCTGCAACAGGTCCTTCGCACGCGCGTAGGCCGCCTCGATGATCCTGCGGACCTCGTCGTCCGCTACGGCAGGAACCTTGCCGTCCTCGTCGACCGTTCGGACCATGCCGAGCCTGTCGCTCATGCCCCACTCCGACACCATCCGGCGGGCGATCTTGGTGGCCTGCTCGATGTCGGAGGCGGCTCCCGTGGTCACGCTCTCGGGTCCGAACACGATCTCCTCGGCGGCCCTTCCGGCCATCATCACGTCGAGGTCGGCCAGCAGCTTGTATTTCGGGACGGAGATCCGGTCGCGCTCGGGAAGGCGCATGACCAGCCCCAGCGACCTTCCGCGGGGAATGATCGTGGCCTGGTGGACCGGATCGGACCCCTTGGTAAGGCACGCCGCAACGGCATGGCCCGCCTCGTGGACGGCGATGAGGCGCATCTCGTTGTCGTCGAGGATCATCGACTGGCGCTGCAGGCCCATCAGGACCTTGTCGCGCGCCTCCTCGAAGTCCGCCGCAGTGATCTCGGTGCGGCGGGCGCGGGCGGCGAGGATGGCCGCCTCGTTGACGATGTTCTCGAGGTCGGCTCCGGAGAAGCCTGGCGTGCCGCGGGCGACGACCGCGAGGTCGACGTCCTTGGCGATCGGCTTGCCCCTCACGTGCACCTCGAGGATCTCCCTCCTGCCGTCCATGTCGGAATGGCTGACGTGGACATGGCGGTCGAAGCGGCCGGGCCTGAGCAGCGCCGGATCGAGCACGTCGATGCGGTTGGTCGCGCCGATGACGACGATGCCGTCCCGCGGCTTGAAGCCGTTCATCTCGGTGAGGAGCTGGTTGAGCGTCGTGTCCTGCTCGCGCGACACGTCGGACGAGCTACCGCCGCGCCGCCGCGCCACGCTGTCGATCTCGTCGATGAAGATGATGCACGGGGCGTTCTTGCGCGCCTTGCGGAACAGCTGCTCCACCCGGTTGCGGCCGACGCCGACGAACATCGCGGAAAAGTCGCTGCCCGTGACGGGAATGAAGCTCACGCCCGCCTCTCCCGCCAGCGCCTTGGCCAGCAGGGTCTTGCCCGTGCCGGGAGGGCCGACCATCAGGACTCCCCGCGGCGGCTTCGCGCCCGTCGCCTCGTAGGCTTCCGGGTTCTTGAGGAATTCCTTGATCTCCTCGAGTTCGAACTTGGTCTCGGCGTGCCCGGCAACGTCCGCGAAGCGCACCTTGGAGTCCTTCGCGACCGCCGGCCATCCGGCGACCGTCGTCCCTCGCAGGTTCATGAATACGAACGTCCCGATCAGCACCAGGAAGCCCACGAGGACGATGCTGACGACGACCTGCATGGCGGCCTGCGCCCATTCGCCAGCCGAGCGGCTGCCCGGGTCGGGGAACCTGACGTCGACTCCCGCTTCCGCGAGGTCCCTGGGGAAGTTGCTGGTGTAGAGCCACTTGTCGTGGTGGAGGACATACTTCTGCCCGTCGGGGCCTTCCGCCTCGACATTGGTGGGCGTTATCAAGGCGGACTTGACGCCTCCTTCCGCGACCATCTTGAGGAATTCACTGTAGTGGACGGTCTGCACTTCATCGGCCGTCTGGGACGACGGCTGCTGCGCGATCAGCCAGGCCGTCCACGCGCCGCCTGAAAAGGCGATGGCGAAGGCGAGGAAGATGGCCGCGATGTTGATCCTGGGTCCGGCGTTCCTTACGGCCGCGAGCACCTTCCTGACGAATTCCATTGCCGCCGCCTTCTCCGGTTCGATCCTACAGTTAATGAATCCTTCAGAGGAAGCCTCGTCAAGGATTCGACAAACATGACTGCCTGTCATGATAGGCCCTGTCGAGGCCACGTGATAGCTTGTCCTCGAACGGACACGAGGAGGAGGCATTCCCGATGCTGCTGGTCACCCACAGCGGAACGTTCCATGCCGACGAAGCCATGGCCCACGCCATGCTGTCGCGCGTGTTTCCCGGTTCGCAGCTCGTGCGGACGCGCGACCCCGCCATCATCGGGGAGGCCGCGCCGGGGACGCACGTGGTGTTCGACGTGGGCATGGCCTACGATCACGGAAGGCGTTTCTACGACCACCACATGAAGGACGGCCCGAAGCGCGAGGACGGCACGCCCTACAGTTCCGTGGGCCTCGTCTGGAAGCATTACGGGGCCGCGTGCCTCGACGCGATCGCCGGCCCATTGGATCCCGACGAGAGGGAAAGGGTATGGAAGGCGGTCGACCGGGGCCTCGTGCGCTCGATCGACATGCTCGACAACGGCGTGGGGACGGCCACCCCCTCTGACTTCGCGGCGGCGATCGACGACTTCAACCCGGCATGGGACGACCCGGAAGCGGATGCGGACACAGCCTTCCTCGAGGCTTCCCGCTTCGCAGGAAAGGTTCTTGTCCGGCGCGTCCTGAAGGCTGCGGCTGCTGAACGCGCCTACTCGGCGGTCGCGAGGGCTGCGCGCAAGGCCGCCGACCCGAGGGTCGTCGTCCTGCCGCGCTCCATGCCGTGGGAGAAGGCCATCTACGACGAAGGCTTCGGGGAAGCCCTCTACGTCGTCTATCCGCGCGACGGCATGTGGTACTGCTCGGCGGTCCCCCCCGAGCGCGGCTCGTTCTCGCAGCGCAAGCCGCTTCCGGCCGAATGGGGAGGCCTGCGCGACGCGGATCTCGCCGCCGTGTCGGGCGTACGCGACGCGGTGTTCTGCCACCCCGCACTGTTCGTCTGCGGGGCGGGATCGGCGGAAGGCATCATGGCCATGGCGACGGCCTCGGCCAACGCGCCGGAGCCGGAGGCCGCCGTCAGGCCTTAGGGGCAGCCCTCTCGGCGTCCCATTCGCTGACGACGTCCTTGCCGTACATGGACCAGAAGTCGGCGAGGTGCGTGTTGCCCCTCTCGGCGAGGATGTCCTCGAGCTTGTTGTCCGGATGAAGCAGCACGGCCTCGCAAAGGTCGTTCACCTCCTCGCCGGACATGTCCTCCAGCCTCTCGGCGAACTCCTCGTCGTCCCCCAGAATCGGCCGGACGTCCTCGATGTTCCACGCCGAGACGACGAGGCCGCGCGAGCGGAGCTCCTTTATCAGATCGTCCGTGGTCGCGGCCTCGAGGTTCACCGCCGCGCCGACGTTCTCCTGTTCAGTCATCCGTATTCTCCCTGTGCTGCGAAGCGACGTTATCGCGGACATAAGCAGGGGACCAAAGGCCTTCAGCAAGAGGCCCTTGGAGAGGACAAAACATGAACATTGGCTGGTTGTCAGCCGCGGCTCAGTTCGGCGACGAGTTCCTCGATGATGCCCTCCTGAGCTTCATCGTCGCTCTTGGCCCCGTGCTCCATCGCGATGACGATGCGCCGCTCGATCTCGGCCTTGGCGGAACCGTTCGGGAAGCGCTGTGCAAGCCGCCTGCGGGCCTCGACTGGCCCGAGAATCTCGTAGAGGCGAGTCCTGAGCGCGGCGTCCTCCGCCGTGGTCGAGAACGCCCAGACCTCGGTCGGGCCGAGCGTGTTGAAGAGCAGGTGCTCGTGCTTTCCCTCCTTCAGCTCGAGGACAGCGAGGAACGGTGCGCCGCCCTTGCCCGGGCCGCGCAGCTGGTGCTTCACGATGTTCAGTGCCGTCTGGGAGAGGCCGAACATCTGCCCCGCCTCCGTGGCGGCCCGCTCGTTGCCTACGCCGAGGATCCAGATGCCGCTGGCCATGTCGACCATGTCGCTGTCGAAGTCCTGCAGGAGCTGCGAGGCAAGGCAGATGTGAACGCCCCACTTTCGGCCCTCGCGCATGTCGACGAGCACCTGGTCGCGGACGGCCTGTGCCTTGGAGGTGCGGTGGAACTCGTCGTAGACGAGACGCTTCGGGGTCTCGCGGATGCGCCGGATGCGCGGGATGTGATAGGAGCGATAGTCCTCCGGAATCTTCTCGACGATCTCCTTGTTGAGGTAGAAGTCGCGCGCCAGGACGAAGCGGGCGAGCATGTACATGAGCGCCGTCTGCTTGTCGGCCGGCCCGCCGCCCTTCGGCGCGACCTCATCGAGGTCGAGGGCGACGACGCGCGCGTCGCCGATGTCGAAGGCCGTCGGACGCTGCAGGATGGCATGCTCGCGGATCGCCGACGAGATCATGCGGGCGCAGACGTCGACCACCTTCTCGCCCGTCTCGATGCGCGCCTCGCCGTGGACGTCCATCACCTGCTCGTCGCGGAGCACGGTCATGAGGTTCTCGAGGCGGGGAACCGCATGCCGCTGCGCAAGGATAGCGTGGTGGATGTCGCCGCGCCTGAAAAGCTCGTCGGTGATGTCCCACCAGCAGGTGATGCCCGGCTTGATCTCGATGTTGTGCTCGCGGATGCGGCGGTCGACGGCGCGCGAGACGCCGGGGTTGTACTTGTTCGGCACGCCCTTGCGGTGCCGGTCGTCAAGCTTCTCGTAGACCGCGTCGATGGCCGCGCCGATGATGCCCGTCAGGCCTGCCGGAGGCTTGTCGGCGCCGACTTCGGTCCCCAGCGTCGTCAGGAAGTTCACGAGGAACGCCCTCTCGAGCGGCAGGGGCTGGCGGCATCCAAGCTGCGTGTCGAACGGGTTGATGGCGTGCTCCACGTCCATGCGGAGGCGGTGGTAGGCGACCTCGTGCTGGCGGGAGGGAGGAAGCGCCTCCTTCAGGAGCGAGATGAGTCCCGAAGAGGACGGACCCACGTCGATGATGGCGATGCGCGGCAGCTGGGCGCCGCCCGTGCCCGTGGTCGAGGCCGGCGACATGCAGAGCGCGAGGTTGGTGGTGTTCATCAGGACCGACTTGCCCTTGCCGGGAGGCGCGAAGATCAGGTCGATGAAGGTGTCCTGCAGCGTGGAGCCGGGCTGGTAGGGCCACGGCCTGCCGTCGGGAGTCCGGAAGAGCACCGAGCCCGCGCGCCAAGGCGACGCGTCGCGGTTCCACGGGAGCATGGTGATCACGTCGGGCAGCGGCACCGCCCCGGCGGGCGCCGTCGAGGCGACGTCGAGGCCGACCGCGCTCGACAGGACGCAGGCCAGCGGGTCTCCGACGAGCGGGGTCACGTTGCAGTAGCCCCAGCTCTCGACGGCGCGCTGGAGGCGCGATGCCCGCTCCTCGATGAGCTTGATGCCGCCTTCGTCAACGGGCGACCAAGTGGCGAAGGAAACGCGGAAACGCGTGACCGTCGTTCCCTTCTGCCGTTCCTCGTCAAGCGCCTTGATCGCCTCGCGGACCTGGCGGTTGTCGCTGTTCGTCAGCTGGAAGATCGAGGCGAGGAACGACTTGATGTTCAGGTTCTTCAGGCCCTCGCCCTCGATAAGGAAGGACACGCGCCACGGGAACTCGTCCATCTCGATCATTCGGTGGAGGAGGTGCGAGAAGGCGAGCGTCTCCTGCGGGCCGATGGCCATGTCCATCCCGGCGAAGTAGCGCGCGCCGACCCGCACGATGCGCGGGTTGATGCGCTCGGCCTCGCGGTCGAAGATCTGGTCCTCGATGCGCGGCCACAGGAGGTGGGAGGCGTCGTAATCGTTGATCTCCGGCACCCGCTCGCGCAGCCGGTCGCCGGGAAGCGTCGCGCGCCAGTCAGCCCCGATGAGGTCCGGATAGACGCTCCACTTCATGGCCTTGATGGCTTCGTGCACGTTGAGGGCCTCGGCGCGGATGTGGATTCCCTTGAGGTCGGTGAGGAAGCTGGACACCAGGCCCTTGTGGCGGTCCTTGAGGGCGCGCACTACGCGGAAGGGGTCCTGCGCGTCGCCCATGGACGGAACGGCCTTGGGCGGCATCATCTCGGCCCTGGCCGCTTCCAGCTCGCGCTTGGTCAGCGCGCTAAGGCGCGTCCACAGCACGATGTAGAAGCCTTCCCAGGTCACGAAGTTCGGAAGGTTCCTCTCCCGTTCCTGGAAAAGGTCGTCGAGCTCGAGGTCGAGGCGTTTCGCCACGCCGCGGGGAGTCTTCATCATGTCCTTGACCAGCTGGACCGAGAGGTCCGGGTCGCGGGCGAACCAAATCTGGATGGCATGGCCGTCGGCCGCCAGGTAGGGCGACATGCGCATGTTCATGTTCTCGACGATGCTCTCCAGCTCGTCGGATCCCAGAACCTGCTTGATGCCGTCGACTCGGATTACGGTCGCCAGCGAACCGTCCTTGGCGACCAGGAGGTCCTCGCCGTCGGAGGTCTCGAGGAAACAGAACGAGGACATGTGGCGCTTCGTGCTTGCGCCGAAGGCGCTCATGGCCGAAGAGATGAAGCTCGTGAGCGACATATTCTTTCCCGTCGAGGATTCAGAGGCCCGGATGGCCATGATCCATCCTCGCGTCCACGGAAAGGATGGTCAAGGACTCGGACGCATCGCGGCGTGACCGAATCCTTTCCCTACGGCCTCGGTGCAGGAGCCTGCTCCTCCTCCTCGCCCTGCGGGCGCGCTACGGGCGGACGGGGAAGCCTGAACCTCGGCGTGACGGAGGGCTGCGCTGCCGTCCGGGACGGCGCTTCCCTGGCCTCTCCAGCCCGGACCGGGGCCGGCGGCGACACCCTCAGCGGCCTTGCCGCCGGAGGCCGCGCGGCCGGGGGGCTTGCCAGGGCGGCGCGCTCGGCCGGTATCTGCCCGAGCGTGATCTCGAGGAACCGCTTCAGCCTCGTTCGCCTCTGGCCGGAATCCGTTCGGCGCACGGCCGCCGAGAGCACCTCAGGCTCGCCCACGAGGATCAGGAAGTCCTTGGCGCGCGTCCATTCGGTGTAGACGAGCGTCCTGTCGAGCATGCCGGAATGGTCCGAGCTGACCGGCATGATCACGCACGGATACTGGCTGCCCTGGGACTTGTGGCCAGTGATGGCGTAGGCCAGCGTCAGGTCGCGGCAGCGTGACAGGGGGAACGCGACGACCTGCCCGGAATCGAAGCGGACCCGGACCTTCTTCTCCTTGCGCGGCCCAGACGAGTCTACGAACGCCTCGACGATCGTGCCCACGTCGCCGTTCATGACGTCGTTGTCGTAGTCGTTGCGGGTCAGCATCACCCGGTCGCCGACGCGCGGAAGCGGCACGCGCCTGTTCTCTCCCGGAGCGTGGACGAGTCCCTCGATCGCCTGCCCGGTCGGGTTGAGCGCCTTCGACAGGGCTTCGTTGATCTCCCACGTGCCGGCCGTCCCGCTGCGCTGCGGGCAGAGCACGGCGACGTCCTTCATGGAGTCGAGCCTGAGGCTCTTCGGGATGAGCTTGGTCATGAGATGGACGATGCGCTCGGTGATCGCCCCTCCCCTGAGGTCGTACATCATCACGCCGCCCCGCATGACGTTGTCGAGCCTCTCGGCCTCGAACGTTCCTTCCCGGATGCCCGCCGCCCCTTCCGCGATGACCTTCGACTTCGTGCGATAGACCGCCAGAAGTTCCGCGCAGGGGACGCGGTTCCCGTTCGGGGCGCAGGCGGCGATCATGTCGCCCAGCACATAGCCTGGCCCGACGCTGGGAAGCTGGTTGCGGTCGCCGACGAATAGGATGCGTCCGTCCTTCGGGAGGGCGTCTAGGAGGGCGGCGGCCACCTCCACGTCCAGCATGGACGCCTCGTCGACGACGACGAAGCACCCCGCCGGAAGCGGGTTGGAGCGGTTTTTCATGAACCGCGCGCCGCCGCCCTCTCCCGTCGCACCGAGCGCCTTGTGGACCGTCATGGCGGGCCTTCCGGTCGTCTCCTCGAGACGGCGCGCGGCCTTGCCCGTAGGGGCCATGAGGATGACCGGTCCCTTCGCCGTCTCAGCCGCTATCTCGGCGATGGCCTCGGTCACCGTGGACTTGCCCGTGCCGGGGCCGCCCGTGAGGACTGACACGCATTCGCGCGCCGCCATCAGCACCGCCCCGCGCTGGATGTCGTCGAAGCGGGAATACTTCTCCTTCGCCAGCACCTGGGCGGAGACCCGGTCTATGTGCGCCTTTGGTTCGTCCCGGCCGCGCGCCACCAGCTGGGCGAGGGCTACCGAAAGCCGCCTCTCGCAGTCATGGAGGTGCTTCTTCTGGGCGACGGCGGTCCCGTCCTCCCGGTCGAAGACCAGCGAGCCGCCTCCGCCCGCGGCGATGAGGCCGCGCACGGACGAAAGGTCTACGCCGTTCTTCTCGAGGCCGTCCTTCATCGCCGTCAGCGGCGTGTAGGTGTGGCCCGAGCCGTCCTCGCCGGCGATGACGTCCGAAACGGCGGCTCCCACGCGGCGCACGTCGTCGCGTGCGATCCCCATCTTGCATCCGAGCTTGTCCGCCTCAGCGAAGCCGACCTGCGGGATCTGGGCCAGTTCGTAGGGGTTCCTTTCGATGACCGACATCGTCGCGTCGCGGTGGGTCCTGAGGACCGCGCGGACAGCCTCCGGGGCCATGCCGGAGCCTTCGAGCACGCGCACGGCCTTGCGCCCGGAAATCCTGCGGGCCCAGTCGCGAAAGATGTCGGCCGCGAAGCGCCCGGGGTCTGCGGACATCTCGAGCAGGAGCTTGGCGTCGGACTCGGCCTTGAGCGCGGCCTTGTCCCCGTGGCGGGCCAGGAACGCGTCGATGCGGTCCGGGGTCACGCCGTGGTCTGCCGCGCTGAAGGTCCGGGAGAACAGGTGGCGGGCGCCGGCCTTCGTAGCCGGGAGGTCGGGATGTATGGCGACGGCGCGGAAGAGCATTTCGCCGCGGCCTCGGAAAAAGTTCTCGCGCCACTCGCCCTCGGCGACGATCCACTCGTCGGGCTGCGTCATCGGGCTGAAGGGGCCGCCGACCTTGGCCTCCACGAGCTGTCCGCTGGATTCATAGCGCACGAGGGCGAGCCCGGAGTCGCTGCCCGACTTGCCCGGCGCCGATAGGAATCTGACGAACGCTCCCCGGATTGTTTCCATTCTGCTCTGCGAGGGTTACCCGTCCGCGGGGATGCGGACTGCCACCGACAATCCTTAACCCGCGGCGGCGCAAGGAACGCCGAGCGGTCAACAGATGGTCAGGCGTAGGGCAGGAAGCGCCAGAAGGCGGCGCAGCAGACCAACGAGATCGAGAGGGCCGGCCCCATGGGAACCCACTCCACGCCGCGCATGCGGGCGGGAAGGGCGTGGAGGACGAACGCCAGGCTCGCGCCGAGCAGGAAGGGAACCGCCCCGTCGAGCCCGAGCCAGCCGCCTGCGGCGGCCGCAAGCGCGACGTCGCCTCCCGCGCGGGTGTCGAGGCCCCTCGCCCACCCGACGGCAGCCAGCGACAGCCACATCGACCCGCAGCAGACGGCCGCGCCCGCGGCCCGCGTCCATGCGTCGGGCTCGAAGGGGGAAAGGAGGAGGCCAGCGAACAGAAGCGGCCAGGTCAGCTCCTCGGGAATGACGTGCTCCCTGACGTCGATCCACGAGGCGAGCAGGCAGGTCCAGCCGACGAGGACAAGGCTGGCCGCCTCCAGGCCCAGTCCTCCGGCCACGGCGGGAGCGGCCGCGGTGGCGGCCCCCGCAAGGAACTCGACGGCCGGATAGGCAGGGGAAACCTTCGCACCGCAGGAATGCCTCCCGCGCGCGGCGACCCAGCCGAGCACGGGAACGAGCGCCCATGCGGGAAGCCTCGCGCCGCAGCCGTCGCAACGCGACGGAGGACGCGACAGCGCGGCGAGGATGGACGCCCCCTCCGGAACCGAGCCGATCCTTGTCGCGGCCAGGCCAGCGAAGCTCGCAAAGGCCGCGCCAGCGAAGAATAGGGCGAACGTCACCGCGGCCAGCGCGAGGGTTTCGCCCGCCTCATAGGACTCGATAAGTACTTGAAGGGATTCCATGCGGCCCCGCCATTGGGTTGATGCATGGATTGTGGACGAATCCTTCAGTCACGCAAGCGCAGATGACCCGGTCAGGCCTTCTCGAGGCGCACGGGTTCCTCTTTCTGGGGCTCCGGCGACAGGCCGCGGCAGGCGGCAAGGGCGAAGCCGTTGAAGCAGAGCGCCCATTCGCGGAAAGACTCCAGGACATCCGAGAGCGGATCGGACGTCGCCAGCCACGAGGCCTTTTCCTTCTCGGGACGGCCGTTGAGCTTCGTCACGACCTCGCGTGCCTTGCGCTCGTAGCAGGCCTCCATGAGGGAGCAGAGGTTCCGCGCGAGCGTCTGGGTGAGGTTCCGCACGTCCCCTGACCCGGCTTCGGGAGCAAGCATCTCGGCAGCCCTGCGGCTGGCCTCCCGGACCACCTCGGCGACGATCGCCTGGAGCACCCGGCCC
>Ga0065721_10051415_pt1 | contig 14875 bp, 12 predicted proteins | sample Mesricmetagenome_FD_59108 | JGI IMG/M metagenome (GOLD analysis project Ga0065721, IMG submission 59108) | Mesophilic microbial community from rice straw/compost enrichment Sample: eDNA_1 v2 (version 2) | ecosystem: Engineered > Solid waste > Grass > Composting > Bioreactor | place: USA: Davis... | reverse complement strand
CCTCGCCCGGGGCGAGGCGGTCCGCCAGATCGTCATGTTCGAGTAGCCGCTACCTGATCCGCTTCTTCAGGAAGGGGACGAGCGTCTTGATGAAGTCGTTCTTCGCCGGGAGGGCGCTCAGCGGATCGATGTGGGCGTAGGTCGAGGAACGCACCACGCTCCTCACCCACTTCTTCGGCACCTTCGACTGTGCCGCCAACGCCTCGGTCGCGCGCTTGATCCTGCCGTTGCCGAGCTCGGCGTCGAACGAATACATGGGCAGCCGGACCCGTTTGCCCATGGTGGTCTTGATGCCGTAGACCTTCTGGGCGGGGGCCGGGATGCCGTTGTTGACGGCGCCGGCGTCGATGCTCAGCCGAAGCGGGTGGTACCAGGAGGTCCCGTCCATCCCGTCGATCTCGGTGAAGACCTGGGCGGCGCGCTGCGCGGTGCCGAGCTGCCCGTTGACCCAGCCCCGCGGGTCGCCGGAGGGGGCGAGGTCCCCGATGTGGCTCTGGACGAGCTTCAGGTTGTCGGGGCCCGTGTCCGCGTCCACCGCGTACGCGTACTGCGCGAGGTTGGTGGCCGGGACCGGCGGCTTGAGGCTCGCCGGCAGCAGCGGGAACTCATCCATGAGCGACCTCGTGTCCGGGTCCTTGAGGGCCACGGTCGAACCCATCGCGTTGAACACGCCGGCCGCCCACGGGAACGGTGGGACCAGCGTGATGAACGGGCTGGCGGACGGCTCGGCGAGCCCGTCGAGCTGCGCCCTGGCGGCATCCGCATCGGGCAGGTCCCCGGGCTCCCTGGCCCCGGCCCCATCGATGAACACGAGCCCCGCGAGATCCTTCGCGCCCGGCCGGCCGTTGAAGTTCCACGTGGCGTAGGCGGTCACGATGGATCCGCCCAGGGAGTGTCCGCCGAGCACCACCTTGCGTCCGCCCTTGCGCGCCCGCTTCACGACCCGCTTGATGTCCTGGACGGCGACCCGGAGGCCCCAGCGCTTCGCGAACTCGGTCTCCTCGGTCGTCTTCGGCTGGAAGTGCGGCTCGCCTTCGGGGTCGAGGATCCAGCCCAGGTAGTAGTGCAGCAGTTGCTCGTTGGTGGCCCTGCCCTTCAGGTACGCCTCGAGCTTCGAGTGATCCTCGAGCAGGTTCTCGCGCCGTTCGATCGACCACACCTGCCAACCCTTGAGGCGCTTCACGAGGGCGTTTCCGAGCGGCCGGAAGTTCGTGGCCCCGGCCGAGGTGCCGGGTTCCAACAGGAGGATTTTCTTCGCCTTCTTCGGCCCCTGCTTGACCACCTTCACCTTGTTGTATTTGGCGGGCGTCCCGGGCGCCGGGAATCCCTTCAACGTCATTACGTTGAGCTTGGCCGAAGCCCCGCCAACGGTGCACGCCCCCGCCGTGATCAACATCGCGGCCAGCGCGAGCGAAACCCTGCGAATCACCCTCATATGAAACTCTCCTCGTAGCGTTTCGATCCGTGAACGGATCCGTCCCTCGGTTCGATTCTACCCAGCAAAAGGGGCCCGCCGAAGCGGGCCCCTCCTCGCGCCTTGGTATCCGTGAACCTTGGTGATCAGGCCGCGGTGTAGGTCTTGTCCGCCGACTTCTTGACCTTGCCGGCCGCCACGGCCTTCTTCGCCAACCCGTTCGCGGCGCTGTTCTGGACCCCGATGCCGCGGGCGATGTCGGCGAGACGGGACCCTGGGTTCTCCTTCACGTAGGCGACGAACTGGGCCTCGCGCTCGCCCCGCCTGGCGCGCTTGCCGCCGCCGGTGGTCGTCGTGGCCTTCTCCGAGCCGAGGGCCTTCTGGATCCTGGCCTGCGCGTCCTTGATTGCCTTCTCCGCGTCGCGGGCCTCCTTGCGCGCCTGGGCCTTCTTGTCCTTGTACTCGGCCTTTACCTTGGCGGTCGCCTCCTTGGTGGCTTCCTTCACCGCCTCACGGACGGCGCGGCTCTCCTCGACCGAAAGTTGCTTCAACTTGGCCGCGGACTTCTCGAGCTGCTCGATCGCGTCTTCGATACTTGACACTTGCTGCCTCCTGAGTTTCTTTGCCTCTAACCCCACTCATTGGGAGACAAACTTGTTTGATACTTACGGTTCAAGAGACTAACCGATCGCATTGACACATATCGGAGAAGCGCCGTGAATGAACTCGGGGATACGTCGTCGGCATTCGATTCACATAGCGAAAAACGAACGTGCAACGGCCTGGGCGAGGCCCGGAAGCCGAGCGCGCCGGGTTGGTAGCGTCCATGTCCCCTCTCTCTTCTCGATCGTCCGATGGCAGGCTCCTTTCCCTCACCCCGCAACCCGCTCGCTCACGGTCGCGCCTTCTGGGCGATGGCCGCCATCGCCGTGACCTTCCCGGCGATCTCGGCCGTCCCGTCCCCCCTCTACGCGCTCTACCAGGACCGCTGGGGCTTCTCGTCCGCGACGCTCACGGAGGTCTTCGCGATCTACGTCGTGGCGCTGCTCGTCTCCCTGCTCGTGTTCGGCGCTCTCTCCGACCACGTCGGGCGTCGTCCGGTGCTGCTCGGAGCCATCTTCTTCGAGGCGGTCTCGCTCGTGGTGTTCCTGTCCGCCGGCGACGTGACCGCACTCGCCGTTGCCCGGGTCATCCAAGGCCTCGCCACGGGCGTGGCGCTCGCCACCTTGAGCGCGGTGATCGTCGATCTCCAGCCGGAGCACGCCCCGAAGCGGAGTGGCGTCGTCAACGGGGTGGCGCCCCTGGCGGGGCTCGCGTTCGGGGCCCTCGGCTGCGGCCTCCTGGTCCAGCTCGCGCCCTGGCCCACCTCCCTGGTCTTCATCATCCTGCTGGTCGCCCTGGCCTTCGCCGCGGTCGCCGTCTGGATCTCGCCCGAGACGTCGACGATGCGCCCGGGAGCGCGCGGCTCGCTGAAGCCGAAGGTGGGCCTGCCGCCGCACCTGCGAACCGACTTCTTCGCCCTCGTGCCGATCATGGTCGCGGGGTGGGCACTCGGCGGGCTCTACCTCTCGCTCGGCCCCTCGATCGCGGCCACCTTCATCGACACCGACAGCTACCTGACGGGTGCCCTGGTCGTAACCGCCCTCTGCGGCACGGGAGCGGTGACCGTCTACCTCCTGCGCGAGCGCGAGCCCGCCTCCGTGATCCGCATGGCCGCCGGCTGGCTTTTCGCCGGGATCGCCCTCTCCCTCGTCGGGCTCGAGTTCGACCTCGCGCCGCTCGCGCTGGCCGGGACCTTCGTCTCGGGCGTCGGCTTCGGCGCGTCCGCCCTGGGATCGTTCGGGGTGCTGGTCAACCTCGCCACCCCGGACGAGCGCGGAGAGCTCTTCGCGTTCGCGTACGTCCTGAGCTACCTGGCCTTCAGCCTCCCCGCCGTCGCCGGCGGGTTCGCCGCCGACCGCCTGGGCCTCCACGACACGGCGCTCATCTACGGCGCGGTCATCCTGGTCGTCACGGTGATCGCCTTCGTCGCGGCGGGAACCCGCCGGACCAGCGCGGCAACCACCTCCTGACCCCAAGTCCGCGAGATCGGAACATGGTCGCCATCGCCAAATTCTCCGATTTCGCCGCCCGTCCGCGGAGGCAGCACCCCCGGCAGGATTCGAACCTGCGACATCCGGCTTAGAAGGCCAGCGCTCTATCCAGCTGAGCTACGGGGGCGTGGGAGCCTGACGTTAGCCGGTCGGGACCGCGATCGGGCGGTAGGTCCGCCGGAGGGGGTTGGGTTGCCGGACGAGGGGCTAGTCCGAGGACTCGCCCGACTGGGCCTCCTGGACCAGTTCCTCCAGGCGGGCCTCCTTCTCCTCTTCCTCCTGATCCTGCAGGGCCTCCGTGCGGCCGGGATCGAGGTCGAGCTTGTCGAGGCGCTCGCAGCGGGCCGGGTCGAGCTTGCCCTTGATCTCGTAGACGTAGTCGGGCTGAGGGGTGATGTCGGGTTCCGCCACGACCTCCCTCACGGCGCGGTCGCCGGCGATCCAGGCCTTGACCGGGTAGCGGTAGTCGGCGTCGGGCGCGTCCTGGGTGTACTCGCTGACGATGATGTAGTCGTAGTCGCCCTCGTTCACCCGGTCGATGAACTCGGCGCAGTCGTCGAACAGGCGATAGGTGCCGTTCGGGCCCTCCTTGCCGATGTAGTCGACGTAGTTCGAGCGATCGACGCCGTAGAAGCCGTACTGGCCGAAGAAGATCTCGCCCGACCCCGCCAGGGCGATCCGCTTGTCCCTGAGGTTACGCGTGAACTCGAAGGCGTCCTGCGGGCCGCCCTCTTGGAGGAACAGGGTGGTCCGGGTGTAGTGCTTCTCGGCGTACCCGACCTCCTCGCCCCTTCCCCAGAGCGCGGCGACGAGGGCGATCGCGGCGACGCTGCCCACGATCAGGCCGCGCGAAACCTTCGCGTGGTCCCTGAGCCAGGTCAGCCCGACCGGGGCCCAGACGAGCACGAGGCAGGCGAAGACCGCGCCGAAGAAGAAGCTCGGGTACCACTTCGGCGAGGTGAGGACCGTGATGGCGAAGACGCCGGTGAGGAAGTACAGGACCTTGTGCGCCCTGCCCTCCGGTTCCCGGAGCTGGCGGATCAGTGGCAGGATCACCATCGCCAGCAGGAGCCCGGGAAGCAGGTACCGGGTGTTGGTGAAGAAGCCGCGCGGCTGGAACTCCTGGCCGGCGGCGGTGAGCGGGGTGAAGAGGTAGACGACGGCTGTGATCAGCGCGGACGCGGCGATGACCCGGACGATCTTGTTGCGGGACTTGATGACGAGCCAGATCGCGGCGGCCGCCAGCATGATCAGGATCAGCGGGAAGAGGACCCCGAAGGCATCGTCGAGGCGGGGGAAGAACCACCAGCGGTAGATGCCGGTGTCGCCGATGTAGTGGGCGACGGAGAAGCGGGGGCGCGGATCCAGCGGCATCTGGTCCGGCTGTGGCAGCTTGAGCGGCCCCCAGCCGACGGCCGGGACCGGGTTCCCGCCGGTGTAGACCATCGCCCGCACGTACCAGTACCCGCCGACCAGGAACATCGAGAGCCCGAGGCACAGGGTCGTCGTGAGTCGCCTTCCCCTCCCGCTGACCAGGATCATCCCGAGCACGATCACGCCGACCGGGGCCAGCATCGAGACCTTGATGGAGATCGCGATGCCGGCGGCGATGCCGGCCAGGATCAGCGGCCCCTTGTCGAGCAGGGGCGCGTTCGGGTCCGGGGCCTCCTCGACCGCGCCGGACTTCGGTGCGTGGCGCTGATGCCCGTTGATGAGGAAGGCGACGAAGGCGATCAGGAAGGCGAAGCAGACGATGTCGTTTCGCCCCTCCCCCGGCTGGGTCTCGATCATCACCCCCGAGGAGAGGAGGATCGCGCCGCCGACCAGGGTCGCGGGTCCGACCCCGTACGGGCGGCCGACGCACCAGCAGGCGAGCAGCGCCACCGCGAGCGGGAGCATGTTGAAGACCGGCGAGAGCCAGTCGCTCTGCATCACGCCCATGAGCGCGCCGTGCATAAGCTCCGAGCTCTGGGGGTAGAACCAGACGGCCAGCCTGAGCGCGTCGGTGAAGTGGAGCGGCAGGATCGAGTGCTCCTGGATGAACCTGGCCGAGGCGGGCATGTGGTACCAGGTGGTGTCGCCGCCGAACATGCCCTGGTCGAGGCTGAGCTGGGTCGGGAACGACCACTCCGCGACGACCCAGGAAGCCACGGCGACGGCGACCAGGAAGGCCCAGGTCGGGACCGAGGGGGCCTCGATCTGCTCGACGTCGCGGGGCGCGAACCTCCACCCGAGCGCCGCCCCGATCAGGGGGATCACGACGCAGGCCGCGGTGATCCAGCCGGGCCTGAGCAGGTCCAGGGAGCCGACGAGCTCGAGGGAGACGATCACCAGCGCGAAGCCGATCGTGAGCTCGGACAGGCGCGCGAGGGCCCCCGAGAACTCGGGCACTATCCATCGCCGGAGCCACCAGGACCCGTACCAGAGGGCGCCGAACATGACGGCGATCTGGAGCGTTCCGGCGACGTATGAGGCTAGGGACGGGGTCAACGCCGTCCTGTCAGCAGGATTACCACCGCGGCAATCCTAGTTGAGGGCAGGGCGGCGAGGACTCACCGCCCGGGGGTCAAGCCGGTCCGCCCGCCAGGGGGACCTGGCAGGCCACGCCGGTCCCCGCCAGGCCGCAGTAGCCGTTGGGCACCTTGTCCAGGTATTGCTGGTGCGGCCCCTCCGCGTAGTAGAAGGGCCCGGCCTCCTCGATCTCGGTGGTGATGCGGCCGAGGCCCCGCTTGTCGAGAGCCCGCTGGTACGCATCGCGGGCCATCTCGGCGATCTCCCGCTGTCGGTCGTCCACCGTGAAGATCGCCGATCGGTACTGGGTGCCGACGTCGTTGCCCTGCCGCATCCCCTGGGTCGGGTCGTGCTCGCTGAAGAAGACCTCGAGCAGCCTCTCGTACCCGATCTTCTCGGGGTCGAAGGCGACGAGGACCGACTCAGCGTGTCCCGTCCGGCCCGTGCACACCTCCTCGTAGGTCGGGTACGGCGTGAAGCCGTTCTGGTAGCCGACCGCCGTCGTGTACACCCCGTCGAGCCGCCAGAACAGCCGCTCGGCGCCCCAGAAGCATCCAAGGGCGAAGTACGCGACCTCGATCCCCTCCGGGAACGGCCCCGTGATCGGGGTGCCCAGGACCGTGTGCTTGTCCGGGACCGGGTAGGCGTAATCGTCTCGGCCCGGGAGCGCCTCTTCCGGGGCCGGCATCGTGGACTTCTCGCGACCGAAGAGCATGCGTCTGATGCTACTCCTGCCTGCCGGCCCGCCCCGCGGGTCCCGTCGCCGCAGCCTTTGACGAGCCTTCGGGCTGCCGGTAGTCTCGGCGCGGGAGATGAGGATCGGGAGAGCAAGCCGGGGATGGGCCCTCGTGGCGGGGCTGGTGGCGTCGAGCGCCCTGTGGGCGGCCGCGCCCGCGACGGCCGTGGAGACGGACCCCTCCGCCGCCGAACGGATCGCCGAGGTCGAGCCCGAGTTCATCTCGTTCGGGATCGACGCGTCTCAGATCACCGAACGGAACTCCGGCAACCCCTTCGAGTTCGACCGCCCCCGCCTGATGACCCTGGCCCGGGCCCTGGCGCCCGCGATCATCCGCTACAGCGGGACCAAGATCGAGACGACCTACTACGACGACACGGGCACCATGAGCCCCGGGGACGCGCCCGACGGGTACGAGTTCGTGCTCGCCCGCGACGAGTGGCTGGACGCGCTCCGGTTCGCGCGGGGGGCCGGCTTCGGGGTGATGGCCTCCACCAGCGCCGGCCCCGGCCCCCGCCGGCCGGACGGCACCTGGGACCCGGCCAACGCGACCTCGCTGCTCGCCCGGGCGAAGGCGGAGGGCTTCCCGCTCGCGGCGGTCCAGTTGGGCAACGAACCGAACATCACCTACTACGGGAGCGGTCTGCCGCCGACCTACACGGCGGCGGACTATGCCCGCGACGTCCGGGACTTCCTCGACGTGAAGGCAGCCCTCGCCCCCGACGCCGAGTTCGTGGGCCCGGGACCGTTCTTCACCACCGGGGCCGAGCGCCCGCTGTACGGCGGCCGCCTCGGGCCCGACGTCTCCGAGATCATGGCCGCGACCGGGTCCCGCTACGACGTCGTCTCCTACCATCAGTACCCCGCTTTCGGGGACTCCGCGAAGTGCCTGACGCTCACGCCCAGGCTCCCCGCCGACACCCTCGCGGCGTCCTTCCTCGACCTGCCCGCGGGCGCCCACGACTACATGGCGGAGCTCCGCGACGCGTACGCCCCCGGGCGATCGCTCTGGATCGACGAGTCGAGCAACACGGCCTGCGGCGGCATCGACGAGTACTCGGACCGTTTCGTCTCGACCTTCTACTACCTGAACTCGCTCGGCTATCTCGCCCGGGAGGGCGTCGGCGTGGTAACCCGGTGGACCCTCTCCGGCCCGCAGCCCTACGCGCTGATCGACGACGCGACCCTCACGCCCCGCCCCGACTACTGGGCCGCCCTCCTCTGGCGACGGACGATGGGCCGGCAGGTGCTCGCGCCGAAGGTCGGATCGCCCGACGAGCACCTGCGGGTGTACTCGCACTGCACGCCGAGCGGCGCGGACGTTCCGCCGGGCGCGGTCACGACGCTGCTCCTCAACACGAACCGGTCGGAGCCGGCGTCGGTCGACCTCGGGGCCTCGGCGGAGCGCCCGGCCCGGGCCTACGTGGTCACGGGCGATCCCGCCGGGACGACGGTCTCGCTGAACGGGACCGAGCTGGTGCTCGGCGACGGCGGGGAGCTCCCGCCGCTCGCCTCCCGAGAGCTGGCGGGGCCGGCCACGATCCCCCCGGCCTCCTACGCCTTCGTCGTCTCGCCCGCCGCCGACAACCGGGACTGCGGCGGCACCGTTCCCCCTCCCCCGAAGCGACCCCTGAAGGTGAGGCTGAAGGCTCCGGCGCAGAGCCTCCGGAAGGTCGCCGGGACCGGGAGGGTCAGGATCGGTTGCCGCCTGAACCTGAGGGGCCGGTGCCGCGTGACGATCGGGCTCGGGCGGGCGGCGGCCACGAAGATCGTGAAGCTGCCGGCGGGCAAGGCCCGGACGGTTCGCGTCCGGCTAGGAAAGCGGATCCGCAACCGGCTCCGCCGGGCCAGGCGGCCCGCGGCGATCCGTCTGAGGGTCGCGGCTCGGGGGACCTCCCCGGAAGCGATCTCGCCGAAGACGGTCCGCAAGCGGTTGAGGCTGCGGCGCTGAGCGAACCGGGGCGGGTCAGGACGACGGCGCGGGGATCTGGCTCGCCATCTGCGAGTAGCCGGCGGTGCTGGGATGAATCCCGGTGTCACCGCTGATCACCCAGGGCTGGCCGACCGCCGGTCCGGAGCAGAACGAGAGCGGGTGAGCGGCCTCGAGCTCGTCCTGCGTCGGGGTCGACTGGACGCTCGGTCCGTCGACCTCGTAGCCGAGGAACGAGCACGAGTACCTCGACGGGTAGAGGGGCTCCATGTCGATGCCGACGTTGAAGCGCGGCGGCGAGACCTGGGTGATGCGTTCCGCGGACACGTCCGCGGCCTCGGCTCCCACCACCTCGTTGAGGAGCTCGCCCATCATCTCCAACTGGGCCGCGCTGTAGGCGATCGCCGAGGACGGTACGGAGAGCGGGTATTCCATGACGACGATCCGGGAGGTCGTGTTCCGGGCCAGCTCGGTGAATACCGCGTTCATATTGCCGTCGAGGTCGACCGACTCGAACGCGTCCAGCACGCACTGGCGGAAGTCGCCGAAGAGATCCGACTCCAGGGCGCAGTCCATGTTGTCGACCCCGAACAGCACGCCCGACAGGAGCGGATTCGCCCCGAGCGTCATCAGTATGTAGTCCGGGTCCTGAGCCTCGATCGACTCGAGCGTCGCGTGAAACTGGCCGTTCGGCAGCCAATCGGTCGGGGCCGAGCCGGTCACGGCGTAGTTCTCGTAGTCGGTGATCCCGTACTCGTTGGCCCACTGGGCCGCCCACGAGATGTTCCGGGAGAGCCCGAAGTCGGGCAGGAAGTCGGGCTTGCTGCCCACGGAACTGCTCCGGTTGGTCGAGTTGGACGAGCAGGCGTCGTTGAGGAAGGTGTCGCCCGGCTTGCACCCGAAGAGCTGGCCGATCGTCATCTGCTTGCCGGTCTTCCCGAAATAACCGAAGCCGGCCGTGACCGAGTCGCCGAACGCGATCACCGACAGCTCCGCCGGGTCGGCGGCCACGACCCGCAGCTCGATCGTCTGGCGGGCGACGTCGCGGCTCCGAAACCGACCGACGAGAGTGACCCGGTCGGACCCCTGCACGCCCTTCGCGGGCCGGTACACGAGGCGACCAGCGGAAAGCGAAGCCCTGCCGCGGGTCGGCCGTACCGCGATCCGCCACCTCAGCGACCGACCGCAGGCGGGCAGGGCGATCGCCCTGGGGCCACGGTTCGGGTGGGCGACGATCCGGGGCAGGTTCTCGCACACGCCCGGAGCGGCCCGCCGCACGCGGGCCTGGGTCAGCCTCGGGCCCGGGACCGCCTCGGACGCCTGGCCGGCGAGCGGTCGATCGGTCCGGTATGCGACGGACACGCCTGCCTTCCCCCGGTTGCGCAGGATCGCCCGGGCAACCCGGGACGGCACCCTGATCCCGTGTCGGTAGAAGAACGACGATCGCTGGTCGCCGGGTCTCGGACCGCCCCCGTGCGCGTGGGCCTCCCAGTTCGCGGACCATGCCGATCCCGGCAGCCCGACCTTGACCCGGCCGCGCGTCTCCAGGCCGGACTGGTCGAGCGAGGGCCTGAGCGGCACGAGGAGCTTCCATTTCCCCGCCTCGCCGGCGAGCAGGACGCGGGCCGGCTTCTGCTTCGCGGCGTCGGCCGGGCCGGCGAAGGCGGCGGCCAGGACGCACGCGATCGACGCGGCCATCGCCGCCAGCGCCCCCGCCTTCGCCCCGGACCCTTCGTGGAGTGCTCCCCGCATCGTGCTAACCCTAACCCGCCTCCAGGCGGTTGGGAGCGGGCGCGGGGCTAGAATCCAGATCGTGGGGGCGAGGATCTTCGAGAACGGCGACGTCGGCATCACCTGGGTGATGGACGAACCGATGGGCCGGGCCTCCCACGCGCTCACCGACGGCGAGAAGGTGTGGCTGGTCGACCCGGTCGACGACGAGGCGGCGATCGAGCGGGCGGTCTCGCTCGGCGAGCCCGCCGTCGTCTTCCAGCTCCTCGACCGGCACAACCGCGACTGCGAAGAGGTCGCCAGGCGGCTCGGCGTCAAGCTGGTGGTGCTGCCCCTCGAGCTCAGAGGCACGCCCTTCGAGGCGATCGAGGTGGTCGAAAACCGGCTCTGGAAGGAGCGCGCCCTCTGGTGGAAGTCCGCCAAGGCCCTGGTCGTGGCGGAGGCCGTGGGCGCCTCGCGGATGTTCAACCCGGGCGAAGCCGGGATCGGGGTCCACATCGCGCTCAAGGTGACCCCGCCCCGCAAGCAGCTCGGGACCTACAACCCCGAGCACCTCTTGATGGGCCACGGCCCGCCGGTCAACGGAAAGAGGGCGACGCCCGCCCTGCGCGAGGCGCTGAACCGCTCCCGCCGGGACCTGCCCGCGTCCCTGCTCAAGATCCCGTTCGCGTTCCGCTAGGTCGCGTCGAGCGCCGACCGGGCCTCGGGCGGCCACGGCGTCGGCGTTCCGTCCTCGCCCACGTGGACCGTGACCAGCCTGCCGCTGGCACAGATCTCCCCGTCCCTGACGACCCGGAACGCGAACGTGACGGACGTGCGTCCCAGGCGCTCGACCGAGATCCCGACCTCGACCTCGTCCATGAAGTAGAGGGTCGAGCGGTAGTCCACCTCCAGGTGCGCCCTCGGCATCGAGGTGTAGATCTCGTCCAGCAGGCCGAGCCTCGCCAGCAACTCGACCTCCGCCGCCTCGAGCAGCCGGATCACCGTGCCGTAGTGGTAGCGGCCGGAGGAGTCGACGTCGGAGAACTCGATCCGCCGGCGAACCGAGGCGGCCGGCTCCGCGACCATCTCCCACGCTTCCGCCCCGCCGCTCGCCCGCTCGTTCATCGCGCCCGAGTCTAGAGGGGGCGCCACCCCGCCGCTACCTCCTCTTGATGCGGAACTTCCGCACGGCCGGGATCGGGTCGGCGGTGCCCGTCTCGTCGATCGCGGCGACCCTGAACACGTGGCGGCCGGGCTGCAGCTTCCGGTAGGTCTTGGGGTTCTTGCAGTTGCGGAAGGGGCGCCGGTCGAGCCTGCAGCGGAAGGTCGACTCGGGCTTGCTCGAGACGAAGCGGAAGGTGGCGCTGCGCTTCCGCTTCTTGATCTTCGCCCTCCTGATCCTCGTGTCCGGCGGCGGCACCGGGACGGGATCGAGCGACTCGGAGGTCAGCACCCTGAACGCCCGCTCCGCCATCTCGGACTCCCCGAGCCGGTTGGGATGCACGATCACCGGGTTGCTGCCCAGCAGGACCGGCTCGATCCAACGGGTATCGGCCGGCTGGCAGGCGTCGTGGCCGTTCGAGACCGAGTTCATGTTCACGTACACCGCACCGGTGGCCTCGGCGGCGCGCCGCACCGCGTCGTTGAGGGTGCGCTGGAGGGAGCGGAGGTACGGCACGTCGCCCGCGGCGACCGGCATCTGCGGATAGCAGCCGCCCCGCTCGGGCATGATCCAGGGATAGCCGAGGATCGCCACGGTGGCCGACGGCGCCTTCTCGCGCACCGCGCCGAGCGCCCTGACCAGGGACGGGTAGGTGGTGTCGCGGATCGTCTCCTCGAACGAACCCCCGAACTGGTCGCGGCAGGGGCTGCCCTGCCCCAGGGACACGAGCCCCGTGACGCCGCAGCTCAGGATCGCGCCGATGAACACGTTGCTGTCGTTGCCGCCGATCGTCATCGTGACCAGGTCGGTGCCGGCGTTGACCGCGTCCAGCTGGGGCGGGATCCCGGGGTACTGGGACCCGAAGAAGTCGTCGGTGTCGGCGGCCCCGCACGAGACGTCGGTGAGCTTCGCCCCGAGCTTGCGCGCCAGGACGTGCGGATAGTTCAGGCTCGACCGCAGGCAGAGGAGCGGCGCCTCGGGATCGGGCGGCAGCACGCCCGACGCGGCGCTGTACGAGTCGCCCAGCGCCACGTACTTCTGCGGTGCCGCCTTCGCGACCGACGCCGACGCCAGCATCGCCAGGGCTGCCAAGGTCACGACCACGATTCGATCCTTCAAAGCTTTCCTCCACTCGCCGTCGGGGAACGTCGTTCCCGGTGTGGCACAGCTACCCCCAGACCCGCGGCACCAATCAGGCGCTTCGCCCGCGACCTCGATCCGAGAAACCCCCTGATCGGGGGGATGCCTCCCGGTAACGCGGGGACGCGCACGGAGTACGCTCGGTATCGAGGCAGTGGGAACCAACGGACAGGCAGGAGAGATCGACGTGCTCGTCGGCCTCATCGCGGGCGTCGAGGACCCGGAATCGGCGGGCAAGCTCACCGACCGGATCTGCGAGGCGGTGTGCCGGATGACCAGCCTCACGCGCGCCGCGATGTTCCTGCACGACCCGACCCTCGGCGTCTCGCGGCCCGTCGGGTCCCACGGCGTCGACCAGGAGATGATCGCTTCGGTCGCCGCGACGCTGGACGAGATGCCGGTCGCCCAGCGGGTTCTGGTCGAGGACCGGGTCGTCGAGGTGTCCCAGAACCTCGAGTTCGAGCTTCCCGCCCGCTACGCCGGCCTCGCCGGGATCACCACGATCACCTGCGCGCCGGTCGCCGCGGGCGGCAACTGGTTCGGGGTCATCGTCGCGGACCGCGGCGGCCAGGACTACTCGCTCTCGGAGGAGGACCACCAGCGGGTCCACACCCTCGGGCGGCTCGCGGCGGTGGCCGCCACCGTGGAGCGGTCGACCCTGGCTCGGGAGCGGGCCCAGAGCCTCGACAGCCGCATCGAGTTGATCCGCGAGATCCACGACCAGGTCGTCCAGCGGCTGTTCGGGCTGTCGCTCGCGCTCGGTTCGGAGGAACCACTCACCGAGGCGGAAAGGCGGCGCTGCGGCGACGAGATCTCCGCCGTCCTCGAGCAGCTCCGCTCGGCCCTCGGGCGCCCCATCGCGCCGCGGGAGAGCCTGCAGTCGCGCCCGTTCCGGGAGCTCGCGGACTGGTTCGCCCAGTCCGACACCGTCTCGCTCGAGTGGCAGGACGGGCTCGAGACGCCCGCCCACCTGGATTCGCTCTCGAAGTCGGCCCTGACCGAGGGCATGCGGAACGCGGAGCGGCACTCCGACGGCGGGTCGGTCTCGATCCGGGTCGCGAGCGAGGAGGAGACGTTCGTGCTCGAGGTCGAGAACGACCGGGTGGCCGCGGACCGGCGTCGCGGCGGGGGCCTCGGGCTGAGGCTCCTGACCCTCGAGGCGCTGGAGCACGACGCGCTGGTCGAGTTCGGCCCGGTGGAGGAGGACCGGTGGCGGTTCCGGATGCTCGCCCCGGCCAACGCATGAGCCCCGCGTCACCGCTGCGGGTGATGGTCGTCGACGACCACGACGTCGTGCACTGGGGCTTCCGGCTCCTGCTCGACCGCCAGAGCTGGGTCGAGAGCTGCGACGGCGCCTCCGGGCTGGCCGAGGCGGTGGAGCTGGCCGCCCGCCTGCGGCCCGACGTGGCCCTGATCGACCTGATGCTCGGTCCGGACTCGGGCGCGGAGGCCTGCTCCGAGATCCGCCGGGTCTCGCCCTCGACCAAGGTCCTCCTGATCTCCGGCGCCGGCCGGATCTCGCCCCCGGTCGCCCGTGCCGCCGGCGCGTCCGGGTTCATCTCCAAGGACTGGGGCGCGGCCGACGTCGTGAAGGCGGTGCGGATGGTCGCGCTCGGCTCCGAGGTCTTTGCCGAAGAGGGCCCGGGCGAGTCCGTCGGGCTCTCCGAGCGCGAGCGGGAGGTGCTGGGGCTGATCGCCACCGGCGCCACCAACCGCGAGATCGCCGGGAGCCTCTACCTCTCCCCACACACGGTCAAGGAGTACACCAGCTCCATCTACCGAAAGCTCGGGGTCAGGAACCGGGCCGAGGCGGTCCGCAGCGCCCAGGGCCTCGGCCTGCTCGGCTGATCCCCTCCCCGGTGGGGAGGTCCCCACCCATCCGGGGGGTGTTCGCCGAAGAACCCGTGACAGCGGGGCCGCGCCGGAGAAGTATCCGGCGCATGACGACGACCGACGACCTCAGCCACACCGCACTCGTCTTCCCCGGGCAGGGCAGCCAACGGGCGGAGATGCGTGAGCTCGTGATGGAGCGCTGCCCCCACCTGATCGAACTGGCGACGGCCGAGGTCGGCTGCGATCCCTTCGATCGCGTGGGCGACGGCACCGCCTTCCAGCAGCCCGCCCTGTACTCCGCCGCCATCGCCGGGTGGATGGCCGCCGGCGCGCCCGAGGCGGG
>Ga0065721_10051416_pt1 | contig 14877 bp, 15 predicted proteins | sample Mesricmetagenome_FD_59108 | JGI IMG/M metagenome (GOLD analysis project Ga0065721, IMG submission 59108) | Mesophilic microbial community from rice straw/compost enrichment Sample: eDNA_1 v2 (version 2) | ecosystem: Engineered > Solid waste > Grass > Composting > Bioreactor | place: USA: Davis... | reverse complement strand
GGTCCGGAAGCGCTTGCCGGCGGGCCGGTCGGACGGTTGCGCGACGGCGACTGGATCGACATTCGGATCGATACGCATAGGTTGGAAGGCAGCATCGATATGGTAGGCTGCGGCGATCAACCGGAGGGTGCGGAAGCCGGTTCGGCTGTTCTGGCCGTTCGCAGTCCGCATCCCGGTATGGCCGAGGATCCGATGCTGCCGGACGACACCCGATTATGGGCGGCGCTGCAAGCCGTGAGCGGCGGTACGTGGAAAGGCTGCGTCTATGATACGGACCGCATCTTACGGGTGTTGGAGGCCGGCATGAACGCGCTTGCGAAGACGGGCGGTTAACGCTAGGGATATCGGAGATTACGACGAAAGGATAATGCGTTCTACAACTTTCGTATAATTATCGCTTTTCGCTGCGGGTGCTACATTAGTTAGGGGCTCCGTTAAAGTCCTCATGCTCGCTCGAATGGAGGATTTATACGAATGAATGGATGGGAAATCTTAGTCGTCGTTCACGTTCTATCTGCGTTAATCGGGATCGGACCTACGTACCTCGGTCATGTGTTCCTACGGCGAAACCAGAACGTCCAGCAATATCGCTCGTCGATCAGCTTCGTAGGCCGGATGGAGATGTTCCCGAAGATTGGAGGCACCATCGCGGTTCTGTCCGGTATCGGCCTCGCCCTGTCGGGGGATTACGGGACTTTCGCCCAAATCTGGATGTACGGCACGCTAGTCATCTACGTTCTGATCCAGATTACGATGATTGCGGGAATTGGGCCTGTTCTGAAGAAAATAGGCGCTTGGCTGTCCGATCCCGCGAATGAGCACGCGGCCGCTTTTCCGGCGGAGCAGCAGCAATGGGTTAATCGGGCTAGCGGGTTGTTGTACTTGGCATCCGGCCTCGGCCTTATCATCTTTATTCTCATGATCGTAAAGCCCGATTCGTTCTAAGATGGGACAGTCGAATAGGATTAGACGCGAACGAAGCGCCGGGGATGACGTTCCCGACGCTTTTTCGCTATGCCCAAGGTTGAAAAAGCCCTATACTCTTACTAAACAACGATCATTCACGAGTGCGGGCGGTGAACGCGATTTGACGATGATTTACGAGAACGATGGAACCGGGAAGACGGAACAGACCTTCGCGGAACGGGAGGATTACTATTTTGTCGGCCGGAACGCGGAACGGCAACGGTTGCGCGGCTATCTGGAGGGCCGGACGGAAGAACGCACGCTCTGGAGCATCAGCGGAATCGGAGGCGTGGGCAAGACGTCGCTACTCGCCGCGTTCCGCCGGGACGCCGAGCGTGCCGGAGCCTTATTCCTGCTCGTAGACAGCCGCGACATCCTGCATCGAGAGGACGAACTATGCCGCACCCTTCTTGCGCTGTTAGAAGTCGGGCCGGATCGTATACCCGCAAGCGGCAGCAGCGTATCCGCTTGGACGGAAGCTTGTATCGGAACGCTGCGCGACATCGCGAAGCAACGACGGGTTATTGTTGCATTCGATACGTTCGAGGAGTTCACCGATTTGGAAGGCTGGCTGCGTGAGAGGCTGTTCGCCCGGCTTGCTGACTGCGTTCTCTTCATGACGGCCGGACGCTTCCCGCTAGGCGGAACCTGGACCTCATCGCCTGCTTGGAGGGAACGTCTGCATTCGATTCATCTGAGCGCGCTGTCGCGCGAAGATGCGAAGGAGTATGCGCTGAGATGCGGTCTGCTGCAAGGGGAAGAAGCGGATCGCGTATGGCTTGCTTCCTTCGGACACCCTCTCGCGATGTCGCTGGCCACGGCGCACCGAGCTAGCATTGGAGCGAGCGCGGACGCCATGGGCAGCCTCTCTTGGCTCCATGAGCTGGCTGACGTCTGGTTGAAGGAGGCCGCTGACCCGAACCTCCGTCTCCTCGTCGAAGCGGCGTCGTTGCCCCGCAGGTTTAACGCAAGCATACTGGCTGCGGCCCTGAGTGTTCCCGAAATTCCGCCTGCTTCGTTCGATGAATTGATTCGAATCTCGTTCATCCGGAAGGCGGAGCAAGGCTGGGCGATGCACGATCTGATGCGAGAGGCGGTAGCTGCCTACCTTCGCGAACGAGAGCCGGACCGGTACCAGGCGTTGATTGCCAGGCTAGCACGCTATTATGCTGATCGGATTCTACAATATTCGGGAACGCGGAGTGTATCTCCCGAAGTCGGCGAGCTCTATCAATTCGTCGGTACGGAGACGATATCCGCCTTTAACCGGAACGCTAGAGCTCACTCGCTGTGGGAGCAAGTGAACAGCGAGACGGTGGTCGAGGCGGAACGATATATCAAGCAACGGTTCGCGGCGCCCGAACGAACGATATCGACGGTGGCGATCAAACCCGACAGCGGTCAAGAGGTTCGAGTGGCATTCTCCGACTCGATGCCGAAGGCAAGTCTGCAAGGACTGGATCCGCGGGAGTGGTACGAGATGGACCCGCGAAGCCTTCATGTGCTTCGGGATCATAATCGGGAGGTTATCGGTCTGGCCGCGATATTGCCGATTCATGCCGGGACGCTTGAATACATGAGCCGGGACCCGTTCAGCGCTCCGTACGTGACTAACCTGTCTGCGGCGGTGCGCCGATCCATGGAAGCTTCGCCCGACCTTCCGGCAGGCTGGTTCATTCGTGCCATCGACTATCTCGATTGGGCCGATCATCTCAGCTATACGGAAATTTTCTCTCTGATGTTCGGCTACCTGTGTTCAGGCAAGCTGCTGCTATGCTGTCCGCCGCCAATCGAGGTGTTCATACGTACGCACGAAGGAATGGGCTTCGAAGCGTCCGCAGGCTCGGAACACGAATGCTACGACGGGATACCTGCGCCTATGCTGGTGCTCGACACGCGCGGAGAACGATTAGCCCGGTTGCTGGAGCAGCTATTAAACCAGGCGGGCATCGCTTGGCAGCCTAAGGAGGAGCCCTCGGAGAGCAACGAGAAGGTAACGAACCTCCTATCCGCACGGGAGCGGGAGGTGGCGTTGCTGGCGGCAGACGGGCTGTCCAACGCCGATATCGCGGCTAAGCTGTACATCAGCGAAGCTACGGTGAAGAAGCATCTCTCGACGATCTTCGAGAAGCTCGGGCTTCAGCGTCGAAGCCAGCTGGCCGTGCGCATCGGTCGGCAATCATGAATGCTAGTGCAAAGACCCGCTCAGCCGAGCGGGTCTTTACTATTAGGTGGAATTCTACGAAAGTCTACCGAACCTTCTCCTTTCGTAGAATGGGACGCCTCCTCGGCAGGTGATATAGTAAGTCACAATCAGAGGAAGAGGGAGTGGTTACGCATGGCAAGATACGATACGTCCATTGAGATCGATGCCCCCATTGAGCTCGTGTGGGCGCTCACGCAAAGCCCCGAGCGTAGACCGGAGTGGGACAGCCGGGTACAGCGGGTGGAGCTCCTCAACGCGGACACGCAACGGAAAGGTACGATTATGCGCACGCTCGGTCAATCATGGGGAAAGCCGTTTTACTTCGACCTGGAGACCGTTGTGTTCGAGCCTGGCCGCAAATGCGCCGTCATGTTGGTCGGTTCGAAGGGAATGCCCTTCGTGAAAGGCGGAGGAACTTGGAGGTACGAGGAGCTTGGCGCTTCGCGGTGCCGGTTCCAGGCTACGCAAAATTTCACCCCCAAAGACACCTGGCTCGGACGAATCGCCGACCGGTTATTGTACCAGCCCTATCTGGCACGAACGACGGAGCAAAGCATGCGCCTGTTGAAACAACTGGCCGAAGCCGACGCCAAGCAAGGACTTAGGGTAGGCGCGGAAGCCATGACATTGTAGTGACACATAAGATGACCCGCGTCACTGTCCGACATGACAATTCGGGTGGTTAAATGAGGACGAACTGTCAATGGATTCGTAGCGAGCTTGCTCGGAAACGGTAAAATACGCGGCAGCGGAGGTCGATTGAACATGGCTGGATTCGAACGTATCGCATTAGTCACCGGGGCGAATAAAGGCATTGGATATGAAATCGCCAGGCAGCTTGGTCAGCAGGGAATTACGGTGTTGATAGGAGCACGGGATGAGGCGCGTGGCCACGAGGCAGCGAGCAGATTGCGGGCGGAGGGGATCAAGGCCGAGCACGTAAGGCTGGATGTTCTCGATCATCTAACGATCGACAGGGCAGCCGGGTATATCGAAGGTAAGTACGGCAAGCTGGATATACTCGTGAACAACGCGGGTATTTTCCTGCAGGAGAAGCCGCCTAGCGAGAACGACGTAGCCACTTTGCTGCAAGTATACGATACGAACGTATTCGGCGTGTTCCAGACGACGCAGGCGATGCTTCCCTTGCTGCGGAAATCCGAGGGCGGACGGATCGTCAATATGTCCAGCTCCTTGGGCTCGCTGACGCTGAACAGCGATCCCGGCTTCGAGCTCGCTTCCTTCTTAGTGCTAGGGTACAACTCCTCCAAGACGGCCGTCAACGCTCTAACGGTATTTTTCGCGAATGAATTAAGGAACACCCCGATCAAGGTCAATTCGGCCGATCCGGGATATTGCGCTACGGACATGACCGGCCATGCCGGGTCGAGAAGTCCCGCCGAGGGGGCGTTCGCGGCCGTACGATTGGCGACTCTCCCGCCGGACGGTCCGACCGGCGCATTCTTTAACGAGGATGGCCCTGTACCGTGGTAATCGATTAGAGCGTCTCGCTAATGCATACTGAATCGTCTGCTTGCGAATCTTAACGTGTAATGGCAGAAGCCAAGCACATCAAGAGGGGGATTCAGCAGTGCGCAGACGATGGATCATAGGGACGTTGCTGCTATCGGCCGCATTAACGGTGACGGGCTGCATGCAGAACACCGGCGATGTCGGCAACAAGAATATTAAGCCGAATTCCGGAAGGACCGATCGCATACTCGGCACCGGCCCGGCGAAATCGCGGTTCGCGAACGATCAGCGGAACGAGATGAACCGGATTAACGGCGATCAGAGAGGCAACAATAACGTCATCGGCCTTCACGGCAACTCCCACATGCAGATGAGCGACGCGATCGCGAGCCATCTGGCGGCTATGCCGGAGATCGATTCGGCTTACGTCGTCATGACGGACCGCAACGCCTACGTTGCCGTCACGCAGAACAATAAGAAGGGCGGACACGTTCACGGCACGGGGTTGTCCAATACGCTGAAGACGAAGATCGCCGACCAGGTCAAATCGATGTCTACCGCCACGCAGAACGTCTACGTATCCGCGAATCCGGATTTCGCAAGCCGTATGCAGAACTTCGCGGAGGAGACGCGTAAGGGCCATGCGATCCAAGGCTTCCTGTCGGAGTTCAACGCGCTCGTCGAGCGGATCTTCCCGGCCGAATCCAGCCGCAGTCCGCGCTGATCAGCATCATGAAAGCCGGTCCATCCTTGAGATGGATCGGCTTTTTTGGCGTTCCGCTATGTTATGTTGCCCATGCCTATTTTAGACCGCCCATTTTCCTCGTCCGCCGCACCGACCGAAAAGCCCTTTCATATGATAAAGTTGACTGTATCCCTATACCTTGTATTCACTACATTCCCGGGCAAGGAGGGGTGACACACGTTGAAAGGCAGCGACCACAAAAGCAAGTTTCTCCTAACCATTCGGGAACGCGAAGTCTTTGAACTGCTTGTGCAGGATAAGACGACTCGTGACATTGCACAGCAGTTGTTTATCAGCGAGAAAACGGTCCGAAACCATATCTCAAATGTGATGCAAAAGCTGAATGTCAAAGGTCGTTCGCAAGCGGTTGTCGAGCTGATCAAGCTCGGGGAGCTGAAGATTTAAAGACATTATGCACGACTTTTGCCGCTCGTCGATGTAGCGCGAGCCTTCTTCGACGCCGCCCAGCAGATGGGAGACGGGAGGAGGCTTTTTTGATTACAATAGATAAGATAACAGATGCGATGGAGGCGGTAGGATGTTGACGGTATGCGTAACGGGAACGGATCGAGGATTAGGGCTGGCGCTCGTTCGAGGGTGGCTGGAGCAAGGGGCAAGCGTGATCGCGGGACGCTACTCTGCGGAGGAGAACGAAGAGCATGCCGCGCTGCGGAAAATATACGGAGGAAAGCTGCATCTCGTACATATGAATGTTGCCAGTGAGGAGAGCGTGAAGGAGGCTGCGCGGTCGATCGAAGGGTTTACGGACCGGATCGACGTGCTCATCAATAATGCGGCGATTCTAGGAGACATTACGCGTACGATCGAGGATGAGCTGGACTACGAGGACATGCTCCGCGTCTACAACGTCAACGCTCTCGGGCCGCTTAGGGTGAATGGCGCGCTGCTCCCGCTCGTTAAGCGCTCGGAGCATAAGCTCATTATGAATATTTCGTCGGAAGCAGGCAGCGTCGGAGACTGCTGGCGGAACAACTGGTTCGCCTACGCGATGTCGAAATCCGCGCTGAACATGCAAACCGCGCTGCTGCACAACCACGTGAAGGAGGCGGGGGCGGCCGTAGTATCCGTGCATCCGGGCTGGGTGCAGACGTTCATGCAGGGCAAGCTAGACGCTGGCGCGACCTATACGCCCGATGAAGCCGCCGGCCACATTATCGCCCTTGCGCGTTCTCCCGAGCGATTCCGCACCGACAAGCCTGCTTATGTCGATCTGCTCGGCAAGCCGTTGCCGTGGTAATTAACAACTATAAATAAATTAAACGACACGAGGGTTCGACAGCATTCTCGTTGCCGATCTCCTATAATCGTCGATAAAGACGCTCATTCGCTGAATGGGGTCGGAGGACGATACGAGTAAAGGGGATGCGTGCACATTGATTCAGGTTAAGCTGGAGGACATGCTGCAGCAGGCGAGCGAAGAGTATCGACTGACGGAGCGGGAAAAAGAAATTATCGGGTATTGGATGAAGGATTTCAATTATCGCGAAATTGCTTTACTGCTCGGCATTAGCCAGAATACGGTTAAAGTCCACATCTCTCGGATCAACTTGAAGCTGAACGTTAACTCCAAGGCGTCTCTCATCCTACGGCTTATCGGCGCATAAGCATACATACGCGGTGCTCGAAGCCCGTTCTTCGTCTCGCTGACGATCTCGTCATGCGATTCGGAGGGCGGGCTTTTTGTTTTATGGGTGGGGGGCGTGCGCTGTAGCGGCCTAGCAGGCCGTTGCAGAGAGTAAATTCGCAGACGCGCCACTGTAACGGTCTCGCAAGCCGTTGCAGAGAGCAAAATCGCAACCGTGCCGCTGCAGCGTTCTCGCAGGCCGTTGCGGAGAGCACACTCGCAATCGCGCCGCTGTAACGGTCTCACAAGCCGTTGCAGCGTGAAAAATCGCATCCGCGCCACTGTAACAGTCTCGCAGACCGTTGCAGAGAGCAAATTCGCAGACGCGCCACTGTAACGGTCTCACGGGCCGTTGCAGAGAGCACACTCGCAACCGCGCCGCTGTAGCGTTCTCGCAGGCCGTTGCAGAGAGCAAATTCGCAGACGCGCCACTGTAACGGTCTCGCAGACCGTTGCAGAGAGTAAATTTGTATACGCGCCACTGTAACGGTCTCGCAGGCCGTTACAGAGAGCACACTCGCAACCGCGCCGCTGTAGCGTTCTCGCAGGCCGTTGCGGCAAGCACACTCGCAACCGCGCCACTGTAACGGTCTCACAAGCCGTTGCAGAGAGCAAATTCGCAGACGCGCCACTGTAACGGTCTCGCAGGCCGTTGCAGAGAGTAAATTTGTATACGCGCCACTGAAACGGTCTCGCAGGCCGTTGCAGAGAGTAAATTTGTATACGCGCCACTGTAACGGTCTCGCAGGCCGTTGCAGAGAGCACACTCGCAACCGCGCCGCTGTAGCGTTCTCGCAGGCCGTTGCAGAGAGTAAATTCGCAGACGCGCCACTGTAACGGTCTCGCAGACCGTTGCAGAGAGCAAACTCGCAACCGCGCCGCTGCAGCGTTCTCGCAGACCGTTGCAGAGAGCAAACTCGCAGACGAGCCACTGTAGCGGTCTCACAGGCTGTTGCAGAGAGCACACTCGCAACCGCGCCGCTGCAGCGGTCTCGCAGGCCGTTGCAGCGAGCACACTCGAGAATTTCTAGTTTACAAGCAGGCGCAAATGAACGAAAATGTTTTCATAAACGCGCGTTCAGAGGAGAGAACCTTTTGCAATCCGCCACAGCTATGAACACTAACGATGCCCCTTCGTACGGCCTGGAGGAGCTGCTTAACGACGATTCGCTAACCGACCGTCGCCCTTCGCGGCTGCTCTTCCAGCTCTATCGCCAGCATTGGAGCAAGCTACTGCTATCGATTCTATTTTTCCTAATCAAGCATTCCCCGGTTTACGTGCTTCCGATCGTTACGGCTAACCTTATTAATATCGCGACGAAGCCAGGCGACCACAGCATGCGCGGTCTATGGATCAATTTGATCGTCATGGTGGTCGTCATCGTGCAGAATATCCCGACCCAGGTGCTGCATATCAGTTATATGAGCAAGGCCATTAGGTTCGTCGAGGCAGGGCTTAGGAGCACGCTCGTGCGCAAGCTGCAGCGGCTGTCGATGTCCGCGCACGGAGAGCTGTCGGCAGGCAAGCTGCAGACGAAGGTGCTGCGCGACGTCGAAGCGATCGAGCAGCTTTCCAAGCAGATTATGGTGTCGTTCTTCCCTTCGATTCTAAGCGTTATCATCGCGATCGTACTCACGTCGTCCCGCAGCTTGACGGTCATGGGCTTCTTCGTGTTGACGATACCGGCGGCGCTGGTGCTCGTCCGGTTCTTCCGCGTCAAAGTCAGGCGCTCCAACACGGAATTTCGCTCGGAGATCGAATCGATGTCCGGCCAAGTGAACGAGATGGTCGGCATGCTTCCGGTGACGAGAGCGCACGGACTAGAGAAGACGGAAATCCGCAAAATCGACGCCACCCTCAATCATCTACGAACGAAGGGGTATCGCTTGGACATCGTAGAAGCGTACTTCGGCTCCGTGGCGTGGGTCGTGTTCCAGCTGTTCCAGGTGTTCTGTCTCGGCTTTACGGTATGGCTCGCCATACGCGGCAAGATCCCCGTCGGCGACGTCGTGCTCTATCAATCGTTTTTCAGCATGATTCTGAACTCGGTTTCCGCGCTGCTCACCGTCTACCCGCAAATTGCCAAAGGCTTCGAGTCGATCTATTCCGTAACCGAGATTCTGCTCTCCAAAGACGTCGAAGCTTATCAAGGCAAACGCAAGGTAGACGACGTCAGCGGCCGTTTCTCTTTCCGCAGCGTTCATTTCGGGTATCCGAACTCCGATCGCCACGTGCTCTCGAATTTCAATCTCGACGTGAAGGCAGGTGAGAGTATCGCGCTCGTCGGGGCTTCGGGCGCAGGCAAGTCGACGGTGCTCAATCTTGTAATCGGCTTCAATAAGCCGAACGGCGGGCAGGTGACGATCGACGGCATTCCGATGGATGACCTGGATATGGCTTCTTACCGCAAGCATATTGCGGTCGTGCATCAGAGCACGGTATTGTTCTCCGGAACGATCCGCGAGAACATTACCTACGGCCTCCCTACGGTTAGCGAGGAGAGGCTGAGCGAGGTCATTCGCATGACGCATCTCGAGGACGTCATCGCCCAGCTGCCGGAAGGGCTCGATTCGGCGATCGGGCAGCATGGCGGTCGTCTCTCCGGCGGCCAACGGCAAAGAATCGCCATCGCCCGGGCGCTCATCCGCGATCCGAAAGTGATCCTTCTGGACGAGGCGACGTCCGCGCTAGACAACGAGTCCGAGTACCACGTACAGCAGGCGATGCAGAAGCTGATCAAGGGGCGCACGACGTTCATCGTCGCGCACCGGCTGTCCACGATTCGAGATGCGGACCGTATCGTCGTGATGAAAATGGGCAAATGCGTCGAGATCGGCACGTACGAGGAGCTCATGGCGTTGAGAGGCGAGTTTTATCAGCTTAAAATGCTGCAAAATTAAAGGATTTCATCTGTTGCCGTCGAATGTCGGTAAGTAGTAAATCATTCCAATGTTATTCTGAGGGCGAATGACGTTCGAGCCCGACGAAGAGCAATGATCTCGAGGAGGAGTATGGTATGTCCGACAACAATACCAGCCTAGAGAACGCGCCGGGAGGGGCCCCTGCCCCGCAACGGCCAACTAACCCCGCTGCCAACATCGATGGACAGAAGCTGCTTGGCCTGCTCAAAAATCCGACGGCAAGCGTGAAGCTGCAGCCGGCGACAGACTGGATCTACGGCGTTATCGGCGCCGCGATCGGTGTGATTGGATTTTGGTTCTTCGTATGGGCTTTGCATGAGGAGACGACTCCGAAAGCATCGGGTCTCGGAGACTTGGGCGATCTGTTCGGCTCGCTTACCCGAGCGTTCGATTCGCCGTTCTGGAGCTTATACGGCTCGATGGGCGCTGGCAAGTATTTGATCTTGGCCGTATGCGCAATCGCGCTTGCCGCAGTCGCGTTCACGCTCGTGGGCAACTGGATCGGCGGCCGCAAGCGCACGTGGCAGGAAGCCGCGACTTATTACGGCGGCACGCAGGTGCAGACCGGCGCGGGACTCCTTATTGCGGGCATCCTCACGTTCATCTCGGCCGAACTCGGCTCGCTCGTCGCGACGCTATTCCTCCTCCTCAGCTTGGTCGTGCTCGTCATTCAAGGCTTGGCGCTGCATGAAGTCAGCCGCGAGCGCGTATTCCCGTACATCTACCAATCCGTAGGCGGTTTCGGGATCGCAACCTATATCGTTTATTTGATCTTTACGTAGCCTCCGATCGTCCGGATCGGATCGATTCGAAGAAGGCTGCTCCTTATGCGCGATTGCGCTCGGGGCAGCCTTCTGCTATAAGCTTATGTATACAGATGAACAGGGAGCGGGAGGAACTTCGATGTCCGGGAACGAGTCAAGCCACGGCGAGGCGACGAAACACGAGCAGCTGCTGCAGTATATCCGCGCGCTTCCGATCGGGACGAAAGTGTCCGTTCGCCAGATGGCGAAGGATAAGGGCGTCTCCGACGGTACCGCCTATCGCGCGCTTAAGGAAGCGGAGCAGCTCGGCATCGTCAATACGAAAGAGCGGATCGGAACCGTGCGCGTTGATAAAAAGAGGCGCGGCAATCCGGAGCAGCTGACGTTCGCGGAGGTGCTCGACATCGTCCAGGGCAGCCTGCTCGGCGGCGAGGAAGGGTTGGAGAAATCGCTGCACAAGTTCGTCATCGGCGCAATGGAGCTGGACGAGATGATGGCGTACATCGATGCGGGCAGCCTGCTCATCGTCGGTAACCGGGAGAACGCCCATCGTACCGCGCTCGAGCACGGGGCGGGCGTGCTCGTTACCGGGGGATTCGGAACGAGCGAAGAGGTGAAACGGCTCGCGAACGAACGCCAGCTGCCGATCCTAACGTGCAAGCACGATACGTTCACCGTCGCTTCGATGATTAACCGAGCGATGTACGACCAGCTCATCAAGCGCAAAATCATGATTATCGGCGATCTGATCGCGCCGTCGTCCCGACAGAACTCGCTGAAGCAATCGGCGGACGTGACCGAATTCCTGAAGCTGAGCGCGGAGACGGGAAGCGGCAGATTTCCCGTTACGGACGAATGGAATCGCGTCGTCGGGATGATTACGTCCAAGGACGTCGTAGGCTCCAAGGCGGATCAGACGCTGGACAAGCTGATGACGAGACGTCCGATGACGGTGACGCTCAGCACGCCGGTTGCATCGGCTGCTCACAGGATGGTATCGGAAGGCATCGAGCTGCTGCCGGTCGTCGACCGCCAGCGGAAGCTGATCGGCGCGATCAGCAGAGGCGAGGTGCTGCGGGCGATGCAGTTCGCCAATCGGCCCGCCCAGCTAGGCGAGACGTTCGACGCGCTCATGTGGGGCGGGTTTACGGAGCATCGGGATGCGGAAGGAAGAGCTTATTACGTCGGAACGGCGACGCCTCAGATGTCGGGTCCGCTCGGGACGATATCGGAGGGCGTGCTGACGGCGCTCATGCAACAGGCGGCGAGCCTCGCATTGGCCGATCTGGGGAAACGCGAGCATGTGCTCGATAATATGACGACGTATTTTCTGCGGACCGCTCCGATCGACGCGAGCGTAACGATCAAGCCGCTAATCATCGAAGCGAGCCGCAGGCATGTGAAGGTCGAGGTGCAGGCGATGCAGGACGAGGATGCGATCGCCAAAGCGATGCTGACCGTGCTGACGATCGATCAGGCGTAGCTTAACGAGATTGCTGCTGCAGCAGACGGGTGAAGTGCGAATGGTTCCTCATGCCGGCGAACAGGTTGAATAGGCCGAGCAGGAAGAACAACGAGCTGACGACGACGCGTACGCTGGAGCCGGAGAACATGACGAGGAGCAGAATCGAGATGAACACGAGCATGAGCCCCATGCTGATGTTCAGGCGGGCAGCATATAGTCCGCGTTGCTTGACGTCCGGCGTCTTACGGGATTTGAAGCTGAAGAAGACGGACAAGCAGCAGGTGGCGATAACGAGAATGGTGAGCACCAATTGAATCGTGAAAACCATGGGTGAAGACGGCTCCTTCCGAGATGTAGGCTGTAATGAACCGTATTGTACCATAAAAGTCCGAAGCCGCGCTTCCGTAGTGGAAGGGCGGCTTTATTGTCACGGTTATTTCGGCAGATGCACGTTCACGTTCACCCACACATGAAGCACGCCGCCTTCGACGAGCATCGTCTGGATGGATACGTCGTAGTCTTTGTCGCCGATGTCCTCGTAGATGATTTTGTTCAGCAGCTTTCGGGCAAGCGGCGCATCGGTATCGATGTTGTAAATGCTTCGTCCGAGGAAAATATCGAGGTCCTTCCGCAGCCGCTTCTTAATCTCCGTCTCGGTCAGCACGCCAAGCGGAGGTTTTCCCGGTTGCTCGATTACGTAGGGAACGATGCTCTTGATGACGTTGGACTTGCGGATTTTCTCCGACAGGGCCAAGTCTTTCTCGATCCCGGCAAGCTGCTGTTTAAGAAGCAGGTTCTGTTGGGTCACATTGTCATATTGGTCGTTCATTAACGCGCCGAACACGGCGCTGCCGACGATCAAGCCGCACACGAAGAATGCCGTCACCTGCATAAACCGCTGGAATCTATCGAAGGAAGGCACCCGCATCGCGATCTCTCCATCTTCACGTGCCGCTGCGGCACATCCATTGTATAAGCTCGGTACCGATATGCGCGCCGAGGAAGCCGAACATAATGAAGCCGATTTGCTGCATCGCGGGAGACAAGTATCCCCCTAGCATATTCGACTCGATGACCCGGATCGGATCAATCGTTCCTCCGACGGCCGCGACTAACGCCCATATTTTCAAGTGCTCAGCCACTTGCATCATTTTCTCCTTGGGGGGAGTCCACAGCAGGACCGAGCCTACACCCGCCAGCAGCGCCCCGCCGAGCACGATCCCGAACGCGATGAGAAAACAAAAGCCCGCTCTCGTATAGAAATCTCCCATGACAACCCCTCCCTTAACTATGTATAGCAAGGTTGTCCTCTTCTGATTCCTAATAGTTTCGATTCGCACGGGGAGGAAAAGGGGTGTCGGACAAAACCGAACGTATGTGCTATAATGATTCTATTATGTTTAATTGGCGGAAGGCAGGTGACGGTCATGTGCGATTTCGTTCATTTGCACGTTCATAGCGAATACAGTCTGCTCGACGGGGCGGCGCGGATTAAGGAGATGGCGGCTAAGGCGGCGGAGCTCGGCATGACGTCGCTCGCTTTGACCGACCACGGCGTCATGTACGGAGCGATTCCGTTCTATAAGGCTTGCAAGGAGCACGGGATCAAGCCGATTCTAGGCGTGGAAGCGTACATTACGGCCGGGTCTCGGCACGACAAGCAATCTCGCAAAGACCAGCCGATCTATCACCTGACGCTGCTCGCGAAGAACGATACAGGTTACCGCAATCTGATGAAGCTGACGTCGATCGGCCATCTGGAAGGGTTCTATTACCGGCCGCGCATCGACTTCGAAGTGTTATCCTCGCACGCGGAAGGGCTCGTTTGCTTGAGCGGCTGCATGAGCAGCGAGCTGTCCCAGCTGCTGGCGGCGGACAAGTACGAGGAAGCGAAGGCGCTGGCTTTGAAGTATCGCGGCGTGTTCGGCGGCGATTATTATCTAGAGCTTCAGGACCACGGCATTCTGGAACAGAAGAAGATCGCCGCAGGAGTGCTGCGGATCGCGGAGGAGACCGGCATTCCGCTGGCGGCGACGAACGACTCCCACTACTTGAACCCGGACGATGCCGGGCTGCAGGACGTGCTCATCTGCATCGGCACGGGCAAGACGCTGGACGATACCGATCGGCTTAAGATTACGACGAACGAGATTTACTTGAAGAGCGGCGAGGAGATGGCGGCTCTGTTCCGCCATGTGCCCGAAGCGATCGCGAACACGGTGAAGATCGCCGATAGCTGCACGCTGGAGCTCGAGTTCGGCAAGCATATATTGCCTGCATTCTCGCCGTTGCCCGATGGGAAATCGGCAGGCGCGTATTTGCGGGAGCTGTGCGAAGCAGGGTTGGTAGCGCGTTACGGGCAGCTGCCGGAATGGAACGCGGAGGAAGCTTTTCGCGAGCGGGCTAAGGAGCGACTGGAGTACGAGCTGAAGGTCATCGGAGAGATGGGGTTCGACGACTACTTCCTGATCGTATGGGATTTCATCCGATTCGCGCACGACAACGGCATTGTCACGGGACCGGGGCGCGGCTCCTCCGCGGGCAGTCTCGTCGCGTATACGCTGCGGATTACGGACGTAGACCCGCTGGCGCACAAGCTGCTGTTCGAACGGTTCCTCAATCCGGAGCGGATTACGATGCCCGATATCGACGTCGATTTCAGCGACGAGCGGCGGGACGAGGTCATTAAGT
>Ga0065721_10051414_pt1 | contig 14878 bp, 11 predicted proteins | sample Mesricmetagenome_FD_59108 | JGI IMG/M metagenome (GOLD analysis project Ga0065721, IMG submission 59108) | Mesophilic microbial community from rice straw/compost enrichment Sample: eDNA_1 v2 (version 2) | ecosystem: Engineered > Solid waste > Grass > Composting > Bioreactor | place: USA: Davis... | reverse complement strand
GGGTACCACGATATGGCGGGCGAGACGCCGGGCCCCCGCGGGTCGGCCAGCCAGTCGGGCGCCTGGTAGAGCGCCGACCAGTCGAAGAACACGATCGGGTCGCTCGGATACTGGAGGAAGGCGAGTCGGATCGGCCCCCATTCGGTCTGCGGGCCGGCGAGCTCGCTTCCCTTGTTGGCAAAGCGGATGCTCGTGTCGTTGCCGAAGCGCGGCAGCCACTCGGGCGAGCCGGGTTGCCGGTTGGCGGTCGCCCAGCGCCAGATCGGGCTCGTATAGGGCGGGCCGACCCACAGCGCGCCGTGGAAGGGATCTCCCAGCACGTCGAGAAGCTGCGTCGAGGCTTGTGAGCTGTGGGCACCGAGGCTCAGTCCGTTGAGATAGAGGCGCGGGCGGCGATCGGGCGGCAAGGTCGTCCAGTAGTCGTAGACGACCGTGAAGAGCGCCTGCGCGGCGCCGGTGCCGTAGTCGGGCTCCACCACGAGCGAGAGGGGGCTGGTGAGGTAGGAGTATTGTAGCGCGACGCTCGCAACGTCCCCGGCCAGCAGGTACTCGAGGGAATCGATGCTAGCCGGGTCCACCCAGCCCGTCCCGACGGGCATGATGACGACCAGCACCGAGCGGTCGAACGCTCCGACCCGCAGCATCTCCTCGAGCGCCAGCCGGGCTCGTTCTTCCGTCGTCGGTGCCGATCTCAGGCCGACATAGACGCGCAGCGGCTCCACCGCCGGACGGCCGATCACCGACTCGATGTCGAACCGCGTCGGGCCCGAGGCGACGTAGATCCGTCCGTCCCGCCCGATCGTTTCCCAAGGGACGAGGGAAGCCGGGCTTCCCGATTGCAGCGGATTGGCCGGCGGCTCGCCGAACTGGCCGGCCAGCCCGTCGAGCCTCGCGAAGAACGCATCGGCGCTATAGAGCGCGTAGCGCAGCAGTACGCCGTTGACGAGCATCACGGTGACGGCGCCCACCGCGAAAAGGCTAAGAACGAACGCTACCCGCCGGGGCAGGAAGCGCAGGAGCCTGCGCGAGACGAACCGCACGCCATGGACGAGCAGCGTGCCGAGCACGATGAATACGACGGCCGGAACGGCGGCGACCAGCAGCACGAGCAGGGGGTGCCCCTCCTCGACGGGCGGAATGTCCATGGTCGCGCGCACGGCGTTCTGCCAGGAGGTCGTCTGGAATAGGCTCGCCGCCGCCAGCACCACGCAGGCGAAGGCCACCACCCACCGCAACCCCCACCAGAACCGCCCCTCGGGCGGCTTGATCTCCATGTAGTCCCAGACCCATTCGAGGAAGACGCCGATGGCGTAGCCGAGGGCGAAGGCGCAGCCGGAGAGAATGCCCTGGACCACATGCGTGCGCGGAAGCAGGGAGGGCGTGAGGGACATCGAGAACAGCAGCGCCCCGACCACGAAGCCGGGTATGGAGAGATTGCGGGCGAGGCCGCCGATCCGTGTCGAAAGCTGCACTCCCGCCTCCGCTTTGCTCCACTGGCGTCGGCTATATATATATACATCGAGGCTATATTGCCTCTAATTGACGAGAATTGCCGGTCTGTGCCAAGTGAATTTAGCCATATAAACGTCTCAATAGAAGCGGAACGTTAGAAGTATTCGGTGGCCTGTTCGCCAGGGGGGAAACATGTCGCCTGCAACCGAAATGGACATCCTCATTGCGCCGCCCGCCAACCCGCCGCCGCAACCGGCCGCGGGCATTCCGGCCGTGCCGGTGCAGAGCTTCAAGCTCTCGACGCTCGAGGTGCCGCGCGGCGACCAGTTCGAAATCTGGCGCCGCAGCTACGCCGAGATGCTCGACCTGACGGCCGATGACGCCGACGAGGGGTTCTGCGCCGACCACCAGGTCTGGGATCTCGGCACGTTGGCGTTCTCGCACATCCACACGCAGGGGCTCGGATATGCCAGCCTCGTCAAGCGCGGCCGGCGCGATCCGCTCGACCACTGGCTGCTGACGCTTTTCCTGCAGGGCCGCTCGACCACCCTCGCCGACAGCGACCAGCTCAATGGCGATACCGGCATGGTGCAGATCCACCCGCTCGGCCGCGCCTTCGAGGGCCGCGTGAGCCAGAAGAAGAACGACCTGCTGATGCTCTTCGTGCCGCGCGATTTCTGCCGCGACATGGCCCATGTCCTCGATGCGGCTGCCTTCTCCCGGCTCGAGGGCGGCATGGGGCAGATCTTTGCCGACTACATGATCAGCCTCGCCCGCCGTCTTCCCCTGCTCGACGCGTCTGACCTGCCCGAGCTCACCGCGACCACGCACGCGATGCTGCAGGCCTGCATCGCGCCGTCGCCGGAGCGGCTGGAGGAAGCCGAGAACGCCATATCGAGCGTGCTGCTGGAGCGCGCCCGGCGCTACATCCAGACCCATCTGGCCGACCCGAACCTCGGATCCACGGAACTGATGCGGGAGCTGGGCATCTCGCGCTCGCGGCTCTACCGGCTCTTCGAATCGGCCGGCGGCGTAATGCACTACATCCAGCGCCGCCGCCTGCTTGCGGCTCATGCGGCGCTGGCCGACGCCAGCGACCGCAGGCGCATCCTCGAGATCGCCGAGTCCTGGTGCTTCAACGACGGAGCCGAGTTCAGCCGGGCCTTCCGGCGCGAATTCGGCTGCAGCCCGTCGGACGTGCGGGCGGGCGCGCGGCAAGGGACATCGCTGCGAGGCTCGGCCGGCTGGGACGATGAGATCGCTCCGACCCAGCGCCTCAACGCCCTGCTGCGCCGCCTGCAGGGCTGAGCGTTCGCCGAATCCGAACGATCCTCATTGCCGCGGCGACGCTCTGCGCATCGCCGGCCATCTGTCGGCTTCAACGGCCAAGCGGATTCCCGCGCCCCCAGATTGGGACGCCGTGCACGCCTGCGGGATTCCATGCCGATCACTCGCCCGGCCGAACACGACTATAGTTTCCGATATAGGGGAGACTTCTTTCAGGAAAGCCGCTCCCCGAGCGTCACGAGAGTAGCGGGGAGCGTCGTGGTTTCGAAATCCATGCGGAAGCTCTCGCCGCTCGTTGTTGCCCCACCGGATGATGGGTCGACGCATCCGGCGCCGGCCGGAAGCGCCCATGCTGCCAATATCCCGCCAGGTCGCCGGTCTGCAGGTCGCCGGAGCCGCGCTGCTCACGCTCAAACAGGAGGAAGTCATGACGGTTCACCGGTATCTGCGGGCGGCATCCGCGCTCGCCATAGCGGCCGCAGCGGTCGTGGCCGGAACGAGCGCGCAGGAGCACGGTGCAACCTATCGCTGTGACAGCGGCAACAGCATCGTCGTTCATCGGGACGGCGGGTCCACGGTACGGCTCGAATACGATGGCAGAACGTTCGAACTCCACCAGGTCGCGTCCTCGCCGGGGCGGTTCAGCACCGAAGCGGGGTTGCGCCCCGATCACGGCCTGCAGTGGTCGAGCGATGGCGACGAAGGACGCCTCAGCGAGATGATGATGGACCATATGGCGCCCGAGCCGACCGTCATCGAGATCTGCGCAATCGACGCCGCAACGGCGCCGGAGCCGGGAGTGGACGACGGCGCGACGCTGTTCCGGAACGTGCGCATCTTCGACGGCACCAGCGAGGAGCTTTCCGGTCCATCGAATGTCCTCGTCGAAGGCAACACCATCGCGACGATCTCGCAGGAGCCGATCGACACGGGAAGCGCCGGCGTCACGATCATCGAGGGCGACGGCCGGGTGCTCATGCCCGGGCTCATCGATGCCCACTGGCATGCGATGCTGATCCGCAACACCCCGGCGCAGACCATCTACGGCGATGTCGGCTACAACAATATTACGGCTGCCGACGAGGCGACCGACACGCTGATGCGCGGTTTCACCACGGTGCGCGACGTAGGGGGCCCCACCTTCGGTCTGAAGCAGGCCATCGATGAAGGCGTGGTTGACGGGCCACGCATCTATCCCTCGGGCGCGATGATCACCGTGACCAGCGGCCATGGCGATTTCAGGCAATTGTCCGAACTTCCCCGCACCATAGGTGGTCACATGGCCCGCATGGAACAGGTCGGCGGCGCCATGGTGGCCGACAGCCCGGACGAGGTCCGCATGCGCGTGCGCGAGCAGCTGATGCAGGGCGCTTCGCAGATCAAGCTGACCGCCGGCGGCGGAGTCTCCTCCCCATTCAGTCCCGTCGACGTATCGACCTTCACCCTCGAGGAGCTGCGCGCCGCAGTGGAGGCGGCCGAGAACTGGGGGACCTACGTCACCGCCCATGCCTTTACGCCCCAGGCGATCAGGAGATCGATCGATGCCGGAGTCAAGGTGATCGAGCACGGGTTCCTGATGGACGAAGCCACCGCGCAGTACATTGCCGAGCGGGATATCTGGCTGAGCCTGCAACCCCTGCCGGAGGCGATGCGCCTCGGCTTTCCGAAAGGGTCGGTGCAGCGCGAGGGCGCCGACAAGGTCTTCCCCGGGATCGACACGACCTACCGGCTGGCCAAGCAATACGACATCAAGACGGCATGGGGGACGGACGTCCTCTTCTCCCAGGCCCTCGCAACGCAGCAGGGCGCGATCCTGGCCTCCCTCGAACGCTGGTACACACCTGCCGAAGCGCTGGTGATGGCGACGGGAACCAACGCCGAGCTGTTGGCGCTCTCCGGCGAGCGCAACCCCTATCCCGGCCGGCTCGGCGTCGTCGAGGAAGGTGCGCTTGCCGACCTGCTGCTCGTCGACGGCAATCCCCTCGAGAACCTTTCGCTCGTCGCCGATCCAGCAGCCAATTTCCTCCTCATCATGAAGGACGGGGTGATCTACAAGGATGTGCTGTCACCCGGCCGGGATGAGATGTGAACGCCGCCTCCTGACCGTAGCGCAGGACCGCACCGCCGGCTCGCTGCCCCGAAAGGCCCGGGCGAAACCGGCGAGGCTAGGGCCGTCTGCCGCGCAGGCGGTCCCATGTTCTGCGGAAAAGCCCCCGATCCGGATCCCGGCCGGGTGTTTCGGGCCTGCTGTATTCGATCCTGGCTGGCGCGGGGAGGCCCGGCTCGTCGCTCCAGACCATCTCGAAGGCGATGCCGGTAAGGCCGAGTTCTCCGATGCGCCGGACGATCGATTCCTGAAGGTAGATGCTGGAAACGCGCACCACGTGCTCAGGCAGCTTGAACACCTCGGCGCTGCCGATCGCTTCGGGCCGGAACGCGTGCCTTTCGATATCGAGGATGCTGCCGTCGTCGAAACGCACGATCTTCGAGCGCTCGGTATCGAGCGCGTCGGCAACGGTCGTGACGCTGAAGAGCGACACGCCGTCCGCCCCAAGCAGGGGCAGGAATTCCCCGTAGGCCTCGAGGCTTGGCCGCAGCGAACTCAGGGCCCGCGGTTTGACGAAGAGCAGGTGCGCGCCGCCCCAGGGAAAATCCGAGTATTGGCGGGGGGAGCCGTCGTCCCGCCGGCGCAGCAAATCCATCCGCTGCGGGCGCCAATGCGTCTGCCGGGCACCGTTGAGCCCGTCGAGGATTGCATAGGCACCATCGAGGTCGGGAAGGATCCACTCCTGCCCTTCAACAACCGCCGGAACAAAGATCTTCATTTTCAGACCGTCGAGTCGAAGGGGCAGCAATTGGTCGTTGCTCGAACTCTACGACGGTTTGCGCACCGGGCAAGCGTGCGGGCGTTCTTTAGCGGTTGGAACCCATGCATCAAATGGTATAGCTGCCGTCACGGGGGCGACCTACCGTCCATGATGACGCCGAATCCCGGCAAGAACGCAGGAGAGCGGATCGGCCGACCGCCGAGACAGATACGCATGTTCAAATCGGAAACCTTCTCGGTATCGGTAATCTGCCCCAAGTGCAGTACGGCGAACCATCTGACCGCGACCCAGCTGCCTGGCTATTCGGCCGTCTCCTGCTCGCACTGCGGAACGGAGCTCGGCCTTTGGAGCGACATCCTCGCCCGGACGCCTCCGGCGCGCTCGCCCTCGAAATAGCTCCCGCACGCGTCGCTCGAGATGATGGGTGGCCTTGAGGGCCGAAATTTCCCATCATGCCCCGATGCCGCCGACAGCGCGGCCGGAGGGATGCCGCATGGAGACCGTCGACCCGCTCGTCAGGAAGCTCTCCCACCGCAGCCCGATCTCGGATGTCGAGCGTGAGGTCCTGCGCAACTCCGTGGCGAGGACGAAAGTCGTCGACGCCGACGTCGATCTCGTGGCGGAAGGGTCCAAGCCGACCGAAAGCACGCTCCTCGTGAGCGGCTTTGCCGCTCGCTATTCGCATGTCGCCGACGGCAGGCGTCAGATCCTCGCCATCCACGTCGCCGGGGATTTCATCGACCTCCATTCCTTCCTGCTGAAGCGAATGGATCACGGCATCTATGCGATGAGTACCTGCACCGTCGCTGCCGTCCCGCACGAGCGCCTCGCGGAAATCACCGAAGGGTTCCCGCACCTGACCCGGCAGCTCTGGCTGAGCACGCTCATCGACGCGGCGATCCTTCGTCAGTGGCTGGTGGGCATGGGGCGCAAGTCCGCCGCCGCGCGCGCCGCCCACCTGATATGCGAACTCAATGTGCGGCTTTCCGTCGTCGGCCTCACCCGGGAGAATGCCTTCGATTTTCCCGTCACGCAGGAAGAGTTCGCCGATAGCCTCGGCATGTCCTTGGTGCATCTCAGCCGGTCGATCCAGGACTTAAGGAGCATGGGGCTGTTCGACTGGCAGCGCAACCGCATCGAGATCATGGACTGGAGCCGGCTGCAGCAACTGGCCGAATTCGACCCCACCTACCTCAATCTCGCGGACGGCGAGCGCTAGAGCCTGACCCGCCCGCCCCGCGCCTGGAGGGCACTGGCTGTTCGGCCGTTTCGATACCTTCGACCACAATGGCGCGGGCTCCGGCGAACACGGCAAAAGAGGGTATACGGCAGAAGCGCCGACTGAGGCAATGGCAGGCGCATTCGATCTTAACGATATCGGCATCAAACCCCGGCCCGTGGTCGTTGCGGTAGCTTACGTTCAACAACTCCATTTGCAACCCGACCTCGTTCGAACCGCAGAGCGCCCGCTCCGGGAGAATCGCGCGAGCGGGTTGGGCCAGCCCGTCCCACGGTACGAGCTGGCCGCAAGCTCATTGGCACCCGACCCGACGACCGACGCGCCGCCACGGGGTCTCCACACTAGCCACTAGCGCTTCATGACCGTTCGGTCGTTGTTCGTCTCCGAGACGATCCCGAAACCCGCCGTCGGCCTGTGCCGTCGAAGTAACCTGGAGCAATCCGGGGGCCGCGCCGTTGCCGGCGGCGTTGTGCGGGGGACACTGACACGGAGTCGCCCGCCATGCCCAGCCGTTCCGCCGCGATAGCCATCCTGCTCCTGCCGCTTGCACCGGCCGCGAGCCTGGCCCAGCCGCAAGGAAGCGTCGGCGCCTTTTCCGACGTCACCATAGAAGGCTCGGTGCTCGAGCCGAGCCCGATCGAAATCAGCGACGATGCCGAGCTCGCCGGTCTCATCACCGTACCCGACGGCTTTTCAGTCGAAGTGGCAGCGCGTGATCTGGGCAATGCCCGCATGCTCGCCGTTTCGGACGCAGGCCATGTCTACGTCACCCGCCGCGACAATGGCGACGTCATCCGCCTCAACGATGCCGAGGGCGACGGCTACTTCGACGATTTCAGCGTGGTGGCCGAGCGTCCGGGCCTTCACGGCATCGCCTTCGACGGCGATACCGTGTTCCTCGTTACGGTTAACGATGTCTATACCGCGCCGGTGGAAGCGGACGGCTCCTTCGGGGACCTGACCCGCATCATCGACGACCTTCCCGATGGCGGCCAGCACCCCAACCGCACGCTCGCCATCGGGCCCGACGAGCACCTCTATATCTCGGTCGGATCAACCTGCAACGCGTGTGCCGAGACCAATCCGGAAAACGCCACGATCCTGCGCGCCAGCAAGGACGGCAAGAGCCGCGCGATCTTTGCCAGTGGGCTGCGCAACACCATCGGCTTCGATTGGGAGCCGCAATCGGGCAACCTCTACGGCGTCGACCACGGCACCGACTGGCTGGGCGACGAGGAGCAGCAGGAGGAGCTCAACCTGATCGAGCAAGGCAAGCAGTACGGCTGGCCCTATGTCTACGACTTCTCCAACTTCAACCCGCAGGACAATCCGCCCGAAGGGATGACGCTGGAGGAATGGGCGCAGATGAGCGAGGAGCCCGTCCTCGGCTACACCGCCCACAGCGCACCCATGCAGATGGCCTTCTACGATGCCGCTGCCTTCCCCGCCGAATACCGGGGCGATGCGTTCGTTGCCATGCGCGGCTCCTGGAACCGGCGTCCGCCCAGCGGCTACGAGATTGCGCGCATCGATTTCGAGGACGGCGAGCCCGTTGCCTTCGAGCATTTCGCGCAAGGGTTCCTGATCGAAGAGGAAGACGGCGGCTACGGGTTCCTCGGCAGGCTCGCGGGGCTCGCCGTCGCGCCCGATGGATCGCTCCTGGTCACGGACGACACCAACGGTGTCCTCTATCGCATCAGCTACGATGGCGAGGAGGGCCAGGGGACCGAGGAAGGCGGCAGCGTCGGCGCGCAAACGCCGAGCACCGTACCGGAGCCCGCGGAGACCCCGCTCGCCATCGAGCAGTTCGAGGCCGAAGCCATGCTCGAGGTGACCTCGAGCTTCCCGGAAGGCGGCGATATTCCTATTGCCCATTCGGCCGAGGGACACAACGCCTCGCCCGAGCTCTCCTGGTCCGGCGCGCCGGGCGAGGCCAGGTCCTTCGTCGTCATCATGAGCGATCCGGACGCGGCGTTTCCCAAGCCCTTCGTCCATTGGATCGTCTACGACATCCCCGGCGGTACGACGGCGCTGCGCGAAGGTCTTCCCACACAGTCGGTGCTGCCTGAGCCCTTGTCGCTCAAGCAGGGCGCCAACAGCCGTAACGCGGTTGGCTATTTCGGCCCGCGTCCGCCGGCGGGCGATCCCGCGCACCACTACCACTTCCAGGTCTTCGCCCTCGATGTGGAAACGCTCGGGCTCGATCCCGGCGCCAACCGCGAAGACGTGCTCGCCGCCATGGAAGGCCACGTCATCGGTAAGGGCGAAATCGTTGGGCTCTTTCAACGCCCGGCGCCGGAGCGGCCCGAGGGTTGAGGCAGCCTCCGACAGGCAGAAGCGCGGCGGACGGTCAAGAGCTGGGGCATGGCATTACACCATCAGCCCCGAAAATGGGAAGGGTTCCCGACTCGCGCTCTGCCGCTGGCGGCTGCGCTATTCGCCCGATCCGCCGGGTCCGAAATCGTCTCGCGAAAGCGGGCGCGGCCGCTTGCCGTCGACATCGGCGATTCCGTACTCCATCGCGAGCGCGGCAGCCACATGGACGCGGCCTGACTTGTCCAGCAGTCTTGGATCGCGCCACAGACCCTCGATGACACGGCCGATGAAACGGGGGGACTCCGAGTTGGACAGATCGAAATGCTCGGCAGCCCGCAACACGGCCTCGGTGCGCACCAGCCCCGGGTAGAGGGACACGGCCGAGACCCCATGCGGCCGCAGGTCATGGGCAAAGTCGGCGGCCAGCTTGTTGGCGCCAGCCTTGGCAACGCCATAGATCGCGTTGCCTTCAAAAAACTCGGCGGCCCAGAACGAGATGTTGACGATCAGCCCGCCGCGCCTCGCCACCATCGCCGGCGCGGCGGCCCTGGCGGCGACGAATGCCGACCGCAGCCCCACGTCGATCATCGCATTCCAGCGCCACATGGGCTGCTCCCAGAAAGGGCGAGCCCATGTGAACTCGTCGTCTTCGACCATGTTCTCGTAACCGGGCCAGGCATTGTTGACGAGAATGTCGATTCCCTCGTGCTGCTCGAGGATCGCCGCCACCACGGCCTGGCTCTGTCGGTCGTCGGCGTGATCGCACTGATGGATGGTCAGTGTTCCGGGCAGGGTCCTTGCTTCGTCCTCCAGGCTCTCCAGGGAGCCGGCCTGCTGAGGATGCGCGGCGGCTTCGGCTTCGGTGCGCGTTCGGGCAGTAACGTGTACGCTCGCTCCGGCCTCCAGTAGGGCAAGCGCGACACCGCGCCCGATACCGCGACTGGCCCCAGTCACCAGAACCACTGCCTGCATACGCCTTGCCCTCCGCTTTTCCCTGAACATAAGGAGAACGCGGTGAGGCGAGAAGTTGAAATCCGTCGAACGCACCCACGCGACCGGAGGCACGACACGCGCATGACGCGCCTGCGCAAGTGCCCGGAGATCTCCGGGAGCGTAAGTCAGAATTCGATTGTGGGAAGTGGCGGAGAGAGAGGGATTCGAACCCTCGAGACGGTTACCCGCCTACACACTTTCCAGGCGTGCGCCTTCGACCACTCGGCCATCTCTCCGCAGCGCGCGCCGGCTTTGCGGCCGGTGCCCCGAAGGGTGCGCGAGCGGGCGCAATATAGCCACTAAACTTTCGCGCGCAAGGGATCACAAGCGCGCGCGTCGCATTGTTTTGGGGCAAGGCCGATCCCATCTTGTTCGCGATCAAGCCGGCATGGCAGAATCGGGCGAATGGGCAGGCCGGTGGATCGGCATGCCGGCTTGAGGAACATGCGATGCGGCTCGTCTTGAGGGTTCTGGGTACCTGGCTCATAGGCCTGGCCGTCGTGCTCATCGTCATCGACGGCACCAAGTCGCTGGGCGCCAATGCCCTGGTGACGACACCCTTCGGCGATGCCTGGCGCACGGTCCATGCGCACAGCCTGGAGGCGGTGCGTGCCTTTCTCGACACGCGCTTCTTCTCCAGCCTTCTCGATGCCGTGTTTGCCGCGATCCTTGCCTATCCGGCCTTCGCCGTCGTCGGCGTGCCGGGCATCATCCTGGCGCTGATGGGCAGGAAGCCCCGCCAGTACCAGTTCGTCGAGACCGAGCGCGTCTAGCCGCGCCGGTTCGGCAGAAAGGAAATCCGTCCATGTGGTTCAGCACCAAGCCGATGACCATTCCATCCCCCGAAGAGGCCCTCGCCGGGCGCGCCGAGACCATGCCGGTCGCCGAGCGCCACTTCGTCAACGGCCGGCCGTTGAAGGGGCCCTATCCCGAAGGCGCCGAGGTCATCTATTTCGGCCTCGGCTGCTTCTGGGGCGCCGAGCGGCTATTCTGGCGCCTGCCGGGCGTCTTCGTGACGGCGGTCGGCTACCAGGGCGGCTCGACGCCCAACCCGACCTATGAGGAAGTGTGCTCGGGCCGCACCGGCCATGCCGAAATGGTGATGGTCGTCTACGATCCGGCCGAGATCAGGCTCGAGACGCTCCTGAAGACCTTCTGGGAGGAGCACGATCCGACCCAGGGCATGCGCCAGGGCAACGATGTCGGCACCCAGTACCGCTCGGCCATCTATACGACGACGGCCGCCCAGGCCTCCACCGTCGAGGAGAGCAAGGCGCTCTACGCGCAGGCGCTGAAGGCGCGGGGCCTTGGGGCGATCACCACCGAGATCGCGCCGGCCAAGCCCTTCTACTTCGCCGAGACCTACCACCAGCAGTACCTCGCCAAGAACCCGGCGGGCTATTGCGGGTTGCAGGGCACGGGCGTCTCCTGCCCCATCGGCACCGGCGTCGCGGCCGCCTCATGAGCCTTCACACCCGCGCCGGTTTTGCCGACTTCGTCACCAGCCTGCCGGGCGTGACTGTTGACGAGCAGTGGGAGAGCCTTGTCGCCAAGGTCGGCGGCAAGGTCTTCGCCCTAATCGGCGACGGCAGCTGGCAGGTCGTGTTCAAGGTGCCCGAGGAGACCTTCGAGATACTGACCAGCCAGGAGGGCGTCGCCCAGGCCGCCTATTTCGCCAAGCGGCAATGGGTGAGCGTCGAGACCGGTGCGCTCGACGACGAGGCGCTCAAGCTCTATATCGCGCGCTCGCACCGCACCATCGCCGCCAAGCTCACCCGCAAGGCGCGGGTCGAGCTCGGGCTCGAGGCCTACCTTGCCGAAGCCGCGTCGGGCAGCACGGCGTAGACTTCGAGCGGTCCGCCGAGGCTGACGTCGGCGAGCCAGGCCGGCAGCGCGCCTGCCGCGCGCAGCCGCACGAAGGAATCTCCGGCCGCATCCGCCAGTCCCAGCATTTCCGGCATTGCCGGGCAGACGACGACGAGGCCGATGCCGCGCCGCTCGAGAATGCCGCGCGCCTCCCCGATGGGCGCGTTGAAGAAGGCGAAGGTGTCGAGGACGCCCGCCTCGTTGCGGTGGTAGGGCGCGGCGACGACCGAATGCGGTGTTTCGAGCAGCAGGTGCGAGCCGAGGTCGATCGGCGCCATGATCCGCTCGGGCGGCAGTGCGGCGAGATCGGCGAATGCCTGCGGCATCAGACATCGGGCGCGGCCGATGCGTGTCTCCATCACCTGTTGCGCCGGGCTCGGCACGAGCCACACCACGGCGCCAATGGCGACGGTGACGAGGACGCCAGCGAAGCCGAACCAGCCTGCGATGAGCGCCAATGCCGCGCCGGGTGCGCGACTGGCAAGATAGCGCTCGCGCAGCTCGGCGATGAGCCAGGCCGCGGCCGGAATGGCGGGCATGGTGGCGAGCCGGGCGCCACGCACCTGCAGCAGCATCACGAGGGTGGCCAAGCCGAGAAAGAGCGCCAGCACCAGCCATTCCGCCCGGTCCTCGCGCCAAACGACGACGCGCCGGCAGATCACGGCGAGGCCGAGCAATGGCGGAATGCCGACGGCGAGCGTATAGGCCGGCAGATCGAAAAGGCTCGCCCACCAGGGCTTGGCCTCGGCGATGGCGTCGATCCAATTGGTGACGAGCCAGGGGTCGACCGAGGCGTAGGGGCCCTTGAGACATTCGGGAAAGAGCGCGAAGACGAGGCCCATGGCGGCGATCCCCGCGCCGATGCCGAGGGCGAGCCGTAGCGGCCAGCCGCGGGGCCTGGCGCCGAGCGCCGCGAGCGCGACGAAGACCGTCCCCGTCGCGGCCGCCGCCGTCACATAGCTGATCGCGAGCGCGTCGCACGCCGGGGTCAGCCAGCGCTCCGGCGGCAGGGCGATGACGAGGTGGACGAGCGCGGCGACGGCGAAGGCGAGGCCGAAGCCGCGGACCGGCCGTGGATTGTCCGGCATGAAGGTCCAGACGAGCCCGTAAGCCAGGATCGCGGCGGCGATGGCGGGCAGCGATTCGGTGCCGATGGCGACGGCGGTAGCGCAGAGCACGCCGGCGAGCACGGCGAACCCCGGTCGCCTGAGGCTTTCGACCGCGGCCCACGCAATCGCGAAGGTCAGCACCACCTGCACGTTGTGGTGGTCGATACGCCCCGGAGGGAACTCGTTGGTGACGGCGGGGCTGAGGATCGGCAGGATGAGCGCGGGCAGGAGCCCGATCGGTCCGGCGAGGCGCAGCGCGAACCTGGCGCTCACCCACAGCAGCACGGCAAAGAGCAGGAGCGGCCAGGCATAGGCGGCGAACACCTCCGCGCCTGCCGGGCCGGCGAACGGACGCGCGACGAGGATGAGAAGGGCGATGGGCAGGTCGACGAGCCGCGACCAGTGGATTTCGCCGCCCCAAGGGGTGTTGAGCCGGTGCTGGACGGTGTCGTACCAGCCTTGGCCGTCGAGAAAATCGCGCACCACCACCATCCGCATGGCATCGTCGGTGTCGGCGAGGAGCGGGCCGCTCGCGGCGCCGATGCGGGCGCGCAGGATGAAGATCGCGGCCGCCGCGGTGAAGGCGAGGGCAAGGAGCGGCCAGTTCATCGCGCGGCGATCGGTGGCGGGCGGCGTCAAGACTCGCATCCCCACGTGAGGTTCGTCAGACCATGCGGCAGTCGCGTTAAGATCGCTTGAAGAGGCGCCGCCTGACCCTCACCCCAACTCCTCAAGGAGAGGGAGCAATAAAAAAGGCGGCATGTGGTGCCGCCTTGAGTTGTCAGGGAGAAAACAATACGAAGGGCTGGAAATCAGCCCTGGGGCTGGGGGACAACCCGCAGATATGGCTTGAGTTCCTTCCACCCGCCGGGGAATTTCTCGCGCGCCGCCTCGTTGGAGACGGCCGGCACGATGATCACGTCCTCGCCGTTCTTCCAGTTGACCGGGGTGGCCACCTGGTGCTTGGCGGTCAGCTGCAGGCTGTCGATGACGCGCAGGACCTCGTCGAAGTTGCGGCCGGTCGAGGCCGGATACTCGATCTTCAATTTGACCTTCTTGTCCGGCCCGATGACGAACACCGAGCGCACGGTGAGATTGTCGCTCGCGTTCGGGTGGATCATGTCGTAGAGCGTCGCGACCTTCTTGTCGTGGTCGGCGATGAGCGGGAAATTGAGGGTCGCGCCCTGCGTCTCGGCGATGTCGGCGGCCCAGCCGGCGTGGTCCTCGAGCTTGTCGACGGAAAGCCCGAGCACCTTCACGCCGCGCTTCTCGAACTCGGGCTTGAGCTTTGCGGTATAGCCAAGCTCGGTGGTGCAGACCGGGGTGAAGTTCTTGGGGTGCGAGAAGAGCACGGCCCAGGAGCCGTCGATGTAGTCATGGAAATGAATCGGCCCTTCGGTCGAGTCCGCGGTGAAGTCGGGGGCGATGTCGCCAATGAGAATTGCCATGGGTGTCCCTCACTCTCTTTGTCGGGAGTGCGTCTAGTTTCGTCCCATCATATCGTTCCGCCGCCTCCTGAAAGAAGCGGCGCAGGGCGGAAAGTTTTTGTGTCCGGGCACCGATCGGCGCGAGATGGTTCCATGCCGGAGGGGGTCGCGAGTAACGGAACGAAGTCGGCCGTTAACCTATGCTACTGCGCCGCCTGCGGCGCGCCCTCGCGCCAAGTGACGTCGGCATCGGCGAGCGGGATCACCGAGAGCGACATCTTGCCCGAGCCCAGCTGGATTTCGCGCCCGTGCGTCAGATAGATCAGCGCGTTGTTGCGCGCATCGTAGATGCGCGAGACG
>Ga0065721_10005276_pt1 | contig 14878 bp, 11 predicted proteins | sample Mesricmetagenome_FD_59108 | JGI IMG/M metagenome (GOLD analysis project Ga0065721, IMG submission 59108) | Mesophilic microbial community from rice straw/compost enrichment Sample: eDNA_1 v2 (version 2) | ecosystem: Engineered > Solid waste > Grass > Composting > Bioreactor | place: USA: Davis... | reverse complement strand
GTAGGTCCAAGCAAAACGACCCGAGGAAAGCGTACAGGAGACGAGAGGGTGGCGGTGGGCAGAGAGTTCACAGAGCATTCTGCACCACCACCGGGGAAAGGTGGGGCACCAAAATGTGAATCCTTTTCTTCCAGTCGGTCACGCGGGCTCTGCCTAACCCACGTCTACCGAATGGATCGTGGCAGATGTATGGCAACCGATAACAAAAGCGGCCCCACCTACAGGCTGCCAAACCATCCAGCACCACAAATATAGCCCTCCTGCTCTTAAACGGCAGGTTCTTTTGGGCAAACCAATCCCGAAGTAAATGCGCCTTTCGACATCGCCGTTTCCGACACCTTCTTGCCACTGCATCTTTCTACGAGAGATTATTACGGTGTTGGAGGGCCTCGATCAACAGCTGGGGTGTTTACTGTTGGCATACTCGTTCAGAGTGACGGTTTCACGGACCTGGACCTCCAACGCCTCGACCACCTGACGCAGGCGCGACAGACTTGCCGAGGCATACCCCGTCCCTTCGTAGCGCTGCACCTGCTGCTCCTTCAGCCCCAGACGCTCTGCCAGGTCCTTCTGCGTCATCCCCCGCGCGATGCGCGCCTGGATCAAGAGGCGCGGCAGTTCCTCGAAGGAGGACGCCTCGAAGACCTGCCGCTTCCCGCCGCGCAGCGCCTCATACTCCGCGATCTCGGACCGCAGCGACTCCCGCTGGCTCGCCAGCGCGTCCCGCTCCGCCCGCCGCAGGAGGGGCGAAACGCCCTCCTCCTGCCGCTGCTCCATCTCCGCCAGCGCCTTCTCGAAGCGCGCCGCCTGCGCGCGCGTGATCTTGAGCTGTCGTTCATTGGTGATCATGGGGAGCCTCCTTCTGAATCGTTATGGGCTTTTAACAGCGGGACCACGGTCCCCCAGAAGAAAAAGTACCGCAGGGTCGTCGCGCCCTGGTCCGGTAACCAGCCGCGTGCCTGCAGCACGAGGAGCGTCAGCCCCGCCAGGCATGCCCCAAATTGGGCATACATACAGATCAGGCTCCGACCCTGCGGCGCTGCCGCCTCCGCTGCTCGCCCGGCCAGAGGGCGATCAGGTGCTGCTTGACCTCCTCCTCGGGCAGGGCTTCCAGGCGCAGGCGCGCCCGCTGCCGAACGTCCTCCTCGTCGGCTACCAGATCGGCCGCGAGCGCGGCGAACTCCGCCCGGTCCCGCTCCCACTGCGGCGTTTGTGTGGTGTGAGCCCGGGTGCTTCCCATGCCACATTATACGCGGGTAGGGCAGGACTGGCGGGGGAGTGTGGCGAACGTATCCGCGATATGACCGGCAATGATGCGCGCGGCAGAGACGCTCTCGTCACCTCCTTTTCCCGACGTACCTTTCTTTCCCTGACGGCGGTCACCGCCACGGCGACCGCCGTCCTCGGCCCGCAGAGCCGTTCCGCTTCCCAAGGCACCATGAGCAACCCCAACGACGCACACCCCGACGCGACGACCCACCCCGACCTGCGCTACTACTACCCGCTGCCCGAGCCGAAGGAGCGCCTGAACGTTACCACCGACCTGTGCATCTACGGCGCGACCCCGGCAGGGATCGCCGCGGCGATACAGGCGCGGCGCATGGGCAAGAGCGTGGCGCTGCTGTCCTTCGACACCCACATCGGCGGCCTGTCCTCCGGTGGGCTGGGGGCGACCGACATCGGCAACAAGGCGGCCATCGGAGGCATCTCCCGCGAGTTCTACCGCGCCCTGGGGAAGCACTACGGCGCCGAGGAGATGTGGACGTTCGAGCCTGGTGTGGCCGAGAAGACCCTGCGGGCGATGTGCGCCGAAGCCGGCGTAACGGTGTACCACGAGCAGCGGCTCGTTTCTGTAAAGAAGCAGGACAAGCGCATCGCGTCGCTCTCCACCGAAGGCGGGCACACGTTTACTGCCGCGTACTTCCTCGACGCGACGTATGAGGGCGATCTGCTGGCGAAGGCGGGCGTCTCCTACACGGTCGGGCGTGAGGCGAATGCCCAGTATGGGGAGACGCTGAACGGCGTCCACTTCGGGCACCCGAACCACAACTTCAAGGTGCCGGTGGACCCGTTCATCGTGCCCGGCGACCCAAAGAGCGGTCTGCTCAAGGGCATCAGCGCCGACCCGCCGGGCGCGCAGGGCGAGGGGGACAAGCGGGTCCAGGCGTATAACTTCCGCCTCTGCATGACGAAGGCCGCGGATCGCCTGCCGTTCCCAAAGCCCGCGGGCTACGACCCGGAGCGCTATGAGCTGCTGGCGCGCTACCTGAACGCCGGGGTATGGGACGTGCTGCGGCTGACCAAGATGATGCCGAACGGCAAGACCGACACCAACAACTTCGGCGCCTTCTCGTCGGACAACATCGGCAAGAACTACGACTGGCCGGACGCCGACTACGCCACGCGCCAGAGCCTCTTCCAGGACCACGTGGACTACCACCAGGGGATGATGTGGTTCCTGTGCCACGACGCGCGCGTGCCCCCGAAGATCCGCGACGAGGTCAAGGCATGGGGGTTGCCCGCCGACGAGTTCACCGGCACGGGCGGCTGGCCGCACCAGTTGTACGTTCGCGAGGCGCGGCGCATGGTGGGCGATCTGGTGATGACCGAACACCACTGCACCTACAAGGAGACGGTGCCGGACGGCATCGGGCTGGCAGCCTACTCGATGGACAGCCACAACTGCCAGCGCGTGGCGCGGGAGGAGAACGGCGTCTGGACCGCGCGCAACGAGGGGAATGTGGAGGTGCGCCCCACCGGACCGTATCCCATCGCCTACCGCAGCCTGACGCCGAAGCAGAGCGAGTGCGAGAACCTCCTGGTGCCGGTCTGCCTGTCGTCGTCCCATATCGCCTACGGGTCTATCCGCATGGAGCCGGTGTTCTTCGTGTTGGGCCAGAGCGCAGCCACCGCCGCGTGCCTTGCCCTGGACGCCGGACGCGTCCCCGTGCAGAAGGTAGATGTCGCGCAACTGCGGGCGCGCCTGCGCGCGGACAAGCAGATCATCGACTGGGATCCCAAGACGATGCCGGCTTCCAAAGAGATGAACCCGTAACCGTCGTCCGCGTGTCGCCGCCGGGTTGGTGCCGTGGGTGTTCGCCGTGGACTGAAGTCCCGGCTTCCGAGATTCAAGCCCGCCTACGCGGGCTACACGGCACGAAGGGCGGCTACCGGGATGCGGTAACGGCATCGAGCACCGGAGCCCGCACCGACGAAGCGGAGCTTCGCCCGCGTAGGCGGGCTTGAATCTCGGAAGCCGGGACTTCAGTCCACGGCGAACACCCACGGCACCCCTCCTTCCGGGCACGGGGTACAATACCGGGGAGGGTTTCGATGCAGGAGCACAGGACCACCATCCCCCCCGGCAGGAAAAACACGGGGGGCAAGGTCGTTGCGGGATGGCCGTCCCGGATAGCCCGACGGGTGAAAGCGCGGGCCCTTCCGTATGTGATCGTCCTCTGCGTTGCGCTGCTCGCCTGCGCCGGGTGGGCGGCGGCGAGCCGTGCAGTCTCCGCGCCCGAGCCACCCCCGTCCCTGGCGCCGTTGCCCGCCCTGGCCTTCCGTGACCTGGCCGGGAAAGAGTATCACCTGCGGACGGCCGCTTCGGAGAGCGGCAAGGCGCTGGCGTTTGTCTTCCTGTCTACTGAGTGCCCGATCTCCAATCGATACACGCCGCGCCTGAAGCGGCTGGCTGCGGTCTACCAGAAGAAGGGGATTGCGTTCTTCGCGGTGTACGTCGGGCCACACGACGCCGACGCTACGATCCGGGCGCACGCCTCGGAGCGGGGGCTCACCTTTCCCCTGATCCGCGATGCCGACGGGACGCTGGCGAAACTTGTCGGCGCGACCGTGACGCCGGAGGTCGCTGTGGTGGGCCGCAACGGAGCGCTTCGCTACCGGGGGCGCATCGACGATAGCGACGACCCGGCCGCAGTCAAGGCCCGGGACTTCGCCGTTGCACTGGATGCGATAATCACGGGTAAGCCGGTGAAGACCCCGCGCACCCGCGCCTTCGGCTGCGCCATCACCTTTCCCGCGCCCCCCCCGGCGGAGCCCACGGTCACCTACACCCGCGACATCGCGCCGCTGCTAGACAGGCGCTGCGTCGAGTGCCACCGGGAGGGCGAGGTGGGGGCGATTCCTCTGGACACCTACGCCCAGGCTGCCAAGTGGGCTGCCCAAATGTCCACCGAGGTGCAGACCCGCCGGATGCCGCCCTGGAAGGCCGAGTCACACGACGAGTTCCTGGGCGAGCGACGGCTGAGCGACGCCGAGATCAAGACCGTGGTGGATTGGGCGGCGGCGGGAGCGCCGCAGGGGGACCCCGCCGACCTGCCGAAGACGCGGCCGACGTTCCCGGAGGGATGGAAACTGGGGGAGCCGGACTACACGGTGGAGATGCCGGTCGAGTACACCGTGCCCGCCGAGGGGAAGGATATCTACCGCTGTTTTGTGCTGCCCACCGACTTCGACACCGATAAGTGGGTCGCCTCGATCGAGTTCCAACCGGGGAACCGGGCCATCGTCCACCACATCAACATCTGGCTGGACCTGACCGGCGAGGCGCGTAAGCGCGATGCCGCCGACCCGGGGCCCGGCTACGACAGCCCCTTCCCCGGCAACGTCCCCGGCTTCCGCAGCGCCGGGGTTCTGGGCGGCTGGATTCCCGGGCATGTCCCGTGGACGCTACCGGAAGGGGTGGGGAACCGGCTGCCAAAGGGGGCCGATATCGTGTTCGAGGTCCACTACGTCACTACCGGCAAGCCCGAAAAGGACCGCTCGCGCTTCGGGTTACGCTTCGTAAAGGGACCGGTGAAGAAGCGGCTTGTGCTGGGCGAGGTCTCGGCGCGCCGTGTTCGTATCCCCGCCGGGGCGAAGGCGCAGACGGTGGAGACCAGCGAGTTTGTGCGCGAAGACATCACCCTGCTCTCGATCACGCCCCATATGCACCTGCTTGGCCGGTCCATGACCGTGACGGCGGTGTTCCCGGACGGCACGGAGCGCCGCCTGGTGCATGTGCCCGATTGGAACTTCAACTGGCAACTCAGCTACCGCTATAAAGAGCCTGTCAAGCTACCCAACGGCACGCGTATCGACCTGCTGGCGGTCTACGACAACTCGGCGGACAACCCGTACAACCCGAACCGCCCCCCGAAGGACGTGCGCGAAGGCGAAAGCACATCCGACGAGATGTGTAATGCCTTCGTCGCCTACACCCTCGACAACGAAGACCTCACGGCAAAGCCCGGTGACGGGCGGCGTTAGGACGGAATATGCCAGTTCCCTGGGTGTACAGCCTCTTCCCGAAGTTTCTGCAGAAGCTCTCCGCGCGGGAGTTGGCTGAGGCCGTCCGCGGGGCGGGGCTGGACACCACAAACCTGGTGATACGCGACGGCTACTGGGTGAGCCGGGCGGACATGGCCGAGAGTCTGCCGCGGTTCCTGAGCGTCATGGCGGACGCGGGGTTGACGGTGCGTTTCGCCACAGCCGGGTTCGAGCCGGCAGAACTGGCGGCGGACGACCGGCCGCTCGGGCTGCTGGCCGAGCACAACATCACCGAGTTCCGGATGGGCTACTTCAAGCAGCAGCCGGGCGAGGGCACCCGCGCGGCGTTCGACCGGGCGCGGCGCGAAGTGGAAACCATCGCGGCCCTGTGCGAGCGGCACGGGGTCCGGGCGGTCTATCAGGTGCACCACGGGACGCTGGTGCCCTCGGCGTCGGCGGCGTACCTCCTGGTGAAGGGCTTTGATTCGCGCCTGATCGGTGTGGAGCTGGACCCGGGCAACCAGTCGTTCGAGGGGTACGAGGAATGGGGCCGCTCGGCCAGCCTGCTGGGGGAGTACCTGGTGGCGGTCGGCGTGAAGGATTCGCGAATCGCCCGTGACCCGGCAAGGGCGCACGAACCGGGCAAGGGCTGGGTGCGCCGGTGGTGCCCGCTGGACGAGGGCGTGACGAACTGGCACGCCGTGATGGCGGCGCTTCGGGCGGCGGACGCGAGCGGGACACTGGTCTTCATGCCCTTCTATCACGAGAACGACCCTGCGGCGCACCTGGCGACGCTCCGGCGCGAGGTCGCCTACCTGCGCGCGGTCGAGGCGGCTATCGCCGCCTCGACCGGCGCGTAGGAAGCTGGACGGAGGCCAAAGCATCGTGCCCATCTGGGACGCCGACGTGGAACTGACGCCCGAGGCGGCGGCGGGGCTGATCGACCGTCAGTTTCCGGCGCTCGCCCCCGCGCACCTGGAGGCGCTGGGGAGCGGGTGGGACAACACGGCGTACCGGGTGAACGGGCGGTTCGTGTTCCGCTTCCCCCGGCGGCAGATCGCGGCGGCCCTGATCGAGCGGGAGGCGCGCGTCCTCCCCCTGCTCGCGCCGCACCTGCCGCTGCCGATCCCCGCCCCCGAGTTCGTGGGTGCGCCGGGCGATGGCTACCCGTACCCCTTCGCCGGTTACCCGCACCTGCCGGGCGTCACGGCCTGCCGCATCCCCTGGACCGAGGCGGAGCGGGAGAGCCTGGCGGCGCCGCTGGGGCGGTTCCTGGCGGCCCTGCACGCGCTCCCGGTGAGGGGGGCAACCCGGGAATGGGCGCCGGGGGATGAGTTCGAGCGGGCGAACGTCGCCCGGCGCGTTCCGATGGTGCGGGAGAAGCTGGAAGGGGTGCTGCGCGCCGAGGTGGAGGGGGCGGGACTGACGGTGGCGGCGCTTCGGGAGCGGGTCCTTGCCCTCGCCGATACACCCCTGCCGAGGGAGCCACCGTGCTGGGTCCACGGCGACCTGTACGCCCGGCACCTGCTCGCGGACGCAGACCACAACCTGTGCGGCGTGATTGACTGGGGGGATGTCCACCTGGGGGACCGCGGGGTGGACCTCTCCATCGCGTTCAGCTTCCTGCCGCCCACCGCTCGGCCCGCCTTCCTCCGGGCGTACGGCCTTCCCGTGGACACTGCCCTGTGGGACCGGGCGCGCTTCCGCGGGCTGTTCTACGGCGTGATCCTGACGGACTACGGGCGCGACCGCGGCGACGCGCCGCTCCGGGAGGCGGGCCTTTACGCCCTGCGGAACGCCGCCCAGGATTAGCGACCATTTTACGAAGAGGTACGCAATTCTTGAGAAGACACCGAAGTCACCTCAGGCACGGGGTTGGGGCGCTTGCCGCGGTCGCGATTGTCGCCGCTCAGGGCGTGGCGGCACGGGCGTCGGACCTCGTTGCCGTCCAGCCGCTTACCGAGCGCATCCTGATGCTCCACTTCGACGACGGGCGGGTGGAGCATCACCGGCGGGGGACGCCCCGCTCCGCCGAGAAGGTGATCGTAGACCCACTGGACACCGCCGCCGCGACCCGGGCGACGACCTACACCCTCGTCAGCGAAGACGACCCGGCGTACAAGCAGCCGCAGAGGCCGCTCGGCAACGTCGGGCGGAAGACGAAGGGGACGGAGTTTGCCTGGTTCACGGACCGCTGGGAGAACAACCGTGCTGTCAACGACCGGCCGGACCACGCCGCCGAGCACTGGCTTTACCTGACTCTGCCTGCGCCGATGCAGCCGGGTAAGACCTACACCCTCCGCACCGGCAACCTGGCGAAGAACGGCCGGGAGTGGAAGCTGACCTACGACCTCGCCCGCTCCCGCTCCGAGGCCGTTCACGTCAACACCCTGGGCTACGTCCCCGACGCGCCCGCGAAGTTCGCCTACGTGTACCACTGGATGGGCGACCGCGGCGGGCTGGACCTGAAGGCGTACGAAGACCGCCCGTTCCACCTGATCGACCAGAAGACCGGGAAGAAGGCGTTCACCGGGAAGGTGCGCTTCCGCAAGGCGAAGGACGCGCAGGAGACGTTCCACACGTCGGACTCGCCGCCGCACGGGAACTTCCTGGGAGCCGATGTCTGGGAGTGCGACTTTTCTACCTTCCAAACGTCGGGGACGTATGTCGTGGTGGTAGAGGGTGTCGGCTGCTCCTGGCCGTTTCCGATCGCGGCGGACGTGTACCGGCCCGCCTTTCAGACCGTCGCCCGCGCGCTCTATCACAACCGCTCCGGTATTGCGCTGACAAAGCCCTATACGGAGTTCGAGCGGCCCGCGCCGCACCACCCGAAGCTTACGCCGGGGTTCGCCGGCAAACTGCGCTACACCCGCGTCCGCTGGACGGAATGGGGCAGCGAAGGCGGCGACGCGAAGACGCTGATGGCAGAGTCCCCGGGCCCGCTGGAGGATTCGTGGGGTTGGTACCAGGACGCGGGCGACTGGGACAGCTACTACACCCACCTGCGCGTCGCCCAGGAGCTGCTGCTGGTCTACGCCATGGCGCCGGACAAGTTTACGGACGGGGAACTGAACCTCCCGGAAAGCGGCAATGGCGTGCCGGACATTCTGGATGAGGCGGCGTGGCTGCCGCGCTTCTGCCGCCGCCAGCGGGCCGAACTTATCGCGAAGGGCTGGGGGACGGGCGGCGTAAGCCTGAGAGTCTCCGGCGATGCGTTCGGGAGCGATGAGGGGACGCTGCCGGACGGCAGCAAGGTCGGGCGCGGCTCCTGGGAGGACACCGACCGCGTCTGGATGGTCGCCGGCGAAGACCCCTGGTCTACGTACCGCTACGCGGGAGTGGCTGCCTGCCTCGCCCGCGCCTACCAGCTTGCCCGCGTGTCGCGCGACCCGGAGGGCGTGGACTGGGCGAAGGAGGCGCGCGAAGCGTACGCCTGGGCGCAGAAGAACACCCGCCCCGGCGACGAGCAGGCGATGGACGGGAGCCTGCGCTACCCCCGCGCTTACGCGGCGGCGGCCCTGTTCCGTCTTACCGGCGAGAAGGCGTACGAGCAGCAGCTTGCGAAAGACACGGCCTGGATAAAGGCGGACACCCTGCTCTGGGACGATGCCGCCTATGGTCCCTTTGTCTACGCACTCGGCAGCGGCGGGGGAAGGGACGATGCCGACCTGGCGCTGCGCCTCCGGGACGCCGTGCTGCGCACCGCCGACGAGTCGCTGGTGAACACGGCGCAGAAGCGCGCCCTGCGCTGGGGCGGCAACTTCTTCATGCCCATGCTCATCGGCCAGCAGACCACGCCCTGGGTACTGGAGGGCGCGGTGGCCTACACCCTGACGAAGACGAGCGACCCGGAGCGCGCCCAGCGCTACCGTGCGGGGCTGTACACGACCTGCGACTACTTCCTCGGGACGAACTCGCTGAACCAGACGTGGGTGACGGGGCTGGGGCCTCGCCACCCGACCGAGATCTTCCATATGGACGCCTGGTACAACGGCAAGAATCGGTTCCATCCCGGCCTGATTCCGTACAGCCCGTGGCGTAAAACGAACGACCAGGGGGCAGGACCGTGGGACGCCGATTGGGCGAACAAGACGCTGTATCCCGCCATTGACGCGTGGCCGGGCAACGAGCGCTGGTTCAGTAACCGCTGCTCGCCGCTGGGCAGCGAGTTCACGGTTCACCAGAATATCGGCCCGGCGGCGGCCCTCTTTGGCTTCCTTACGGCGACGAAGGCCGCGCCGGGCGCGGCGGCGGCTACCGCTTCGGCGAGGGAGTAGACGGAACGGCCGCCGCTGCCGGTATCGCGATGGTCGCCGAAGCCCCGGGTAGACCGTACCGGTCCAGGCCATAGACTCCGGCGGCGTTCGCGCCCGCCGGGAGCGTCTGGGAGGTGGCGTCGCCCGGCAGCAGGAAGGTCTGCCAGGTATCGCCCGCCCGCACCTGCACGGCCCACTGCCACACCTTGCGGGTATCCCCGGGCCGCCAGGTGAGCATTTTCCCCGACGCCCGGAGTTCGAGCGGCGCGGCGGGCGGCACGGCGGAGGCGACCGGGGCAAGCCAGGGCGAGGCGGGGATCAGGGCGGGCTCCTGGTACACGGTCGCGCGCAGGCGCGGGCCGAGCGAATCCGGTGCGGAGTCCATCAGGGCGCGGGCGCTGAAGTGGACTGTCCCGCTCGCCCCGGCCTGCCCGCGCGTCGCCCGGATCTGGTACTCGATCTCTTCCGGAGGCCACGGGCCGTCCGGCGTTGCCCGGCTGGTGAACTGACCCGGCCACAGGTGGCGCCCCTTCTGGTTCTCGCTCACCCACCAGGCGAGCAGCACAGGGTACGCCTGCGCCGTCTGCTCGATCCGCCAGTAGAGCTGCGGCGAGTAGTAGTCGCACCAGCCCTCGTTCCACCAGAGCTGCGCGTCGGCGTACAACTCGGCGTACTGATCGAAGCCCTTAATCTGCGCGGGCTTGCCGGGCCGCCCGATGCCGAACGGGCTGATGCCCACCTTCACCCATGGCTTGAGCGCCTTGACCTCGCGATACATCGACTCGATGAACGTATTGACGCTGGCGCGTCGCCAGTCGTCCCGCGCCAGGGTACCCCCGCCCGCGATGTACTTCTGGTACGTCTCCGCGTCCGGGAAGTCGATGATCTTATTGTCCTTGTCGCGCTCCTTGTACGGGTAGAAGTAGTCGTCCACGTGGACGCCGTCGATGTCATAGCGGCGCACGACATCGAGTACCACACGCAGCGAGTGCGCCTGCACCTCGGGATCTGCGGGGTCCATCCACAGATGCGTCCCGTAAGAGCGCACCAGCTCCGGTCGCGCCCGGCTGACGTGCTTCTCGCTGACCGGGCCCTTCATGGAGGGGTGTTTCGCCCGATAGGGATTGAACCAGGTGTGCAGTTCCAGCCCGCGCTTGTGGGCCTCTTCCACCGCGAAGGCAAGCGGGTCGTAGAACGGCTGCGGGGGACGGCCCTGCTCGCCCGTCAGGTACTCGGACCACGGCTCCAGTTCCGATGGGTACAGGGCGTCGCACGCGGGCCGGACCTGGAATATGATCGCGTTCAGGTGCAGCGCCTTCGCCCGGTCTAGCAGGGCCAGAAGTTCCGCCTGCTGCTGCGCGGCGGGGAGGCCGGGCTTACTCGGCCAGTCGATGTTGGCGACCGTAGCGACCCAGACCCCGCGGAACTCTCGCAGCACGGGCGGCGGAGTCGGCACGGTCAGGGTCTGCTGCGGTGATGAGGGCGAAGGGGGCGGGGGCGTCTGCTCCCGCATTTCCGAGTTGCTCATAGTGGTGCGTGCGAGGGCGGCGGCTCCAGCGGCGGCGGTCAGTCGGATCAGGGTGCGTCGGGTCATGGAGTTACGGGGTACCGTCATGCCTGGCTCTTCTTCATTGTTGAGGCTCGGGCCGTTCCTGTGGGCTTTGTCGTACGTGCGCCGGCCGGGAAGAGAGTTCGGCTGCTAGGCGGCTCTACCACTATACCCGAGGAATTGTGTATTTTCTGTCTCCGTACGGGTAGGCGCGTTTAGAGCGTACGCTGGTACAGACGGAACCGGCGTGTCACCACGCACCCCGCCCGCTCATAGAACGAAAGGTTTCGCCCGCCCGCCCAGCCAAACCAGAGGTAGCGGGCGCCGCGCGCCTTCACCCGGGCGATCAGGTCGTAAAAGACCGCCGCGCCGACACCTCCGCTGCGCCGCCCGGGATGGACGCCGAAGGGGCCGAACCGGCCCGCGACCCCGCCCGGCGGGTCGTTGTGCGGGTTCTCCCACTGGGCGAAAGCGATGATCTCGCCCCGGTCCTCCGCCAGCACGATCTCCGTGTTGCCCTGCTGCAGCCCTTCCAACACGCTCGGGCGCCAGTGCGGGAAGTGCGCCTCCGCGAAGTCCAGCAGCGGCAGCGTGTCGCGCAGGGTGAACGGGCGCACGGTCACGCCCTCCGCCTCCAGCGCCTCCCGCCGGGCGCGCACTGCATCCGGCGTGACCACGGACTCCAGAGCCATCCCCATCGCCACCGGTTCGCTGGCCGCCACGAAGTCGTGCTTCTCCAGGAAGGCATGGGCCGCGGCGTACTCGGCATCCACTCCGGGGAAGAGGTAGTACGGGGCGTAGCCGTTGCACAGGACCTTCGCGCGCCCCGCGGCGCGCAGGTGGGCTAGCCCGGCGTCCAGAAGGCGCGTCCCCACACCGCGCCGCCGCCCGTCCGGGTGGACAAAGAACGCGGTCAGCCAGCCGGTATCCGGCTGCGTCCCCAGGCTGCCCAGGGGGACCTTCCGGTACATGGTCTGGAGCGCCCCCACCACCGCACCATCCTCCGCCGATATCGCGACCAGAAACCCGTTCGGGTCGAAGTTCGGGTCGAGTACGAACAGGCGCCAGAACCGCTCCTCCGTGAGCGGGTCTTTCGGCAGGCAGAGGTTCCACAGCGCGACCACCGGGGCAAGGTCATCCGGGCCGAAAGGGCGAATAGAAACACCGGGCATACGAAACAACCTCCTCGCGGCGCCCGGAACGCGGCAGCGCCGCCACGCCCTATCGTAGCACGGGGCGCCCCCTCGGGAAAAGGCAGGACGGCATTGGAAACATCGGAAAAAAGGCTGCACGTGCTGGCGCTCGGCGCGCACGCGGCCGATCAGGAACTCTCCGCGGGGATGGTCCTCGCGAAGTACGCGCAGGCGGGGCACCGCGTCACGATCCTCAGCCTGACCCCCGGCGAAAAGGGGCACCCAACGCTCTCCGCGGAGGACTATGCCGCACAGAAGCGGCGTGAGGCGGAGGAGTGCGCGGCGATTCTGGGGGCGGAGACCGTGATCCTTCCCTACGGCGACGCGACCCTGGAGGCGACCGAGGCGATTAAGTTCGAGGTCGCCGACCTGATCCGCGAGTGGAAGCCGGACGTGCTTATTACGCACTGGGAAAACAGCATCCACAAGGACCACCAGAACGCGCACATCATCGCGCGCGACGCCCTGTTCTACGCTGCTCTGAAGCGCATCGAGCGGGAGCGGCCGGCGCACTGGATTCCGCGCGTCTACTACTCCGAGAACTGGGAGGATATGGACGGCTACGTCCCCGACGTGTACGTGGACACGACCGATGTGTTCGACCGCTACTGCGAGGCCCTATCCCGGTTTGAACTGTGGAACGGCGGCACGGGCTGGCCCTACGCGGACTACTACAAGTCGCTGGCTCGGATGCGCGCCTGCCTGGGGTTCGGAATGCGCGGACAGTACGCTGCCACGCTCATGCGCCCCCGGGACGCTCATATCCTGCGAACGCGCGAACTGCCCTAACCAAGTCCGGCGCGAGGGGGAGCCATGTCAAAGAAGATAGCGATGATCGGGGCGGGGAGCGTCGTGTTCTGCAAGACGCTGATGAGCGACATCATGGCGACGCCCGCGCTGGCGGGCTGCGAGTTCGCCTTGATGAGCCCCACCGAGCCGAAGCTGCGCCGCATGGAGGTATTTGGCCAGCGGATGCTCCGGGAGAACGGCCTGCCCGGCTCGGTCTGGGCCACGACCGACCGCCGGGAGGCCATCCGGGACGCCGACTTTGTGGTCGTGATGATCCAGGTCGGCGGGTTCGAGGCGTACGGCACGGACTACGAGATACCGCTGAAGTACGGCGTGGACCAGTGCATCGGGGACACACTCGGGCCGGGCGGCCTGTTTCGGGGACAGCGGCACATCCCCGTGCTGGTGGAGATCGCGCGCGACATGGAGGCGCTGGCGAAGCCGGGCGCCCTGATGCTCCAGTACGCCAACCCCATGGCGGCCAACTGCCTCGCGCTGGGGCGGGTGTCGAGCGTGCCGTTCGTGGGCCTCTGCCACGGGGTTCAGACCACGCTCGACCTGATCGCCCGCTACTGCGAGGTGCCCAAGGATGAGATTACGTTCGTCTGCGGCGGCATCAACCACATGGACTGGTTCCTGAAGCTGGAGCACCGGGGGCGCGACCTGTACCCCCGTCTCCGCGAGGTCTTCGAGCGCCCGGAGTACTACAAGAACGAAAAGGTGCGCGGCGAGGTGTTCCGGCACTTCGGGTACTTTATGACCGAGTCCACCGGTCACCTGTCTGAGTACGTCCCCTGGTTCCGCAAGAACCAGAAGGCGCTCGACCTGTACTGCGACGAGCCCGCCTTCGGCGGCGAGTCCGGTGCCTACTACAAATGGGGCAAGGTGATGGCCGAGAAGTACGCCCGCGTGGACCCGCTCCAGTTCGAGTCCACCGAGATCAAGGCGCGTAGCGTCGAGTACTGCTCGTACATCCTCGAAGCCGTGACCACGGGTCAGCCGTTCCGGTTCATGGGCAACGTCCGCAACGACGGCTATATCACCAACCTGCCGCCGGGCTGCTGCGTGGAGGTGCCGACCTTCGCGGACGACACCGGCATCCACCCGACGGTGGTGGGTGACCTGCCGCCGCAGTGCGCCGCCGCCTGTATGACCAACGTCGTGGTGCAGCAACTGTGCGCCGAGGCGGCCCTGAGCGGCGACCCGGAGCACCTGGTACACGCGCTCGCACTCGACCCGCTGACCGCCGCGGTCTGCACGCTGAAGGAGGTGCGGGAGATGGCCTCCGAAATGCTGGAAGCGCTGCGCCCGTACCTGCCGCAGTTCGAAGGGAAGACGATTCGGCCCGCGCCGACCATCCACATCCCGGCGGATTGCGTACCCGTGGACGTCCCGCTGGACCCGGCGCTCGCCATCGGCAAGCGGTTCGGGACGCTGATCGAGCAGAAGACCGAGTGACGGAAGGGAAGCGGCAGACCATGTACCGGCTCGCGCGCCTGACCGCGGCGGCCTGCCTTGCAGCACTGACGCTGGCCGCGGCGGTTCCCGACGCGTCCGCTGAAAAGACGGCGGCGGCGGTGCGCTGGCGCAAGACCGTGGTGGACCCGGCATTCCGCTCGGAGGGCGTGGCGGTCGCGGACGTGGACCGGGACGGGCGGGTGGACATTCTGGTGGGCGATTACTGGTACCAGGCGCCCAACTGGGAGCGCCGCGAGATACGCCCGCCGCGTACGGACCTGGGCGACGGGGCGAATACCTACAGCGATGCCTTCGCCTGCTTTACCGGCGACTTCAACGGCGACCGCTGGCCGGACCTGCTTGTGGTC
>Ga0065721_10051413_pt1 | contig 14881 bp, 13 predicted proteins | sample Mesricmetagenome_FD_59108 | JGI IMG/M metagenome (GOLD analysis project Ga0065721, IMG submission 59108) | Mesophilic microbial community from rice straw/compost enrichment Sample: eDNA_1 v2 (version 2) | ecosystem: Engineered > Solid waste > Grass > Composting > Bioreactor | place: USA: Davis... | reverse complement strand
GATGTGTGATACACAGTAGGCATGCCTGAAACCTCTGTTCCAATGGACGCCGAGCGGCGGAACTCTCTTCTCGAATTTCTCATCATTGCCGACCAGATGAAGTCGATCGAGCGGCGGACGTATGTCGGCGGCAGCGGGCGGCGTGAGAACGACGCCGAACACTGCTGGCACATGGCGCTCTGCGCGCTGGTGCTGCACCGCGAGGTGGGGCTGGAGGCCGACCTGGGGCGCACGCTCTCGCTGGTGCTGGTACACGACCTGGTAGAAATCTACGCCGGGGATACCTACGCCTACGACGACGCGGCACTGGTGGGGCAGGCGGAGCGGGAGCGGAAAGCGGCCGACCGGCTGTTCGGGACGCTTCCGCCGGATATCGGCGGGCACCTGCGGGCGCTCTGGGACGAGTTCGAGGCGGGAGAGACGCCGGAGTCGAAGCTGGCACGCGCCTGCGACCGGATGCAGGGCTTCCTCCAGAACTTCATTGCGGAGGGGCGCTCGTGGCGCGAGCACGGCGTGACACCCGAACGGACGAAGGTGCGGATGCAGCCTGCCTACGATGCCGACCCGGTGTTTGGCGCGCTTCTGGACGAGCTGTACGACCGCGCCGACCGTCGCGGCTACTTCGGGTAGGAGCGGACGTCAGTCCGCGAGTTCCTGCTCCAGCAGAGCGAAAAATAGGGCGTGGGCCTGCCGTTCCTTCCAGGGTTCGTGGCCGCACCTTTCCAGAAGCACGAACCGGAAGTCCGCGACGACGCGCGATAGCGGCTCGAAAACGCCTGCGGCGGGGTGGGGGTCATAGTCGCCGTGGATGGCGACCACCGGACAACGGATAGCACGGCCGAGCTCCAGAAGGGCGCCGCTCGTGCGCAGGCGTGCGGCGTCCTCCCAGACTCGCTGGTAGACATCGATGCGGATATCCCCCGGGGGAGTGTCCTTCTCCGGGGGCAGCGGGTCGTAGGTGTCGGCCTTCGAGGAGATCTCACCGATACGCGCCAGGGCGGCGTCCGCGTCTGGCCCGTCTAGGCGCGCGGTAAGCCCGTCGAGTTCGCGCTGCTCCTCGGAAGACAGGCGGGACAAACGGGTGGTTTGTATCTCCGCAGCGTAGCGGTCTTCATAAACGGCGCTGCCGACGAGAATTGCTTTGCGGACGCGTTCGGGGTGCCGGGCGGCGAAGATGTACGCCAGCATGGCGCCCCAGGACGAGCCAATGAGTGTTACCGGACCTTCCGAGGCGTGTTCTTCGAGACTGGCATGCAGCTCCTCGACCTGACTCGCAACGCTCAGAGCCGTCTGGAGTGGTTCCAGAACGCCGCGCGACCGGCCCAATTTCCGCGCGAGGGGCGCCACGGAGCCGAGGGCGCCCGGGCCACCGTGCAGGACGGCGATACGGTAGGGGGGAGTCCCGTAGAAGCGCAGCGGAGGAGAAGCGCCGGTCATAGACCCATTGTACCGGCCGGTGGAGGCGGCGGACCGGTCGAGCCGCGAACGATGAGTTCGACCGGCAGGACCTCGGTGCGGGAGCCAGCGGGCGGCACGTCCAGAGAGGGCGTCTCCTCGTCGTCCCCGGCGGTGGTGCGCGCGATCTGTTCCAGAAGGAGGTCAACGGCGCGCTGGCCCATCTGGAAGAACGGCTGACGTACGGTGGTGAGCGGCGGCGACGTCACCCGGGCGGTGCGGATGTCATCGAAACCCGTCACCGAGATGTCGGCGGGGACGCGCAGGCCGCGGGCGGCCAGGGCGTCCATGCACCCGATGGCGATGGCGTCGTTGGCGCAGCAGAGGGCGGTCGGGAAGGGCGCAATCCCAGAGTGCAACAGGCGCTCGGTGCGCTCCCGCCCGGAAACCTCCCGGTAGTCCCCGTGGAGGACCAGCGCCGGGTTGAGGGGCAATCCCGCTTCGGTCAGAGCGCGCCGGTAGCCGTCGAGCCGCTCCTGCGCCCCCGCCTCGCGGAAGGGGGCGCCGAGCCCGCCGGACAGGTGCGCGATGCGCCGGTGGCCGAGTTCGATCAGGTGGCGCGTTACCGCGTACATACCGCCTTCGTTGTCCACGTCTGCGTTACAGAGCCAGTCGGGGGCGTTATCGGCGTGGATGGCGACGAGGGGGGTGTGCTGCAGGACGGATGCGGCCACGGCGGGGTCGAGTTGGTGCGGCCCCAGGAAGATCAGGCCGTCCACGCGGCCATCGCAGAGGCGCATCAGGCGCGGCTGGAGAGTGGCGGCGTCTTCCCAGCCCGGGATGGTGAACACGGCGGCGTTCTGTCCGTGGACCGCGGCGCTCTGGACGATGCCGTTGAAGACTTCGAGGAAGTACTCCTGAAGCCCCTCCTCGCCGCAGACAGCCACGACGCCGATAAAGTCCATGCGGCGGCGGCTGAGGCCCCGGGCAACGCCGTTGGGACGGTAGCCAAGGCGGGCGGCGGCCTCCAGGATGCGGATGCGGGTCGCTTCGGAGACCTGGGTGCCCGAACGGGAGCCGTTCAGGACGACCGAGGCGGTCTCCTTCGCCACACGGGCTTCGAGCGCCACATCGCGCAAGGTGATAGCGTTGCCTCTTCGCATCGTCGTGCCCCCATTGTAGCACAACAACCGGGTTCTGAATCCGCTCTCGCACAAAACCCGGCGGCAGGGCGAAGCTACGAGACGACGCTGAAGGTGGAGCCGTTCTGGCCTTTGGTGACCTCGATGCGCGAGGGGAACTGCTCCTTCAGCTCCTCGATGTGCGTGATACACAGGATCAGGGCGAAGTCGTCCTGGATGGCGTACAGGGCGTCGATGATGGCCTCGCGTCCGCGCGGGTCCTGCGTCCCGAACCCTTCGTCGAGGATGAGCGTCTGGAGCGGTGCGCCCGCGCGGTGCGCCAGCATCTTGGAGAGCGCGACCCGCAGGGCGAAGTTGACACGGAATGCCTCGCCGCCCGAGTACATCTCGTACGGACGGGTACCTACGTCGTCGGAGATGATAATGTCCAGTGTCTCGATGGGGCCGGCGGCGGTCTTTGACTTCGCCTCGCGCTGCGTCTCGAAGCGCACCTGCATCGCGCCGTCGGTCATCTTGCTCAGCAGTTCGTTTGTGGCGTGCTCGATCTCTGGCAGGGCGTTCTCGATAATGAGCGCCTGCACGCCCTTCTTGCCGAACGCCCCCGTCAACTCCTTGTAGAGGTCGCGATCCTTGCCCGCCTCCTGCTTCTCGGCCGCGCGCTGCGCCCGCTCCGCGCGTAGCTTCTGGCAGTGTTCGAGCTTCGAGGTGAACTCGCCGACCGCCCGCTCTGCCTGCCGCTCGGTTTCGCGGCACCCGCCGAGGCGCGAGTCGAAGTCCGACAGCTCACGCCGCAGCGACGGCAGGGAGGCGGTTTGGAGGCGGATACGCTCCACCGCGGCGCGCCCCTTCTCGATCTGCCCCTCGCGCTTGCTCACCAGCGCCCGCAGCTCCGCGGCCTTCGGCGGCTCCGTCTCCAGCAGGGCGAGCGCCTGCTGGAGTCGCTCCATCTGCACAGCCGCCGTGCGGTACTGCTCCAGCTCCGCCCGGGCCGCCGTCAACTCCTCGCGGATGCGCTCGGCCTTCTCCAGTTCGGCAGAGATCTTCAGCAGTCGCTCCTGCTCATCCGGCGCGTACCGCTTCTCAGACAGCGCCCGGTCGAAGGCGGCCAGGGTCTTACGCCGCTCCGGCAGGGTCTTCAGCCGCTCGGTCAGCCGCTCAAACTCCTGAACCGCGTGGCCGCGCCGCGCCGTGAAGTTTGCTACGGTACGGCGCTCCTCCTGAATCCGCGCTAACTCCGCCCGACAGCGGTCCGACTCCTGCTTCAGGTCGCGCCCCTGCGCCGCCCGCGCCGCCATCTCGCTCCGGAGTCGGGCCAGTTCCGCCTCCGTCTCTGCAACGGCCTGTTGGCGCATCTCCGCCGACAGCGGCTGCCCGCAGTACTCGCACAGGGATGCGTCCGACGATGACAGGGCCGCCAGCCGCTTCTCCAGCCCCTCCGACTCCCGCTTGAGGGCGCCGTGGTCGGAGCGCAGGTGCACCAGGGCGTCGTCCGCTGCGGTGCGCGCCGCCTCCGCCGCCTCCGCTCGTGCCTCCAGGTCGCCGAACTCCGCGATATGGGCGTCCAGCCTGGCCACGTCCTTCTCCAGTTCGGCCCGCTCGCCCTTCAGGTTCTCTAGCTCTGCAACTTCGCGCTCCGCATGGTAGCGCTCGCGCTCCAACCGCTCCCGCTCCTGAGAGACGGCGGTTTCCAGCGCCCGCGCCTCGCGCTCCAGCGCCAGAACGCGATCGTACTTCTGCTCCAGCGGGCCGATGCGCGCGGTCAGTTCGGCGTGCCGCCGGTTCGCCGCCTCGATCTCCTCACGCCGCGCCGCGACCTGCTCCGCCGCGGCGATGCGCTTTTCGAGTTCGGCCAGAGCCGCCAGGCTGCGCGCAATCTCTTCCTCAATGTCGACGATGCGCGCCTCGTAGTCGCGGGCCTGCTGGTCCTTCTCATCCAGGGTCTGAACCTGGGTGAACAGCGCCTCCCGCTCCTTCGTCAGCCCCTCGATCTCCCCGGCGACATCCGCCAGACGCTTCTGCGCGGCCTCCAACTGCGCCGCGTAGTAGTCCTCACGCTCCAACTCGGCGTCGATAGAGCGCAGTTCACGGTCGGCGTCCAGCTCCCGTGCCTCTGCCTCCTTCATCCGCTCCTTGGCCATCTGCTCCAGGCGCTCGTAGCGGGACAGGTCCAGAATCTCCGCCAGCACGTCCTTGCGCTTGCCGGGTGTCGCGCGGGTGAATTCGTCCGCGCGCCCCTGGGCCAGGTACGCGGTCGAGAGGAACGTATCGTAGTCCATGCGCAGGAGGTTTTTGATCTGCTCCTGCGTCTCCGAGCGGTTGGCGCCCGTGAGCGAGCGCAGGGTGCCGTCCTCCTGCCAGATCTGTAGCTCCCAGACCGCGCCGCCGCGCCGGCCGCGCTGCCGGTGGACCCGGTACTTGGCGTCGCCCACGTAGAAGTCGAAAAGGACGGCGACATCCGACGCGCCAAGGCGGATAATATCCTCCTCGGACTTGGCGCGGGTCTTGCCGAAGAGCGCCCAGGTCATGGCGTCGAGCAGGGCGGTCTTGCCGTTGCCATTGTCACCAGACAGGCAGGCGAGCTTGATGCCGCCGAAGTCGAGCGGCGGGACTCCCTCCCCGTAGCTCATGAAGTTCTGAATCTGGAGGCGTGCGGGAATCACCGGAGCAGCGCCTCCTGCTCCAGAGCCTCAAAGAGGGGGCGCGCGGCGGCCAGAAGGGCATCCTTGCGCGGGGCGAGGCGTGGCTGCAACTCCAGGTACATCGCCAGGGCGCGCTCCGGAGTGACGCTCTCGGTCAGCGCCTGGGAGCGCACCAGGGCGTCGGACGTCGGCATGTCCCGCTGGAGGGCGACCACGAGGTGCGCGGCCGAGAGCGCGGCGCGCAACTCCTCCGTCCGGACCAGCGCCGCCCGGTCGTTGGGGACGCGGTACAGGCAGCGCACCACCGAACCGGCGAGGGGGTGACGTGCGATCTCCGCAAGCAGGGTCTTCGTCGGGTCCTCGCTGTCCCCGGCGTCCACCTCGATGTTCAGGAAGCGGCGCGTCTGCAGCGGGACGAACTTCCAATCGGCGTGGCCCTTCCGCAGGTCGGCCAGAATGAACCCCTTCTGCTCGCCGCGCTCACCGAAGTCGATGCGGTCGATAGAGCCGCTGTAAAGAATGGGCGGCTGCGCGCCGCGATTCATCTCCTGGTGCTTGTGGACGTGGCCCATGGCGACATAGTCAAAGACCGGGTGCGCGATGCTGGCTGCCGGCACCTGCGGTTCGTTCGGGTTGTTCAAGAAGCCCTGCACGCCGACGCGGGCGTCCAGGATGGTGAAGTGCCCGGTCAGGACGGCGATGTGGTCCGGCCGCTCCGCGACCTCGCGGGCAAGCTGAGCGACATAGGAGACGTACCGGTCCCGGACGATCTGGGCAACCTCTTCCACTGACTTGCCGCGCGCCTCGTCCTGCGCGATCACGCGCGAGCGGGTGAGGTAGGGCATGCCCGCTACCAGCACCTCGCCCTTACGGGTCTGGATGGGCACGACCTCCGGCCGTTGCAGGATGGTGACCCCCGCGCCGCCCAGCAGACCGTAGATCTCCAGGGCGTGCGCGCGGCCCCGGGTGTTCGGAATATCGTGGTTGCCCACCAGAAGCGCCACGGGCACGCCCGAATCGGTGAGCCGCTTGAGCGCAGCGGCAAACGCTCGCTGGTGGGTCTGGTTCGGGTCGCGCGCTTTGTAGGCGTCCCCGGCAAACACGGCAAGGTCGATGTCGGACTCCAGCGCGCGGTCGATCGCCTGGTTAAGCGAGTCGGTGAAGTCCTCCAGGCGCGTGTTCAGCCCCGTCTCGGGGTTGTACTTGCCGTAGGTCTCGACCCCAAGGTGGACATCCGCGAAGTGAAACAGGCGGACGCTGCGTGCCGCCTCTGACGACCTCTGCGCGCCGGTCCGAACCGCAGCCGGCTGTACCAGGTCCACGAGGGGCTCCGGCGCCTCGGCGGGCTCGGCGGCAGGTTCCGGCTCGGGCTCCGCCGCTTCATCCGCCACCGCGAACGTCTCCGAAGCCTCCCACGGCTCGTCCTCCGCGTCGTCCGTGACAGCTTCGGTAAAGAGGTCCGGAAGCGCCTCCGTTTCCGTCTCGGGGGCATCCTGGGAGGGCTGTTCGGGAGTGTCCTCGGGGTCGTCGAAGAGGGAGGGGGCCATGCCGCTATTGTAACACGCGAGGCAAACACCGTCGATACTTTTCGCCTCGTGCGGACGGCAAACACAGCCTGCCTTTCGCTCTGCTTGGGCGGCTGTATGGTCCTATTAAGACCGATTAGGACGGCGGCGATTGTTCTGCGGGCTCAAACAGGTATACTAACCCGTGGCGGCGCACCCGGCCGGGAGTCCGGCCGTGGGAGCGCGCCAAACTCAACGATTTCGCGGAGGATGATTCCACATCATGGCCGAGCATACGCTTCCGCCGCTTCCTTACGCCTACGAGGCGCTGGAACCCCACATCGACACGCAGACGATGCAGATCCATCACGACAAGCACCACGCGACCTACGTCAACAACCTGAACGCGGCGCTCAAGGATGCGCCCGATCTTCAGGCGAAGAGCGTGGAGCAGCTCCTGAAGGACATTGAGTCCGTTCCCGAGGCAATCCGCACGGCGGTGCGCAACAACGGCGGCGGCCACGCCAACCACACCCTGTTCTGGGAGATCATGACCCCGGGGGGCGCCAAGGAGCCGACGGGTGAGCTCCTGACCGCCATCCAGCAGGCGTTCGGTACGCTGGATGACCTGAAGGCCAAGGTGAACGACGCCGGCGCCAAGCGCTTCGGTTCCGGTTGGGCCTGGATCGTGACCGACGCGGCCGGGAAGCTGGAGGTCACCTCCACCCCGAACCAGGACAGCCCGCTGATGGAGGGCAAGACCCCGATTCTCGGCGTGGACGTGTGGGAGCACGCGTACTACCTGAAGTACCAGAACAAGCGCCCGGACTATCTGAGCGCCTGGTGGAACGTCGTGAACTGGGACAAGGTGGCCGAGAACTACGCGAAGGCGAAGGCGGGCTAAAGCCGCCAACGGCCTCAAACGTCGAACGCCCCCGTGCGCTGCTCCTCAGCGCGCGGGGGCGTTTCGCTTCCGGTACGCCCGCGGCGACATCCCTACGGCCTCACGGAAGGCGCGGGCGAAGTAGGCCGGGTCGCCGAAGCCCGCTGCGGTTGCGACCTCGGTCACCGGGGCGTCGGAGGCGGCGAGCAGGCTCTTCGCCCGCTCGATGCGCAGGAAGCGCAGATAGTCCCGGGGCGTGCGTCCCATCACGGCGGCAAACACTTCGGTGAAGCGGTCCGGAGAGAGGAAGACTTCGGCGGCGACCTGCTCGATACGCACCGGCTCGGCGAAGTGGGCTTCTAGGTAGTGGACTGCCGCCGCAACGGTGGATTCATAGGCATACGGCACACCGCCGCGGCGCGTGGGCTCTTCGCTCGTGGCGGCGTACTCGCGGGCCAGGCGCACCAGCAGGCGCAGGAAGAGGCCGCGCGTGAGCAGGGCGCCGCTTGGCGTGCCGCTTGACCACTCCGCGTACAACTCCTCGATGGCCTCTACCACGTTCGCGTAGGCGGCGGGTGTCAGGTGCAGCCAGCGCCCCTCCATGCCGGTGCGGCGGTATGGCTCCGCGACAAACAGGCCGTGGAAGCCCCGTGTTTCGGAAAGGGCGTCCAGTGTCGCGGCATCGAAGATCTCGGGGGAGAAGTGGAGCGTGTCCGTGACCATCCCCTCGCAGCCCTCGAAGTGGTGGGTCTGACCGGGACGCATCGCGTAGACATCGCCCCGGGTCACGCCGTAGGCGACGCCGTCAATGACATGCGCTCCGCGCCCCCGGCGCACGATGTAGAGCGAATAGAAGTCGTGGTGGTGGTTCGCCGCGGACTGCTGCAGCGCCGTGATGTTGTCGGCCCACATGACCAGGGGCACCCGCGTGGCGGCGGTGTCCTTGCGCTGGCGCACCAGATCCTGGAACCAGTGGTAGCGAATGGGAAGACCGTCGTCGGTCGTTCGCGCGCTCATGTCCGTAGTACGTTCCCCTGACGCCGCGCCGCTCCCTGCCGGCAGGTGCCGGAAAAGTGCAAGAACGCGCCCGTTCCGTCATGGAAAACGAGGAAAGGGGGCGGATACAATCGGGACCAACGACGGAGTAGGGAGCAGAGTCCCATGCTGACGCAAGAGCAAATACAGTCGTTCCGGGAGAACGGCTTTCTAAACTACGGGCCGGTGCTCACCCCCGAGGAGACGGCCGAACTTCGGGAGGGTCTGAAGCGGGTCATGTCCGGCAAGAGCGCGGCCAAGCCCGAGGCTAACCGGAACCTTCTGGGTGAGGGGAGCGAGCAGGTGGTCGTCCAGATCGTCAATATCTGGGAGGCCGAGCCGGCGTTCCGGGTGCACCTGAGCCACCCGAAGATCGTGCAGATGGTCTCGGAGCTGATGGGCACGGATACGGTGCGCGTGTGGCACGACCAGATCCAGGTCAAGCCCTCGCATATCGGCGGCCCCACCTACTGGCACCAGGACCACCCATACTGGCCAGTGATTCAGCCCGCGGACCTGGTGAGCGCCTGGGTTGCCATCGACGATGCCACGGTGGAGAACGGCTGCATGTGGATGGTCCCCGGCAGCCACCGGTGGGGGCCGTACAACGGCGGCACCATTGGCACCGACCCGGAGACCTACGGCCCCGCACCCAAGGACCGCGACTTCCTGCCGGAGGGCGCGGAGATCGCGGCGGTCCCCTGCCCGGTGCCCGCGGGCGGTGTGGTCTTCCACCACTGCCTCACCTGGCACGGCGCGCCGCCGAACTACTCGGGGGTGGGACGCCCGGCCATCGCGGTGCACTATATGCCGGGGTGGACGCGCTACGAGCCGGAGGGACGGCCGCACCTGGTTGAGAAGCATATTCACGTCCCGGCGGGTGAGCCGCTGGTCGGCGACCATTTTCCGACGGTGATGGAGAACGGGAGCATCGTGGCTGTTACCGCCGCGCCCGTCTCGGAAGGATGAGGAGCAGGACCCCATGAGCGTTGTCGCAGAGAGGCGGCCGGAGACGGCCTTCGAGTACAAACAGAAGACGTTTGCCCTGGATGACATTGCGGGCATGACGGAGGCCATGAAGGAGGACGGGTTTGCGCTGGTGCCCAACGTCCTGAACGCGGACGAGGTGGCGGAGCTACGCGCGGCCATCGACCGGTTGCGCCCCTTCGGCTTCGACAAACAGGGCGTCACCGACCACTACAAGTGCGTGTTCAACCGGGAGAAGGTCTTTCTGGACATGATCGACCGGGAGCCCGCGGTTGATCTGGCAGAGGCAACCATGGGCGCGGAGTGCCATATCATCGGGCAGTCCGCCTGGCGCTCGCACCCCGGCCATGACGGGTGGGCGCCCCACACCGACCGGGTGTTCATCAATCTGCCGGAGGATGTCGCTGCGGACCCGCGTGTGGAACTGCCCATCTACCTCTGCACGGCGCACTACTACCTGGACGACCTGACCCTGGACCTCGCCCCGACCTGGGTGATTCCTGGCAGCCACAAGTCCGGCCGCGCGCTCTCCTGGGGCCGGGACAAGGACCCCGAGTGGAACGGGCGCAAACTGGAGCCGGTCCTGTGCAAGGCGGGCGACCTGCTGTTCTTCCGCTCCGAGATCTGGCATACCGGCAGCAAGAACACGAGTGACCGCTCACGCTACCTGCTTCAGGTGCACTACTCACACCGGTTCATTGCGCAGCAGTTCTCGCCGTACCTGAAGTTCCAGCTCAGCACCGAGATCTTGGAAACGGCGAGCCCGCGGCAGCGACGGCTCCTCGGCGAGCACCAGCAGGGCGCTTATGATTGACCTGAGCGGACAGCACGTCTTTGTGGCGGGCGGCAGCCGCGGCATCGGGCGCGCTACCGCGCTCATTGCCGCCCGCGCCGGGGCGTCTGTTTCCATCAACTACGTGCAAAACGAGGCCGCGGCGCGCGAAGTCGTGGACGCAATCACAGCGGCGGGCGGGCGGGCCGTCGCCGTACAGGCCGACATCGCCGAGGACGGGGCCGTGGACCGGGCGATGGATGCAGCAGTGGAGGCGCTCGGGCCGCTCACCGGCTGTGTGGTATCCGCGGGGGTCTTCGAGCCGTCGCCTATCCACGAGATGACGACCGAGTTCTGGGACCGCGTGATGGCGGTGAACGTGCGCGGCTCGTTTCTGAGCGTCCGCGCGGCGGCCCGGCATCTGTGCCCGACGGGCAAGGGTGGCAGCATTGTGCTGTACACATCCACGGCGGGGCAGCGTGGTTCGTCCGTCTACTCGGCATACGCGACGAGCAAGGGGGCGCAGCTTCTGTTCATGCGGTCTATGGCGAAGGAGCTGGCGCCGTATCGCATCCGCGTGAACTGCGTCGCGCCTGGCTGGACCGACACCGACATGAGCCGGGAACCGATTGACGCCGAGGGGCGGGAGAAGGTCATCGCCAGCGTGCCGCTGGGGCGCATCGGGCGTCCGGAGGACCCGGCGAACGCTGCGGTGTTCCTGCTCTCGGACCTGGCGGAGTTCATCACCGGGTCTACCATCACCGTGGACGGCGGCTTCGATATGCGCGGGTAGCAGGTACGGTGCGCGCAGGCCACGGTCGGATATGCCCGCCGGGTGGGTTCCGTCGCCCGTGTGGAGCCGTCGAATGAATTCGCGGCTTACGATAAGAAGGCGGCCTACACCGACTCCAGGAAACGAGGGGCGGCTACCGCATAGCGGTAGCCGCCCCGTTTTCGTCAGCCCGCGGAGGCGGGCTTCTTAACCGCTAGCCGCGAATTCATTCGACGGCACCACACGGGCGACGGAACCCACCCGGCGGCGCCACGCAGGCTACTGCACGGTGAGCAGGTAAAGGCCCACGTATGCGATCAGGACCGCGCGCAGGAGCGGCACCGCGACCGACGGACGCCTTTCGGTGAACAGGCGCGCCAGGAGTAGCGCCGGCAGGAAGGTGGCGGTCTTTATCCCCACGAAGACCACCGGGTGGACTTGGAACGTCCAGGCCAGGAACGGGTTCGCCTCCACCGCCGCACCCGTCAGCACCCACCAGAGCGTGGTGTACATGTCCAGCGCACACAGGGTCATCAGCGTGAGTATCTCCCACTCGCCCGGGCGGGACAGGCGCACCGCGCCTCCAATACGCTCCGCAAGCAAACCGTCCGACCGGATCATGGACCGTTAAGCTCCCCTCGTCGAAACGCTATGAGGAGTTAATACCCAATCCGGATGCAGGTAAAACTACCTGATCATAGTTTCTTTCGGGGGAGTCTCATCGGTCGCATCCAGAAGGAAAGGGCGGTACCCGAACCGGTCGACCGGGGGGAGGTCTTTCAGGCGTCCCGTGCCGCGCCACCGGGTCTCGGCGGCGATCCAGACGCAGCGCGGCGTTTTGGTGCCCAGCGAGGCGAGGGGAATGGTGGCCTGGAGCACCCGCGCGCCGGGCGCCTTCACTGCGAGGGGAAGCCAGACAGCGGAGGAGTCGTCGCTGGCAATCCCGCCGAAGCGGGGCGGGGTGTTCCCGCGCACCAGGAGGTTGTAGCGGACCCGGTTCGAGACCGGCCCGCGCAGGGTAACCAGTACGCGCAGTGCCGCGCCGTCCTCGGTGCGCGCCACGCTGATGGCAGAAACATCGGCCGCAGGGTCGAGGTAGCGAGCCAGGTCGTCCTGGCGCCCGTCCAGCGCCGTCGCCATCTTGTGCCGGGACACATGAGCCACGTCGAGCGAGCCGAAGATCTCGTTCTCCCGCAGGAACGAGCGCAGGAACCGTCCCATCACGGCGAGTTGCGAGGCGTATGCACTGAGCGCCCGTTTCTTCGCCTCGCGCGCCTCGGGCGATGGGGCGTACGAGCGCCAGTGCGTGTCACGGTCGGTCAGACCCGGCGGCGGAACCAGCGGCTTGTCCGGGTGCGCGCCCTGGGGAAGCGGCCAGTCGCCGCGGTGGACGATGTAGTAGTGCAGGCGGATAGCGTTATCCGGAGTGGTCTGAAGCGCCGCCTGGGTGAACGCCGCCGCGGAGTAGTGGTCAGGGTGGTCGTCCGCGGGGTGGGTCACGAAGACGTCTGTGGGGCGCACCTTCCGAATCAGGCGTTCCAGGTCCGCCAGCAGGGCGCTTCCGCTATAAGGCGTGTTTGGCGTAAACGTCCGCGGGTACGGCGAGTGGCTGCACTTGGTGAACGGCGAACGAAAGGGGGTGGACGGCTCCCAATGCGTCTCCCACATCGCCTTCAGCCCCCGGTCGGGGTAGCCCAGGAAAACGACATTGTCGGGGGCGACACCCAGCGCCATCATGGCCCGTAGAGCCTCCGCCTGCCGCTTCTCCGCGAAGCGCACCATCTCGGCGCCCGTCAGCGACACATCGCGCAGGTCACGCCCGGCGGCGACGGGGAAGCCGTCCCCGTTGGTCAGGAAGGCGACGGTGACCGGCACCCCTCGCCGCCGCGCGTCCGCGATGAACGCGCCAACGCCCAGGGTCTCGTCGTCGCAGTGCGGCGCCAGCACCAGCACGCGCCGGCTTGCCTCGGGGGCCGGAAACTCAGGAAGGGGCGCGTCATCGGCCAACTGCTGCGCCTCCCGGTGCAGGTGCAGATAAAAAGCGCTGGATGCGCCTCCGGCCAGGAGCCCGGTCAGTACCAGACCAGCGACCAGAAACTGCCTCCAGAAGGGAGGGCGGCGTCGGCGGCGATACGGGGGGCGAGCAAGAAACGAAAGAGACGCCGGGCGTAACGACAGACGGCGGGCACTAAAGAAGGGTGGCCTGCTTGGTCGCAACGACGGTGAATCCTCCTTTGAATCGCCGGGCTAAACTGCAGTGGGTCCCATAAGGTGAAGGCCGCGGCCCGCATTCCGCGGCGCGGCCCGATCCAGAGGTGAAACACAGTAAGCGGAGTGAGTGGGATTCGAACCCACGAGACGGCTATAAACCGCCTACACGATTTCCAGTCGTGCTCCTTCGACCAACTCGGACATCACTCCAACACCGGGCATGGACTTCCCGTACCGCATATTATAGAATCAGTCGGCGGCCCTGTCAAGGCACGGGGCGGAACGCGGCGCGCGAACGGACACTTTTATGCGAACCCCGAGCGGCGAATTTCTGTCCGAAGACGCTCCTGGCCAGCGTTTCGCCGGGGCGGGGGCAGCGTCACTTCTGGTTCACGCACTGCTCCTCAGCGCCGCCGCCTCCCTGCTACCAACCCTCCCATCGCTCCCTCCGGCGGGTACCCCGGAGGGCGGCGCGGCGGCAACCGTGCCGATCCAGATGGTTCGTCTTGGTGGCACCGCCCGGCACTCTGAGCCGTCACGCATGGTCCTCGCGCCCGCTTCCGGTAGCGCTTCCCCCGAACGGACGTCGCGGAATGGCACGTCCCAGCCGCCTCCGGACCGGTTGGCGGTCCGTCCCCCCGCCGCCGCGACTGTGCCGACCCCGGCTGCGCCGTCCGCCCGGAGGAAGCCACTGACCGCCCCGTCTGCGGATGCTGCTGCCGCGCCGGTCGCTGCCCCGGAGATTGGCGCGCTGACGCGTGCTGGCGCTTTGGCGCGCACGAACGAAACTGCCCGTCACAACGACGCGGGGGGGCTCGCGCCGGCCCTCTCCGGTACGGCGGTGCGGGCGCCGATGCCGGCCGAGCCGGAAGGGGGCGCAGGCGGCCCGGCCCTCGGCCCGGCCGGTCGGGGACCGCTCCTGGAGGGCGGAGATGCCGGCGCGGGTACCCTGACCACCGGGCCGTTCGGACCTATCCGGCCCGGCGACACGCCAAGAGGAGGCGACGACCCTACGGCGGCGCCCGGTGTGCCCGGCGGCGCCACGCGTGAGGCGCAGGCGGCCTCGCGCGTGATGCCCTCCCTGGCCGGAGACCTGCGGACGGGGGGCGGCCGTAAGACCGTTCGCGTCCGGGTCGAGGTGGCTGCGGACGGAACGTTCGAGGCCGCAGTGGAGGAGTCGTCCGGCGACCCGGAGATCGACCGGCGCGTGCTCGTTGCGCTGCGCCGGTGGACCTGGACGCCCGCCCTGGAAAACGGTCTGCCCGTGGCCAGTGTCCAGCGGCTCCGCTTCGATTTCGAGGGCGACTGAGCGTGCTACAATAGGACGAAGGAGCTGTACGAATGCCTGCACCGCAAACGCGATACCTGAATATCATTCTTTCTCTGGCTGTCCTGTCCGCCCTCACCGCGGGCTGCAGCAGCACGCCTGCCAGCGACGATCAGCCCTACGGCGCCCCGGCCGGGAGCGTGGCCTCGCCGGCGGCGGGCGGCGCGGCGCCCTCGGAGACGCCGGATGCGGGCGCCCCGGCCGCGCAGGCGG
>Ga0065721_10051412_pt1 | contig 14882 bp, 13 predicted proteins | sample Mesricmetagenome_FD_59108 | JGI IMG/M metagenome (GOLD analysis project Ga0065721, IMG submission 59108) | Mesophilic microbial community from rice straw/compost enrichment Sample: eDNA_1 v2 (version 2) | ecosystem: Engineered > Solid waste > Grass > Composting > Bioreactor | place: USA: Davis... | reverse complement strand
TTCGAGGAAGATCTGGCCGTCGGTGATCGAGATCACGTTGGTCGGGATGTAGGCCGACACGTCGTTGGCCTGGGTTTCGATGACCGGCAGGGCGGTGAGCGAGCCCGAGCCGTTGTCGGCGTTCAGCTTCGCCGCGCGCTCCAGCAGGCGGGAGTGCAGGTAGAAGACGTCGCCCGGATAGGCTTCGCGGCCCGGCGGACGGCGCAGCAGCAGCGACATCTGACGGTAGGCGACGGCCTGCTTGGAAAGGTCGTCATAGATGATGACGGCGTGCATGCCGTTGTCGCGGAACCACTCGCCCATGGCGCAGCCGGCGAACGGCGCCAGGAACTGCAACGGGGCCGGGTCCGAAGCGGTGGCCGAAACGACGATGGTGTAGTCCAGGGCGCCGCGCTCTTCGAGCGTCTTGACGATCTGGGCCACGGTGGAGCGCTTCTGGCCAATGGCGACATAGATGCAGTAGAGCTTGGCGCTCTCGTCGCCGGCGGCGTTCACCGACTTCTGGTTCAGGATGGTGTCGACAGCCACGGCGGTCTTGCCGGTCTGACGGTCGCCGATGATCAGCTCGCGCTGGCCGCGGCCGACCGGGATCAGCGAGTCGATGGCCTTCAGGCCGGTCTGCACGGGCTCGTGCACCGACTTCCGCGGGATGATGCCCGGCGCCTTGACGTCCACGCGGCGGCGCTCGGCCACGTTCTGGATCGGGCCCTTGCCGTCGATCGGCTCGCCCAGCGGGTTCACGACGCGGCCCAGCAGGCCCTTGCCGACCGGCACGTCCACGATTTCCGACAGCCGGCGGACTTCGTCGCCTTCCTTGATGGCGCGGTCTTCGCCGAAGATCACGACCCCGACGTTGTCGCGCTCGAGGTTCAGGGCCATGCCCTTCACCCCGGCCTTGGGGAACTCGACCATTTCGCCGGCCTGGACGTTGTCGAGGCCGAACACCCGGGCGATGCCGTCACCGACGGACAGGACCGAACCGACGTCCGAGACGTCGGCTTCCTCGCCGAAATTGGCGATCTGCGACTTGAGGATGGCCGAAATTTCGGCGGCGCGGATATCCATGGGCTTACGCTCTCTTCAGGGCGAATTTGAGGGAGTCGAGCTTCGAACGCAGCGAAGCATCGAACAGACGGGAACCGACCTGCACCTTGATGCCGCCCAGAAGGGCCGGATCGACGCGGGTCTCGATTTCGGGATCTTTGCCGAGGGCCGACCGCAAGGCGGCGGCGACGCCCTTCGACTGGGCCGGCGTGAGCGGCACGGCCGTCGTCACCCGCGCCGAGATCGCGCCGCGCGCGTCCGCCGCCAGGGCTTCGAAAGCCGTCACCACGTCAGGCAGCGCCGAGGCGCGGCCGTTCGCGGCCAGCAGCCCCAGGAACTTGCGGGTCGTGGCGTCGAACTTGGCCTTGACGGCGAGCGCCGCCAGAGCCTTGCCCTTGTCCTCGGCGCTGAACGCCGGCGACGCCAGCAAGGTCCGCAGATCCTTGCTCTCGGCGCTCATCTTTTTCAGCGCCTTCAAGTCGGCCTCGACGGCCGACAATTTCTTCTCATCGTTCGCGAGATCGAACAGGGCCTGGGCATATCTGCCGCCCACATTCGAAGCCTTGGAATCGTCCGCCACTATTTATGTCCGCCCGGTGCGCGCAAAAGGCCGCGGCGAAGAAACTCTCCACTGCGACCTAAAGGCTTGAAAGCGCTTGGAAAAGCACAATGGCCATCGAGACTGGAAAAGCCCCTGGCCCGAAGCCGCGCGCCTGATAGCACGCGATTTTCAGCGTCGCAACCAAACCGGCCGCGACACCTTAGTATTATGCGGCTTGGCTTACCCTGCGGAATACGGCCGAACCGGTCGCCAGGACCTGCTGGTCGGGGCCGAGGATCCGACCGAAGACGAAGGCCAGGGTGCGCGTCGCACGCTCCAGCTCCGCCTCCACGGTGACCCGCGTTCCCGGAACGGCGGACGCTGTGTAGTCCAGGGTCAGCGAAACCGATTCGACGCCGGGTCCGGCCGCCTGGGCGAGGGCCGGCTCGAGCAGGCGCGCAACCGCCCCCGGCCCTTCCGGCAGCACAATGGTCGTCTCTGAAATCTGATCAAACATGGCGGCGCTTCTTATAGGCGGGCGCACGACCCGCCAAGCGGGCAAGAAGAAGGCGCCGGGGGGCATCGCCCCGGCGCCCTTGAGTCGCAGGCTCGACTGACTAGCGGCTGGGAGGCGCGCCTAGAAAATGCGCGAACCTGGGTCCTTCAGCCTTTAGCGGTTGGCGACCTGTTGGGCCGGCAGCGCCGCGGTGTTGCACTGCTCGAGCTTGGCCGCTTCCAATTGCTTGCGGACTCCGCCGAACGAGACCACCGCGCCGACGTTCTTGGCCACTTCCTTGCAGGTCGAAGCGGCGTAGGTGCGCGAGGACGGGGCGGCGGCCAGGCAGGTGTCGCCTTCGCACATGAAGACGGCGCCGCCGGCGATGAACTTGGTCTTTTCGGCGACCGGGGTCTGAAGCTTGGCGGTGATCGGATCGTCAGCCAGGGCCGCGCCGGCGGCGAAGGAGACGGACATCATGGCGGCGCAGGCGGCCGCAAGGGTACGGAGCTTCATCGAAAGCCCTCCAGCGTTCGGGGAGAATGGCGAGCCCTCGCGGACCCGGCTCGGCGCAATCGGGGACCCGCAACCGGTATCCCCACCGGCTGCGCGAGTTGAACTAAGCATCGCTAAGATAACAGTGTTAAGATCGAGGGCAACCGTTTTTTTCGCAACGCTGTTATGCGGAAATGTTGGGGTGCGAAGCCACTGCGGCGTTCCCATCTAACGCGGTCTGACGCGAGGCTGCGTCGGGACGCCAAGCGATCATGCCCTCGGTCCGCGCGCGAACATCCGGCGGGGCAAGGCAGGTGGCCACCGCCTCGTAGCCGGGGGCGCCAGGATGGGCCGCCACGAACATCGGAACGCTGTGATTGGCGGGGCAATAGATGATCGCCTCGTCCGGCCCCACGGCCGCCAGGTCGAGGATCGCGCACGAGCGCGTCATCAGGATCAGCGGCCTTGCGCCGGCGCCGCGGCGGCGCAGCCGCGCGATCAGGGCGCCCTGGGTGTCCTCGTCCAGGCCCTGCTCCACCATATCCACCACGAGGATCGCCGGGCTCTCCGCCTCCAAGGCCGCAAGGAGCAAGATAAGGGCGTCCGAGACCGTCGCGCCGTCGTCGATCAGCCAGGCCAAGGCGGCGTCGACCCTCGATCTGAGAATGGGATCAGCGGCGAGGGCTGCTTGCGCCGCGCCGTCGACCAACCGGTCGAGGCCCAGGAACTCGGCGTCCGGCAAGCGGTCGGCCAGACGCATCGCCAGCCGCGTCTTGCCGCTGCCCAGCGGCCCGACGATGTAGTTCAGCTGTCGAAGCTCGGCCAGCTCGAAGCGCTCCCCGCCCCAGGGCCAGGGAAGCTCGAACTCGATAATGGGCGCAGCGTCGCGACCGAGCAGGCGCGCCAGTTCGTCGATAGGCGGGGCGTCTCCGCGCGCGAGACCTGCGCGTAGCCGGCCCGCCTTCTCGATACGACTGGAAAATTCGCGGATCTGGCCCTCCAGGGCGGCCTGGTGCGCGGCGAGAGCAGGCTCAAGATCGCGGGCGTCCCCTTCGAGCGCCCGCGCCACCTGGCCAAGGCTCAGCCCGAGCGTCCGCAGCGCAGCGATCTGCCCGCCGCGCGCCATCTGCTCGGGACCATAGGCGCGCCATCCCGCCGCGCTGCGGGCCGGCTCCAGCAGCCCGCGCTGCTCGTAGAGCCGAAGGGCCTTGATCGAAACGCCCAGCCGCCGGGCCGCCTCGGAAGGACTTAGGAATTGTGCGGAACCGCTCACGAATCACCTCGCTCTCGCTGACGGTTGTCCTTATCGGGGCGGACCCAGGGGCCAGATCAAGCGCTCGCTTGCGGCGTTGGCGGCGGAGACAACGGCCGGAATTCGAGCTCGTTCACGTCTCGTCAATCATGTCGCGCATTTGGTCGGTCTGAGTTATGTCTCCGCCCCGGGCGGGCGAAGTTTTAGGACGACACATGGCCAAGAAAGGACCGGGCCCCGGACGGCCGGCCCGGCGCACCCCGCTTCAGGCGTTGCTCTACTGGACCGCGGTCCTTGGCGTGTGGGTGGTCATCTTCGCCGTGGCCTTCCTCGCGGTGTTCGCGACGGACCTGCCGGACACATCCAAGCTCAACGACGTCGAGCGGCAGCCCTCGATCTCGTACCTGGATCAGTCCGGGGCGCTCGTCGCCGTGCGCGGCAGCCAGTACGCGCCGCCGGTCGATATCGATAAGCTTCCGCCCTATGTCCCGAAGGCCTTCATCGCCATCGAGGACCGCTGGTTCTATTGGCATCCGGGCTTCAACCCCTGGGGCATCATCCGCTCGCAGATTTACAACTGGACCCATCGGGATGAGGGCGGTCCCCTCCGCGGCGGTTCGACGATCACCCAGCAGCTGGCGCGCAACCTCTTCCTGACCCCGGCGCAGAACTACCGCCGCAAGATCCAGGAACTGATCCTGGCCATGTGGCTGGAGGCCAAGTTCTCCAAGAAGGAGATCCTCGCCCTCTATCTGAACCGCGTCTATTTCGGCGGCGGCGCTTACGGCATCGAAGCCGCTTCCCAGCGCTATTTCGGCAAGCCCGCTTCGCAGCTCACCTTGGGCGAGAGCGCGCTGCTGGCCGGCATGATGAAGGGCCCCAACCGCTATTCGCCGGTCTCGGCGACCGATCGCGCCGAACGGCGGGCCACCATCGTGCTCGACGAGATGGTGCGCATCGGCGCCATCACCCCGGCCGAGCGGGACGAGGCGTTCAAGACCCCGGTGCGGGTCAATCCCACCCTCGCCAACCAGCGCGCCCAATACTTCACCGACTGGATCGACGATCAGGTCCGCAGCCTGGTGGGCGAGCCGACCGAGGACCTGGTCGTGGAGACGACCCTGGACCTGCCGATCCAGACCGCGGCCGAACAGGCCATTCGCCGCGGGGTGGCCGCCGGCAAGGCGCAGGGGATCGAACAGGGCGCCCTCGTGGCGATCGACGGCGAGGGACGCATCCGAGCCTATGTCGGCGGGGTCTCATACGAGGCGAGCCAGTTCGACCGCGCGACCATGGCCCGCCGTCAGGCGGGCTCTGCGTTTAAGCCCTTCGTCTATCTGGCGGCGATGGAGGCCGGTCGGACCCCTGGGGACATGGTCGTCGACGAGCCGATCACCATCGGAAACTGGTCGCCGCGCAACTACACCAACGACTTCCGCGGGCCCATGACCCTGCAGACTGCGCTTGCGCAGTCGATCAACACGGTCGCCGCGCGGCTGGCCAACGACGTGGGCACCGGCAATGTGGCCTCTGCGGCCCGGCGGCTGGGCATCAATTCGCACATCCAGCTCGACCCCTCCATGGCGCTCGGCGCGGTCGAGGTCAGTCCCATGGAGATGGCCCAGGCCTATGCGCCCTTCGCCAACGGCGGGTTCCTGGCCAAGGGCTACGGAATCCAGCGGATACGCACCGCCAGCGGCAAGATGCTGTACGACCACAGCGTCGAGAAGAACGAACGCGCCCAGGTCATCGGCGCCCCCGCCTTGCAGTACATGAACCAGATGATGCGCCAGGTGGTCGCCTCGGGCACCGGCACGCGCGCCCGGGTGCCCGGCTACGACCTCGCGGGCAAGACCGGCACCACCAGCGATTATCGCGACGCCTGGTTCGTCGGCTACACCGGCGGCTTCGTGACCGCGGTCTGGGTGGGCAAGGACAACAACAAGCCCATGCGGCGCGTGAGCGGCGGCGGGGCGCCCGCCGGCATCTGGCGCGACTTCATGGGCCAGGCCCTGCCGCGCCTCAAGGTTCAGGCCATTCCCGGCGGAACCTATGAACCGCCGCCGCCCAGCGATCCGATCGGCGACTTGGTCGACGGCATCGCGGACGCCATCGGCGTCGGCGGCGCGGCGCCCCCAGCTCCTGCGCAACCGCAACCCAAAGCGCCGGCCGAGGACGTGCCCTACTAGTTCGGCGAAGGAGTCTCCAGCGGTGTTGGAACGCTTGGCGCCGCCACGGTCTGCAGCGGCTCAGCTACCGGGAAGGGCGGCGGCGCTGGCGGCCCCGCGGGGATCGCCTGAACGGCGGTTCGCTTCAGCGCGACGGTCATGAAGCTCCGCCAGGCCTCGGCGGGCGCGGTTCCGCCGGTGATCCGCCGCATGGGCGCGCCGTTGTCATTGCCCATCCACACGACGGCCGCGAAGCCGCCGCTATAGCCCGCGAACCAGGCGTCCTTGTAGTCCGACGTGGTGCCCGTCTTGCCGGCGAGATCATAGCCTTCGACCCGGGCCCGCGCGCCGGTGCCCGAGGTCACGGCCGTCCGCAGCATGCGGTTGAGATCGCTGAGCGGCGGATTAGCGATCACCTGCGGCTGCGGGGCGGCCTTGCGCTGGTAGAGCACGGCGCCCGTGCTCGTGCGGATCCTCTCGACGCCATAGGCCGCCACCTTCTTGCCGCCGTTCGCGAAGGCGCCGTAGGCCTGCGCCATCTCCAGCGGCGAGACGAGACTCGTGCCAAGGGCCATGGCCGGATCGGTGTTGACCGGCGACACAATCCCGAGCCGTTTGGCGGTGGCCGCCACGTTCGAGCGCCCGACCTCGTCGGCCAGCCGCACGGCCACCGTGTTCGTCGACTGCGCCACCGCCTGTTCCAGGGTTAGCGCGCCGGCATAGGTGTCACTGTAGTTCTCAGGCGACCAGGCGCCGAAGACGATCGGTTCGTCGACGACGGTCATGTCTGGCGTGCGCCCGGCTTCCAGCGCCGTCAGATAGACGAAGGGCTTCCAGGCCGAACCCGCCTGGCGCTTGGCCGTCACGGCCCGATTGTACGGGGCGGCCGCGTAGTCCAGCCCGCCGACCATCGCGCGCACGCGTCCCTGCCCATCGAGCGCCACCAGCGCGCCCTGCGAGACGCCCTGCCCGCCGTAGCGGCCAATGGTGCTCCGCAGCGCGTCGGCGGCCGCGAGCTCCATCCGACCATCAAGCGTGGTTTCGACGACGATGTCCTGCTTCAGCTGACCCACGAGCCCCCGCCGCTGAGCGTCGACCCAATCAATGAAGTATTGGGCCGCCCCGCCTGCGGCCGCCGGCGCGAGCCTGAGCGGCTGGGCCATGGCCTTCGAACGATCGGCAGGCGTGATGACGCCGGTTTCCACCATGGCCGCCAGCACCAGATCGGCCCGCTGCGCGGCGCGCTGCGGCTGCTCGATCGGATTGTAGTTGGTCGGTGATTTCAACACGCCGGCCAGGGTGGCTGCTTCCCGCAAGGTCAGTTTCGTCGCCGGCTTGTTGAAGTAGCGCCGAGAGGCGGCTTCGAGACCATAGGCGCCGGAGCCGAAATAAACCCGGCTGAGATAGAGGCCGAGGATCTGCTTCTTTGAATAGGTCCGCTCCAGCTGGACGGCGTACATGACCTCCTTGGCCTTGCGTTCGACCGTCTGCTCAGGACTGAGATAGAGATTGCGGGCGAGCTGCTGGGTGATAGTCGAGGCGCCCTGGGCGGCGCGGCCCTGCTCCGCATTGACGACGAGCGCACGGGCGATGCCTACAGGATCGAAACCTGTGTGGTCGTAAAAGCGGCGATCCTCGATCGCTACGAAGGCTGCAGGGACATAGGCGGGCAGCTTCGCGACATCGACCGGCGGCCCATAGCGGCCGCCCCTCACGCCCAGGACGGCGCCGTTGCGATCCAGATAGGTGACCTGGGGATCACGCCGGATGGGCGGCAAAGGGGGAAGTTCGGGCGCCGTCAGCGAAAACGAGGCGGCGAGCGCGAGGGAGATCAAGGTCTGGGCTCCAAAGGCCGATCAGCCCCGCTTTTCGCTCCAACAGGCCCGGCGGCAAATATAATTCCCTGTAATCTCAGCGGCCAAAGGCATGCAGGCGTGCGCCTTCCGCGCGCAGCCACGCCCTATGCGGCCGCTCGTCACCCACCAAGGCTTTCACGTGCGCCCAGAAACGCGGGCCGTGGTTCAGCTCCAGCAGGTGCGCGCATTCGTGGGCGGCCACATAGTCGGCCACCTCGAAAGGCGCGAGGGCCAGACGCCAGGAATAGCGGATGGCTGCGGGCTTGCCAGGCGAGCCGGGACGGCACGATCCCCATCGGGCCCGCGCATCCATGATGGTGACGCTCGGCAGCTTCACGCCCAGCCGGCCGCAGTGAAACGCGGTCCGTTCGGTGAAGACGCGCAAGGCCTCGCGCCGAATGACGCGGACGACCGCATTGGCGAATGTCGCGCCCTCGCCGCGGGCGGTGATGCGGGCGGGTTGTTCTGCTGTGGCGGCATGCAAGCGCGCGGGTTTGTCGCTCGCCTCGAGGCGGCAATGCTCGCCGAACAGCATGATGGTCATGCCAGGCGCGATCGCCTGGGCTTGCGGGAGCTCGGCCAGACGGTCGGCGATCCAGGCCGAACGCTCTCGCGCAAACGCGGCCGCCTCCGGCAGGCGGCGAAGCGAGGGGGCGGTGGCGATGATTTCTCGACGCGTGCGATCGAGGCGCAAGGACACCCGGCGCGCACGCCGGTGGACCTTCAGGCGGACCGTCGCGCCGGCCACTTCCAGCCGATCGCCGTCCGCCAGCGAGCGGCCGAAAAGACTCATCGCCCCATAACCTAGGCTGCGTCGCGACCCTTTTCGAGGGCTCCCTCCATGCGGCGGATGAACGCCCGCACACGGGGATAGATCTCTTCGCGGAAACGGCGGCCGTTGAAGACGCCGTAGTGTCCCACATGCGGCTGGACGTAGTCCTCCTTGTAGTCCTCGGGCAGGCCTGTGCAGAGCGCGTGGGCGGCCTGGGTTTGACCTATGCCGGAGATGTCGTCGTTCTCGCCTTCGACGGTCAGGAGCCCGATGTCGCGGATGACGCTCGGCTGGACGGGCCGGCCGCGATGTACGAGCTCTCCCTTGGGCAGGAGATATTGCTGGAACACGTAGTCGACGGTCTGGAGATAGAACTCCTCGGTCAGGTCGAGAACCGACAGATACTCGTCATAGAACTCCAGGTGCTTCTCGGCGGCGTCCCCATCGCCCTTCATCAGGTCCTCGAGATAGCGCAGGTGCGCGTCCTGGTGCTTCTCGATGTTCATCGACATGAAGGAATAGAGCTGCACGAAGCCCGGATAGACGCGTCGGCCTGCCCCCGGATAGGGCGGCGGCACGGTGTCGATCATGTTCGACTTGAACCAGGCGAAGGGCTTTTCCTCCGCCAGCTTGTTGGTGACCGTGGGGGAGAGGCGCGCATCGATCGGAGAGCCCATAATGGTCATGGAGGCGGGGCGGCTCTCCTCGCCGTCCTCCGCCATCAGGGCGGCCGCCGCCAGCACCGCAGGGCCCGGCTGGCAGACCGCGACCACGTGCGGACGGGGCCCGATCCGCCGCAGCATCTCGCGGACGTGGTCGAGATAGTCGTGAAAGTCGAAGCGGCCTTCCAGCACCGGCACGTCGCGGGCGTTGCTCCAGTCGGTGACGAAGACTTCGTGGTCCTGCAAAAAGGCCTGAACCGTGCCGCGGAGCAGAGTGGCGTAGTGGCCCGATAGCGGCGCGACGATCAGCACCGCCGGTTCGAGCTCCCGCCGTCCGGCCCGGCGCATGTCGGCCATGTCCCGCGCGAAATGGGTCAGCTTCACCCAAGGCGTGGACCAGACCTCGGTCGGCCGCACGCGGACCTCGTGGCCTTCGATCTGGACGGACGCGATGTCCCACGCGGGACGTCCGTAGCGGCGCGTGAGGTTGGCGAACAGGTCGGAGCCGGCGAAGAGACGGCGGCCAAGCTCCGATTCCCGCGCCGGATTCAGCGGTGAAGACCAGAAGTCGCGTGTGGCGAGCGCCGCCCACCTGAACGGGGTCGACGCGTAGTAGCCGGCCTCATAGAGCGAATAGAGCATCCGACAGTCCCTTTGCTGCACCGCAGCATAGCACATCGGAGCCCAGGCCTGTCCAGCGGCCAAGCCGCGACAAGGCGAAGCTGCTGCTAACCGATGGCCTGGGAGATCTGCTGGGCGAGCTCCGCCGGCGGGGCGTTGTGCCGAAGCACGGTTTCAAACTCGCCCTTCGGGTTCATCAGGTAGATCGCCGTGGAATGGTCGACGAGGTAGTCCGAACCTTCGCCGTTCTTCTTGTAATAGGCGCGATAGGCCTTGGCGACCGCGGCGACCTGCTCGGGCGTGCCGGTCAGGCCGATGGTTCCTTTCGGAAAGACCTCGTTCGAGAGGTAGGTCTTGATCTGCGAGGGCGTGTCGCGCTCCGGATCCACCGAGATGAAGACGACCTGCAGCTTGTCGGCCTTGGCCCCCATCTCCTGCTCGGCCGCGGCAAGCGTCTGCAAGGTGGTCGGACAGATGTCGGGGCAGTAGGTGAAGCCGAAGAAGACCGCCGTCCATTTACCCTTCAGAATGCTCTGATCGACCGACCGTCCGTCCTGATCGACCAGTTGGAAGGGGCCCCCGACCAGCGCGGTCCCCCTATCCTCGCCCCCTCCGAAAACGCCCGCGCGCACGGCCACTCCGCCCAGGACCACCAGGCCCAGGAGGCAGGCGACGATCAGGATCAGGTTGCGGCGGGACATGGGTTTAACCTCGATGCTGCCTTTGGGGCTCGTCAGGCGCGACGTTCGGCGCGATGCTCCGCGTGATGGCGTCCATAGGCAACACCACCGCGCAACGGCCAGCGCACGGTCTCGATAGGCAAACCGCCGAGCCGGCGCAAGGCGTGGCCGGCGTCGCAGGTCTGACGGGCGAAGGCTGGAATCCCGCCGCGGCCCGGGCGGGCCGACTGCGCGTGCGCACCCTGGTCGCCCTCCGCTGGATGTTGATCGTCGGCGAGCTGCTGATCTTCGCCATCAGTCTGATCGTCGGCCTCAAGGCGCCCTATCCCCTGTGCTTCGCCATCGTGGGAGCCGGCGCCTGGGTCAACCTGCTCTCGGGCGTCGCCTCGCCCGGCCAGCGATTGATCGGCGGCTGGGAGGCGGTTGGACAGCTGAGCTTCGACATCGGCCGGATCGCCCTGCTGCTGTTCCTGACCGGCGGCAGCGCCAATCCCTTCCTCGTCATGCTGCTCGCGCCGGTGACGCTGGGGGCTGCGACGCTCAATCCACGGGCCGTGACCTTCCTCGCCGGATTGGCCATCGGCGTCAGCGCCGCCCTGACCATCTTCCAGCAGCCGCTGCCCAGCTTCGACGGCGTCACGCTGAAGCCGCCCTTCGTCTACATGATCGCCTGCGGCCTCGCGAACATCGTCGCCATCGTGGTGATCGCCGGCACCGTGCGCCAGGCAGCGGCGGAGTCGGCCCGCATGGCCCTGGCCCTGGACGTCACCCAGGCGGTGCTCGCCCGCGAGCAGCGGTTGTCGGCGCTCGGAGCCCTGGCCGCGGCCGCGGCTCACGAGCTGGGCACGCCTTTGGCGACGATCTCTATCGTCTCCAAGGAACTGGCCCGGGAAGCGCCGACCGCCAGCGTCAAGGACGACGCCGAACTGCTCATGCTGCAGGCGGAACGTTGCCGCGAAATCCTGCGTCGTCTCACCGATGCGCCGGCGGCGGCGTCCGATGCGGTGCACGAACGCATGAGCCTGCTGCAGCTGGTGCACGAGGTGATCGAGCCGCATGCGGACGTGAAGGGCGTGCGCGTCGAGGCGATCGTCTCGGGCGCGCCGGGCGTCGCCGCGCCGGACATCTGGCGGATGCCCGAGGTGCTCCACGCGGTCACCTCGTTCGTCGAGAACGCGGTCGACTTCGCCGAGTCCGAAGTGCTCGTCACCGTCCGGTTCGATGAAGAGAACGTCGGGGTCGAGGTTCGCGACGATGGCCCCGGCTTCCCGCCCGAGGTTCTCGCCAAGCTCGGGGAGCCCTATGTGACCAGCCGACCGGGCGTCGCGGGCGGCCGGACCGGTCACGTGGGAATGGGTCTTGGCTTCTTCATCGCCAAGACGCTGCTGGAACGGACCGGGGCGGTTGTGAATTTTCAGAACGGGAGGCCGCGCGGAGCCGTCGTCTCGGCGCGCTGGCCTCGCGCGCGCATCGAGGTGAAAGGCGCTGCGCCCCCCGTGTGAAGGCTCTTGCGGTCAGCCGCGAAGCTGCGACATGATGCCGCAGGAGGCGTATAAAAAGAACGCCCCTATCGGAGGTTGCGCATGACCGATCTCTCTGCCGACATCGCCGCCCTGCCGGATAAGAGCCTGCTCGTCCTGGATGATGATGCGCCATTGCGCACTCGCCTTGGCCGAGCGCTTGAACAGCGCGGCTTCGAACCGACCCTGGTCGGCAGCGTGGCGGAGGCGCTGGCCCAGGTGAAGTCGAACCCGCCGGCCTACGCCGTGCTCGACATGCGGCTGGAGGACGGCAGCGGCCTCAAGGTGGTCGAAGCGATCCGAGAGGCTCGCCCAGACGCCAAGGTCGTCATGCTGACCGGCTACGGCAACATCGCTACGGCGGTGGCCGCGGTGAAGTCCGGCGCGATCGACTATCTCTCCAAGCCGGCGGACGCCGACGACGTGGCCCGAGCCCTGCTGGCCCGCAAGGACGAGGCGCCGGCTCCGCCCGAAAATCCGATGAGCGCCGACCGCGTGCGTTGGGAGCACATCCAGAGGGTTTACGAACTCTGCGGTCACAACGTCTCGGAGACCGCCCGGCGCCTGAACATGCACCGGCGGACGCTCCAGCGGATCCTCGCCAAGCGCGCCCCGCGCTAACCCTCCAGCGACGTGACCGCCACCCCGGCGGCGCGCATGGCGGCCAGGCGCCCGAAGGCGATCGTCAACGCCTTGCGACGAGCCGGCGCCAGCGTCGTGACCGGAGCCTCTCGGAGCACAGCCCCGCCAAAGCCGTCGCAAACGATCAGGCCCGGCTCCTCCGGCAGTATTTCCCGCGGGAATTCAGGGGCGACGGCGAAGGCGAACCGATCGCAATAGGGCAGGTACTCGTGCCACTTGCGGTCGACCCGATAGTCCTCCAGCCCCGATTTCACCTCGACGATCACGATCTCCCCGCGAGGGGCCAAGGCCATGAGGTCGGCGCGACGGCCATTGGGCAGGGTGACCTCCGCCAGCGGCGCGTAGCCGAGGTCGGTCAGCAGCCGGGCCGCCCCCCGGGTGACGTTCAGGGTGATCTGCGGCCGGCCGACGGTGACGATGGTGACGTCCATGACGAAACCATGTTCCGGTTTCGTTCGTCGCGCAAGCGGCGCTGTTCCGCGATCAGTTCTTCGCTGGAAGGGGGAACTCGAGGCGGCTGATGTCGTAGCCAAGCTGCTTCAGGCGGACCAAGGCCTGGCTGCGTGCGGCTGCGGTCAGGGTGGGGCGTTCGGACATCAGCCACACCGCACGCCCGCCGGGCGTGCCGAGGATCAGCCATCCTTGGTCGGTCCTATAGTCCAGCACCCAATACTCCTGGCGCACAAGGCCGTTGAAGAAGGTCATCTGGAGGCGCGCGTTGGTCTTGGGGTCGATGACCTTGGCCTTGGCCTTCCACACCGTCGGTTGAGCGGAGAGCGAGCCCTTGTGGCAGGCCTGGACCACGGAAAAGCCCTCACCCGACTTCGTCCATTCCGACGTGCCACCCTGGCAGCCGGTCTGAATCTTGTTGGGCAGGCGCGCGATCTCATACCAGCGGCCCATCATCTTGCTGAGCTCGATCCGCTGGGTCGGCATCGGCGGAGGGCCGGCTAGCGCCGGTCCGGCGGCGAGAAAAAGGGCGGAAAATGCGAAGGCCAGGACGCGCATAGGTGGAACGGATAGCCCGTGATCGGAGAATTGAAAACGCCCGCGGAATCTCTCCGCGGGCGCATGAACCCTGTCCGAACGAAATAAGGCGATTCCGCGGCCAATCGCCTCGAAACGCTATTCCGCCGCGATGGAAACGTTGGCGGCGACCCGATCTTTGAAGTTGATCTTCTGGAGATACTTGATCCCCTCCTCGGCGATGTCGTCGCCGACCATCTTGTCGCCCTCGGACTTCAGCTCCTCCATATCGACATACATGCCGTAGAAGGCGCGGGTGCGGTCGGTGATGATACCGGCGTTCAGCAGGGTCTTGATGAGGACGCGGAAGATGTTGGTGGCTTCCTTCATGTCTTCGCGGCGCGCCTCGTCCGTGGCGAGGGCCTGGATTTCCTCCAGCACCTTGTTCGGGTCGAGGCCGAACTCTTCGTAGAGCGCCACCTGCTCGCTGGGCGAGACCAGGTTGAACAGCAGGACTTGGAAGCAATGAGCGGCCCAGTCTTCGACGATGGCATGCTCTTCGGCCGACAGCTTTGGGATCGTCCGGTCGGCCCAGATCTTCCCGAACTTGTGGTGGAAGGCCTCGTCGGTCATCACCAGCTGCATCAGCTGACGCCCCAGGGGATCGTTGAGCTTCTGATAGAAGGTGGCGAAGGCGCCCATGGCCAGCCCCTCCACCAGCATCTGCATCCCGATGATCTTCTTGTAGACCTCGGGGCTGCCGATGATGTCCACCAGCAGATCCTGAAGCACCTTCGAGCACTGGATCGGGCGACCCCAACGCGCCTTGATGTAGCGGGCGAAGGCGGTGACGTGGCGCGCCTCTTCACGCGTCTGATTGGCCGCATATTCCTGCGCGCCCTGGTCTCGCAGCACGTGGCAGAGACTGGCCGAGAGGTTCAGAGCGCCTTGCTCGCCATGCAGGATCGAGGAAAACGAGAACAGCAGCGACTTGTTGACGAACTGAGCCCGCAGCTCCGGCGTATTGAGCCTGGACTTCACATAGTCGGTTTGCAGCGCGACGTTCAGGTCCTCGCCCACCAGCGGCTGGGTGTTCATGTCCCAGGGCGCGGAGAAGTCGATGTACTTCGGATCGAGCGGATCCCAGAAGTGGTCGTGGGTCGCCGA
>Ga0065721_10005274_pt1 | contig 14885 bp, 15 predicted proteins | sample Mesricmetagenome_FD_59108 | JGI IMG/M metagenome (GOLD analysis project Ga0065721, IMG submission 59108) | Mesophilic microbial community from rice straw/compost enrichment Sample: eDNA_1 v2 (version 2) | ecosystem: Engineered > Solid waste > Grass > Composting > Bioreactor | place: USA: Davis... | reverse complement strand
TCAAATCCTACGACGATATCGTCGATCATTGCTGCTTCGCTTGGAACCGCCTTGTCGATCAGCCCTGGCGCATCATGTCCCTTGGCATGCGTCACTGGGCCCATGGGTTCTGATCAATGAGACTTGGTATAAAGCGGGTTCTATTGGAGGATATTCAGTGAAAAAAGCTATAATTCTGGCTCTCTCGGCCTGTGTCATTTCCGTCCCTGCCTACGCCCAGGAGAACGCCTCAAAGGGCGGCGCCAAAATCGGGGTTCTCGCGGGATATGACAGCGTGCGGCTGAGCCTCGATGGAGAGAGCGGCTCAAAGGGCGGCTTTGTTTACGGTGTCACTGCTGGCTATGACTTCGAACTCGGCACCGCGATCGTTGGCATCGAGGCCGAACTCGCTGATGCGAGCACGAAGGAGTCGGTCACGGACATTCTCGAAGCGGGCGATGAAGCATCGATTTCTGCTTCGCGCGACCTCTATGTCGGTGCGCGTTTTGGCTACTCGGCAGCCTCGAATATTCTCCTCTACGTCAAGGGCGGTTACACCAATGTCCGCGCCAAAGCGCGCTATGCAGGCACCGCGGGCTCGTTCAGCGAAAGCGACACGCTGGACGGCTTTCGTCTCGGCGCTGGTGCTGAACTCGTTGGTGAGTCGAACTTTGCGCGTATCGAATATCGTTATTCGGACTATGGCAAATATAGCTACCAAGGGTTCAATACCGGGCTCTCGGCCGCTCGCCATCAGATCGTCGCGACCGGTGGCTTCCGCTTCTAAGCTCAGGACGGGAGGGGAACGGAGCTGAGCTTCGTCCCCTTTCGAAAGGGCAGTCCAAGATCGGCGCTGTCCCTTATGGCCAAAAGAAGGCCGCACATAAAGACGAAGCCCAATCGCTTTGGCCAAATCTGGACCGCGACCGAAGCCACAATTGCCGGATCTTCGGTCGCGGCGGCGGTGCCGGTCGGTCACGCAAACATGAGGTCGTTCTCATGTCTTGAGCACTCGGCGCCTAAGTCTCGCCGGCGGCTGTCGGCGCTGAGGCGCGCCATGCCTCGCGCGCTATCGATGGACGCCATTGGATATGAGCGCGACGGACAGCAGCAGGGGCGACCTCGCGCCGCAGTCGGCGCGCTGGTCATCTCTGGGCCCGCCCCTCGAACATTTTGCCGTCGAGGATATTGACGCGCCGATGGCACCGCCTTGCGATTTGCTCATCATGGGTCGAAATCAAAAAGCTCGTTTGTGTATCGGCATTGATGCGGAGCAGCAGGTCCATCACCCGGTCGGACGATTCACGGTCCAGATTGCCCGTGGGCTCATCGGCGAGGACCAGGGCAGGGCGGTTGATGAGCGCGCGCGCCACGGCGACGCGCTGGCGCTGCCCGCCCGAGAGCGCCGCCGGGCGGTAGTCGATCCGGTCGGCGAGGCCGACGGCGGCAAGCAGATCTTTTGCCCTTTCGCGCATGGAATGTGTCTCGCGGCCCGCGGCAGCGGCGGCGGGCATCATGACGTTTTCGAGCGCGGAAAGGTCTAAAAGCAGGTGATGAAACTGGAAGACAAAGCCGAGACGGGTGCTCCGAAACCTCGTGCGCTCTGCGTCCGACGCCGCGGACAGATCGACCCCGAGCATTTCGTGCCGGCCACCCGACGCGCGCATCAAGGTGCCAATTATGTTGAGCAATGTGCTCTTTCCCGATCCCGACGGGCCCAGAAGCGCGACCACTTCGCCCCTCGTAATCGCAAGATCGATACCTTTGAGGACGCGGACCTCATGCTCGCCGCTGCCAAAGCTCTTCGTCAGATCTTCGACGATGAGGATCGGGCTCTTCGTCATGTCCCGATCGCGTCCACAGGATCAATTCGCGCCGCCCGCCGGGCTGGGAGGAGCGAGGCGAGCATGGCGGCAAGCGATGTCAGGAGAATGGCGAGGAGAAAATCGCCCTGCGCTCGGTCGATGGGGAGGGCGCCGACCTGGGCTTCATCGACGGGCGGGAAGGGGAGCAGTGCGAGCCAAGCCAAGGATGCGCCCATCAACCCGCCGGCGACCCCGAGGAGCGTGCCTTCGATAAGGTAGATGGTGACAACAAGAGCTTTGGAGGCGCCCATTGCACGCATGATCCCGATCTCCGCCTGACGGCGGGCGATCGACAAGAGCATTGCGCTCGCGATGCCGACGACGATCGTGACAAGCGCAAAAGTCTTGATGATGAGCCCGGTGCGCGCCTGGGCATCGAGCCCTTCGAAAAGCTGACTATTCTCGCGCGTCCAGGGGATCGCATCGAGCCCTGTTGAGCGCTGCAGCCGCGCGGCGATACCGTCAGCGCCTGTTGCAGGGCTCACTTTGACTTCGATGCGGGTGACGCCGGTCGGAAGATCAAAGAGCGCGCGGGCTGCCGTGAAGTTTATGTAGGCGGTCTGCCGGTCGGCGCTGCCGATACCCAGCGTGAAAATTCCCTGGACGCGCAGCGAGCGCGAGCGCCCGCGATCCGACGCGATGCGCAGGACCTGGCCCACCCTGAGGTCGAGATCGTCTGCAAGGCGGCTGCCCACCAAAATGCCATCGGGGGGTAAGTCGCCGCTCCCGCTGACGATAGCGCCAGCAATGTCGGCGATCGCCGAAAGCTTGTCCGGCATCACGCCGACGACGCTGACGGGTTTGACCGCCTCGCCGCGCTCGATAAATGCGCCGCCGGCGATTTGCGGCGACACCGCGGTCACATTCGGCGTTCGTTCGATCACCTCGATGAGCGGCTCCCATACGGGTATCTGATCGCGCCGCCCGAGATCCTTCTGGCGGACAATCTGGGCCCCATCGCCGCCCCAGGAGCTTTGCGGGCGGCGCTCCGCTGCTTCGAGGACGATGTGCGGAATGCTGCCCACCGTGCGCGCCGTAAGCAGCTCGGCAAGGCCGCCGATCAGCGCGCTTATGAACACGAACACGCTCACGCCAAGTGCGACGCCCGCGACCAGCAGCGAGGTTTGGCCGCGGTGCGCGAGCAGGTGTCTGATTGCAAGCTTGAGCGCATAAAGCGGCACGTCAGTCGGCCGCCCGCACCCGCTCGCCCGGACGTGCGGCGGAGGGATCGATGAGGATGCGGTCCCCTGCGGCGAGACCTGCTGTCACGACGACCTCCTCTGACGGCCAGTCGACGAATTGGACAGCGCGCTCGGTGACACGGCCGTCGGGGTCGATGAGGCGGACGCGCGCACCGCCGCCGGTCTGGAGGATGGCACTGCGCGGAATGCTGATCGCCCTCTCGCGGCGCTCGATCAGCAAGTCGACGGAGACAGTCAGGCCCGAGGGGACGACGAGGTCGCCTGAATCGAGCCGGATCCGAACATCGCGCGCGCCGGTCTCGGGGTCTATCCGCGGCTCGACATGCGCGACCCGCGCCGGGCGTACGCCGAGCTCCGGGATGGTGACCCGCGCGGCCATGCCGGGCCGGATCGCGGTGGAATAAAGCTCGTCGACCTCGATCCGGATTTCGGGGTTCGCAAGGTCGGCGAGGCGATAAATGATCGACTCGGTTCCCACAGATTGCCCAAGGTCGACGGGGCGCTCGAGGATCACGCCGCTGAAGGGTGCCCGCAAGGTGCGGCGATCGCGCAGCTCGCGAGCCTCGACGACGCTTGCCTCGCGCCGTCTGAGCTCGCGGTCGCCCTCGGCGACCGCAAGCCGCCGCTGCTCGACCTCGCGGCGCGTTGTGAATTCGCCGAGCGCCTCGAACCGCGCGAGGTCTCGCCGGGCCTGGGCGAGCGTCGCCTTTTGTGCCTCAACCGACGCTTGTGCCTCCGCGATGGCCGCGGTTTCAGGCCCGTCGTCGATACGGGCCAATATCTGTCCCTCGCTTACGCGGTCGCCCACATCGAATGGGAGCGCCACAAGTTCGCCGCCCGCGGGTGGCCGGATATCGATCTCCAGCCGGGGACGGATGCGCCCGTTGAGCGTGAGGATACGCTCGGCGGGAGCGATCTGCGCTCTTGTCACGGCAACCTCAGGCTCGCGCGGCGCGATGAGCCAATAAGCCGCCAGCGCGAGTAGCAGTGCGACGCCTCCGCCGACGATAAACCGGGTCCTTCTAGTCATCGCCGCTCCTTGTCATGTCGGGATGCTCCGCCAAGCCTCGCGGGCTATCACGCGAGCGAAGGCTATGGGTTGCAGCGAATCTCACCGGTGGAGCAAAAGGTAGGCCGACAGATGCTCCTGTCAGCGGGCAACGAGAGTATCTCCATGGATGCCCGGTCGTCCGTTCGGAAACGACCCTCGTGTTCATGCCGGTGAGCTCGAGCAGAGCCATTCTACTATTGTGCCAAACTGGCGCAGAAAAATTTTCGTCGCTGTTTCGGCTCGGATGATCGCGAATTGTCGTTTCCGTCCAATAGGATCGGCTGACGGGACGGCATCAGGCTCGGCACAGATCGGGCGGTGGTCATTCGTCCGCCAGGGCGCAGAGCGGAAAAGTTCGCCTGTGATCCGTGCCAAGACCCTTTCCGGAGGGCAAATCGTTCAGGTCGCACAGGTTGGTTGCCGATCGCAGGTTCGCAGGGCCTGCACACCATTTGTGCGAAGTTTTCGCTGCAGCCGCGGCGATGCGGGCGCGCCCGCTGCTTCCACCAAGACCATAAGCGGGTCGTAGCCGCCCGGTTCACGCGGCTCGATTGTTGAATGTTCGCCGAGTGCGCTGCCATCTCCGCTCGGGTGAGTGGGGGAGGGTGCCTTGTGGCCTCGCCGCAAGCGGTTGGCGGGCAAGTTCCTCAAAACGTAAGGAGATTATCATGGCTGGTAAGCATAGCGCAGAAAAGCTGAAGCGTCTCGAAACCCTGTCGACCGAGCGCCGCAAGCTCATCGGACAAGCGATCATCGACGGGCTCATCTCACCCGGCGAGGCCGCCTTTTCGCCGATCGCCGCCGACCCCGATTATGACCAGGGGCAGGGCGGCTATACTCAGAAGGGCGGCGATCACCGGCAGGGTGGCGGCGACTATAACCAGTCGCAGGCGCTCACCAATATCCGTGATCTCGTCACCAACGTCATCCAGCCCGGGCAAGTGCTCCAGCCGGGCAATGTCGCCGGCGGCGCAACGCGGGGCGGAGGCCGCTGACGGCGCTTCCCCGATTTTCAACTGGTCGATGAGGAATTGCTTGTGACACAGCAAATCAGCATCGCTCCGGCGGCGGACAATCTTGTCCGCCGCCGCGAGTGGAGGGCGAGCGAGCCCGATTCAATCGAGGCGCTGCAGGTCGTTTACAAGGTGGCCGAGCGCTGCAACATCAACTGCAGCTATTGCTATTATTTCCATATGGGCGACGAAACACCGCTCGAGCGCCCCGCCTACGCGCCGCACGCGGTGACCGAACGGCTCGCGCACTGGATGGCAGAGGGCTGCGCGGAACTGCGCATTCCGCGCGCCAAGCTCGCCTTTCATGGCGGAGAGCCCGCGATGATCGGCGCCGAGACGTTCGGCAAGGCGTGCCGGACGCTTCGCGACATCATCGAGCCGGTGGCAAATCTGTCGCTCGCCATCCAGACCAACGGCGTGCTGCTCGACGAGCGCTGGACGGACCATTTCATCGAGCATGCCGTGGGCGTCGGGATCAGCATCGACGGACCCCGAGGCGCAAATGACCGCTTTCGGCGCGACAAACGCGGCCGCTCGACCTTCCAGCAGACCGAGGACGCAATCCGGCGGCTCGTCGCGGCGCGGCCCTATGGCGCCCCGCTTCCCTCGACGATCAGCGTGCTTCATCACGCCAACGATTATCGCGAGATCTATCATTATCTGCGCGACCTCGGTGTCGAGGAGCTCAATTTCCTGCTTCCTGATCGCAATGTCGATGACGCTGAATTCCAGGTCTCGGGCGAGGCCGAACGCTACGGCCGCTGCCTTTCGGAAATATTCGAGGAATGGCTCGCCGAAGACAATGACCAGGTGCGCATCAAGTTCATCGATCAAACGCTCGTTCATTTTCGCGCCTCGGTGACCCCCGGCGCCATTTTCCGGCGGGGGCGAAAGAGTAATCAGGTCGTGATCGCGCGGAGCGACGGGACCGTCGCGATCGACGACAGCTATATTCCTGCGCTCGACTGGTATTCCGAAGCGCCCGTCCGCTCGATGGAGACGCACAGCATGCGCGATTTTCTCGATAATCCGATNTTNGCCGAGATCGAGACCACGTCGAGCAGTACACCGACCGGCTGCGCGGNCTGCCGCTGGCGCAATATCTGCCGNGGNGGCGATCTGGAGAACCGCTTCTCGGCCCGGAACGGCTTCGACAATCCCTCGGTTTATTGTGCTGCCTACAAGGGCCTTTACGAGACCGTCTGNNNGCGGCTCGTCGAGGGCGGTTANCCCGCCGCGCTCCTTTCAGAAAAATTTGGTGCCGCATGACCCGCGATCCCACAGCCGAATGGCTCTTCCGCCCGCTGCNGGTCGACCGCTTCCTCGACGACTATTGGGGACAGGANCATTATCTCCTCCGNCGCGGCNATGCGGGCTATTTTGCCAGCATCTTCAGCGCGCGCGCTCTGGAGGAGTTTCTCGAATATGGCCGACCCGATCCAGCAGGCGTGCGTCTCGTCAAGGGGAAGGAAAAGAAGGAGCTTGCCGCCTACCGTCTTGGCAATGGCGCGATCGATATGGTGGCGCTGCGCAATGATTTTGCCTCCGGGTTCACGATCATCCTCAACGGGCTCGAACGCTACGTCGGCGAGATCGCGTCGCTTGCGCGCGGTCTCGAGGTCGATCTCAATTTCGAAACGCAGGTGAACGCCTATATCACGCCGCCCGGCTCGCAGGGGTTCCTCCCGCATTATGACGATCATGACGTGATTATTCTTCAGATCGAAGGCTCGAAGCGCTGGCACATCTATGAAGGGGAAGGCGATGTGCCGACGCGTCAATTGCAGCAGCGCGATGTTTTCGTGGGCGAAGGCCTGTCCCCCGCGACGCAGATGACCCTTTACGCCGGCGATCTTCTCTATGTCCCGCGCGGACGCATCCACGCTGCTGAAACGCTCGATGAAACATCCATTCACCTCACGCTCGGGATCCACCCGCCCAACATGCTCGACTTGATCAAATCGGCACTCGATACGCTCGCGATACGCGACGACCGCGTTCTCGAGCGGCTTCCGGCGCGCTTTCTGAACGACCCCGCACGGCGGGGGCAGCTGGGGGCGCAGGTTGGCGACGTTATCGGCCTGATCGATGACCAGGCGATCGGCGATGCGATCGGTGCCATCGAGGATAGTCTCCTCAGGCGCGGCCGCTGCCAGCCTGCAGGACGCCTCGTCGCCGACGTGACGAGCCGCGATGGGATCACGCAGGAAAGCCGGCTTGCCAAGAATGAGCCGCTTTACGCGCGCGTGCTCGCGCTCGGCGGCGGGGTGGCCTTGCAGTTCGCGCAGACGCTGGTGACGGCCGACAATAGTCACCGCGAGGCCCTTCTCTTCCTGTCGCGGCGGCGCAGGCCGTTCCGGGTTGCGGAGATACCGGGCCTTGCACCGAATGCCAGGGCCGAACTTGCACGCAAGCTGCTCGTCGATGGCTTCCTTGTCCAAGCGCCCGCCTGACGCGGGGCGGCTGGCCGTGAGGGGCGCCATGGACGCCGCGTCGGCGGTTGCTCTCTACCTTGCGGGTCTCTCACAAAAAGGCGAGACTCAAGCACGGCTCGGCCTTGGTCGCGGCGAATTTCGCGCTCTGCTTGAGGAGTTGTCTCTCGCTGACTGCGAGCTGACGCCGGTTGATGTCGATCCATCGCTTCGTGTCACCTTTCTCGACACGCGCACTTGCAAATACGAAGATCCCACATTCGACGGGGCGATCGAGGCGATGGCGGCAGCGCGGTACGCACCGCCGGCCTGGCGAATCCCCGCGCGGGTCATCCTCGAGGGCTCCACCGAGCCTGACACGCAAGCACCGGCGAGCATCATTTTGCACGTCGGGCGCTGTGGATCGACGCTGCTTTGCAATCTGCTTGCAAAGAGCGGGGGCTGGACGGCGCTTCGCGAGCCCGAGTTCCTCAACAAGCTTATCCTCGCGCGCACGGCCGCGATGCGCGAGGATGAGAAGGTCCGAATCGACGCCCTGACCGAGCGGCTCTTCGCCTGTCTCGCACGCGGTGATCGACGCCGACGCCGCGCTGTCAAGCTGAGCTCCTGGACCGCCGCACCAGCGGCGGACCGCTTGGCGCGCAGCGGGGTGAACCGGTTCGTGGGACTGCTGCGCGACCCCTCGGCAGCTGTCGCCTCCTTCCTGGAACAGCCGCCCTACTGGGCTGGAGACAGCGGCTCGGCGGGGAAGGAAAACAATGTCCGCCTCTTCGCCCGGGCGTGGTTAAGCGCTGCCGAGACGATGCTTCGCTTGCCGCGCGCGCAGTGTCTCCTTCTTCGTTATGAGGAGATGGTTGACAATCCTTTTGGCGTTTTAAGGCGCGTGCGCCTGCATTTTGGTGATACGCGCCCGCTGGGAAGCGAGGCTAAGATTATGGACGCCCTTGCTTCCTATTCGAAGGGTCGCAGCGGCGAGCGATTTGAACCTTCAGGGCAGCATCGCCGGATGGTCTTGGAACCTCGTCTGCAGCGCATCGTCGCTGAGATCACCGCACCCGTGTGGCGCGCGGTCCGGCGCCGATTAGACTAGGGCGGTTTTGAAGCCCGGTATTTTGAACCCAGGGGATATCGCCGGCTTTCAGGCGATGTCTGGCCCGCGATTGGACCGTCAAGCGAACACCTGGCCGTCATCAGCTTTCGCGCTGTCCGCAAGAGCGCAGCGCTCTCGATGGCCCCGTCGCGTCCCATTGTCATGACGCACGTCAATTGCCCGGTCTGATGCTCTACAGATCTCTCAGACGCGCAGCGGGCGCACGGTTGCGCGCAACTGGTTCGTCCGTTGCAAAAGTCTCGCCTGACCTTGAACGCGGCGCCGAACCCTCCCATATTCGCGTTATCGTCAACAAACGAAAGGAGGTGGTCCAATGTCTCATTGTCCAATGCCGCATACGGCCGACAGGATGAGCATGGCCTCCGTCCGCGGGGTCAGGTTCGCCTGATCGCTCCGCATCGGTCACGACAATGGAAGGGTCGCCCGCGAGGGCGGCCCTTTTGAATTTCTGCCCATTGGCAAGGTGGAACGGAACCTGGAGCTTTGCAACGCGCTTGCCTGACATGCGAACATGCGATCTTGCCGATTCCTCGCTGATCAGCGGCGCAGCCTATGATGAGGAGGCGCAGCTGCTGTGTCTCCAATTCCGCGATGCCGGCTGCTATTTCTATCTTGGTGTCCCGCGCGCCTTGTTCGATGGGCTTTGCGCGGCTCCATCCCCCGGCACTTATTACAACGCGCACATCAAGGACCATTTCGGCTTCGAGCGGGATCCCGAGCGGCGCCGGTTCGGTCCAAAAGGGTGACGGGCCTGAACGGGTGCAACCGGCTGGGGGATCGGCGAGTTTCTCCTGAGAGCGGGGAAGATGGGAGACCGATATGACCGATAACGGGAATTTCGATCGCGCCGCCACCGCGCCGATCGAACGGATCGCGCGGGCGCTCGCGGGTCACGCGCTCAGCCGGAATGCTGAAGGCGATCTCGCGTCCGCAGGTCCCAGCGTCGATGCGCTGTGGCCCGAATATAGCGACGCTGCGCTTGCCGTGCTCAAGACGCTGCGCGAACCGAGCGGGCGGATGCTTGCGGTCGGCGATGCCGAGGTCTGGGACCGCATGATCCACGCGGCAATCGAGGATGAAACCATCTCCGAAGCCTGAAGGAGCGTTCGCATGCGCTTGATCCGCGACAATAGCCTGACGATCGTCCTGATGCTGCTGTTCGCGGGCAGCATCGTCGGTCAGTGGATATCGGGTTGGCATGTCGCGACGCAGGACGCCATCCGGCACGGGCAAGCGGCGCTTACGCTTGCCGCCTACTCCACCAGCCCTGCCTTTCTTTCCAGCGTATTCGAGAATTGGGAGAGCGAGTTTCTCCAGATGGCGGCCTATGTCGTCCTCACCGCGATCCTCATCCAGCGCGGCTCGTCGGAATCGAAGGATCCGGACGCGCCGCCGCGTGACCGCGATCTTGCCTCGCAAGGGCGCGAACCTGGCGCACCTCGCGCCCTTCGCGCAGGGCGCCTTGCGCGCGCACTCTATGCACGCTCCCTCGGGATCGTGCTTGCACTGCTCTTCCTCCTGTCTTTCGTGCTGCATTGGACCCACAGCGCGCAGGCAGCCGCCGAGGAGGCCATCGAGCATGGCGAGGCGGCGCCGAGCGCAATTGCTTATCTCGCGAGCCCGCAGCTCTGGTTTGAATCCTTCCAGAATTGGCAAAGCGAGTTTCTGTCGACGGCTGTGCTCGTCGTCCTTTCGATTTTCCTTCGCCAGCGCGAGTCGCCTGAATCCAAGCCGGTCGCGGCGCCCCACGCCCAGACCGGCGAATGAGGCGGCTGATACCGCACATCAAGGCGCACATCGTCCTTTTTGGCGCGCTGTTTGCGAACCTAGGAATTGCCGCCGCAAAGTTCGTCGCAGCACCGATCAGCGGATCCTCCTTGATGATTTCTGAAGGGATGCATTCGTCGCGATGAGCGCGGATTTAGGTGAGACGATCGGCATGGGAGCGAGAACTGATCGAGGACATAGAGACCCGGCCGCGCGAGGCGGTGCCGCAGATCAACTCGGTCTATGTCCGCCCTTAAAAAGGCGGCCGATGCGTCGATCCAACCGGGTTGCAGCTATTAGCGGCGCGCCAGCACATCATAATGTCGGCCGAAACCGAAGCGATCGAAACGAGCAAAGCCTAGAGCGCGAAGACGCGCCTCGATAGCCGCAGCATCGGTCCAACGCGTGTCGACCTCGTAAAAGATTGCGGTCATGCGGTCGCGGTGCCGCGAAGCTGCGAGCGCCTCGACGACCGTCTCTTCATGGCCCTCGACGTCGATCTTGCAGATCAGCGGCTCATCACCCTCGAGGAGAGTATCGACCCCGGCAATGCCGAGAATGCGGATTTCCTCGCCGGCGGCCGAGGCAGTCGAGGCATCGCGCAGGCTTGCCTTTCCGCTGTGTCTGCTGTCAGTCGCCATGGAGGCCATGCCCGAGTGGAGCGAGACCGCGGCATGGACGGGCCTGATCCGCCCGGTGAGCCCGTTGAGCGCGATATTCTCGGTAAGGAGCGCGTAGGTTGCCGCGACGGGCTCAAAAGCGATGGCGGCGGCGCACGCGAGGTTCCGTGCTGCAAGAAGGCTGTAGAGTCCCTGATTGGCGCCGATATCGACAAAGACGAAGCGCCCGTTCTGCGCAGCGAGAAAATCCGAAAGATCGCGGCCGTAGGTCGCGGCCTGGCAGTACTGAAATGTGCGGTCGCTCCAGTTTGCGCGCATCTTCACGCCGTAGCGTGACGTAACCACGCCGCCGCTGCGCGCACGGGGAAAGGCAGCGCGCGCGCGCACCCACGCCTTGTGCAGCATCTTGCGCACGCCATAGTCAAAAAAGGCGGCAAGCGGCGAGGGTTGGTCGAGCGTCGGGACCATGATCATGCGCGCGCGATGAAGGAAAGGATCGCCTCGGCGGCACGCTCCGAGGACGGGCGCTCGGCAAGGTCGAAGCTGTAGCGAAACATCTGCTCCTGCCGCTCGCGCATTGCAGGCGTCAATTGCGGAACGCCGGCGAGCGCGGCCTCCAGCTCGTCGATCGTTGAGGCGACCGTTCCGGCGCGCCAGTGCGCAAAGTCGGGATCGCCCCGCCAATCCAGACGGCGCGGGTTGAGGAAGAGACAGGGGCGTGGTCGCCGGATGAACTCATAGACCTGGCTGCTCGCGTCGCCGAGATAGATGTCGGCAGCGTCGGTATAGGTCATGTCGAGACACGCAGCGCTGCCTGTGTCGATCAATATATGGTCATGCTCATAATGGTCGGGACGCGGGCCGTAATTCCAGCCCAGTGCAAAAGGAGAAAGCGAGGCCGTCACGCGCTTCTTGAACAGCATGACATGCGGCGCGAAAATGAGGTTATAGCGGTTTTGCGCTGCGAACCAGTCGAGGACCTGCGGTCCCATCGCATACCAGGATGAAAGGGCAGGCGACGGGTGCGGGTTATAAAGGACCGTCGGCCGGTCCTTGGGAAAGAGCCGCGGGCCACCGGTGCGCGGGGGCAGGTCGAATTTGGGATAACCAACGATCGCATGGCCATCCTCCTTGAGCAGTTCCGCCTGCGCGAGCCGATCGCGGATTTTCTCGCCCGACAGGAGAACAAGATCGAACTGTCCGCTCGCCTTGTCGAAGCCGATGGCGCGGTCGCCGGCGCCGTGGCGGGTGTGGACGAGCTTGAGCGATTTCAGCCCGAAAACCGTTTTCAGGAGCAGTGAGGTCTTCTCGGGGACCACCAGCGCGTCGAGCGCACGGAAACGGTCGAGATTTCGGTGGAGGGTGGATACGATGTCGGCAGGAACAGCGCGGCCCGTCGCCCGGTTCGCGGCGCGTGCGAGCGCCGAAGGGGGGCGGAGGCGGACGATTTCGGGAACGGGACCGCCGCTCAGGGCGGCGAGGCGGCGCACCTCATCCTCACAGCCCTGGGAGACAAATATGCTGACGCGCGCGTTGCTGCCGCGGCGAAGGATCGCGAGCGCGACGGGGAGGGCGTGCGCGACCTGATGTCCGCCGCTGTGATTGAAGAGAAAACCGATGTGCATGGCCGTCAATGCGAAGCAGCGCGCCAGTCGAGGATCGGCCAATGCCGTTCGGCCGCGACAGCGCGAAGCGCGCGCGATGGGTTCACCGCGATCGCCTCATCGGCGAACTCGAAGAGCGGAAGGTCCGAGATATGGTCCGAAAAGAAACGGATATGGGTCGCCTCCCGGCCGATGCCCGAACGCCTGAGAAAGGTCTCGATGCGGCCCTTTTTGTCCGAGCCGTAGCAGTTCGCGCCGTCTATGGCGGGGGTCAGGCAGCCGTCGCGCCAGGTCGAGGCGGTGGCGATCACGTCGGCAACGCCGAGCCGGCGAGCGAGGGCTGCGGTGTAAAGATCGGGCGCGGCGCTGGCGATGACGATGCGGCGCCCGGCTGCGCGTTCGCGCGCGATCTGCTCGATGCCCTCGCGATAAAGACCGCGAGCGATGAGGTGGCGCGCGAAGCGGTCGGCAAGTCGAGCCGCGTCACGCTGGGGCAGNGCACCGCCGAGCGCGACCCGGTGCATCGCCTGTTTCATCGTCCGGCGGGGAACNAGCTTGAGCGCATAGAGAAGCGCGACGGGTACCAGGAGCGGTATGAGAAGAAGTCGCCANGGTGNGCGTTGGTACGCCGCGAAGAGCAGGAAGCGGCTATAGGTCGGCAGGATCGTAAGCGTGCGGTCGAGGTCGAAGACCGATAGGGCGGTGAGACGTGGGACCGGCCGCGCGGCGCGGTCGACCTTTCGCTGCGGCTGTGCCATCGCATCCTCCTTCGAGGCCTCGATCATGGCAGCACGAGATGACGCGGCGATGACGCCTTCATTTGTTTTTTGTCATCATCGCCGAATGGATGGCCGCGGGCATGATCTGCGGTTATCGAGGGGGATCATGCACATCCTGGTGATCGAGGACGATGCGCGCGTCGCGGAGCATATCGGCAAGGGGCTGAAGGCGGCCGGGCACCTTGTCGACATCGAGAGCGACGGGCGTGCAGGACTGCTTCATGCCGCGGCCGAGACCTATGATCTCATCGTGGTCGACCGGATGCTCCCCAACGTCGACGGGCTGACGATTGTCCAGACGATCCGCGCGACGGGCGATACGACGCCCGTGCTGTTCCTCAGCGCACTTGCCGAAGTCGACGAGCGCGTCGCGGGGCTTCGTGCGGGGGGCGACGATTATCTGACCAAGCCCTTCGCCATGTCCGAACTCCTCGCGCGCATCGACGTCCTCACCCGCCGCGGACCCGCGATCGTCGCCGAGACGAAACTCAGCGTCGGCGATCTTGAAGTCGACCTGCTGGGGCAGGCGGTGCGGCGTGGCGGCCGGCCCATCGACCTCACGGCGCGCGAATTTCGCATCCTTGCCTATCTTGCGCGCAACGAAGGGCGCGTGGTGACGCGCTCCATGCTCCTCGAGCATGTGTGGGACTATCATTTTGACCCCCAGACCAATATCATCGACCAGCATGTCAGCCGCCTTAGGCAGAAGGTCGATCGCGGCTTCGACGTACCGCTCATTCATACGGTGCGCGGCACCGGCTATGTGATGCGGGCGGGCGGATGAGGACGCACCGGCGGGGGCGGCTGTGGCGCAGCCTGACGCTTCGGCTTGGCGTCATCTATGTGGCGCTCTTCCTGACGTCGACCGCGCTGATGTTCGCTGCCGCATACTGGATGGCCGTATATCGGCCGTTGCGGCACGAAGCACAGGTCGTGCGCCGCGAAATGGGGGATCTGGCCGCCATCGACCGGGCGGGCGGGCGCGACGCGCTGATCCGCGCGCTCATAACCCGCGAGGCGAGCGGGCCGAAAAAGCCATTTCACGCGCTGATCGCGCCGGATGGCAAGCCTGTTCTCTCCAATCTGCCGAGTTGGCCCGACGAGGCTCTTGCCGGCTGGACGCTTCTTGAGGCCGATATTTATCGGGCCGGGCAGGAACATGATTATGAAGCGCTGGTCGTCGAGAGCCGGCTCGACGATGGTGCGCGGCTGATCGTCGGTCGCGACGTCGAGAGCATCGATGACCGCGACGAACTTTTTACCATCGGGTCGGCGTGGCTGATCCTCGTTGCAGCGTGCCTTGCAATCGGCGGCAGCATCGCGATGAGCGCGGCGGTCGGTCAGCGGATCGATGCGGTGACGCGCACGGCGCGCCGGGTGATGGCGGGCAGCCTGACCGAGCGGATCCCGCTGCGCGGTACCGGCGACGACTTCGACGAGCTTGCTGCAACGCTCAACATGA
>Ga0065721_10051411_pt1 | contig 14888 bp, 14 predicted proteins | sample Mesricmetagenome_FD_59108 | JGI IMG/M metagenome (GOLD analysis project Ga0065721, IMG submission 59108) | Mesophilic microbial community from rice straw/compost enrichment Sample: eDNA_1 v2 (version 2) | ecosystem: Engineered > Solid waste > Grass > Composting > Bioreactor | place: USA: Davis... | reverse complement strand
TCGGGATAGGTATCGGAAAATGCCATGACTCCGACGCCGCGATTTTGGAAATACTCTTTATCGTTCAGCGCGAAGCGGCCATCCGCTCCTTTCGCGGAGATGGGTTTTGTTTCATTAGTCCCGGATTGAAGCGACTCGCAGCCCACCAGTAACAGGCTGGCTGCACAAGCCGAAAGAAAAAGTGATGAGATTATTGTTTTCATATTGACACCTTTGATGCGGTTAGCACACCGAAGCAGGATAGAAGTCTTTTTGAGGATTGCCAGAAATCATCCTCAATCCAGGCAATAGTGTCACTCAATGCAATATTTAAAGGTAAAAAGTCGCAACTGATCGCCGCTGTTATTTATATCACTTGGTTGGTCAAAGAGGCCAAACGAGCGCTCAATAAAAATGGCCAGAGGGGGTTTTCCGCTCTGGCCATAATTGCCAAGAAATTTAAGAAAATGTCAATCCCACTGCATCGGGCAAAAATCTTTGAGGAAATCCCCGTGCGCTGGCAATTTGCTCACTGCGGCAGCGAGATCGGTTTTGTATTTGCGCAGCGATTCTACGGTTTTGGGCATATCCATGGCGTGGGCGAAAAGGTGATATTGCTTGGGCTCAATTCTCTGCCCCAACATCACTTGCAGCCAGGAGTCGATGCGGAATACTTCTTCCGGATTCATATACACAATGCCCGCCTCTTTGAAAATTTCCAGGCGCTGTGCCAGAGAATCCGGCACTTCCATATCGCGGCAGTCGCGCCAATAAGGCGTATCATCGCGCTCGGTGGCTTTGTAGTGCAGGATGATGAAATCGCGTATGCGCTCATATTCAACCCGCGATAATTCATTGTAGCGATTGGCGAGACTTTCGCTGCAACCAGCAAAGGGGAACAGCTGCAACAGGCGGGTGACGCCCACCTGAATCAAATGAATACTGGTGGATTCCAACGGCTCAACAAAACCGCCTGCAAGACCTATGGCAACGCAGTTTTTAACCCAGGCACTTTTACGGCGGCCGGTGTTGAATTTCAGCAGGCGCAACTCCACACGAATATCGCCGTCCAAATTCTGCAATAGCGTATTGCGCGCATCCTCATCGGAAATATAAGCACTGGAATAAACGTGCCCGGTGCCCTGTCGGTGCTGCAGCGGAATTTTCCACTGCCAACCGCTGTCGTGAGCGATAGCGCGGGTGTAGGGCGGCAGATCGCCAGAGAATTCGGTCTGCAAGGCCACGGCGCTGTCATTGCGCAGCCACTGTCCCCAATGCTCGTAACCGGCTTTGAGGGTTTTTTCGATCAGCAGCCCACCGAAGCCAGTGCAATCAATAAAAAAATCACCTTCGATACGCGCACCGGAATCCATCTGCAGGGATTCAATAAACCCGGTATCGGGATTTTGTTTGACCTCGACAATTTTGCCTTCAACGCGTTTTACTCCGCGCTCTTCACTCAGCCGCCGCAAAAAGCGCGCGTAGCGCCCAGCATCAAAGTGGTAGGCATAATTCAATTTCGGATTTTTCAGAATCGCGAATTTGTGGTGCTTGGCCGCCTGCAATTCAAAACAGAAATCGTCCAAATCGGCTTCCAGCCCGTGCTCTCTCGCCGCACACCACACGTTATGAAAATCCCCGAGCCAGTTGGATTGGCCGACGGTGCCGAAGGAGTGGATATAACGGTCGCCTTTGCGCGCCCAGTTTTCGAAGGAAATGCCCAGCTTGATACTGCCGCCAGTGGCCTGCAAAAATTCCTTCTCATCAATGCCGTGCATCCAATGGAAAGTGCAAATTGTTGGAAAGGTAGCTTCGCCTACGCCGACGGTGCCGATTTCTTCGGATTCGATCAGGGTGATATCGAGCATATGCTCAAATTGTTTGGATAAAGCCACTGCGGCACACCAGCCCGATGTGCCACCACCGGCGATCACCACTTTTTTTATTTTTTGCGACATAACAACTCCAACAGTTGAATAAATAGAGAGAGCGGCACAGCAGCGCCGATCTCCTAAAAAATGCGTCATATAAGCAACAGGGAACGCGGGATTGTACCGCCCTCGCCCGTAAGCTCAACCGCCGCTGTCCATAAGCAGTCCCCGCCAGCCATAGTCAGAATTAATCGGCCAAGATCTTGATCCAATGGATGGCCGTGCCTTGGACCGGCAAGGGTAAAAAATAACCCCCCACCAAAATGGCGATTGCCGCACACTTTGGCCACCAAGGCCGCTACCGCTGCGCTTGTCGGCTAATCTTAAAGCACCGCTTTGCGCCGAATTCCCGATTCCGCCTGCGGCTTATACCACTACTGGGGAACGGATCACACCTCCCCTGGAAGATTCCGCCCGAAATGCGCCTTTGGTGAGGGAGGTTTTGATGCTACCCATATCTTGTTTTGTCGTCCTCAATGGCGGCGCTTATGGCCAGAGCCCTGATGGTGGACGGCGGAGCCCGCAACTCAGCCACAAAACCGATGTTCAGGCGTGACGATTGGCTGAGGGCACATCATCGGATGAGCGATCTTGATAGCCGAAGTCCCAACCCTCACCGCCAAACCCAACGTCGTCCGCACCACCGCGAACCTTCGCAAAAATGTGTCGCCACTCTCCCTCCAACTTCCACGACCCAATTTGGGTATTGCGGTGTTATCGTCCGCATTCAACTACGATAAAATTTTTGAGAAAATATTGGAGCGCTGAAAATGATGAATAGTGATGCTTTAGCCATCCAAACTGAATCATCTTGTCCAGCCACCTGAATCACAAAGAAAGACTCAAACTTATGATCAAATTAAAGTCTGTAGAAATTGAAAATTTTAGATCCATTGTTGGTGAAGCACTGGCTTTGGACTTCGATGACCTGACCGTGATAGTAGGACCAAACAATTGTGGAAAATCAAATATTCTAAGAGCGCTCCAACTCTTTTTTACTGGGCGCGTCGAGGGCGCTCCTTACACGACGGATATAGACTACCCAAAAAGCGAGGCGCTCTCTCCAAAATCTCAAACAAAAATCACTGTAACAATTGAATATAATCCTTTAAAGGAAGTTTCCATCAAGAAATCACTAGATGAGCTTGAAAGAGAGTCAGGTCAGGATCGACTAGACGGAAATCTGGTCCGTCTAAGGTTGAGCTACTCAAAAAACGGGGTCGACTCATGGCAGTTCCTTGGACGAAAAGGAGCCAGAAATATTAGGAAAGACTTAATTCATAAGGTGAAAGACGCCGTTATCCAATCCACAATTTTCAAATATATTCCCGTTGGCCGAGACTCCTTGGAAAGCATTACACATGAGATCAGCTCAGAATTAATAAAAACCATTTTTAGCGGCTGGAGCGGGGCTGTACAAAAAAGAAAGGAAATAAATGATGCAATCGAATCTCTTATTGGAAAACTTTCACCTGAGCTAAAATCATCTTCCGGATCAGTGACAGGCTCGATAAGACAGGTGTTCTCAGAAATAAAAAACCTCGAACTGAGACTACCATTTGAGAACCTCGAAGAAATGCTACCAAGCCTAATGCCCATGGTAAGCGACACAGCAGAAACCGGGCTGAAATCAAAAGGAGCAGGGATACAAACAAGCAGCCTCCTATTTCTTCTAAAGTACTTAGCGGATAATCATCCTCAAAGATATAATGCCAGGGTGACCTTCATTTGGGCAGTGGAAGAACCAGAATCATTCCTACACCCTACCAAGCAAAAAGCAATGTCAGATATGTTAGTGGGATTCTCAAAAGAAGTTCAGACCTTAATTACAACTCACTGCGCTCATTTTGTTCCTAGAGATAGCCAAGGGACAAAGACGTATGTTGTAGATAAGATGTTTGACAGCCCGTTTTCCACAAAAATCATAGGAACAAGCTATGAACTGGCAAGACAGACTCTTGGAGTTTCGCTTCTTGACTCTATGGCCATGTATCCTTTGAACATTATCGTTGAAGGACCAAGCGATGAAATTTTGCTGCAGGGTGCGATGATAAAGTTGGGAGAGAATTCCCCCTTATCATCTTCCGACGTAAAATTTTTTCCAGCTGGAAACGCCATTTCCGCAACATATTTATTTGAGTCAATCCGAAACTTTTCAGACAATAAGACAATAGTAAAGCTGATACTAGATGGCGATGAATCAGGAAAAAAGGCCCTGGATGGCCTAAACGGAAGGGCTAAAAGAGATTCGATTAAATGGGAAAGCAACAAAGATTACTTTCAATTGCCGTTAGACATAGAAAACTTATTATCAAACAGGGTAAAACGTCAGCTTCACGCAGAAAAGCCTGCACAGATTCAGCTAACCGAAGATATTAATGGAAAAATTACGTCATTCAAGGTTTTAGATAACAAAAAGAAAAACGCAAAGCGAGCCATTGAAATTTCGAATACAGATGACTTAGAAGGTTTCAAAATTTTGTTCAAAAAAATAGAAGACTCAATGAATTAGATGCCGGACGAAGGCCATGCGCTCAATATCAAACACCCTATTGATCGGAACTTTAGTCCTGCATGGATGCACCATATCTAAAATTCACCACTGCTCTCATGAAGAAATTTCTACAGGCCATTATTTACTCTACTTCGGTGCGCAAAAGCCCTCCGGTTATGTTACGACTGATGAATGGAAAAAATTCCTGGAGACTGTCGTCACACCCTTTTTCCCTGAAGGTTTAACAGCATGGCAAGCCTACGGACAATGGAAGTCAAAATCAAACGAGATAATCCAAGAGCGGTCCTATGTTCTAAGCCTCGCTTATAAACGAAGCAAGGGGACTGATGAAAAGATTCATAAAATAATAGAAAAATACAAATCACTTCACGATCAGGAAGACGTGCTTGTGATCAGAGCGCCAGTTTGTATGTATGCAAAAGACAACTAGTGGCTCATGTTATATGACATCGATCAATCAAATTGATCTCCGGAGATACACCACTCCACTGGAATGAGTTTGAGTTCGGAATTGCGGATTAAGAATAAAAAACGCGCGGTTAAACTGCGCGTTTTTTAATTTTTCAGGGTCTATACTCGTAAACCTCAACCCAGTCATAAACCACTTTCGCATTCGCCGTATCATTGGTTACCGGACCAGCCCAGGCAGCGCTGTCGGAAGCCCAGATAGTCAACAAAATATTTTGCGGCAAATTCATCAAGTCGATTTTTTGCGTCCACATATGTTGCAACTCACCATCCACATAGAATTCCGCGGAGGCGGGTGTCCACTGAATGGTGTAGGTATGAAAATCCGCAGAGGCGTCAAAGCCCAGAGATTTAAGTGCGGGAAACTGTGTGGGCGAGACGGATTGCGTTGGATTTTGTACGCGCGGGCCGTCATAAATCATGGCGTTGTATTGAATTTGATTCGGATCTTTGCCGAGCATTTCAATATCCAGCTCGTTCCAATTGTCGGCCGGCCACGGGGTATAAATAGTTACCAATGAAGATACCACTGCGGAGCCTTTGGCGAATTTCGCCCGCGCAGTGACGCGTCCATATTGAATAGTTTGCGCCGACCGCACTTCCGCACCGTAATACAGTTTGCGTTCGCCGTCGACGATGGTGTTATCAGGTGCTGGCAATAACTGCAAGGTCATAAAGCTATCATTCACGCTGACAGCCTGCCGGGAAAATACTGCGAGATTTCCGCCCCAACTGTGCTCCATCAACTGCCAGCGGGAGGTATTCAGATTATTGAAATCGTCGCGAAATAACAGAACAAAATTGTCCTGTGCGCCGCTCGATGACGAACTGCTGGATGAACTTGACGAGCTTGAAGAGCTGGAGCTCGATGAGCTGGAACTGCTGCTTGAGGAACTGGAACTGCTGCTGGATGAACTGGAAGACGAAGGATTAACATTGCCGCCACCGCAACCAATCAATAAGGCAGCGCAGAGCGTGACGGCGAATGGCGTTGCCGCCTTCTCGATCACTGGTTGGATTTTCATTAGACACCTGTTGTGGTCGTGATTTTTGTTGTAGGCGCCTTAAACTTCTTAGCTCCACAGGCGCATCCATAATATGATCCGAATTCTGTGACCTTATTTTTATATCGACTACTAATTGGCGGAACTCATCCCACAACGGCGAAACCCAACGAAAGACCACTGGCAGTAGGCAAAAATACGGCAGATCATCATCCATAACATGCGTAACCGGATACAGGCCTATGTGGATCTGATCACCGAAATAGACGCCAGCGATCTCACTGCAAAGCTCGCGGTACCGAAGGATAAATCCATTGCGGAACATCTGTGGTGTATCGTCAGCTCGCGGGAGAGTTATGCAAAGGCGTTGATTGCAGGGCAGTGGCGGGGATTTTCCTGCTCGCTGACGCAATACACTCTCAGCGACTTGGCAGCGCATTAAATGCTTCCGCCGAGACGGTGCTGGCAGCAATCCTAAATATTAATGATTGGTCACCAGCGCGCGAGCAATTACTCGCCGTCCTGGCTGAACACGAGGTAATGCATGAAGGGCAGATTATTCGGCATATGTACGGGCTTGAACGCACTTTACCGGCAGCGTAGAGGTGGGCTTGAAAAGCCCATAGTGCACACGATAAATAATCTCGCCATAAACGACTTTCAAAAATTCTATTTCAAATTCTTATTGATGAAACGCACTACTTCTCGCACCGTCTGCAGGCGCGCCTTACTGTTGATCAGATAATGGTTCTCGTCTTCCAATTTAATCAGCCGAACCGATTTCTTAGCTTTTTTAAGGCTTGATGCCATCATTTCGGACTGACTGCTTCTCACCCGCATATCATTTTCCCCATGGATCAACAGGACCGGCGCGGTATAGTTACCCGCCAGGAAATATGGAGAAATGGGTTTAAGAGCCTCACTTTTCAGTCCATCCGCGGTCATAAATTTTTCCCAATAATCTAGTACTTGGCTGTAGCGGCCAAATTGCGCACGATCGTCCTTAATAAAATCGTTCAGGTTGGAAATACCATTAATGGATACAACACATTGGTATTGCGCCGGCGTTAAAGCACCTCCCAGTAGCGCGGCATAACCACCATAGCTAGCGCCTGCAATGCAGACTTTGCTTTTGTTGACATAACCTTTATCCGTCAAAAAGGTCAGCACATCCGTTAGGTCGTCCTGCATCTTGCCGCCCCACTCCCCATGACCTGCCCGGTAATGCTTGTAGCCAAATCCTGCAGAGCCACGGAACTGTGGCTGAATTACCAAATAGCCCTCGTTTGCCAAAGCCTGTGTGAGCCAATCGAAACCGATCTGATCGTAGGCTCTCGGTCCACCATGAGGGAGCATGACTGCAGGCAGGTTTTTCATGTTCGCAACCGAAGCCCTGGGAATGGTCAGCAGAGTGGGAATAGCAAGATCGTCCCGAGCTTTAACGGTAAGTTTAGCAATAGGATGCACGTCCTCAGGCTTGATCTTCGCGTAAGCGGCACCAAGAAATTTCGGCTCAAGGTTCTTATCGAAAAGGTAATACTCTATGGGATAACCTGATCCCTCAACACGAATCAGGACTCGATCCCAATTCTCACTCCAAGAGATAGGGAAAACGGAATGCTCAGGAAATTTCTCGATTATCTTTTGTATAAACTGATTCTTCTTTTCATCGAATAACTTATAGGTCGGTACAAAGCCAGAATACTGAACGCCATGGACAACCCTGTTAAGATCATCAATAACGCCATCCACATCCGCGTTATCTTGACCAAAACCCGGATCAGAAATTTTGCCGTCGGCAAGTGACATCAGGAGATATTTGGTACGATCGGAATCCTCTGCGTAGCTCAGAATCACCAACGATTTATAATCCGGTGTCAATCCAACCGGGACAATTTCCCGCATATTGACTTTCACATCGTAAATCTGACGCCAGTTCGAACCATTTTTCACCAGAATTTCATGCCGATTGGAGTGGTCGCCATACCGCTCCTGAACCAGTACTTCACCTTTAGGCCCCATAAAATAGTCGATGGCATCCTTGTCACCTGCATTGATTTTGACCGGGGCTCTAGGTGAGCTCAGGTCTACCTTCATAACGGAATAATGCACCCGACCACCGCTGTAATCGGCTCCCCCTTTTTTATTGGGATTAATATAAGCGGGCATATAGACGAATTTATGGTCGGGCGACATACCAATTATGCTTCCCACATTGGTTTGCCCCAGATAGATGCCATCCCCCGGCTTTAATAGCTGCTCAATACGCCCCTTTTCCGTATCCAGCACATGAGCAGTGCTTATGTAATGTGAATCCCCCTTGAAGCCATATAACTTCTTCTGCTGCCCTACTCGAATTACCAGTTGAGTGTCGCTGATGAAATATAGGTGCTGCGGATTCACGGATGTAATATCTACCGCGCGAAGAACTTTGTTCTGCTCCAGGGAATACACGATCAATGTATCCTTTTCTCCCTCCACTTTGCGAAATGCCATCTTTTTCCCGCTCGGGGACAGGGTCATCTGAGATGTTGTGGGCAGAACGCCATAATCCTCAACCTTAGGGGCTGCCTGCGACGATAGCGCAAGCATGAGTAGTGTCAGCAAAAGGACAAACTTGGTGGCATACATGCGAGATATTCCTTGCGAGTAGTAAATATTAAGCAGGGGATCAGGCTGTCCCTGCCCGGCTAGAAATCGTCCGTATCTTAGCAAAAAATAAGTTGCGTTGTGCTTGGCTAAGCTGCGCAATGCATAGGGAGGACCGAAATCCTAGTAAGGTATAGCCTATATTGCGGCGTTCCCCAAATTGAAGTGAAATGGGCAGCAAACTGACAACCTAGTGCCAAATGTATGGACCCCGCCAACCTATTTAGCTCACTCCCCCAAAATCTCGATGCCGAAGCTTTTGAAGATATCGTCCGCTCATCATCCGTCAGAATCGAGCGCATTTTATCCAAAGGCCATTCTTCGCCAGAGACGGGCTGGTATGATCAGGAAGAACATGAGTGGGTGATAGTGTTGGAGGGAAGTGCGTCGCTGGAATTTGAGGATGGCACTCGGTGTGATTTATCGGTTGGGGATTATGTGAATATTCCCGCTCATATTAAGCACAAAGTGGCTTGGACAGATCCAGATAAGGTGACGGTTTGGTTGGCGGTGTTTTATCGATAGAAAGGGCTGCGGCGTGCAGCCCTTTTTAGCTTCTGCTAAATCGTAACTTTTTCTAAAGCCTGGGCAATATCCGCAATAATATCGTCAATATGTTCGATACCCACAGACAGACGCACCAGGTCTTCCGAAACGCCGGCGGTTTTTAATTCTTCTGTGCTCAACTGCCGGTGTGTAGTAGTGGCGGGATGGCAGGCGAGAGATTTGGCATCGCCGATATTTACCAGGCGCAAAATCATTTGCAAAGCGTCAATAAATTGTGCGCCAGCTTTTTTGCCGCCTTTAATGCCGAAGCTCAAAATTCCCGAGGCTTTGCCACCGGTGATTTTTTGGCAGTTGGCGTAATAAGGACTATCCGACAACGCGGCGTAATTGACCCAATTTACTTTTGGGTGCTGGCGGAGAAAATTTGCTACGGCCAAGGCGTTTTCGCAGTGGCGTTCAATACGCAGCCCCAAGGTTTCCAATCCCTGCATAATCAAAAACGCGCTGTGTGGCGCTAAAGCTGAGCCGGTATTGCGCAGCGGCACTACGCGGCAGCGGCCGATATAAGCGGCGGCACCCAGGGCGTCGGTGTAGACCACGTCGTGATAGGAGGGATCGGGCTCGTTGAGCATGGGGAAGCGTTTTTTATTGGCGACCCAGTCGAATTTACCGGAATCCACAATCACGCCGCCGATGGTGGTGGCCGCCAATATATTTGGTGAGGGAGTGAACGACGATATGCGCTCCCAAATCGATAGGTCGGCATAAATAAGGTGTCGCCACAGTAATGCCCTGGCGCGGCAAACTGTGGGCAAATAAATTGTAGGTGCCGCCGTAGAGTTGGCTGGTGCTAACAATATTGTCGCCAGTGGAGGCGATACATTGAATGGCATAGGTGATGGCAGCCATGCCGGAAGCTACGGTCAGCTTCGGAGATGGGCATAGACCGCTGCCGTCGCGGTAATGTTCAACGGCAGGGATAATACCTTTCTGGCATCGCAATGTAAGTAGACAAATGCACTGCGCAAAATTCAACAGAAAGCTACTCTAAAGCAACCAAAGGCCGATGAATTAAATGGAAGAAAATTGGGAAATCACAAGAGCGAGCGCGGATGATGCCGCGGCCATTGCACATATTCTGGTGAAATCCTGGCAGGTGGCTTATCGCGGCGTTATACCGGATGAGCTGCTGGACAATATTTCCGTAAAGCAACGGGCAGATGGCTGGCGGCAACATTTAAATACTTCTGGCGAGGCTTATTTATTGCGTTCATCCGGTGTTGCGATCGGGTTGATTGAAATAAGCGATTTTCGCGATGCGATACCCGAATTTTCCGGTTGGGGCGAAATTCCGGTGATTTATCTATTGCCGGAATATTTCGGTTTGGGCTTGGGCGGTGGGCTGATGCAATTTGCACTTGCGCTGCTGGCGCAACGTGGTCGGGAAAATGTCGGCATTTGGGTGCTGGAGAAAAATACGCGAGCTATAGATTTTTATCAAAAACACGGTTTTGTGCGCTCCGAACACAGCAAGGTGCATAAACCGACGGGGCTTGTGGAAATTTTATTGCTCAGACAATCGATGGCGTCCGCATGAGCGATAAGGCGTATTTCCAGCCCATCGATTTTGCCCGCCATATGGGAATATGCGTGCAATTTCGGGAGGATTCCTTCCGCGTCAGTTATCTGGAATAGATAGGTCGTTTTCTTACTTCATCCCCCTCCCCCACTACGCATTTGCCGAGAATCACACCAAGGCACGGTCGGGTTGCGCCGAGCGACGCCGTCTCAGGAAGACTCAGAACCGGATGGAGGAACCTCTAATGAGTTTGCAGAAATTGAACTGGCACAGCCTTAGCGCGGCTGTGTTGCTGACAATGACCAGCGCGCTGGCAGTGGCCGCGCCCCCGAAAATTGATCACCACGTAAAACTGACCGCAGAAAATTCCGTGATTGGCAATTATCCCGCGCAGAAGGAGCCAATCCTGACGATTAAATCCGGCGAGACGGTGAAAATCGACACCGGCGGTGGCGCGGGCTGGCGCAACCCGGAGATGGACCCGGATGCGTGGTTGAAGTTGCACAAAATCCCGGCGAAAGCGTCGGACCCCGCTCTGGCAGAAACCATCGACGTTTGGGCGAATGCCAAACGCTATGCGGATATTCAGCGCGGCCATTTTATTGTCGGCCCCATTGCGGTTGAGGGTGCCATCCCCGGTGACAGTCTCGAAATCCGTATTCACTCCGTAACGCCGCGCATTCCCTACGGCACTACCGGCGTCGCTCCCGGCAGAAGTCTGCGCGGATCGGAGAATCCCAACAAACCACCCGCCCACGTCACCGTGTTCGATATGAAGCGCAATGTGGGTTTATTCGCGCCCGGTGTCGAAGTGCCTTTGGAGCCTTTTATGGGCATCATGGGTGTGCAGCCAAAACCAGGTGACGGCCTCAATCACCCCAGCGGCCCGCCCGGCGATTTCGGCGGTAATCTGGATCTGCGCGATCTGGTTGATGGCACCACGCTCTATCTGCCGGTATGGGTACCGGGCGCGCGCTTTTATACCGGCGACGCTCACGCGGCTCAGGGCGACGGCGAAATCAGCGGCACCGCTATCGAAACCGCTAATACCCTGGTGGCAACCTTTATTCTGCACAAAGGCACCGGCCTAAAAATGCCGCGGGCGGAAACGCCAACACATTTCATCGCGTTCGGTTTGGACGAAGATCTGGACAATGCCATGCAACAAGCGGTGGATGAAATGATCGCCTACGTCAACGAAATCACTGGCTGGAAAGGCGAATCTTTGGCTTTCGCACTAGCGAGTATGGCAATTGACTTTGAAATCACCCAAGTGGTTGATTACACCAAAGGCATTCACGCCAAAATTCCGAAGGTGTTATTTAAGGATTTGAAAAAGGATTATTGGTATAAGCCTTGATGCTTCAGGTCGTGAGGAAGCTGCGGCATTACATCCGACGGTATGAATTGCGGCGAGAGTGCGACCAGCTACTCGCCGCATTGTCGGGTTCGCTTAAGTGGTCAAAATTCTACGTGTATAGCCCTAGGGATTATCTCGCCCAATCAAGCCATAACGCTTAACGGAAAATCCAAAAATTGACTTTTGACCCTGCAAAAGCAGTTTATCTCCGGGCTTAAGACGCTGCCAATGCGCTTGCTGGAGCCCACACAAGTCGCTATTCCAGATGGAGCCGAATTCCGTAAGCGTGACCCTTCCACTCGAACATCCCTTCGTTTTGTATTCACTAGCTTTGGCTGTTACTGTCACTGTTATTTCACCTGGAGATGACACAAGGTAGTGACAAAAAATAGGAAGCCCACGCGCAATAGCATTGTGAATAAATAGCCAGACTATAAACGCAAAACCCAAAATCATTCGCCAGCGCTTCCAGCGACTTTTCGAAAATCCAAGAGATGGGTTGCGCAATACAGGGCGCACCACTAGGGGAAGACATAAGAGGGTTAAAAAAGGGGCCGCGATGACAGCAGCTCTCATTACCTGCTCATCGACAAGTGTCCTGTTGAAAATACCAAATGTGCTCAGTAACGTAACGCAAAGCACTACGCTTATACCGACTTTCTGGGACGGGGTTGCCGACTTGGCGAAAAGAATAGACACAACTTACTCCATAGAATTTAATGAATACCTTCCCTCATGGACGCTAACGGACTAAACAAACCGTAGTGGGCGCAGCATAGCCGATCAGAGGAAATGCCAGAAGTGATTAAGCTTCCGCCCCCTCAACAAGATCGTGAAATTATGGTGATGGATATTGAGGGAACTCATTTACTCCACATGCTGCCGTCAACCGCACTGCCCTCTTCCGCAACGCCTCCTTAAGCCCCGCCGGTTCCAGCACCGTAAAATTAAATTGCAATTGCGCCAGCCAGGTTGTAAACCATTCGAAACTGTCGGTGTGGGTGTCCAACAACACACCTTGCGGGTGATGCTGAAACAGCGCCTGGGCGTCCTGGCAGAACGTAAATGCATTGGCCGCGGTTTCCGCATCGGTATGCAGAACCACCACCACCCGGTGATTCATCGTCATGGAATTCAGGCTCTGCATAAAATACTCGGCCACATCGAATCCTGCGGGGCGTTTGAAATTTTGCGCCAATAGCTGCGCGCCGCTGATGCGGTCCAGGCGAAAGGAGCGCATGTCGCTGCGCAGGTGGCAGTAGCCGCTCATATACCAGCGACCGCGCTGGAACAGCAGGCCATAGGGGTCGGCTTCGCGATAGGCGGGCTCTTGATCCGGGCGGTGATAGGTAAAGCCGACCCTCTGTTCCTCGCGCACGGCACGGGTCAAAGTCAGCAGTAGGCGGTCATCGAGCAGTGGCGCCGGGCGCGGCAGCAGCAGTCGGGTGGTCTCGCTGACGGCGCGGGCGCGGCGTTTGAGGCCGTCCGGCATCACCCTCTCCAGTTTGGCCTGCACACTTTCGATGGCCGGCGCCGCTTCCGCCAAACCCAGTTGGCGCGACGCCAGCAAGCCCAGCGACACGGCCATGACTTCTTCATCGGTAAACATCATCGGCGGCAATTTAAAGCCGGGCACCAGCATATAGCCGCCGTAGCGGCCTTGCTCCGTTGTTACTGGCACCCCCATATCCTCCAAAACCGTGATATAGCGCCGCACCGTGCGCCGATCAACGCCGAGCTTTTCCGCCAGCTCTGCCCCGCCCAGGCGCCTGTGGTTTTGCAGCAGTTCCAGTACTGTCAGTACTCGGGCTATGGGTCCAGTCATAGGGCGTCCTCGCAATATTTATGAAATTGCGCAAATGATGCTACCAAATTAGGACGGGATACGCCCTATATCGCGAATATTCTGAGTCTCGAGGTAAAGACAAATTCACTCAGAGAGGAGATTTCCCCATGGCAAAAATGACTTTCTACACCCACCCCTGGTCACGCGGCCGCATTGTGCGTTGGATGCTGGAAGAAGCAGGTGCGGATTACGATGTAGTGGTGAAAGAATTTGGCGGCAGCATAAAAGCGCCGGATTATCTCGCGATTAATCCGATGGGCAAAGTCCCGGCGCTGGTGGATAACGGTGTGGTTATCACTGAGGTTGCAGCCATCTGCACTTATCTTGCCGAGCGTTTTCCGCAGAAAAATCTTGCCCCGGCCCTCGGCAGCCTCGAGCGCGGCACTTATTTGCGCTGGATATTTTTTATTGCCGGCCCGCTGGAAATGGCGACCTCGGCAAAAGCATTTAATTGGCGTATCAATGCGGAAAATGCGCAATCGGTTGGTTGCGGTTTTATTGACGATACGGTCAATGCCATGGAACTGGCACTCAAAAATGGTCCATATATTTGCGGCGATCAATTCACTACGGCAGACGTTCTGGCAGCCAGTTATATCGGCTGGGAAATGCAGCAAAAAAATATCGAGGAGCGCCCAGCGTTTATCGAGTATGTACAACGTATGGAAAAACGTCCTGCTGCTGTTCGCGCAACACAACTGGATGATGCGCTTATAAAAAAACCTGAGGCGGAAGCCACAGTTTAATTATTTTTATAGCGGAATCCGAGTCCCATCGGATTCCGTTTTCCGCTTTTTGTTCTCTGCCCATTCAGTAGCTACGACCATATGGTTTTTTAAATCCATCACAAACCATATCATAATATTTTTGCAAAAAATCACAGGCAATTATTCCAAAAATAACTACACCATCATTTCTGTGAAAATCATTTTTCGATCCTGTTATATCGTCCACACTTACAACACCTCACAAGCTGATACGCTCGTCACACCGGAAGCTCGATCTTTTGATGTACGACGGCTTCACCAGGATTTTCACAGTCAGGAAGAC
>Ga0065721_10006283_pt1 | contig 14888 bp, 10 predicted proteins | sample Mesricmetagenome_FD_59108 | JGI IMG/M metagenome (GOLD analysis project Ga0065721, IMG submission 59108) | Mesophilic microbial community from rice straw/compost enrichment Sample: eDNA_1 v2 (version 2) | ecosystem: Engineered > Solid waste > Grass > Composting > Bioreactor | place: USA: Davis... | reverse complement strand
TAGTCACTCCGCCGGAATCGGCTTGGGTTTGCCGTTCTCGTCCAGGGCGACCATGACGACGTCGGCGTCGGTCACCTTCTCCATCAGGTCGGTCAGGTAGCGCTGTGCCCAGGCTTCCACCTTCAACGTCATCGAGGTTCGGCCGACCCGCGTGACGTGGGTATAGATGCAGAGCGTGTCGCCGACCTTCATCGGCTTGGCGAAGGACATTTCCTTGACCGCCGCCGTGACCACGCGCCCCTTCGCGCGCTCGGCCGCCCGGATGCCGCAGGCAAGGTCCATCTGGGCCATGACCCAGCCGCCGAAAATATCTCCCGCGGCGTTGGCGTCGGCCGGCATGGCCAGCGTGCGGAGAGTCAAGTCGCCGGTCGGCTGTCCTTCGCTGTAGTGAACCACGTATTCCCTCCAAGACTTCCGTCCGTGCCTAGGCGCTCTCCTCGCCGCCGGTCAATCTCCGGAGAAGGCCGCCGTCGCTTTTCTCACAGCCCATGCCGGAAGGATCGTCGGCAGTGGCCGGGAAGCCCGGCTAGTCTCGCCGTCTCAGGGAAAAGAACCCCGCGGGCCAATGCAGACTTGCGACTTCGTCATCGTCGGCGCCGGATCGGCTGGATGCGTGATGGCGGAGCGGCTTTCCGCGAACGGACGGTTTTCCGTGCTCGTGCTGGAGGCTGGCGGCAGCGACCGCCGCTTCTTCGTGCAGATGCCGCTCGGCTACGGCAAGACCTTCTACGATCCGGCGGTCAACTGGAACTACAGGGCCGAGCCCGATCCCGGCCTCGCGGGCATTGCCGACCATTGGCCGCGCGGCAGGGTGCTCGGGGGCTCCAGCTCGATCAACGCGATGGTCTGGATCCGCGGGCACCCGGAAGACTACGAGGCGTGGGCCGCGCAGGGCAATCCGGGCTGGGGCTGGGCCGACGTGCTCCCCGCCTTCAAGGCGATCGAGCACAACGAGGCTGGGGCAAATGACTTGCGGGGGCAGGGCGGTCCCGTCCACGTCACCGACTGCCGACCTTACACGCATCCGCTGACCGCCGCCTACCTGCAGGCCGGCCAGCAGGCGGGGCTGCCGCTCAACGACGACTTCAACGGCGCGCAGCAGGAAGGAGTCGGCGTCTACCAGATCTCAACCAAGGGCGGGCGTCGCATGTCTGCGGCGCGGGCCTTCCTGCGGCCGGCCATGAAGCGGCCGAATGTGCGCGTCGAAACCGGCGCGCTGGCCACCGGCATCCTCTTCGAGGGGCGCCGCGCCGTCGGGGTCGCCTACGAGCAGAACGGGCGCACGCATGTGGCGCGGGCAGGCCGCGAGGTCATAGTCTGCGGTGGATCGGTGAACTCGCCCCAGCTTCTGCAGCTTTCCGGCATCGGCCCGGCCGGACACCTGAAGTCGCTCGGGCTGGAGGTCCGGTTCGACAACCCCAATGTCGGCCGCAACCTCCAGGACCATCTCGGCATCAACTACACCTACCGGGGCAACCGCGGAACGCTCAACCAGATCCTGCGGCCCTGGTGGGGCAAGGCGTTGGTCGGGCTGCAATACCTGGCGCTGCGCAGCGGGCCGCTTTCGCGGTCGATGAACCACGCTGGCGGCTTCTTCCGAACGGATCCCTCGCTCTCGCGGCCCAACATGCAACTCTATTTCCAGGCCTTCTCGACCGTCGTCCCGAAGGTCGGCGAACGGCCGATCCTGNCGCCNGATCCGTGGCCGGGCTTTTCCATCGGNCTGTCGAGCTGCCGGCCGACCAGTCGCGGCGAGATCCTCATCCGCAGCGCCGACCCGCATGAGNCTCCGCGCATTATCCCCAATGCCTTCTCGACCGAGCATGACGTCGCGGAGATGCTCGCGGCGGTGAAGTTCGTGCGCCACATCGCGGCGCAGCCGGCNATGCGCGCGGTTATCGAGGAGGAAATCCTTCCCGGCCCGTTGGTNCAGTCGGACGAGGACCTGATCCTNGATTTCCGAATGCGCAGCGGCACCGTCTACCACCCCGTCTCGACCTGCCGCATGGCGCCCGAACCCGAGCGCGGCGTGGTGGATGCGCGGCTGCGGGTCCACGGGGTCGAGGGACTGCGGGTCATCGACGCCTCGATCTTCCCCGAGAACATCTCCGGCAACACCAACGCGCCCGCCATCGTGGTCGGCTGGAAGGGCGCGGAGCTCGTGCTGGAGGATTGCAGGTGAAGATTTGTCTCGACGTCGCTGCCCGGCAGGGCAGACTGGCTTGGCGTTGAGGATTTCCCGTTCCGCCGCAGGGAGGGCCCGATGAAAGTCACCGACGTGAAGACCTGGGTGGTCGGCAACCCGCCGCCGGGGATTGGCGGCAAGTACTTCATCTTCGTGAAGCTCACCACCGATTCCGGCGTCGTCGGGTATGGGGAGGCCTACAACGCCACCTTCGGTCCACACGTGACCGCGCGCATGATCGAGGATTGCGCGGAGCGCTACCTGGTCGGGCGCGACCCGCACGACGTCGAGGCATTCTTCCGCCGCGCCTATTCCTCCGGCTTTACCCAGCGGCCGGACGTTTCGATGATGGGCTGCGTGTCGGCGCTGGAAATTGCCTGCTGGGACATCATCGGCAAGGAGGCGGGCAAGCCGGTCTTCAAGCTTCTCGGCGGGCGCGTGCACGAGACGCTGCGCACCTACACCTACCTCTATCCCTATTCCGGCAGCGTCCACACCGAGGACGCGCCGCCGCGCAACGTCTACAACGACCCCGACCTCGCCGCCGAATGTGCGGTCCTCTACGTCCGCGAGGGCTTCAATGCCGTGAAGCTCGACCCGGCCGGGCCCTACACCGCCTATGACGGCCACCAGCCGCGCCTCGTCGACATCGACCTATCGGCGCGGATGCTGAAGGCGATCCGCGAGGCGGTGGGGACGAAGGCAGACATCCTCTTCGGCACGCACGGCCAGTTCACCGCCTCGGGCGCGCTACGGCTAGCGAGGGCAATCGAACCCTACGATCCGCTCTGGTTCGAGGAGCCGGTTCCGCCCGACATGCCGGAGGTCATGGCCGAGGTGGCGCGCGGCACGAGGATACCCATCGCCACTGGCGAGCGGCTGACGACGAAGACCGAGTTCGCGCGCGTCATCGAGAACCGCGCCGCGAGCATCCTGCAGCCCGATCTCGGCCGCTCGGGTGGCATCCTGGAGACCAAGAAGATCGCGGCGATGGCCGAGGCCTACCACATCCAGGTTGCGCCGCACTGCTATTGTGGTCCGATCGTCGGCGCGGCCAACATCCAGCTCGCCGTCACCCTGCCGAACTTCCTCATCCTGGAATCCCTGCGCCAGTGGGACGGCTTCCACGCCACGCTCCTGAAACGCAAGATCGCGTGGCAAGACGGTCATGTGATCCCGTCGAGCGAGCCCGGCATCGGCGTCGAGCTCGACGAGGAGGTGTGTGAAGCGCATCCTTATGGAGGATCCAGGTTGCACCTGGAGATGGCGGCCGATCCGCTGGTGCCATGAAATCAATAGTGCCCCGCAGTTACGAGCTAAAATACGAAGCCGTGATAATATTGATATCGGCCTGAACAAGTCTCCATTTTCGGTGACAATGCAAGTATAACGTGAAAGGTCGATCCTTTGGGGTATGCCGCGTTAGGCGTGCCGGTTTTTGCGCGCGCGCCCCTATTCCATCCGCAGCGAAACACGGTATGATTTAATGACATTTCGATAATGCCTGCGTTCGTTTTCAGGTACCGGCGTATAGGGAGCATGGCGGATGAATATCACCAGTATCTGGTCGCGGAAGGATCCGCTCAAGAAGGCGCTGGTGAGTCTTGAAGACTCGATGGAAGACGCTCTGAAGGAGGAGCTTCTTCTGCCCGAGCCGGTCCTCGAAACTCAGGAACAGGATCAATCCGAAGGCGCCGTCATCGAGAACGAGAGCACGGCCCTCGAAGCGGTCGAGAGTGACGAGCCGGAGGAGGTGGTGGAATCCGAGGATTCGAGCCTGCCAGTGGTGATGGCGGAAGAGCTGCCGGAAGACCGGCTCACCTCGTACACGAAGCGCCGTTTGGTCGACCACACGGCGTTCGAGGCCGCTCAGGCCAGCATCGCGGAGGAGGTCAACCGTATCAGCGACGCGCTCGCTGCGATCACGGCCGCGGCCCATGTGACCCGCGAATTCGCCGCCGACAGCCTCGCCGATATCCACCGGGCCAACGACCTGGAGACGGGCAACAACGCCTACGCGGTGGAAAACCGGCGCCTGCTCGAGCGTGTCGGCAAGCTGGAGAAGCTGCGGGCTCGCTACGACCAGCTCGTTGACGTGCTGAAGCGCCGCGAGCTGAAGCTGAGCGCCGAGGTCGAGCAGCTTCGGGAGGCGCTGAGCGAGTCCAAGCTGGAACTGGTCGAGGCGCACAACACGATCGTCCGCGGTGAATCCGTCCAGAGCGAGCTCAGGGCAGAGCTTGCGGCCCGCGCCGCCGAGGCTGAGCGCCACATGCGCGCCAACGAGAGCCTGCGCGAGAAGAATTCCGGCCTGACGCTCGAACTCGAGATGACGCAGCGCAAGATGGCGGAGTTCCGGCGCAGGGCGGACGAGCTCGCCACGCTGCATTCCTCCGACTCCGCGCGGCTTGCCGAGATGATGTCGCGGATCGCGACGGAAGAGGCCGACAATCTCAGGCTCCAGAAGCTGTCCGACAGCCTCGACGCGCGGCTCAACGAGGCGGGCGAGACGGTCGTGCGACTGTCCGCCGACCTCGCGGAAGCGGAGAAGCGCCACAACAGCGAGACGCACGCGCTCAAGCAGGAGATCCAGGCGCTGAAGCTGCGGCTCCACAACGCCGCCGCCACCAGCGGCGAGCAGGCGTCCGAGCTCGATGCGGCGCTGACCAAGATCGGCGACCTCGAGACCGAGCGCCAGCTTCTGGAGAAGAAGAACAGCGACCTCAAGGCCGAGATCGACGTCGAGCGGCGGTCGCGTGCCGCCAATGACGACTCGCCGGACGAACAGCCCGAACTGCGCCGTCGCCAGGTCGAGCAGATGCGCAAGGAGATCGAGGAACTGCGCACCACCGTGGCCCGGCTGAAGCGCTACGAGAATCTGTACACGGCGGCAAAGAACCGGGCCAAGGCAAAGGCCGAGGCCGTGCCCTTCGCTTCGGGCAAGGGTAAGTTGGAAGCCGAGCAGCAGGCGCTTTCGTAGTCGTTGGGCGGCGTGACCGAACAGGTCGCGCCCGCCCTTCGGCTCGCGGTGTCCGGGGCTGGGGCGCCTTATCGTCCCGAGCCGAGCGCGTTGGCGCAGTTTTCTAGAGCGGCTTCGAGTTCGGCGCGCTTTTCGCCGAAGCGGCGCGCGGGAACCGCGATGGCTACCGCATAACGGTCGGCCAGCCCGAGAGCCACCACCTTCGCAATCGCGCAGACATCCTCGGCATGTTCCTCGAGGTCGGCGGCGATGCCGCGCCGGCGCACGCCCTCGATGTGCTTCAGCAGCGCCTCCATGCTGGCCGGGCCGTGTGGTGTCCGTCGTTCCACCGTGCCGCCGAGACGTGACCTGATGGCGTTGTCGTCCTGCAGCGCAAGGAACGCCTTCCCCGGCGCCGACGACTCCAGCGCCAGGCGGGTGCCGCGCGCCAGCATGATGCGCACCTCCTGATCGCAGGCGATCTCGTCGACGAGTTCCACCCAGTTCGGCCGCTCCATCCACAGATGCACGGTCTCCTGCGTAGCGCGCTGCAGCGCCTCCAGGTGCGGGCGTGCGATGGTCGCTGCGTCGAGGTTGGCCGCCGACGCCAGACGCAGCAATGCCGGCCCGAGCCGCACCAGGCCGTTGCGCACAGCCACGAACTGCTCCGTGTTGAGAGAGCCTACCAGCCTTGCGACGGTGGTGCGCGGCAAACCCGAGCGGCGGGTGATCTCCGCCACCGTCAGGCCTTCCGGCGCTGCTTCCAGCGTCTTCAGGATCGCGGCCGCGCGGGCGAGAACCTGCCGCCCCGCGTCCTGGTCTGGGTCGGAAATGTCCCGGGCGGCGAGGGATTTCGTCATGGAATGACCATTGAGCGGTTATGTTGACCGGATAATGGTTGTATGCGATCGCGGCGTGTTCCCGTCAAACACAGGGTCGCATCGCAGATGGAAGACAAGGGCGCCACCGCCAAGACCGGCTCCGTGGGGGCGATCATCATAGTCCTCGGTTTGCTGGCAGCGTTCGCGCCCATGGCCACGGACATGTACCTTTCGGGCTTCCACGTCATGTCCGAGCATTTTGGCGTGTCCGAAGGCGGCATGGAACTGACGCTTTCGATCTTCTTTCTCGGTCTCGCCGCGGGACAGGCGATCTACGGTCCGCTGATCGACCGGTTCGGCCGGCGCGGCCCGCTGCTCGCCGGGATCTTTCTCTACCTGATCGCCACCATCGGCTGCCTGCTGGCGCCGAGCATCGAGATCTTCATTGCCTTGCGGTTCCTGCAGGCCGTAGGCGGCAGCGCCGGGATGATCACCGGGCGAGCGATCATCCGCGACCTGTTCGATGCGCGCGAGGGCGCGCGGGCCCTGTCGCTGATGATGATGGTCATGACGATCGCCCCGATCGTCGCGCCGATCCTGGGCGGCCTTATCGTCACCTACATGAACTGGCAGACAATCTTCTACGTCATGCTGGGCTTCGGCATGATCTGTATCACCCTCGTGTGGCTGCTGGTTCCCGAGACGCTGCCACCCGAGCGGCGTATCGCCAGCAGTCTTCTCGGCATCGCGCGCATCTGGGGTGGGATGATGGCCGACCGGCGCTTCGCGATCCCCGCGATCGCCGGCGGGCTCGGTCAGGCCTCGATGTTCGCCTTCATCACCGGCTCGCCATTCGTGTTCATCAACCTCCACGGAGCGAGTTCGCAGACCTATGGCCTGCTTTTCGCGCTGGTGGCTTGCGCGCTCATCGTCTCGGCCCAGGTCAACCGGGTCGCGCTGCGCTACAAGACGCCGGAATTCATCCTGAGTGTGGCGCTGGTGCTAAACGTCGTCGCGGGGCTTCTGTGTGTCGCCTCGGTCGGCACCGACAGTCTCGTGGCCCTGCTGGTCCCGCTGTGGTTCGCCGTCGGGTCCCTCGGCTTCATCGGCGCCAACGCCGCGGCCGTGGCCATGGAGGCGAGCGGGCGGAATGCCGGGAGCGGGTCGTCGCTCATCGGCGTACTGCAGTTCGGCCTCGCCTTTATCGTCAGCGGCCTTGTCGCCTCCAGCCAGAATGGGACGGCCTATCCGATGACCGTCGCCATCCTGTGCTGCGGCCTGGGATCGTCGCTGTTGTGGTTCGTCGCAAGGAGCCGCCGGGCAGGGTGAGGGCAGGGCCGCTATCGCCGTGCGGGTGATTTTGAAGGCCGTGCGTCTGTTGCCGGAGGCAGGGTCGTGCAGGTTTCGCCCAACGTCGCGCCCCCTCCACCACGCTACGCGTGGTTCCCCTTCCCCGCTTCGCAGGGGAGGATTGACGGTGCCGCCTGCACGCCCTTGATCCTCCCCCGTTTACGGGGGAGGGGGACCACGAAGTGGTGGAGGCGGCACAAGCTGCCGCCGCTATGACCGGTCGAGTCTGATGACCCGCGACATCCGTCAAAGCCGGAGCGCGACGGCATAAATCCAGGCACCGCCATGTCTTGCCGACCTAGCCCGCATCCCGGTCGCGCGCCGGTCTAGTGTCCCGGCCGGCCCGTCTTGCCCGGACGACGCTTGCGCCGGCGCTCGTCGGCGGGGTCCTCGTAGGAACCGGCGCCAACCCGCTCGCGCCGGATCGGTTTGACTTCCTCCGGCTTAACCGGCCTGGCCCCCTCGACCGGCTTTTCCGTCCGGCGCACCGTCATCTCGTCCAGCGTGTTCTTGCGGAACAGCGAGCGGCCTGAATCGTCCGGTGTACCGAAATCGGCGCCATGGGCTTCGGCGGCAGACTGCTTCTTGAACAGCGAGCGCGAGACCGCGCCGGCGGGAGTGGCCATGTCCGTGCCAGGCCCCATGTTGTCCAGATCGGGCTTGGCAAACAGCGAGTCGCCACCCTTTGGCTGCGGCCGGCCCTTGGCGGCGTCCCGCCGTGACTTCTGGGTGTTCGCCACGCCCGCATCCCGCGCCAGCGGGTCGTCCATGACGGCGAGTTCCGTCTCCCGCAGCCGCTTGATCTCGTCGCGAAGGCGCGCCGCCCGCTCGAAGTCGAGATCGGCGGCGGCGTCGCGCATCTCCTTTTCGAGATGTTCGAGATGCGCCTGGAGATTGTTGCCGACCAGCGCGCCGCTCTCGGCGAAGCCGGAGACGTCAGGGCGCACATGGTCCCGCTCGTAGACGGAGTCGAGAATGTCGGCGATGCGCGACTTGACGCTCTCGGGGGTGATGCCGTTGGCTTGGTTCCACGCCATCTGCTTTTCGCGGCGGCGATTGGTCTCCGCCATCGCCCGCTCCATCGAGCCGGTTATCTGGTCGGCATAGAGGATGACCTTGCCGTCGACGTTGCGCGCCGCGCGGCCGATCGTCTGGATGAGCGACGTCTCCGAGCGCAGGAACCCTTCCTTGTCGGCGTCCAGGATGGCCACGAAGCCGCATTCGGGGATGTCGAGGCCCTCGCGCAGCAGGTTGATGCCGACCANNACGTCGAAGGCGCCGAGGCGAAGGTCGCGCAGGATCTCGATGCGCTCCAGCGTATCGATGTCGGAGTGCATGTAGCGCACGCGCACNCCGCGCTCGTGAAGGTACTCCGTCAGGTCCTCGGCCATGCGCTTGGTCAGCACCGTCACCAGNGTGCGATANCCCTTGCGCGTCGTCTCCATGATCTCGCCGACCACGTCNTCGACCTGGGTCTTTGCNGGCCGCACCTCGACCGGCGGGTCGATGAGGCCGGTCGGGCGAATGACCTGCTCGGCAAATACGCCGCCGGACTGTTCCAGTTCCCAGCCGCCGGGCGTCGCCGACACCGCGACCGTAAGCGGACGCATCGCGTCCCACTCCTCGAAGCGCAGCGGACGGTTGTCCATGCATGAGGGCAGGCGGAAGCCGTATTCGGCCAGCGTCGCCTTGCGGCGGAAGTCGCCGCGATACATGCCGCCGATCTGCGGGATGGTGACGTGGCTCTCGTCGATGAAGATCAGCGCGTCGTCCGGCACGTATTCGAAGAGGGTCGGCGGCGGCTCCCCCGGCGCGCGTCCGGTGAGATAGCGCGAATAGTTCTCGATGCCGGCGCAGGAGCCGGTCGCCTCGAGCATCTCCAGGTCGAAGCGGGTGCGCTGCTCCAGCCGCTGCGCCTCCAGCAGGCGTCCAGCCTTTTCAAGCTCTTGCAGGCGCTGCTGAAGCTCCTCCTTGATGGACTTGATAGCCTGATTCAACGTCGGGCGCGGCGTAACGTAGTGCGAGTTCGCGTAGATCTTCACGCTCTTCAGGTCGCCGGTCTTCTGGCCGGTGAGCGGGTCGAACTCGGTGATCGCCTCGATCTCGTCGCCGAACAGGGTGATGCGCCAGGCGCGGTCCTCAAGGTGGGCAGGGAACAGTTCGATCGTGTCGCCGCGCACCCGGAANGAGCCGCGCACGAAGTTGATGTCCTGGCGCTTGTACTGCTGCGCCACAAGGTCGGCGAGAAGCTGGCGCTGGTCGATGCGATCGCCGATNGTCATCTGGAAGGTCATCGCCGTATAGGTCTCGACCGAGCCGATACCGTAGATGCAGGAGACGGAGGCGACNATGATGACGTCGTCGCGTTCCAGCAGCGAGCGCGTNGCCGAGTGGCGCATGCGGTCGATCTGCTCGTTGATGGACGATTCCTTCTCGATNTAGGTGTCCGTCCGGGGCACGTAGGCCTCCGGCTGGTAGTAATCGTAGTAGGAAACGAAATACTCCACCGCGTTGTTCGGAAAGAACTTCTTGAACTCGGCATAGAGCTGCGCGGCCAGCGTCTTGTTCGGCGCGAGGATAAGGGCGGGGCGCTGCGTTTCCTCGATCACCTTGGCCATTGTGAAGGTCTTGCCAGAGCCGGTGACGCCGAGCAGCACCTGCGTGCGCTCGCCGGATTTGATGCCCTCGACCAGATCGCGGATTGCTGTCGGCTGGTCGCCGGCGGGTTCGAACTCCGATTCCATGCGGATCGTGATGCCGCCTTCGGACTTCTCCGGCCGGGCAGGGCGGTGCGGCGTCCAGATCTGGCCGTTCTTGTGCAGCGGGTTGCCGCTCTCGATAAGCTTGGCCAGAGCCTCGACCGTTGCGGTGACGCCCGATTGCGGCAGGGCTTCGGCGTCCTCCAGGCTGATGTCCAGGCCGGGGATCGGATTGAGGCCGGCGGCAGCACGTTCGCGCGCGCTCGCGGCGCCGCCCATCGACGTGCCGCGAGCCGTCTTCGTCGGCGCAGCAGAGCGTTCCGGAACCTTCTTCGAGCCGCGTGCGCCCTGTGACGGGGTGTCGTCACCCTCTCGCTCGGCGCGGACGCGGTGCTTGCCGGCCTGCGAGCGGATGGCGCGCATCTCAGCCTTGCGCGTTTCCTCCTCGGCGGCGCGTTCGAGCTCGCGCGCCCAGTCGGACACCGAGCCGGAATAGGGCACGCCGTCGAGCGACGCCTGCGGCGCCTCGTCGAAGCCGCCTCGCTCCAGCGGTTCGGAGGCGTCGAGATAGTCGGTCAGCGGGTTGCCGCGCTTGCGATAGCTCTCGTCCTTCGCCACGCGCGCGCTCTTTCCGGAAGGTTTGGCCATGTCCCGAATATGGGCGGAGTCCCCGCCCAAGGGAAGGGCAGGGATGTTTCACGATTCGTCCGGCGCCGCCCTCCTGACAGAAGGCTGGCAGGAGGAGGGAAGTCTCGGGCCGGTTGGCAGAGGCCTCGCGGCGTCTGAAAGCAGTGCCCCGTGGGGCCAATCGTCCGGTATGGCCGGAGCCATCAGCCGTCGCCAGCCGCAGCCCGGCTTGCCAAGCCACTCCGTCGCGTCAAAGATGGCCGGGCCTATCGCGACGAGGGGATCCGATGGACAGCCGGAATTTCCAGCCAGATCAGGCAGCCCTGCAGACGATCCGCAGCAAGATCGCCGACTTCGAGGCGCGGCGTAGCGCCGCGAAGCGGGCAAGGGTGCTGCGCGCTGTCCTCTCCCTGCTGGTGCTCGTCGTCGCTGTCTGGCTGGTCGCCTGGGGATTCAACACCGTAGCCGACCCCAACGAGCAGTGGCTGTCGACGCCGCACGTGCTGCTGTACGTGATCGCGCTGATCGTGGCCGTCATTCTCTTCGCCACCGCGGGTGCGCAACTGCGCGAGCTGCAGCGCGGGATGCGCGCCGAGCTGATGCCGGCGATCTTCGGCTTCGTGGACAATGTCCGCTATTCCAAGGGCACGACGCCGTACACCTATCCCGATTTGCCGCATGCCGTCGTGGGCGAGTTCGACGAGGCGAGTTTCGACGACGTCATCTCAGGCAATGCCGGCTTTCCGTTCGAGCTCTACGAAGCGCGGTTCTGGCAGTCCGGGCGCACGCCGGACACGCGTTTCCACGGCATNGTCACGGTGTTCGAGCTGGAGACGCCGTTTCCCGGTCTGCTGGTGGCCACNCGCAAGGGGCATGCGGTCCTCTCCTTCTTNGGCGGNCTGTTCGGGCGCGACAGGTTGGATCCGCTGCTGAGCGGCGACGCCGGCCTCGANGCGGTCTATGATTTCCGCAGCGACAATCCGCAGGCGGCATTGCCGCTGGTNACAGGCCGGCTGGCCCAGGCGCTGCAATGGCTGGGCGAGTCCTGGCCGGAGGAGCCGGCGCGCATCGCGCTTTCGGGCAAGGACGGCTTCCTGCTGCTGCCCACGGCGAAGAACTTCTTTGAACTGCCTGACGGGCCCGAACCCGTCGTCTTCGAGAAGCACGTGACCCCGATGATCGCCGATCTCGGCTCGCTGCTGGCCACGGCGGCGCTGGTCCGCAAGGTCGGGTCTTCGGNCGAGGGCTGAGACTCCANCTCCTGCAACGGATGCCGGCGGTTCGGTCCGGCTGAGATGCCAAAGCTCGGCATGGCAGTTGCGGACTCGATTCGAACCGCCGCCGCAAATCCTTGGCGTAGCTATCTTATGTTGCGGTGGGGGCGGTTTCCGGGCAGGCGGGAGGCCAGCACCTTGTCGATGCGCCGGCCGTCCAGGTCGACCACCTCGAAGCGCCAGCCCTGGACGTCCACCGTCTCGCCGGTCGCCGGGAGGTGGTGGAGGTGGGAAAGGATGAAGCCGGCAACCGTTTCGTAGTCGCGGTTCTCCGGCAATTCGATGTGGAGCTGGTCGCGCATCTCGTCGGCCGGCATGTAGCCCGCCAGCAGCCACGACCCGTCCGGCCGAAGGACCGCGCTCTCCGGCTCCTCCGCCTCCAGGTCCGAGCGGAACACACCGGTGATCGCTTCCAGTATGTCGGCCGGCGTGACGATGCCCTCGAAATGCCCGTACTCGTCGTGCACCAGGGCGACGGGAACCTCCGACTCCTTCAGCGTCGTCAGCACGTCCAGCGCGTCGGCCTGGTCGTGCGCGATCGGCGCTTCCCGGACATGGCGGCGGATGTCTAGTCTCTCCCCGGACAACAGCGACGCCAGGATCTCACGCGTCTGGACGACGCCGATCATGTTGTCGACCGTGCCGTCGCCGACCGGAAGCCGCGAGTGCGGCGTCTCCACCAGGGCCTTCTTCACGGCGGCCTCGTCCCAGGCGAGGTTCAGCCAGTCCACGTCGGTACGCGGGGTCATAAGCCCGCGCACGGCGCGGTCGCCCAGCCGCATGACGCCGGCGATCATGCGGCGCTCGTCGGACTCGATGGTGCCGTGGTGCTCGGCCTCGGCGACGAGCATCTTGATCTCCTCGTCCGTCACCTTCTCTTCCTGTTCGCCGGCCTGGCCCAGCAGGCGCAGCACGGCGCGCCCGGAAATATCCAGCAGGAACACCAGCGGCGCGGCGATCGTGGCGAGAAAGCGCATCATCGGCGCGACGCGCGACGCCACCGCCTCGGGGTTGCGCAGCGCGACCTGCTTGGGGACCAGCTCGCCGATGATCAGCGAGCCGTAGGTGATGATGGCGACGACGACGCCGACGCCGAGCGCATTGGCTGCGCTCTCGGACAGCCCGGCCTCGATGAGTGTATCCGACAGGCGTTCGCCGAGCGTCGCTCCGGAAAAGGCGCCGGACAGCACGCCGACCAGCGTGATGCCGATCTGCACGGTCGATAGGAACCGGCCCGGATTGGCACCGAGTGCAAGGGCAGCGTTGGCACCGGAAACGCCCCGTTCGGCCATGGCCTTGAGGCGGGCGGGGCGGGAGGAGACCACCGCCAGTTCCGACATCGCCAGCAGGCCGTTCAGGCAGACGAGGACGATGACGATCGCGATTTCAGCGTAGAGCATTCAGTCCCTGTAGCATTCGCCGCAATGCTTCGGAAAGATGCGAACCCAAGGCGGGTTCAACATCTCCCTACAGGGCTTGTGCGCAAGGTCAGGATGCACGGCGGTGCTGCCAAGCCGCCGGTTCAGCGGCAGGCGACCCTCCTGCGCTGCATGATGTCAAAGTGGAAGTGGTCCGCGTGGTCGGCATTGTACCCCGGCCCAAGTACCGTGCCGAAGTAGCTGCAGCCATCGGCACGCACCGAATTGAGGAAGGCGCGCTGGCGGAACGCGAACCAGCCCGGCTTGCGCACGTCGATGTCGCGACCGTTCTTCAATTCGATGCGCATCACGTCGATCGCGTTGCCGAGCGCGTGCTGCGAAGCCTTGCCGGAGCCGCGGATGTTGCGGCAGGAGTAGCTCGATCCCTGGTGGATGGTCTTCACGCCGGACATGTAGCGCCACCGCGCGGCGGGCTGCAGCTCGTTGCGGGTCCATTTCGCGAAGGTTGCCGCCATGGCGCAGGTCAGCGTGGCCGCAGGCTTGATCTCGACGCCGTTGATCGCGCTGACCTTCACCGGCCAGTCGACCCGGCACGCGCCGCCGTCATTGATGGGCGCCAGGTCGCGATAGGTCACGCCGAGCCGTCTGAGCTGGCGACGGCACTCCGTTTCGGCATTGGGCATGACGGGCGCCGCTTCGACAGGCGTCTCCCAGCGTGGAAAGCCGGCCACGATCGGCTCGGACGTCACGACCGGCTCGGACGACATGGCGGGCTCGGATGCCACGACGGGATCCGCTAGCGCCACGCCTTGCGGTACGCTGACGGGGGCTGGCGGCGGCGCCACGCCCACGTCCACTTCGGGGCGGATCGCAAGCACGCCGTCGCTGCTGCAGGCGCCGAGCAGCAATGCGACAGCCGCAGCCCCGGCAAGAGGCAAGCCGGCGCGCCAGGGTCGGGCGGGAATGCGCATGGGACGAACCTCTGCCCTGTGGTGTCCCAGCCTAGAAGCGTGGGTGTAAAGGAACGGTCAGCGGCGGGGTTCACGCCTGTGGCGGAAAGGTGGCCTCGCCTATTCGCAGACGGCGGTCCGGCTCTTCCGCGGCGCGAGGTCGAGATGCAGATGGTTGGCGTGATCGGCATTGCTGCCGGGACCCAGTACCGTCCGGAAGGGACCGCACGCCAGCGCGCGCAGCTTGTCCACGAAGGCGCGCGGTTTAACCTCCAGGTCCGGCGCGACAGCTATGGTCCGGCCGTCCGCCAGGCGGAAGGCGGCGATGTCGAGGGCGTTGCCGAAGGCGTGCTCCGAGAGCCTGGTCGAGCCGTTGCGCGGACGGCAGACATAGCCGGAGGCCTGGTTGATCGCGGCGAGCCGCGTCGAAAGCCCCTCGCTGGCCGCCTTCGACATCTGGTCGCGCGCGAATTCGCTGACGGCTTCCGCCATCGCGCAGTTCAGCACGGCTTCAGGCTCGACCGCCACGTCGCCGGGCAGCTCGCGCAGGGCGATGGGATAGGGAAGGGCGCATCCGTTCTCCGGTGCCGGCGCCGGAACGTCCACGAAGACGGCTCCGGCCTTGCGCAGCCGTTCGCGGCAGCGAA
>Ga0065721_10051409_pt1 | contig 14889 bp, 18 predicted proteins | sample Mesricmetagenome_FD_59108 | JGI IMG/M metagenome (GOLD analysis project Ga0065721, IMG submission 59108) | Mesophilic microbial community from rice straw/compost enrichment Sample: eDNA_1 v2 (version 2) | ecosystem: Engineered > Solid waste > Grass > Composting > Bioreactor | place: USA: Davis... | reverse complement strand
TTCGATCGGGCTCATCTTGCTGGCGGTGTACGCGGCGCTGGGGCTGGACAGCCTCGGCCACTACGTGGTCGCGCCGCTCTCCTCGCACACGGCCATGATGAACGCCACCATCCTGCTCGAAGTCGGTGCAGCGGCATTGGTGATATTCGCCATCTCGCGCCGCTTGTTTGGATGGATGGCGCGGCGTCTCTGAGCACCCCACGGCAGCAAATTCTCCCCGACTGGAGTACGCTTGCGGCTCTCGAACGTTCGGGTGAGTGATATGTCCATCGACGGCCGGCACGACATTGAAGGTTTGCAGCGGATTGGCGCCATCGTGGCAGAGGCGCGCGATGCCATGGGTGCCCGTGTGGCGCCCGGCGTGACCACGGCCGAGCTGGATGCGATCGGCAAGGAGATTCTGGATCGTCACGGGGCACGCTCGGCGCCGCAACTGGCGTACGGCTTTCCCGGCACCACCTGCATCAGCGTCAACGACGATCTGGCGCACGGTATACCGTCACCGGAGCGTGTGCTGCGCGAGGGCGACCTGGTCAATATCGATGTGTCCGCGGAGCTCGATGGCTACTGGGCCGATACCGGCGCCAGCTTTGCCGTCGGCGCCGTATCCGTGCAGTCTGCGCAGCTTTTGAAAGCCACCAGGCAGGCACTGCAAGACGCCATGGAACAGGCCACCGCCGGCGCCCCGATGCACAACATCGGCCGGGCCGTCGAGCGTCGGGCCAAGCGTTGTGGCTTCCGGGTCATTCGCAATCTGGGCGGTCACGGCGTGGGTCGTTACATCCACGAGGAGCCGCACGTCTCGAACACGTTCGAGCCACGCGACCGGACGCTGCTGAAGGAAGGTTGGGTCATCACCATCGAGCCGTTCTTGACGACACGCGCGACCAAGGCAGTGACCGCCTCCGACGGCTGGACGCTGCGCACCCCGGACGGCAGCCGAGGCGCGCAGTTCGAACATACGATGATCATCACGCGCGATCGCCCGATCGTGGTGACCTGAGTCGGCCGCTCAGCGGTTCAGCACGACCACCGAAATCGCGCCGTCGACATTCACGCCGGCGGCGCTGTTCTTGAGCTCCAAAGGTCGCCCGAGCACGCCCCGATAGGTGTGGCTGAACGAGGCCGCGCCGTTGGCCTTGGTCGGCGTCACCGTGACTTGTAGCTCGTAGTTTTCGCCACCCAACCGGCGCACCGCCAGCGCCACCACGTTCGGTGGCAGGTCCAGCGTGAAGCGCTCGCCGGGTCGCGTTTCGAACGTCGAGCGCACCGTGTTGTCGGTGCCCTGGCTGGCGACGCGAATTTCGTAGTGCGCACGAAAGATCTCCGCCGCTCCCGCCGTTGCCGACGCCAGCAAGGTCGCCCCCAGCAGCACTGCCAGTGTGTTGCCCGATCTCTGCATTTGCCTGGTCTCCATGCATTCTTCCCGCCGGTCTATTCGCGACCTCATCGCAACTGGAGGCGGCCGGACCAGTCGTCGGCAAGCGACGACTCGGGCCCGTGGGCGCCCTATTGAACTGCCCCGCGTACCTGTATATAACAACAGGCCCGACCGCTGCGTGCCCGCCCATGGACTACCGTGATCCCATCGCCGTGATCGACGAGACCGTCGACAATCTGGTCTATCTCGTTGAATGGTGGTTGGAAGATCTGGAGATCCCGGCCGCTGTCGATCTGCTGACCCGCGACGACGCGAAAACCCTCTCGGCGCTGCGCGCCACGCGGGCGCTGCTGCCACGACTTCGGATCGTTCGATCCAACTACGAAAGCAGTCCGTCGCTGCCCGACGCGCAGGGCCATGCGCGCGATCGTGCGATGGACGAGTTCTGCGAGCGCAGCCGAGTCGAGTTGCGCCGGCTATTGCATCCGCCCGAGGGTCCGCACGCAGGAACTTGAGCAACGCGCATGACGTTCGCTGGGTATGCAAGCAACCGGAGAGAACGCCATGGAACACGTGGAAAAAACTGTTGACGTGAATTGCCCGATCCACACGGTTTACAACCAGTGGACGCAGTTCGAGGAGTTCCCGCGCTTCATGGCGGGCGTCAAGGAAGTGCGGCAGATCGACGACACGCATGTGCACTGGCATGCGGAGGTCTGGGGCAAGGACAAGGAATGGGATGCGGAAATTACCGAGCAGGAGCCGGACAAGCGCATCTCCTGGAAGAGCGTTTCCGGCGCCGCCAATGCGGGCACGGTGCGCTTCGAGCCGCTCGACAGCGATCGCACTCGCGTACGCCTGGTGATGGCTTATGAGCCCGAAGGCACCATAGAAAACATGGGTGACGCGATGGGCATCTTCAGCGCGCGCGTCGAGAACACCGTGCAGGACTTCAAGAAGTTCATCGAGTCGCGCGGCCGGGAAACCGGCGCCTGGCGCGGTGAAGTCGACAAAGGCCGACCCGTTTGAGACAGCCCGTCCGAGGCGCGCCGTGCATGTCGTCTGGAACCGACCCGTGCACGGCGCGTTCGCTTGATAGCGAACTCGCGACCGGAACCATCACTTGTTAGGAAAAAGTTATAAACGAGGTAGGCCATGAAGATTTCAACCTTGCTGCTGATTGGCGCGCTCAGTACCAGCATGGCCGCGTTCGGCGCGGATAAGATTTCCGCGAAGGAATTCGTGAAGAAGGCCGGCGAAGCCGGCGTCGCGGAAGTCGAGATGGGCAAGCTGGGAGCGCAAAAGGCGACGGATGCCGACGTGAAAGCATACGCACAACAAATGGTGACGGACCACACCAAGGCCAACAAGGAGCTGATGGCCGCCGCCAAGGCCAAGGGGCTGGAAGTACCCACCGAGCCCGGGCTGATGCACAAAGGCGTGATGGAAAAGTACAAGCACGAGTCGGCCGACAGCGACTTCAACCGGGACTACATGCAACGCATGGTGAAGGACCATGAGCAGGTCGTGCAGCTGTTTCAGACGGCGGCCAACGACACCACCCTCGATCCGGAGTTGCGTGCCTTCGCCAAGAAGACGCTACCGACGCTGCAGGAGCATCTCGCCGAGGCGCAGAAGCTCGACAGCAAGCTCGCCAAGATGTGACGGACGCCGGCGCGGAAGCTAACCGGTGTGGTTAGCTTCCGCTGCGGTTCCCCGACTGCAAGACGATCAATCAATCGCCCTTGTCGCCCTGCCCCGGCTTGGCCTTGCGCTTGGCCCGCCGCCGGCGATCCGCCGATAAAGAAGCGCTCACATCATCGCTTTCCTTGAAGCGGCCCGACCTGGACCGGCGCACATAACGCTTGTCGCCGCGCGGCGCGATCAGCGTGCGCTTCGCCGCCTTGCGCGTGGACTTCTTCTTCGTTGATTTCTTGGTGGACCTGGTTGCCGCCTTCCTGGTCGATTTGCCTCGAGCCGACTGTTTCTTTTTTGCACGTTTGCGGGTTGCCATGCTGTCTCCTGTGGTCAGTCCCCTGTCATCCTCGAATTCAACCCCGTAATCAGTGCGGAGTTCCCTCGGCGCGCCGTTCGATCTGCAGTTGCATCACGATGCCCTTGCTCCATGCGTCCGCGTCGGCATCGATGGCTGGATAGGGAATGTCGGCGCGCCGCTTGCGCAACTCGCCGCTCGACACGTTCATGCGCTGGTCGCGCTCGACGACCATCTGCTCGTTCACCTGCCCGTCCGCGGTGAACCCCATCATCAACATCGGCGTACCCAGCGGCAGCTTGCTCTGCTGATCGGTGTGCCAGGTGTGCCAGGTCTTGCCATAGGTGCCGGCAAGCTTGGTCATCAGCTCGCGCTCCACCACCTCCGGAACACCGGGCGCGACCAGCGTGCCCGAGCGCACCTCGTAGACATGGCTGTGCCATAGATGCTTCTCTTCCGTCGGCAGCGTGGCGAACAGCTGCGCGGTGATGATGTATTCGATGCCCATGAGCTTCGCATCGTCGCCGTTGCCATCGAAGATCACACACTGGATCAGGTCTTCATTGACGTGGCCGCAGTAATGATGCGCCTCCATTTGCGCCTGCAGGTTGCCGTTGTAGAAATGGAAACCGTCCAGATAGGCGTTCAATTCGCCGAGCGGCGCCTTGCTTTGCAGAAGGTCCGCGCCCGATTCGAGCAGCTTGGTTTCCGCCGCCGGCTCGTTGCCCGGCGGAGTGACTTTCGAGCGGGTGTTCTCGCCACCGCAACCGGCCAGCGCCGTGCTCGCACACAAGACCCATGCCCACGTTCGTTTGCTCATTGAGACCCCCACGTCGCGCGAGCAGCCATTTCATGCTACCGGAGCGAGCCCAATGCCGACTTGTCTGCAAAGTTCCTCGGGCCTGAGCGCCGGCAGGAACTTACCTTGCGCCACTTTGTTGTATTGGCCATGAACGATCCGGCAAGCGCCTGCACTCGCGTTGCACGCCCCATCAGCTGGATGATCGCACTGGCGAGCTGCACCGTCGTCGGTTGTCATCCCTCCGAGCCCAATGGCGCGACCCAACTCAATACGGTGGCGAATCCAACCCGCCCCGCTCCCGGGAGCGCCCCGCCTCCGGGCGAAGGGCCAGCAAACATTTCGGTGCCCGACTCGGCCTCGCCGCCCGAAGATGGCCAGTGGACCATGCCCTCGCGCGACTACGCCAATACGCGTTTCAGCGGACTGGATGAAATCAACACCGCGAACGTCGGCAAGCTGCAGCTCGCTTTCACGTTCGCGACCGGCACGTTGCTCGGTCAAGAATCGGCGGTGCTCGCCGTCGGCGACACGCTGTACTTCGTCACACCGTACCCGAACATTCTGTACGCCGTCGACCTGAATGCACCGGGCGGCGGATTGAAATGGAAATTCGATCCGAAAGCGGATGCGGCATCGCAGGGCGTCGCGTGCTGCCAGCCGGTCAGTCGCGGGCCGGTCTATTCGAACGGCCGCATCTTTTACAACACCACGGATGCGCACACGGTGGCCGTCGACGCGGCCACGGGTCAGCTGCAATGGAAGACTCGCGTAGGAGATTTCAACTACGGCGAAACGTTCACGATGGCGCCGCTCGTGGTCAAAGACAAAGTGCTGGTGGGCAACTCGGGCGCCGAATTCGGCGCCCGCGGCTGGCTCGCTGCCTTGAATGCCTCCGACGGCTCGATTGCCTGGCGCGCTTACTCGACCGGACCGGACCGCGACGTGCTGATCGATCCATCGGAGTTCAAACCGTTCTATCCCCAGTATCGCGGCACGGACCTCGGCGTCTCTCAATTCCCGCCCGATCACTGGAAGATCGGCGGCGGCACGGTGTGGGGCTGGATCTCGTACGACCCCGACCTGGATCTGATCTATTACGGCACCTCCAATCCCAGCCCCTGGAATCACGAGGTCCGGCCCGGCGACAACCTGTGGACCAACGGCATGTTCGCGCGCGATCCGGACGACGGTCACGCGCGCTGGTTCTATCAGATCAGCCCGCACGATCTCTGGGATCACTCCGCCGTCAACGAGAACCTGATTCTCGACATGAACTGGGAAGGCAAGCCGCGCAAGGTGGTGGTGCGTCCGGATCGCAATGGCTACATGTATGTGATCGATCGCGTCAACGGCGAGCTGCTCGCCGCCGACCCGTTCACCTATATCACCGCGTCGAAGGGCGTGGACCTGAAGACCGGACGGCTGATCCACAACCCGGACAAGATTCCGTCGCAGGGCAAGGTGGTGCGCGAGGTATGTCCCAACTCGCCTGGCGCCAAGGACTGGACGCCGTCGTCCTTCAGCAAGCGCACCGGCCTGATGTACGTGCCTCACAACGAGATGTGCATGGACTGGGAGATCAAACCCGTTTCATACATCGCGGGCACCGGCTATCTGGGCGTGAACGCGCGCTTCTATCCCGGCCCCGGCGATCACATCGGCGAGCTCATGGCGTGGGATCCGGTCGCGAGGCGCAAATTGTGGTCCGTGCCCGAGCGCTGGCCGGTATGGAGCGGCACCGCGGTGACCGCCGGCGACGTGGTTTTCTACGGCAATCTCGAAGGCTGGTTCAAAGCCGTGCACGCGCGCACCGGCGAGGTGCTGTGGCAGTTCAAGACTGCCTCCGGAATCATCGGCCAGCCGACCACGTTCCGCGGTCCGGACGGAAGGCAATACGTTGCGATCCTGTCCGGCATCGGCGGCTGGGCCGGTGCGATCGTGTCCAGCGAGCTCGACGAGCGCGATCCGACCGCCGCGAAGGGCTTCGGCAACATGGTCGGCGAACTGAAGAAACAAAGCGGCATCGGTGGGATGCTTTATGTGTTCGCGTTACCTCGCTAGCCTGCTGTTGATCGGCTGCAGCGTGCTCGCGGGTTGCGAGCGCGAGCAGCGCGCCTTTCACGACCAGGCGCCAGCGATCCAGAGTGTCTCGCCGACTTCGTTTCGGGCCGGCGGTAAGTCGCAGCCGGTGGCGAAAGATCCGGAGGCCGACAAGTACGAGCGCAACGCGTTTCATATCAGCGAGGGCAAGCGCTATTACGAGTGGTACAACTGTTATAGCTGCCACGCGGCCGGCGGCGGCGACATCGGCCCGCCGTTGATGGACGACCGGTGGCGCTACGGCGGCGAAATCGAGCAGATCTATTCCAGCATCGTCGAGGGCCGCCCCAACGGCATGCCGTCGTTCGCCGGCCGCATTCCCGACCAGCAGGTCTGGCAGATCGCTGCGTACGTGCGCGCAATGGCCGGCAACGCAGCGAAGACCGCAGTGCCCGCGCGTGGCGACGAGATGAAGAACACCAAGCCGCTCACGCAGATCCCACACACGCCCGTACGCACCGAGAGGCCGAAGACGCAGCGATGAACGCACAGCGAGCAACAGGGCTGCGAACGGTGGGCGCGATTGCGTTGACCCTGCTGCTCGCCGCCTGCTCCGGCAAGCAAGCGGCGCTCGACCCCGCGGCCGATCAGGCGGCCACCATTGGCAGCCTGTGGACGCTGATGCTGTACGTGTGCGGCTTCATGTATCTGCTCGTGCTGATCTTTCTTGGCAACTCACTCTGGCGGGCGCGTCACGTACTCTCGGCGGAACCGGTCATTCACGGCTCCCAAAGCACCGCGGAGAAACCACTTCGCATGGCGCTAGGCGGTTGGTTCGGATTGATCCTCGTCGGTTTGCTCGTGCTGAGCCTCGGCAGCTTTCTCATCGATCGCAGCCTCGCCAACGCGCGCGTCGACGATGCACTCAAGATCAAGATCACTGCCGCGCAATGGTGGTGGAAGGTCGAGTACGACGCCGAGACAGCGGACAAGCGCGTCGTCACCGCCAACGAATTGCGGCTGCCCGTCGGCCGTCCCGCGCTGCTCGAGCTGCAGGCCGACGACGTGATCCACAGCTTCTGGATTCCGAACCTCGGCGGCAAACAGGATTTGATTCCGGGCCGCATCAACTCGCTGCTGCTCACGCCGCGACGCGAAGGCGACTACCGCGGTCAGTGCGCGGAATTCTGCGGCTTGCAGCACGCCAAGATGGCGATCGACGCCAGCGTGATGAAGCAAAGCGACTTCGATACGTGGCAGCAGCAGCTCGCTCCAGCCGCAGCACCGAGTACGCCGGAGCAAGTGCGCGGTCATGAGATTTTCATGAGCGGCCCATGCATCGCGTGCCATCAGATCGTCGGCACGCCCGCTGCCGGCCAGACCGGCCCCGATCTGACCCACCTGGCGAGTCGGCGCACCATCGCCGCCGGGGCTCGCCCGTATTCGTTCGAAGCGCTGCGCGACTGGTTGCGCGATCCGCAGACGATCAAGCCCGGCAATCACATGCCGCAGGTGCAGCTGTCGGACAGCGACCTGAATGCGCTGACCTCCTATCTGGATAGCTTGAAATGAGTGCCGCCCTGCCTCGCGAACCGGGGAGTGCCGAAATTGCCGCGCTCGACGCTCAGCTCCAGCGCACCTGGGGAACGGGCCGGGGCCTCTGGGAGCGACTGGCGACGGTGGATCACAAGATCGTCGGACGCCGTTATGTGATCACCGGCTTCGCGTTCTTCGTACTGGCGGGCGTGCTCGCATTGCTGATGCGCACGCAGCTGATGAAAGCCGATCACGAGCTGATCAGCCCGGATCGCTACAACCAGATCTTCAGCATGCACGGCACGACCATGATGTTTCTGTTCGCCGTGCCCATCATGGAAGCCATGGCGGTGTATCTGGTGCCGCTCATGTGTGGCACCAGAAACATCTCCTTCCCGCGCCTCAACGCGTACAGCTACTGGGTGTATCTCGCCGGCGGCGTCATGGTGTGGATCGCGTTCCTGCTGAACGTCGGCCCGGAAACCGGCTGGTTTTCCTATGTGCCGCTGGCGGGGCCGGAATATTCGGCGGGCAAGCGCACCGACTTCTGGGCGCAGATGATCACGTTCACGGAGGTCGCGGCGCTGGCGGTCGCGGTCGAGCTCGTGGCCACCATCATGAAGCAGCGTGCGCCCGGCATGACGCTCGCGCGCATGCCGCTGTTCCTTTGGGCCATGCTGGTGACCTCGCTGATGGTCATCATCGCCATGCCCGCGGTGATGCTGGCCTCCAGTTTCCTGATTTCGGATCGGCTGATCGGCACGCATTTCTACAATCCGGTCGAAGGCGGCGATGCGCTGTTGTGGCAGCACTTGTTCTGGTTCTTCGGTCATCCGGAGGTGTACATCATCTTTCTGCCGGCGCTGGGCATGGTGTCCTCGATCGTAATCACCTTCTCGCGCCGGACCATCTTCGCTTACACGCTCATGGTGCTCGCGTTGCTCGCGACCGGCCTGCTCGCCTTCGGACTATGGGTGCACCACATGTTCGCCACCGGGCTGCCGCGGCTCGGCAGCAGCTTCTACACGGCGGCGAGCATGATGATCGCGATTCCATCCGGAGTGCAGATCTTCTCCTGGATCGCGACGATGTGGGACGGCAAGCCCCGGTTTCAGTCGCCGCTGCTGTTCGTCATCGGCTTCATCGTGATCTTCGTGCTGGGTGGATTGACCGGCGTCATGCTCGCGGCGGTGCCGTTGGACCTGCAAGTGCACGATACGTACTTCGTGGTCGCGCACTTTCACTATGTGCTGATCGGCGGCGCGGTGTTTCCGTTGTTCGGCGCGTTCTATTACTGGTTTCCCAAGTTCACCGGCCGGATGCTGAGCGAGCGCCTCGGGCGCTGGAACTTCTGGCTGTTCTTCATCGGTTTCAACGTCGCGTTCTTTCCGATGCACATCCTGGGGCTGGCCGGGATGCCACGACGCGTCTACACGTACCCCTCGGGCCTCGGCTGGGAATCGCTCAACCTGCTCTCCAGCCTCGGTGCGTTCCTGATCGGCGTCAGCGTCGTACTGTTCATCATCAATGTGATGCGATCGCTGCGCGTCGGCGAGCCGGCGGGCGACAATCCGTGGGACGCACCGACGCTCGAATGGGCGATGAGCTCGCCGCCGCCGCCATACAACTTCATGCACGTACCGGTCGTCACTGGACGCGAAGCGTTGTGGCAACCAGGCCCCAGGCAAGTGCTGGAAGGGTTGTCGCCGTCGCATCGTGAAGTCCTGTGCACGACCGCTCTTGCAGCGGAGCCGGACATTCGCCAGCCCTCCGCGACTCCGAGCCTGTGGCCATTGTGGGCCGCGCTCGCCACCACGGTGTGGTTCATCGGCTCCATCTTCGATGCGCGGGCGGTGGTGTGGGGTGCATTTCCTTTGGCCGTCTGCCTGATCGGCTGGCTGTGGCCGACCCATCCCGAGCCGTTCCGCGAGCGGAGCCCCGCATGAAACATCAGATCGTCGGCGACGTTGCTTCGCTGCCGGACGCGGCATTCAGTCATCGCACCCTGATCTGGTGGGGCGTGCTCGGCTTCATCCTGATCGAAGGCACCGCCTTCGTGCTGGCGGGCGGCTCGTATTTCTTTCTGATGAATCACACCACGCCGTGGCCGCCGCATCGCGTGCCGCCCGACTTGCTGATCGCCAGCTGTTTCACGGCGCTGCTGCTGCTGAGCGAAATCCCCAACGTCTGGACCGACCGGGTCGCGCACGCCGAACGATTGATCCCGACACGCATCGGGCTGGCCGTCATGACCCTGATCGGACTGGCGCTGATCGTACTGCGCTGGTTCGAGTTCCAGCACCTGAACATCAAATGGGACGAGAACGCCTATGGCTCCATCGTCTGGGCCCTGCTGTTCCTGCACACCGTGCATCTGCTCACGGACTGGGTCGATACGCTGGTATTGACGGTGTTTGCGTTCATCCACGACCTGGAGCGCACTCATTACTCCGACGTGGCCGACAACTGCCTGTACTGGCATTTCGTCGCGCTCGCGTGGCTGCCGATCTACGGCTTGCTGTATTGGGTGCCGAGGATGCTGAAATGAGTGGCTCGAAGCGAAGACTGACCTTCGGCGTGAGCGTGCCCGGCTGGCGCGCCTGGGCCGGGCTGGTCGTCGCCCCCATGGCCTGGGGAATTCATCATCAGCTCGGTTCCGACGTGAGCTACGCCGCCTGCGATCGGGATCCGAACAGGGTGGCACTCGCTGCCGGCATCGTTCTGCTGGTGCTGATCGTCGCGGCCGGCTGGATGAGCTGGCGGGCCTGGAAGAATGCAGGTGGCATGGACGTCGAAGAGGCCGACGCGCTCGAAGTGTTCATTCCGCTGCTGAGTATCATGGCGGCCACATTGTTTGCGCTCACGATCTTCGTGCAGCTGCTCGCCGACATCATCATTCCGTCGTGCTTTGGCTGACCTCACGACTGCTGTTCGTTTCGGCCACTCTGGTGTTGCCGGCCGGCGCGTGGGCGCATGCCAGCCCGGTGCCGCATGCGGAGCCCGGCTGGACGCTGACACCCTCCATTCTGATTCCGCTTGCCGTGTCGCTGTTGCTCTACGCAGCTGGAGCGACACGATTGTTCCGACGGGCCCATCGCAGCCGCCGGCTGCTGCGGCAGCGCATGGTGTTGTTTGCGGCCGGATGGCTGACGCTCGCGGCGGCAGCCGTGTCTCCCTTACACGAGGCGGGAGAAAATTCCTTCACTCTGCACATGATCGAGCACGAGCTGTTGATGCTGGTCGCAGCACCGCTGCTGGTGTTGTCTCGTCCACTCGAATCGATGCTGTGGGCCTGGCCGCCTGCGGCCCGCAAATTCATTGGCGGCTGGGCGCATGGCTCGGTAGTGCGAGGCAGCTGGAGATTGCTGAGCGGCGCCGTCTGCGCAACGGTATTGCAGGCCGCCGCGCTGTGGTTGTGGCACGCGCCAGTGCTGTTCGAGCTGGCGCTCGCGCACGACGCCTGGCACATCACCCAGCACTTGTCATTCTTGATCTCGGCTCTTTTGTTCTGGTCCGCCATGTTCCACAACCGCCAGGGTCACGGCGGCCGGGGGCTGGCGGTGCTGTGTTTGTTTGCAACGTCGGTAATCAGTGGGGCACTCGGCGCGCTGATGGCGTTTTCGGAGAGCCCGTGGTACCCGCGCTACGCGGCGCTCGGACTGGCTCCATTCGGGCTGACGCCCGTGGAGGATCAACAGCTCGCGGGTCTGCTGATGTGGATTCCAGGCGGCCTGGTGCACGCTGTCGCGGCATTGCTGTTGCTTGCTGCGCTGTTGCGGGATTCCTCCCGACAGCGCGCAGCTGAAACATCGTTTACCCAGGGATCCGATTGGCTTCCCCCGCGTTTCCGAAGCGGAAGAATATAGCTACATTCCTGACCAGGTCGGTCCTGGCCCGGCATCGCGTTTTCGGGGGACTCACCATGCATCCGGCAAGAAAATCGTTTGAACCCGCCGTCAAAGTCGATCCCAATCTGCAGCGCCCGGCCAACGCCGATGAGAGCGTGCCGGAAGCCTTGGTACCCGACGTCGTCCGCACCGATGTGCAACAAACCGGGCCGGAGACTTCGCAGACGCGCTGGTCGCGCATAGCACGGCGCGCTTACGAGTTGGCGCAACAGCGCGGCTTCGCGCCAGGGGCGGAGCTCAGCGATTGGCTGCAGGCGGAGAAAGAAATCGACGCGGCCGACCGGCAGGCGCAGGCCGCGCCGGAGAATCAGATCACGGGCTAGCTCCTCCCGCTCAACGGCGGGAGCCCGCGCCCTGCGTCAGCGCCGCGTACGTTGCCTTGGCCTGCTCGAGGTGATCCATCACCTCGGGCAGGGTCTGTATGGAATATTTCCTCAACGGCTCGTTCTGACCGGTGCTGATATGCCACTGCAACAGGTTCGCCGTGCGCTGGTGGTCCTGGATCTGCGCCGCGATATACGCAAGATCGAAGGTCTGACCCTGCGCCCTGTCGAGCTCGTTGCGAATCGCCTGATGCTCCGGGTCCAGGTTCCTGGGCAGATCCGGGTTCACCGCCTTGCCCAGCTTCAGCAACTGCTGATTGGACTTGGAATGCACCTCCACCATGCGCTCGGCGAACTCGCGCACCGCTGGATCCGTAGCGCGCTTTTGCGCGAGCTTGCCCAAGTCCACTTCCGCCTGGCCGCCGAGCGCCGCCTGACGCACGAACAGCTTGTCCTGATTGTTTGCTCCGTCCGGCGACGGCTTCGCCATCTCTTTGCCGGCGGTATCGGGTGACATGCCGGCGGGATTGGCGCCTTCCTGTGCCAGGGCGCCCGAGACCAGCAGCACGCAGCTGCCGGCCAACACGAATACTGATGAACGTGACATCGATGTCTCCTCCAGAACCCTGCGGTCACAGCGCCAGCATGTAAGCGACCAGCGAGTCCTTCTCGTCCGCGGTGAGCTTCAGGCCCAGCACCAGATTGAAGAACTCGACCGTGTCGGCGAGCGTCATCAGCCGGCCGTCGTGCATGTACGGCGGCGAATCCTTGATGCCGCGCAGAGTGAACGTCTTGATCGGCCCATCGGGCAGGGCCACCTGATCGTTGAACACCTGGCCGAGCTTGTAGAAACGCTCCAGCTTCAAGTCGTGCATCTGGTGGTCGAGGAACGACTCCTGCGGGATGTGGCAGACCGCGCACTTGCCCTTCTCCATGAAGATCTTCTCGCCCGCCAGCTCCTGCGCGCTGGCTTTGCTCGGATCCAGGCGTCCGGTCGGATCGAGCTTGGGCGCCGGCGGGAAATCGATCATGTTCTGCATCTGCGCCATCATCGCGACCTGGTTCGGTCGATCCGGCAGATGCACGCCTTTGCGCGTGGCGCTGACGTGATCGCCGTTGAAGTACGCAGTGCGCTGCTCGAACTCGGTGAAGTCTTCCACCGAGCGCAGCGACCGTTTCGAGCCATGGATCTGCTGATTGAACATGCCCCGCAGGCTGGTGGTATCCAGACGGAAGCGCGCCGCCTGCGGACGCACGTCCGGGGTCTGATGGAATGCGGCGTTGGTATGGAAGTTCTGGTGACAGTCGAGGCACGCCACGCCGTCGCTCTGCTCGGCGACCTTGCGATCCTCGGTCTGATTGAACTCTTCCTGCGGGAACGGCGTGAGCAGCAACCGCAGACCTTCGATCTGCACCGGCGTGAGTATGCCGACCATCATCGCGTAATAGTTGCGAATGGTGAGCAGCTTGCCGCCGCTCACGTCGCCGAGGTCCGGGCGATTGGTCAGGAAGATCGGCGCGGGAAACTCCGGCGTCATGTGATCGGGCAGATCGAAATCGACGTCGAAACGCTTGAGGTTGCGGTCCTCGGCATCGCCGATCGCCTTGATCTGGTTTTCGGGAAACACCTGTCCGCCGGTCAATTGCTTGACGTGCGGCAAGGGCAGGAAGCCGGCGGGCAGCAATCCTTTTGCCTTGATCTCCTCCGGCGTCATGTTGGCGAGCGACTCCCAGGTCGTGCCGGGACGCAGCTTCACGCGCACACCTTCCTGCACCCCCTTGCGCCCGCCCGACATCTTCACGCCCTGCATGGGCCGATCCGCCATGTCGTAGCGCTCGTTCAGCAGATTCTGCTGACGCCGCTGCACGGCGGGTTTCGCGCCCTCATCGTTGCGCCGAACCAGGTCCAGAGGCAACGTTGGCAAGGGACGATAACTGGCATCGGGCGGCAGCGGATCGGCCAGTGTGCCGCCACCGGCGATGACACCCATCGCCGCAAGACCAATCAATAGTTTCGATTTGCGCATGGGCCGGCTCCCTGCTGCTGGTTGTTTCATGACTGCTGGGTTCCTCGCTGCTCGTTGGGGGACTTGAAACGCGCCGGCAGCACGCGCGCGACTGTTCCGAAGCAAACCCGGCCGGCCCTTTTTTTCATGCTCCTCGCGCTCTGTCGTGCGTGATCGAGGACGCAAAGTTCGACGAGCCGCCAAAGTTCCTCAGCAGCGATTCACCGCAATGCGCTCCGTCCGGATCGCTGCAGAAATAACAAACGAGTGTGAAGATTCGCGCTGACTCACTGCTGCGGCGGTTGCGCCGAGCTCGGCTCGCTGTCGCTTGGAGCGGGTGCAGGTTGCCCTTCCATTGGGGGCGCCGTGGCCGGATCCTGCCGGCCGCCCACGCCATCCGCATTGCCCGTGCCATTGCCATCCGAGTTGGTCTGCTCGCGAGCGCACGCTGCCAGCAGCAGTGCCGAGAGGAAAATGCCAACAACTTTCGAATTCATTGCAGCTCCCGAAACCCGATCAGAGGCTGTCGAGGAACGCAACTGCATCGCCAGTGTTCCGCCGCGCTCTGGAAGCGACCGGCGCGAAAGCGTGGTGTATTGACCTATGTTATTGAGGCAGGTGTGAGTTGCGGACTACTCTCTGCTGCCGCGCTGCATGCATGGGGTGCCCATCTCAACCAGAACAATGCCGGCAATTAACATAGGTTAATCCCATCGAGCGGACCAAAATAAGATGCTGAGCCGTTTAGTGGCGGAGCTGCCCGGCGGCGCCTATCGTATCCGTGCTTCGGCCGAAGCCCAGCCAGAGTCCCGTGCAATGACGTCGGCGGATAGTCCAGACCTCGATCTCTCCCGCCGTTTGAACAGCGGGCTGCGGCGGATCGCGTCGGCTCGTGGCATC
>Ga0065721_10005696_pt1 | contig 14892 bp, 11 predicted proteins | sample Mesricmetagenome_FD_59108 | JGI IMG/M metagenome (GOLD analysis project Ga0065721, IMG submission 59108) | Mesophilic microbial community from rice straw/compost enrichment Sample: eDNA_1 v2 (version 2) | ecosystem: Engineered > Solid waste > Grass > Composting > Bioreactor | place: USA: Davis... | reverse complement strand
GTGATCACGTAGACTTCATAGCCCTGCTCTAGCGCCGAGAGCACCGGGCCGACGATGCAGACGCTGGTCCAAAGGCCGGCCATGACGAGGCGATCCTTGCCGATGCGGTTGACCTCTCCGATCACCGCCTCGTCCTCCCAGGTGTTCATGGTCGTGCGGTCGAACAGTTTCTGGCCAGGGAAGGCGTCGGTGATCTCGCTGAACATCGGCCCGGAGAAGCTCTTCTCGGCGACGGTGGTCAGGATGGTCGGGACCTTGAAGCTTGCGGCCGCGTTGGCGACCAGGGCGGCGTTGTTGCGCAGCAGGGTGGCGTCGATCGACTTGGTGGCGAAGGCCATCTGCGACTGGAAGTCGATCAGGACCAGGGCGTGGTCGGCGGGGTTCAGCAGCGACTTGGCTGGGGCGGCCTTGGCGATCAGCGACATATCGGTCTCTCCACTTTCCGATCCGCCTGGGCTCGGTGCCCCGCGGTGTGGAAGAAGTGGTAAGGCCGAGCTCGACATCTAGATATTGGGATAATCTCGGCTCAAATGTTCGAGATAATGGAATGGTCGGCGGGTTCGCCCGCGGCGTGACCTAGGCGGCCTGTTCTCCTATGAAGCGCTATGACGAACGCCATGCCTTATCCGATCGGAACGCCGGGACGCGCCTGGGGCGAGGCCGAGCGCGACCAATGGCGAGCGCGGCAGGTGCTCCAGCGCCGCTACGGCAGTGACGTGGCGCCCCGCATCGATGCGCTCGCGGACCGCTTCGAACGAATCTCCTACGGGCAGCTCGACTATGCGGGCGAGACGTACGAGCTGGCCGCCCTCAGCAGTCGTCCGTGGGATCCCTCGCTGCCTGGGGCGCTGATCACCGGCGGGGTCCACGGATACGAAACCAGCGGAGTGATGGGCGCGCTGGAGTTCCTGGAAACCAGGGCGGCCGCCTACGCCGGGAGGGTCAACCTGCTTGTGGCCCCCTGCGTCAGTCCCTGGGGCTACGAACGCATCAACCGCTGGAACTACGACGCCGTCGACCCCAATCGCAATTTCCGCCTCGACGGGCCCTCGCGCGAAGCCACGAGCCTCATGAAGCTGGTGCAGCCCAGGCTCGGGCGGTTCCTGCTGCATATCGACCTGCACGAGACGACCGACAGCGACGAGAGCGAGTTCCGGCCCGCTCTGGCGGCCCGCGACGGAAAGCCGTTCGAGCCGGGTGTGACGCCGGATGGCTTCTATCTGGTCGCGGACGTCGAAAATCCCCAGCTCGAGTTCCAGCAGGCGATCATCTCCGCGGTCGAGGCGGTGACCCACATCGCCCCGCCGGACGACGCCGGCCAGATCATCGGCTGTCCGATGGTCGCTCATGGCGTCATCACCTACCCGGCGAGGGCCTATGGAATGTGCCCCTCGATCACCGGTGCGCCCTACACGACGACCACGGAGGTCTACCCGGACAGTCCGCGAGCAACCCCACAGCAATGCAACGACGCCCAGGTGGCGGCGGTCTGCGCGGCCGTGGATTTCGTGCTGGCGCGGCACGACCGATAGCTGGACGCATATGCTCGGGCATGGCGAAGCACCGGACCCCGGGAACGTCAGGGTTAGCTGAGCCAGGCTGCGCGCTGTTCCGCCGTAAAGGCCTGCACCTGGGTCTGGGTGAAGCCTTCCCGGACCCATGGGTTCATGGCTGCGATGGTCGAGGGGGTCAGGTGGGAAAGCTGCGACAGTGTGAGGCCGCTGATCTGGCTTCGGTGACACCGAAGCTGGCGCGGCGGCGTTTAGTCCTAGGTGAGACCAGGCGGTGAGATGCATCATCCGAACGTCGAGACGTCCCTGCGCGGCCTGCTCCTCGCCCTCGAAGACCGGGCCTATGACTTTGTCACCCCTTCGAACTCGACGATCGCCACGGTTCGGGCGCGGCGAAGCACAGCGCGCGAGGGCAGCTTGCGGGACGTGCTGGGATGGAGCTTGCCGTTCCTACCTGGGACGCTGGACGATGAGATCGAAGGATTGTTGGTCGGCGCCGACGCCCTTCGAGAGTGCGAGCTGGGTCTCAAGGCGACGGTCAGGGTTTCGAGGGTGCAGGCCAGGCTGTTCCTTCATTCGGCCTATCCGACCGATGAGCAGGACGCCGTGTTCCTCGGGCCCGACAGTTACCGCTTCGCGGAATTTCTTCGCGTGGAGCTCGGCGATGGTCCGATCGGGTCCTTATGCGATGTAGGGGCGGGCGCTGGCGTCGGCGGCCTCATCGCCGCGAGCCTGGCCGAGGTCGATCGCCTGTTGCTCTGCGATGTGAACAGCAAGGCGCTCCAACTCGCCAAGGTGAACGCCGCCCACGCCGGTCAGCGAGCAGAGCTTGTCGAAGCGCCGGGACTGGCCGGCGTCGAAGGCGATCTGGATCTGATCGTCGCGAACCCGCCGTTCGTCGCCGGGAGCGGGCGGCCCTATAGCGAGGGCGGAGGAGCCTACGGCGCCGGTCTGTCCTTGCAGTGGGCGACTGAAGCCATGGGTAAGCTGAAGGCGGGCGGGAGGCTGCTCCTCTATACCGGCTCGGCCATCGTCGAGGGACGAGATCTCTTTCGGGCGGCCCTTCAGGCTGAGGCCGACTCCCGCCGATGCGGCCTGGCCTATCGCGAACTGGACCCTGACATCTTTGGCGGCCTGCTGCGCCAGCCGGCGTACCAGGAGGTCGAGCGGATCGCGGCCGTCGGCGCGGTCGTCACCCGGCGCAACTGAGCTCGTCCGCCTCTCAAGCGAGTGGGCCGGCCGGCTTAGGTCGTTGAAGCCTGGTCCGCCTGACCCGCAGCCGGCGCAATGATCGCCATGGTCGCGTCGAGAAGCGCCTTTACGCGCTGGGGACCGAACCGTTCGGGTTCGATCGGGTAGAGCATCATCCAGCCATCCCCCATGGCGCTGAGCTGGTCGGCGAGGAGGTCGGCGGCGATGTCGCGGCGGACCCAGCCGTGCTCCTGACCTGAAGCCAGAATCCGGGCGAACACCTCGCGGTAGCGGGCGTACCGGCGCTGATAGGCGGCGGCCAGCGTCGGTTCGTGGCGGGCGTAGGCCAGGAGCTGGAAGCCCGACATCCAAACCGCATCCTCAGCTGTGGTGATCTCGAGCCAGCGCTCGAAGGATCGTCGCACGCCGGCCGCATCGTCACCGAACTCGAGAAGCTGATCAAACAGATCAAAGCGGCTCTCGATGAGGGCCGCCACCATCGCCTCCTTGTTCGCAAAGTAGTAGGAGACCGCGCCCGTCGTGCAGCCCGCGCGCTGGGCGACACGCCGCAGCGAAGCGGCTGCGAAACCCTCCTCGGCGATGACCTTCATCGCCGCGTTCAGCAGTTCGGCTCGGCGCCCTTCGCGGTCGCCTACCGGACGGCCCCGGCCGCGCCGCGCCGGGCGGGCAGGAGCGGGGCTGTTCTTCGAAAGCGCATGATCGTCCGCCATCTGGCGAACATAGCCGGTTCGGTCCTCGCCTCAATTATCATAACAGTCGTTGCGTTAAATTGGGGCCGCTGTTACCGTCCTCTCAAGAAGAACAGGAGGACGCGACATGGACGAGGCTCTGCGTAAGGCGTACCGGGAAGACGGCGCGGTCTTGATGAAGGGCTTGCTGAGCCCCGAACAGTTGGCGCGATGCCGTGCGGCGTTCGACTGGGCGGTCGACAACCCCGGTCCTCACGCCAGCGAAATGGTCGGGAGCAGCGGCCAGCGCTCACACGTCGACAATTCCAACCCCATCGCCAAGCCGAAGCTGGATGAGATGGTGGCGTCGCTGCCCCTGGGCGCGATGTTCGCAGACCTGTGGGGCTCGAAGCACGCCTGGTACTTCGCCGAGGAGATCTTCCTGAAGGAAGGCGGCATCGGCGCCCGCACCCTCTGGCACCAGGACACCTCCTATCTGCCTTGGGCTGGCATGCACTGGGGCAACGCCTGGATCAGCTTCGAAGCGGTGCCAAAGGCCAATGCGCTGGAGATCGTCCGCGGCTCGCACCTTGGGCCGCGCTACGACGGCACGAGCTTCCGGAATCCGGATGATCCCACCGATCCGCTGCACGGCGGCGATCAGTGGCCGAGGCTACCGGACGTCGAGGCCGAACGTCGGACCAATCCGGAGCGTTTCGAAATCCTTTCGTGGGCGACCCAGCCCGGCGACGTTCTGGTGCTGCATCCCGGCACGCTGCACGGCGGAGCGCCGGTCGACGCGGCGTTCCCCGACAGGCACACGCTTGTGCTTCGCTTCTTCGGCGACGACGCCACGTTCAGTCCGCTGCCCGAGGTGAGCCGCTCCGGCTACGCGCGCCAAGGTGTCCTGTTCAAGCAGGAATTGTCCGGCCTCGAAGCTGGTCAGCCCTTCCGCTCGCCCGTCTTCCGCCAGGTCGTCTGAGGTTGCAAACCATGAGTGAGCAGGATCTCAGACGCCGCCAGATTGTCCCGGCGTCCATGCAGGCGATGTACGACGCCTTCCACTTCGCCCCGGCGACCCGCGTGGGCGATCTGATCTGGGTCTCGGGCCAGGTCGGGATCGACGAGAACATGCGCCCCGGCGTCGGGATGGCGGCGCAGGCGCGCCTGGCGTTCGAAGGGCTGAAAACCGTGCTGGAAGCGGCTGGGGCGAGCCTGGCCGACGTGGTCGAGCTTACGACCTTCCACACCGACCTTCGCGGCGACATGGCCGAGTTCCGGCAGGTGAAGGACGCCTATTTCCCCGACCGGTATCCATCCTGGACTGCGGTGGGCACGCCGCAGCTCGCCGCGCCGGAGTTCCTGGTCGAGATCCGAGCGGTGGCCGTCGCCGGCTCCGGGCAAGCCTAGAGGCGAGCGGCATGCGGGGGGCGAAAGCAAGCCTGATGGCGCTCTTGGTGCTGGCGGCCGGGTGTTCGGGCCGCTCGGCCGATCCGAAGAACACGGACTGGTCGCTGCTCGGCAACGGCTTGGAGATGCAACATCACGCCGAACTGGCGCAGATCAACGCCGACACGATCGGCAAGTTGGGCCTCGCCTGGGCCGTCGAGATGCCGACCAGCTATGGTCTGGTCGGCAATCCGCTCATCCAGGACGGCGTCATCTACCAGGGCGGGCCGGGCGGACAGATCTTCGCGAACGAGCTGAAGACCGGGAAACTGCTGTGGCGCTTTGCGCCGGAGACGCCGGACACCGACGAGAACCTGTCGATCGGCGGCTATTGGGCCCGGCAGTTCAATCGCGGCGTCGCCCTCTACAAGGACAAGGTGATCATCGCCTGGGCCTGCCGCCTGGTGGCCGTCGACCGCAAGAGCGGCCGGCAGCGCTGGCGCGCAGAGAGCTGCGATCCCAAGCTTGACTACGGCATTACCGGCGCGCCGCGAGTGGGCGGCGGGATGGTGTTCATCGGCAATTCGAACCAGGAACTCGGAACGCAGCGCGGCTATGTCGAAGCGTTCGACGCCGAGACCGGCGAGCGGAAATGGCGCTTCTACACCGCGCCCGGCGACCCCGCGACGGAGACGGACCCGTTCTGGCGGGAGATCGCCAAGACCTGGGGAACCGACTGGTACGGCAAGAGCCGCGGGCCCGCCGCGCCTTGGGACGCCATGGTCTATGACGAAGAGCTCCAGCAGCTGGTGATCGGCACCGGGGCCGTGGGGCCCGGCGAGCCCAGCGCGCGGGCGTCCGACGCGGGCGATGAGCTCTTCACGAACTCGGTGGTCGCGGTGGACGCCCGAACCGGCAAGTACCGGTGGCACCACAAGCAGGTGCCCCACGACGGCTGGAACTACGAGGCCGCAGTCGGGCTGATGATCGCCGACGTGCCGGTGGACGGAAAGGTCCGGCGCACGGTCATCTCGGTTCCCAAGCAAGGCTTCGCCTACGCGTACGACGCGGCCACAGGAAAGTTCCTGGCCGGGACGAAGTACGCCGAGATGACCTGGGCCAGCGGGCTCGACGCGCAGGGGCGGCCGATCCAGAATCCGGAGGCCATGTACTGGAACCGGCCCGGCCGGGAGACCCTGGTGCTACCCGGCGGCATGGGCGCCCATGGCTGGGAAGCGCTGGCGCTGGATCCAAAGAGCAGCACCCTATACGTGCCCGCGATGGTGATGCCGGTCGCCCGCACGGCCGAGGGGCATTACGACTGGTATTATGGAGACCGACCTGACGCGCAGGTGAAGCCGCGCGGCGAGGTGGTGGCGATCGACCTGTCCACGCACGCCGTGAAGTGGCGGACCACGACCTCGAATCTGCCGGTGAACGGCGGGCTGTTGCATACCGCCGGCGGTCTGGTCTTCCAGGGGCTCGCAGACGGACGGCTGCTCGCGTTCGACGCAGGCACGGGCAAGGTCGTGTGGAGCCGGCAGACGGGCGGAGCGATCCGCGCGGCGCCGTCGAGCGTCACCCTCGATGGTGAGCAGTACATCGTGGTCGCGACGGGCAACGGCGCGGCCTCGGCGTCAGCCTCATTGGTCCACCGCTACGCCTCCACGCCCGAAAGCCGGACGCCGCCGCGCCTGCTGGCGTTCAAGATCGGCGGGACCGCGGCCTATCCGCCGCTCGCCAAGGCCGAGATCGCACCTGCGCCGCCAGCCCCGCGTCCGAGCCCGGCCCTTGCTGAGCGCGGAGAGGCGCTGTTTGCGGCCTATAGCTGCGAGTACTGCCACGGCACCGACGGCGGCGCTTCGGTGGGCGGAGGCGTGCCAAATCTCAACCGCACTCAGCTGGACCTCGGACTCTTCAAGGGGGTGGTGCAAGGCGGCGATCGGAAGGCCGGCGGCATGCCTCAGTTCAAAGGCATGTCAGACGCCGAGGTCGCGGCGCTGTACGCCTACGTCATCAACGCCGCGTGGGACGCCCGCGAGGGCAAGCGCGCCGACTCGGGCCGGCACAAGGCCTTCTGACTTACGACCACGCGCCAACGGCGAAAAAGTGTGCGGCCGGCCCGATTTTGGAGCCGCCGGCCATTGTCTCGCTTAATTATAATAACAATCGTTGTGCAAATAACGACGCACGCAGAGGCGTCGAACGGGGAGAAACCAGGATGTCGAAGATCCGTGCGCGCACGCGCCGATGGATGTTGCTGGGCGCGACGAGCGCCTCTTGCCTAGCAGGCTGGAGCGCCCAGGCGCAGACGGCGTCTGAGCCCAGCGCGGTCGAGGAGGTGATCGTCACGGCGCAGCGTCGAGCCGAGCGGCTGCAGGACGTACCGGTCGCCGTCACGGCGCTGGGGCAAGAAGCCATCGCCGACGCCGGCATGACGAGCTCGACTGACATCGTGGCGCAGGTGCCGAACCTCCAGGCGGTGAACACCTTCGGCAATTCGACGCCGCAGTTCACGCTGCGCGGCGTGTCGAACACCGAATTCAATCCGAGTTCAAACACGCCCATCCCGATCTATAGCGATGACCTGCTGCTCAACAATCTGGCGGCGCAGGGCTTTGCGCTGTTCGACCTCGAGCGGGTCGAGGTCCTCAAGGGGCCGCAGGGCACGTTGTTCGGCTATAACGCCTCGGCGGGGATCATCCACTTCGTCTCGGCGCGACCGACGAGCACGCTCGAGGGCCGGCTCTATGCGAGCTACGGCAGTTACAACGATCGTGCGGCCAACGGGTCGGTGAGCGGCCCGCTTTTCGGCGAGGCCGTGCGCGGGCGCCTCGCCTTCACGGCGCGCGATGGCGAGGGCTATTACAAGAACCTCGTCAATGACGAACCCCTGGGCGAGGACGAGCGTTGGGCCGTCCGCGCACTTGTGGACGCGGACCTCGGCGAGAACACACTCGTGCAGATCAAGGCGCAGACTGGGCGCTTCCTCGGGCAGCCCACCATGCGTGCGGCCGAGCAGGCGATCCAGCCGCTGACCGGGCAGGTCCTGAGCGGCGTATATGACCTTTATTCGACGACGCAGCAGTTTGAGCGGGTGAAAGCGACGGAGGCGTCGTTGCGCCTGACGCATCACTTCGATGGGTTCGACCTGAACATCGTGACCGGAGGGGTGTTCACCCGGACGCACCTGCCTTCAACTACGTAGACGGCGTGGTGCAGGGCGCCCTCGACCTCGGATACGGCGCCGGCCCAGTGGAAACGCCTACTATGGGGTTCAGAGCGGCCGAGCGAAGTCGGATCAGTTTACCCAGGAGGTGCGGCTATCGTCCTCGACCGAGAGCGCGCTGCAGTGGATCGTGGGCGCGTTCTACATGCAGGAAGACCTGAGCAGCACTGGCTCGTTCCTGTTCGGCGATGACTCCGGGGCGTTCGGATATCTCGATGGCGGCGCGCCAGCGGTGTTCCTCGTCCTCGACGATTACGAGCAGAAGATCGAGTCGTTGGCCCTCTTCGCGCACACCACCTACCAGGCGACGGAGAAGCTGAAGTTCACCCTTGCCGGCCGGCTGTCGCGCGACAAGCGCAAGCTCGACCAGGACTTCTACAACTACGATGGCTTCGGGACCTATATCGACCCGCGTACGGCCGACCCCTACGACGTGAGACCGAGCGACGTGGTCGATCTGAGCGGCGTGGAGAACGTCAAGCACGACCGCACCTGGGAGTTCTGGAGCGGCCGCGTCGGCGTCGATTACCAGATAGACCGCGACAAGCTTGTTTTCGCGAGCGTATCGCGCGGCGTGAAGAGCGGCGCGTTCAACACCGCGGCGTTCATCGACGTGGCGGAGATCAACGCCGTCGATCCCGAGAAGCTGGTCGCCTATGAAGCAGGCGCCAAGACCGAATGGTTCGACCGGCGGCTCCGCGTGAACGGCTCCGTCTTCTTCTACAAGGTCGATGGCTATCACCAGAAGGTCGTGAACCAGTTCGGCCAGGAGCTGCTGGCGCCGGCCGACGATGTCGAGTTTCGTGGCTTTGAAATCGAGGCCCGTGCGGTTCCGGTCCCGCATCTTGTTCTGGAGCTCGCCGCCGGCTGGTCCGAGGGCGAGTACAAGGACTTCCTCAGCCCGAACGATACGGGCGGCTTCGACCAGCTCGCCGGCAAGACCGTGCCCTACACGGACCGCTGGGACGTGAGCGCCAAGGCCTCCTACGNCTGGACGACGCCCCAAGGCGGGNTACTGGAGCCGATGTTCGAGTATTCGTACCTGCAAGGNGCGTTCAGTGAGGAAACCAACACCCCCAAGGATGTCACCNTNGCGCCCGAGGCGAAGACGGACGACATCCATTTGGTGAACCTACGGCTGTTCTACACGCTGCCCGGCGATCAGCTTCGCCTCGGGGTGTTCGTCAACAACGTGTTCGAGGAGGACGGCGTCCTGCGCCGCACGCCGCTCGACATCTTCGGCAACAGCCTCAGCGTCTATGCGGCGCCGCGCACCGTCGGTGTGTCGATCGGAGCCTCGTTCTGAGCCGCGGCGGCCGGGCCTGCGGGCCCGGCGATCGCCGGCGAATGCAGGTGAAGGGCTGCGGCGCGCCAAGTCCTCAGATGGCGCGAGCGCGACCCTCCCAGTATGGCGCCCTCACCTTGTTGCGCTGGATCTTTCCGGCCTCGCTGCGAGGGAGGCTTTCGACGAAATCCACGCCTCGCGGAACCTTGTACTTGGCGATCGCACGGGCGGCGAAATCGAGGATGTCGCGCTTCAAGGCTTCCGTGCCCTGGACGCCTGCTCGCAGCTGAATGACCGCGCGGACTTCTTCGCCCCACTCGTCGTGAGGGATCCCGACGGTGCAGCTATCCTCGACGGCCGGGTGCTTGATCAACTCGTTGTCGATCTCCTGGGGATAGATGTTCACCCCGCCGGCGATGATGGTCTCGGCGCTGCGACCGGTGAGGAACAGCCAGTCGTCCGCGTCCAGATAGCCGATGTCGCCCATGGTGAAGTAGCCGTCGCGACGTCCCGCCTCGGTCTTGGCTTCGTCCTTGAAGTACTCGAAGCCACCCTGATCCTTGAGGCTAAGATAGATGGTTCCCGGAACGCCGGGCGGCGCTTCGCGCCCATTCTCATCGAGGATCTTGGCCGCGCCAGGATGCGGGCGGCGCCCGACCGTGCCCGGCCGCTTCAGCCACTCCTCGCTCGTGACCGTGAAGCCGACGCCCCCTTCGGAACCGGCGTAGTATTCGTAGAGCACAGGCCCCAGCCACTCGATCATGGCGCGCTTGACCTCGGGCGGGCAGGGCGCTGCGCCGTGCGTGATACGGCGGATCGAGGAGAGATCGTATCTGGCGCGAGTCTCCTCGGGCAGGGCCAGCATCCGCTGGAACATGATCGGGACGAAGTGGCCGCGGGTGACCTTCTCGTCCTGCATGACCTGGAGCACCCGCTCTGTGTCCCACTTGTCGACCAGCACCGTCGGGACGCCGTTGTTCAGGGCGCGGCGGATGTCCCCGGCGAGGGGCGAGGCATGATAGGCGGGCCCGGTGCAGATGTGCTTGTCGATGGACCGGTCATAGATGGCGTCATAGCCGCCGATCGCCTGGGCGCCGGGCTTGTACACCCCCTTGGGCCGGCCGGTGGTGCCGGAGCTGTAGAGCATGGTCGAGCCGCGCACCGGATCGTCGATGTCGGAACCCGCATGAGCCTCGATCGCCTCGTACGGAACGAAGCCGGCGGGCGTTTGGCCGATGGCCACCCGCAACCTCAGCCGCGGGCAACTGGCCGCCGCCTCGACGGCGCCAGCCAGGCTCGTCTCCACGAACAGCGCCTTGGCCTCGCAATTGTCGATGACATAGGCCATCTCTTCGGCCTTGAGGTGCCAGTTCACCGGGGTGAGGCGAAAGCCTCCGCGCAGGGCGGCAAAGAGGACCTCCGGAAACTCCACCCGGTTCGAACAGACGATCGCGACCGCGTCGCCGGCCGTCAGGCCATAGCTGCGCATCAGTCGGACCAGCCGATTGGCGTTGCGGTTGAGCTCGCCGAAGGTGCGCCGCCGCCCGTTCAGCTCCGAGACGGCGACCCGCTCGGGTTGGATCTGGGCCCAGACCGCCGTGCACATGCCCGACTCCACCGCCGCATCCACCTGCGCCTTGATGTCGTCGTCGGCAAGCTTCGCCTGCTCGATCATCGCGTTCCTCCCTTCGCGTTGTCTCGGAGCTTCTGCGCTCGGGTCAGCCCCAGAGCGGCGAGGACGCCTTCATGGCGCGGATCATGAAGGTGACGGCAGCTACGTCCTGGCCGGTTTTGGCGTCGGCGATGTCGACGTCGTACCAGGCGTTCTCCGTCCTTGGGCTCTCGGTCAGTTTGCGCATGGTGGTGCGGCCGACATAGTCCCGGTCCGCAAGGAGCGGGCCCTTGAACTGCCGCACCTCCAGCCCGCCGAAGAGGCCGACATAGGGCGTCCTCGCCTTGGCGAGCACGAAGGGGCGGCTCATGTGCGCCAAGCGAACCGCGAAGGCCGGCGAAAGCGCGCCCTTTTCGTCATAGATCGGCAGCCGCTCGGTGATCCGCTCCAGGCCCGCCTCGTAATCGGCCTTGGAGACGCGCATCGGGATGTCGGCCGTCGTCTCCCCGGGCGACAGATCGGCATAGATCCGCAGGCGGCCGGGCTCGGCGGGCGCCTGCTCGGCCATGCGGCGCGCGATCTCGGAGCCTCCGTCGGACCCCTTGGCCGATGCGGAGCCGACGCAGATCTGCTGACCTGTCCGGTTGACCATCCGCAGCGCGGCCCGGTCGGCTCCCGGCTCAACGATGGCCTGGACCTCCTCCCGATCGACGGTCGCCTGGGTGAAATGAAGGGAGATGTTCCCCGTTTCGAACCACGCCGCGCCATAGAGCTCGACCAGCAGGGGAACGAACTGGTCCATGTGCACCGAGCCGGGAACGGTGCCGCCCTTGAAGCCGAGCTTCGAGGCGACCTCGTCGTTATGGATCGAGGCCGTGGCCTGCTGGAAACCGTTGTGGGGCGCGCGGTAGGGACCGACNAGCGCGTCTTGGGCCTCCTNGGTGGTCATTGGAGCGCTCCCTGCAGNCCCATCATCTCTTCGAAATTGGCGCGGTAGAACCGGTCGCGNTCGTCTTCGCTCANGCCCTCGAAGGTGCGTTCGAAGCGCCCGATCGGATCGTTCGTGCCCTCCGGATGGGGATAGTCGCTGGAGAACATGTAGAGGTCCGCCCCGCTGTCGCGGATCAGGTAGCCGGTGTCCTCTCCAGGGAACGGCGTGAACTTCACGTGCCGCCGGATGATCTCGGAAGGCTTGGCCGACAGTTGCTGCAGATAGGGGTCGGTGCGACCGAAGGAGCGGGCGCCCATGTCCATCTGGCGAAGGAAGCCCGGCACCCAATAAGCGCCGTACTCGATGACGCCGCCGCGCAACTCGGGCTGCCGATCGAAAAGGCCGTCATAGACCAGCGCGCCGAGGAACATCTCGGCCGAATGGGGCAAGACCACATAGTCCTTGAACCGGAGGTTCTCGCCGCCTCCGTGCAGGTCGGGCGACTTGGGCTTGCCGTTGTTGACATAGGCGGGCGGCAAGGTGCGCGAGCCTGCGCCGATGTGAAGGACGAACGGAACCTTCTTGGCCGCCAGCAGGGCCCAGAAGGGATCAAGGTCCGGATGCCCCGGCGAGCGCTCGCCTGCGGGGGAGGACGGGACCCAGATCGCGCGACAGCCCAGGGCGATGGCCTCTTGCGCTTCCTCGAGGGCCCGAGCCGGGTTGTCGAGGGGGACATAGGCGACACCCAGCAAGCGGGGATCGCCGCAGAATGCGGCCATGGCGCGATTGGCCGCGCGCGCGCCGGCGTAGAGCACCTCTTCCTCGCTGCTCGTCCGGAACGGACGGAGCGCCGAGGTGGGAAAGACGAGTTGGCTGGCGAAGCCTAGCTCCTCCAAGGCGCGAACGCGCTCGCCGGGATCGAAGGCGCCGTAGGCCAGCCGGCCCTTGGGCCCGCCGATCAGCCCTTCGATGACCTTCTCCTTAGGCGCTTCGACCGGCGGTCGCGTGGAGGGCGGATCGCGGCGCAGCAGCCGGTCCTTCATGGCTCCGTCGGCGAAGGGGACCAGCCAGTCGGCCGGCTCCATCACGTGGCTGTCGGCGTCGTGAAAGACGCGCCCGGCGGCGTAGGGCATCTCGTCTCCTCCTTATTGTTGACATTGACACTATTATATCGGCGCGCGGCTGTCTTGGGTGAAATGCGGCCGCGCCACGGCGGTCCTCAGAAACGCTTGCGGAGCGTGAGGCGATACACTCGGCCCAGCGGATCGGCGGTGTAGGTGTTGTAGGCGTAGTCCAGGCGCGCCGGCGGGGGATCGCGATCGAACAGATTGATCACCCCGAGAGTGGCGGTCGTGCGCCACGGGAGCTCCACGCGGTAGATCAGATCGACCGGGATATAGGCCTCGATCTTCTCACCGAAGCGATTGGTCGCGGTGGGTGGGAAGACGGACTCGCGATTGTCGATGATCCCGTCGAGATAGCGGACCGTAAGGCGCAGGTTGTGCGGCCCGCGGGAGTAGTCGAGATAGGCCGACCCTTTCCACCGCGGGATCGCCGGACCGGAGTTCATGGTCCCGGCGATGTCCTCGGCCGGCTCCAACTCGACGCCTTCGGAATAGAAGGCCGAGGCCTCGTACTTGAAGATGTAGTTCACGTCCCCGCCGAAGCGGACGTCGCCGCCCAACGTGTCGGGCAGGTCGAGCTGCCAGGTCGCGTCCATGCCGCGGATCTTGTAGTCGCGGGCGTTGGTGTAGAGGTTCTTCGTGCGCAGCAGGTTGGCGAGCCCGCAGGTCGCCGGATCGCCGACCCCGCCGGTGAAGGTGAACCGTTGCTGGAGGTTCCACCACGGGTCTTGTGGGTTCGACGTGCAGTGGTTGGGACTATTGAGGGACGGCCCGAAGAAGGCGGTGATCATGGCCGGGGCGGTGTCCCGCTCGATCGCGCCCTCGAAATCGATGGCGTAGTAGTCGAGGGTCGCGCGGAAAGTCCCGACGTTCAGGATAGCGCCGACGTTGTAGGTCGTAGCTTCTTCAGGCTGAAGGTCTGGGTTGTTGTAGATGTCGATCGGGCGGAAGGCGCCGAGTTGCGCGACGACCCCGCCGCTCGTGAGGAAATCGTCCCCGAGGTTGGTCAGGTCGGGCGACTTGAAGGTCGTGCCGGCGGAGCCGCGCAGGGTCAGGTGGTCAGTCGCCTCCCACCGCAGCGCCACCTTGGGGTTGGTCGTCGTGCCGATGTCGCCGAGATCCTCGTAGCGCAGGGCCACCTGGGCCTCGAGCCGGTCGGTGATCGGGACCTTGAGCTCGCCGAAGATCGCGAACACATCGCCGGTCAGGTCCCATGGCTTTTGCGCGCCGAAGAAGGTCAGCACGCCGGTGGGGGTGGCGCAGCTCGTCACCCCGAACATCGGACAGGGATTCTTCAGGATGTTGGTGGCGTCAGGGAGGTTCTTTTTGTCCTGCTGCCAGCGGTACTGGACGCCGCTGGCCCAAGTGATCCCCTCATCGGCCCAGAGACGCCAGGGAAGGGCGCCGTCGAGCACCAGATTGGCTTCGAAGATTCGCGACCACTCCTCGAACGCGTAGGGATTGGCTTCCAGATAGCGGATCACCTCGTCGCTGTTGGCGACGCGGGGATCGAGCGCGAGGGCCTGGGCGTACTGCGGATTGGCCACCAGGGTGTGAGCGTTGCCGGCCATGCCGGTCGAGAACGGGTTGAACCAGAGGCAGGGGCCCTGGCCGGGCGTGCTCGTCGCCGGGTCGGCGCCGCCGGGCGTGCACCCGTGTCCGCCTAGTCCGAGCAACGCGTACTGCAAGTTGGGCGTCGTGATCTCCGATGTGATCCGCTCGTTGGTCTGTTCAGCCCAGGTGGCGTTGACCGCATAGTTGATCCCGCCGATCAGAAGCGGGCCGGTCAGGCCGGCGGAGACGCGCAGCAGGTGCATCTCGCGACGCGACTGGAAGCCCTCCCCGGTCAACGGATTGCCGCTGTAGCCGTAGGGACGCCATCCCGAGTTCGAGGTCAGCACCCCATTGGCGTTGATGTTGGCGATCTGGGC